>SXGS01369281.1_pt1 | contig 10529 bp, 11 predicted proteins | sample 3174681 | NCBI WGS metagenome assembly SXGS01 (sample SAMN11356861, study PRJNA531348) | freshwater metagenome | isolation source: freshwater sample F1-80 | place: China: Fuxian Lake, Yuxi | collected 2017-12-25
CCCAGCAGCACGAACCCGCCGAGTTGGGCGAACAGACTGTTGGCCTTGAGCGGCTGCTTCTTGCCGTACTCGGCGCGGGTGGCCATCAGACCGGGCATCTCAGTCTCGGCGATGTTGAGCTCGCGTCGGCCCCAATCGGCCAGCTTGATATCGGCGACCTTGTAGTCGGACGCAGATGAGGTTTTGGCGTTCTTTTTCAATGAGCTAGAGGGCATCTAGAGCTCCTGGAGGGGACGGAATCTGGGAGGGGGATCGTCAGGCGGCCGTATATCAGCGGCTTCTAACCCCTTTCAACGGCTTTGTTGCCCATCTTTATCCACATGGCCGGAACTGTGCCTCGCCCCCATCGGAGGTCCCGCCCCGGTCGCCGGAGCGGGACCTCGGCCAAACGGCCTAGGCGCCCCGTCTAGAGCGTCCAGCGGAATATTCGCGTGACGGGACAAGGCGTAGCTTCACCTCAGGCCCCCGGTTCGGAGACCCGCCCATGTTGAATTTCGGACTGATGCTCCTGGCCCGCGCCACCCAGGCGCTGGTCGCCCTGACCAACGGCCTGACCTGCGTCATTGCCTCACAGTCCTGTCACGACGATCGTTGACCCAGGGGAACGACCCGTGGCCAGACGTCCCGCCCGCACCGCTCGCGCCTCGCGCACCGAGATGCATCGCCGCCTGCCACCGCCGGCCCTGACGCCGTCCTGGGACGACCCCATCGACCGCGCCCTGGCCCAGATGCTGACCAGCCCCGACCCGCTGCAGCGCGCCATCGCCGCGCGGCTGATCCTCAGCGACGCGGCGCGGAGCCACGCACTGCACTGATCGCCGCAGCGATTTCTCAGTAGTTCTGCAGGGCCCACTCGCTGTCGAGCGGGAAATGGTGCGCCAGGAAGCGGTAGCTGACGCGCACCAGGCGGTCGACTTTCAGGCTGCGCTCGAGAACCACGTCGGCCCATTCGGCGATCAGCCCGTCCCAGATCATGAATTTCTGGTGCAGGCCGTCCCGCGTGTCGCGGATGTAGCGGATCTGCGACGGGAACTTCTTCATGGTGTTGACGATCTCGCCGGTATTGGCTTCGAGCTGCTCGAACATCGTCGTGATCTCCTCAACCGGCCGCTTCATCAGCGCCCGGATGCGGATGATGTCCTCCTGGATTGCTCGTTCGCGCTTGTAGATCGGCCGCAGCGTGGCAAAGCCGGCATAGAGCTTCTGAATCTTGCCGAAGCGATCCCGTAGCGCCTCGATATAGGTCCACTCGCGCGCCAGCTCGTCGCCGCGACCGATCAGCTCGCCCTTGTGCTCGCGCCCGAAGCCAAGCTTCTCGGCGATCGTCACGTAGGCGTCCTGCAGCTTCTTCTGGTTGTCGGGGAGCGCCGCCAGGTGCTCGTACTCGGCGCGATCGACCGAGTCGAGCGCCTTGCCCTCCTGGGACCAGGCAAATTGCAGCGCCACTCGCGCCTTGGCCAGCTCGCGATGATGCGGCTCGACCGTCCATGATGCCGAGCCATCGAGCAGTTCCGAGGGAATGGAATCCCCCGGGCGGATCTCCTTGACGTATTTGAGGCCGCGCTTGACGATCTTGAGCAGCTCGGCGTCCTGCGAATCCTTTGGGACACCGAAGGAGCCCGCGACGAGGTCGATGGGCAGCGCCGCGCGAACCTCGCCCAGCGGCACGTTGTAAGTAGGGTCGCCGGTGGTTGGCGAGAGCGTGAACACTGCCTCCTTCACCTTGAAGACGGAATTCTCGAAAGTGAAGTGCGTCGGCTGGGCAGCCTTCTTCGGCTCGGGAATGCTCTCTTCGACTTCCGGCGCCGGCGCCGCTGCACCGTCAGCAGGTGCTGCAGCCGCCTGACCTTCGGCAGCTGCGCCCGAGGCGTCGTCACTCGACGGCGAATCCCCCAGAGGTTCAGCCATGCTACCCCTCATCAGGCACGCCTCCGCGCCTTCAAGTCACCCACTACCATCGCAGGTGACCTAGCGCTGAAGGCCCCACTCGGTGTTAAGCGGGAAGTGCCGAGCAGCAAATTGATACGTGACGCGGGTCAGACGATCAAGCTGCGCGCTGCGCTCGAGGGCCAGCCCCGACCACTGCTCCAGCATCCCGTCCCATTTCATGAAGCGAAAATGCAGATCGTCGCGCATATCGCGGATATATTTGATCTGCACGGGGAATTTCTTCATGGTGTTGAGGATTTCACCCGTATTGGCGTCGATCTGATCGAATATGCCGACAATGTCGCCAACCGGCTTTTTCATCAGGATGCGTACCCGGTTGACGTCTTCCAGGATGCTTCGCTCGCGCTTGTAGACGGCCGTCAGCACCGAGAAGTTGGCGTAGAGCTTCTGGATCTTGGTCGCGCGCTCGCGCAGCGCTTCGATGTAGGACATCTCGCGCGCCAGCTCCTCGATCTTGGCAACCACTTCCTGCTTCTTCTCACGGCCGAGGCCGAGTTTCTCGGCCAGAACCTCGAAGGCTTCCTGAACCTTCTTCTTCGTTTCGGGCAGCGTGGCGATGGACTCGAGCTCGGCAGCGTCGACGTTGTCCATCGGTTTGCCGCTCATCCAGGAGACGAGCTGCACGGTAATGCGGGCGTGAGCCATCTCACGATGATGCGGCTCGACCTTCCATGAGGCAGAGCCATCGAGAATCTCCGCCGGGATCGAATCGCCCGGGCGGATCTCCTTGACGAATTTGAGGCTGCGCTTCACCACCTGCAGCAGCTCGGCATCCGAGGACTTGGCCTGGATGCTGAACGAGCCGGCGACCGTGTCGATCGGCAGCGTGGCGCGCACGTCGCCGAGCGGCACGTTGTAGACCGGATCGCCGGAGACCGGCGACAGGCTGAAATAGGCGTCCTTGACGCTGAACACAGCGTGTTCGAAGGCAAAGCTGGTCGGCTTGGCGGGCTTCTTCGGCTCGGGCAGTTCGACCGCGGCCGCCGGAGCCGGCGCATCGCCGGTGATCGGTTGCTCGAGAGTTTCAGCCGCGTTCGTCATGTCCAAGCCCCGGCTCGCCCGCGAGAGTCATGCCGGCGGGCGCCCCCGTCACAGCTACGCAGTATGATTAATAAGGGACGATCCTTAATGAACCGTCACCGGCCGGGCTTGCCGAGCTGTCCGTATTGCAGGTTCCAGGCCTCATCCTGCGAAAAATGACGCGCCATGAAGCGATAGGTGGCGCGGAGCAGGTTTTCGGCCGGCGTCCCCATCTCGACCGCCAGCTCCTGCCAGCTCTGAATCAGCGCATCCCAGGGCATGAATTTGCCGTGCAGCGCATCGCGCGTCTTGCGAATGAAGGTGATCTGTCCCTCAAAATTTCCTAAAACACTAACGATCTCGCTGGTCTGGCCGTCGACCTGCGTGAAGATGCCGTCGAACTCGGCCACCGGCTTCCGCATGAGGATCAGGACGCGCTTGATCTCGTCGGAGAAACCGCGCTCCGGCCCGTACATCGCCGAGAGTTGGCCGAGCTTCATCACGATCATCTTGACCGCCACGAAGCGATCACGCAGTGCCTCGATGTAGCTGAGCTCGCGGGCCAGCCGGTCGACGCGATCGAGAACCTCGACCCGCCGCTCGCGTCCGAGGCCCAGACGCTCGGCGATCGTCGTCACCGCTTCCTGCATCTTGTCGCGGATCTCCGGGTCGCTCGCCATCTTCAGCAGGTCGGCAACGTCGCGTGCGTTTGTCTCCCTGCCCGCCATCCAGGTGCCGAGCTGCACGCGCAGCCGGCTTTCGGCGATCATCCGGTGGCGGTCCTCGACCGCCCATGAGGCCGTGCCGTCGAGAAGTTCGTTGGGAATGGAATCGCCGGGATGGATGCGCTTGACGAAGGCCAGGCTCTTGTGCACCAGCTTCAGGAGTTCATCGTCGGGCGTCCCGGCGAGGTTGAAGCCCGAGACGAGCTGCGGCAGCGTGAGTACGCCCTGCACCTCGCCCAACGGCACGTAGAAGGTCGCCTCGCCGGTATCGGCCGCCAGGGCGAAGTACGAACTCGCGACACTGAACACCTTGTGGGCGAAGCGGAACTGCTGGCTTTCCCCCGGCGCTTTCGGCTCGGGAAGATCGGCAGCCGCGACTTTCGGATCCTCCCCCATCCTGCCTCTCAGCGCAGCGCGTTGAAGTCGTCGAGCAGCGCGGAGATGCGCGCCTGGTCCGATTGATCCATGATGCTGCGCGCCCGCGTCGACGCCGCCTCGAGGGCCAGCGAGCGGACCCGCTGCTTGATGCGCGGCAGCTTGATCGGCGACATCGACAGCTCCCGGATGCCCAGGCCGAGCAGCAGCGCCGTGTAGCGCGGGTCTCCGGCAATCTCGCCGCACAGGCTGATCGAGATGCGGTTGCGCAGCGCCGCCTCGGTGGTGAACTGGATCAGGCGCAGCACCGCCGGATGCAGCGGATTGTAGAGATGCGCGACCTGCTCATCGCCCCGGTCGATGGCCAGCGTGTACATGGTCAGGTCATTGGTGCCGATGGCGAAGAAATCGCAGACCTGCGCCAGCGCATCGGCGGCCAGCGCCGCCCCCGGCACCTCGATCATCGCGCCGACCGGCGGCAGGGTGTCGGGGATCTTCGCGCCGCGCCGCATCAGGCGACGCGCGACCTTGGCCAGGATCGTGCGAACCTCGCGGACCTCGCCGACCGTGGCGATCATCGGCAGCAGGATGCGGACCGGACCGTGATCGGCGGCGCGCAGGATCGCCGCCAGCTGGGTCTCCAGCAGCTCGGGCCGCGACAGGCTCAGGCGTATCGCCCGCAGGCCGAGCGCCGGGTTGGCTCCCGGCGCCGTATCGCCGCCGATGGCCGATGCGAGCTTCTCGCCGCCGACATCGAGCGTGCGGATCGTCACCGGCCGCCCGCCCATGCCTTCGATGATTTCCACCAGCAGGCGGGTCTGCTCATCCTCGTCGGGGATATCGTCCCGGTTCATGAACATGAACTCGGTGCGCAGCAGACCCACCCCGGCGGCCTCCACGGCGCGCGCCGCCTCGATCTCGCGCGGCAGCTCGATATTGACGTCGAGCCGGATCTCGACGCCGTCGCGCGTCACCGCCGGCAGCTTGGCCAGCCGGGCCAGCTGGCGCTGCTCGCGCACGAACTCGATGCGGCGCCGCTCGTAGCTCTCCAGCGTCGCCACGGTGGGCCGCACGACGACCTTGCCGGCCGTGCCGTCGACAATGATCACGTCATGCATGCGCACCGTGCCAATGATCCCGGCGACGCCGAGGACGGCGGGCAGGCCCATGGCGCGCGCCATGATCGCCGTATGCCCTTCCGCACCGCCCAGAACGGTGCAGAAACCCGCCAGACGCTCCGGATCCATCAGTGCCGTATCAGCCGGCGTGATCTCCTCGGAGACGATGATCGTCCCCTCCGGGAGATTCTTGAAAGCCTGGTAAGGCACCTGGGTCAGGTTGCGGATCAGACGGGTACCGACCTCGCGCACTTCCTGGACCCGCGCCGCGAGATAGGCATCCTCCATCGCCGCAAATCCCTTGGCGATGGCACTGATCTCGGCCTGCACGGCCGATGCGGCGTTCAGCCGCTCCTCGAGGATGCGCCTCTCGACCCCGCGCACCAGCCGGGAATGCGACAGCATCTGCACATGCGCATCGAGCAGGAAGCCGATCTCCTCGGCCACGTTCGGCGGCAGGCTGGCGCTCTTCGAGCCGAGCTTGGTGAGCTGGCGCAGCGACTTGTCGACCGCGGCGCGAAAACGATCACGCTCATCCTCGACCTTGTCGGCGTCGATCGTGCTCTCCGGGACGGCGACGTCGCCGGCCTCATGCAGATGGGCGGGCCCGATGGCGATGCCCGGCGACACGGCCAGCCCCTCGAACACGCGCTCGCCTTCGCCGGCCGGGCGCCGGGCGCCCCGTTTGCGCGGCCGGCGCTGGGGATCACTTTTCATCGAAGCCCGCAGCGACCAGAGCGCCGAGCGCGTCGAGCGCCTCGCGCGCCTGGCGCCCCGTGGCGCGGATATCGACCTGGCAGCCGGGCGAGGCGGCCAGCATCATCAATCCCATGATCGACACACCGGAGACGGTACTGTCCTTCTTGGAGACGGTGATCGCCGCGTCGAACTGCGCGGCGAGCTTGACGAACTTCGCGGCGGCGCGGGCGTGAAGCCCCTTCTGATTGACAATGGTGACGGTGCGTTCCACCGCCGCGGCGTCGACCGGTGCCGGTATCGAAGCCTCGCCGGAAGGACCCGCTGTCATACGGCTCGGCTCACTTCACCTCGCCGGCGAGAAGCTGCGAGGCGACGTTGATGTACTTGCGCCCGGCCTCGCGCGCCGAAGCCACGGCATCGCCGAGCTTCTCGGTGTTGCGCACGCTGGCCAGCTTTATGAGCATGGGCAGATTCATGCCGGCAATGACCTCGATCTTCGCCCGATCCATGATGGAGATCGCCAGGTTGGACGGCGTACCGCCGAACATGTCGGTGAGCACGACAACCCCGGCGCCATCGTCCACGCGCGAGACCTGCTCGATGATTTCACGCCGCCGCTGCTCCATGTCGTCTTCGGGTCCGATGCAGACAGCTGCCACGTTGCGTTGTGGGCCCACCACGTGCTCGAGCGCCGCGATGAATTCGTCGGCGAGACGCCCGTGAGTCACCAGCACCATACCGATCATAGAAGGTCCCTTTGTCCAGGAAACGCGAAAAAAAATCTCATGCCACCACCGGAGCGTCCGCGCCTGCCGTGGCCGTGGGGGTGGCCACGGCGCCGGGCCCCAGATCCTCGACCCGCCGTTCCGGCGACAGCTCACGGTGCAGCACGGCGCAGCGGCGCCCCCGTGAGCGGGCCCAGGCGTTGAGCCGCTCCGCCACGAAGACGGAGCGATGGCGGCCACCGGTGCAGCCGATGGCAATGGTCAGGTAGCTCTTCCCCTCCCGCTCGTAGCGCGGCAGCAGGGCGCCAAGCATGGAGATCAGACCCTCGAGGAAGCTGGCGCAACCGGAATCAGCCTCGATATAGGCCGCGACCGCCGCGTCGAGCCCGGTGAGCGGACGCAGCTCGGCCTGATAGTGGGGATTGCTGAGGAAGCGGACGTCGAAAACCAGATCGGCGTCGCGCGGCAGCCCGTTGCGATAGGCGAACGAGATGATCTGCACGGCAAGGCCGGCGGGTGCTTCGATCGCCAGGCTATCCTGCACGCGCCGCTTGAGATCGGCCTGCGACAGCGAGGACGTATCGATCAGCAGATCCGCCCGGTCGCGCAGGTCGCGCAGCAGGCTGCGCTCGATGCGGATGCCGTCGGTCACGGCCCGGTCCATGGCCAGAGGGTGACGCCGGCGGGTTTCGGTGAAGCGGCGGCGCAGAACCTCGTCGTCGCAATCGATGAAGAGCAGGCGCACGTCGAAATCCGCCTGCCCCCTTGCCCGCTCGAGCGTCGCCAGAAAAGGGGCAATGGCGAAGCCGCGGGTCCGCGTGTCGATGCCGATGACCAGAGGCCGGCCGGCCGCGTCCTCCGGCCGGATGAGCGATGGCAGCAGCGATAGAGGCAGGTTGTCGACGGCCTCGTACCCGGCGTCCTCCAGCGCCCGCAATGCGCTCGTGCGGCCGGCACCCGACATCCCGGTGACCAGGACTACGCGGCGGGCGCTCTCGACGCCGGCCGAGGGGGGCGACTCTGCCCGGAGGACGGGATCGGAACTCATGGTTTGAATATGGGGACCTTCAGGCCGTGACGACGGCATGCCCGGCCGCCAGGGCCCGGGCCACGGCCCGGAGCTTGGCGGGTGCCGACGCTTCAAAAGGCGCGATGGCAATCAGCGGAAGCTCGACGCCCAGATAGGAGCAGCGCTGGCCGGCGGGAAGACGCTCGACCGCCGAGGACGCAACGAGATCGACCGCGACGCCGACCCGCGAACGCGACACGGCCGGCATGGCCAGAACACCCACACCGCGAACTTCCAGCTTGCCGGCGATGGTGGTCGGAGACGAAGCGATCAGGTTGCCGTCCTCCACGGCAAGGTCCGTGCGGTCATCGGCGACCAGTCGGGCGCCGCTGTCGATCAGACGCAACGCGAGGTCGGATTTGCCGCTGCCCGAGGGCCCGCGCAGCAAAATTCCCGCCCCGGCGAGTTCAATACAGCTAGCGTGTATCTGCATTCTTGGCGGGTTTTAGGACATACCCGTGTTACCCGACCGGGAGGGTGCGCCGCACCAGTCGTTAATGTCAACGACCCATGTTGCGGTGCAACCGTGATCTGGGTCGCCGGGGCTGCCCAGACTACCAGCCTTAGCCTATTAACCTTTTGGCCTGCCCGAAAGCGTCAACCGGTCGGCAACCGGACGATGAACCGGGCCCCGACGACCCGTCCGCCGGCGTCGCGGCGGTTCTCGGCCCGGATGCTGCCGCTATGGGCGGTAACGATCTGCTGTGAGATCGACAGGCCCAGGCCGGAATGGGTGCCGAATTTCTCGCCCGAAGGGCGCTCGCTGTAGAAGCGCTCGAAGATCTTCTCGAGCTTGTCCTCGGGCATGCCGGGCCCCCCATCCTCGACGCTCACTTCCACGGCCTCGTCGCGGCGCGCGGCGACGATGCGGATCACCCCGCGGGGCGGGCTGAACGAGATGGCATTGGTGATCAGGTTGCGGAAGACCTGGCCGAGGCGATCCTCGAGCGCCGGCACGATCAGTCCGGCCGGTGAGGCAAGCTCCAGGGTCAGGCGCGGCACCTCGGGATCGTCGGCGGCGCTGTGGATGTCGACGAGGGTGGCAAGCAGCCTGCCGATATCGGTCGGGTGAGTCTCTTCGCGTGACAGTTCGGCATCGATGCGCGAGGCATCCGAGATATCCGCGATCAGACGGTCGAGCCGGCCGACATCGTCGAGGATCACCTGCATGAGCTTGCGCTGACGTGCCGGGTCCTGGACACGCGCCGCCGTCTCCACCGCACTCTTGAGCGAGGTCAGAGGATTCTTGATCTCGTGCGCCACGTCGGCGGCGAAACGCTCGATCGCGTCCAGCCGCCGCCACAGCGCCTCGGTCATGTCGCCGAGCGCCAGAGACAGGTCGCCGCTCTCGTCGCCGCGCCCGCTCATATCCGGGATCGCGGCCCGGCCGGTCAGCGGCCCGGCGGCGCGGATGCCGGCCGCCACCACCTGGCCGCCGCGGCGCACGCGCTCGGCCGCCAGCGCCAGACGGCGGATCGGCCGGGCGATGGTGCGCGCGAGATAGAACGAGACCAGCACCGTCACCGCCAGGGCCGCGGCGAAGACGCGCAGGATATCGAGGCGCACGGCGCGCAGACTGGTCTCGATCTCCCGGCTGTCCGTGGTGACCAGCAGGATGCCCAGCACCTGCTTGAAACGCTGCACCGGCACGGCCGCGTACAGCGTCATCTTCGCCTCGTTGGGGCGCCCGCTGGTCGTCCGCGCCCGCAGCGCCATGCCGATCTCACCCCGCAGCGCGGCTTCGGCTTCCGGCAGCTCGCTCAGGGATATGTTGGGCTGCTCGCGATCGGGCGGCAGATCGGCCGACGACGGCAGCCAGTTGACGATGAAGTCGTAGACCACGTTGTAGGCCGCCACCAGCGGATCAGGGGGCGGGCGCGGCGGCGGCAGCGGCGCAATCTCCACCGCCACCCCTGCCGCCCCGAGCACCCGGCTGTCGGCCATCTGCTCGCCCTCGCCGGAGAACAACCGCGCGCGGACGCGGGTCGATTCGACCAGGCGACGCAGGATCGGCTGGGCGAGCTCGCGCGACAGGCGCTCCTCGTCGTCACCGGTCGCCTCGCCCTCCGGCTCGGCGTCATGCGCGACGGTGGCCGCGGTTCCGAGAGCGGCGGCGAAAATCCGCCCCTGGGTCACTAGCGAAGCGAACTCGTTCTCGATCAGCGTGTTGCGATAGTCGTCGAGATACAGCAGCCCGGCAACCAGGATCACCGGCGGCGCCATGTTGAGGAACAGGATGCGCCGGGTCAGCGGCGAAAAGCGCCGCCGCCGCACCAGTCGCGGCGCTTCGCTGATCGGCGTCGGCTCCGCCATGCCCCGCGCGCCCCCATCTCCCGCTATTTGTCGCGGTACCGGTACCCAAGGCCGTAGAGGGTCTCGATGTGATTGAACTCGTTGTCGATCGTCTTGAATTTCTTGCGCAGGCGCTTCACGTGACTGTCGATCGTCCGGTCGTCGACATAGACGCTCTCGCCGTAGGCGGCGTCCATGAGGTTGTCGCGACTTTTCACCATGCCCGGGCGCTGCGCCAGCGATTTGAGCAGCAGGAACTCGGTCACGGTAAGGCTGACCTCCTTGTCCTTCCAGGTGCAGACATGGCGGCCGGGATCGAGCACCAGGAGTCCGCGGACGATCGGGGGTTCGCTGACCGTACCGGCGCCCGCCGGCGTCTGGGCAAGCTCCTTGCGGCGCAGCAGCGCGCGGATGCGCTCGATCAGCAGGCGCTGCGAGCAGGGCTTGGTGATGTAGTCGTCCGCGCCCATGCGCAGACCCAGAACTTCATCAACTTCTTCATCTTTGGAGGTCAGAAAAATGACGGGCAGGTCGGTTTTTTGCCGCAGGCGGCGCA
>SXGS01065566.1_pt1 | contig 10528 bp, 10 predicted proteins | sample 3174681 | NCBI WGS metagenome assembly SXGS01 (sample SAMN11356861, study PRJNA531348) | freshwater metagenome | isolation source: freshwater sample F1-80 | place: China: Fuxian Lake, Yuxi | collected 2017-12-25
CGACCCAGGGCGCCCGCGAACTGGGGGTCCGCATGAAGCTGTCGCCCAACCGCGCGGTGTTGGCCGGCAAGCGGGTCATGCTGATCGATGATTCCATCGTACGCGGCACCAATTCCCTGCGGGTGGTGCGTATGGTCCGCGAGGCCGGCGCCAAGGAGGTCCATCTCCGTTCGGGCTCACCGCCGATCAAATGGCCGGACTTCTACGGCATTGACATGCCCCAGCGCGAACAGCTGCTGGCCGCCAACAAAAGCCTGGAGGAAATGGCCAAGCTGCTAGAGGTCGACAGCCTGGGATTCCTGTCGGTGGATGGTCTCTATTGGGCCATGGAATCCGACCCCCGCGACCCGGCGGCCCCTCAATTCACCGATCACTATTTTACCGGCGACTATCCGACCCGGCTGCTCGATCGTGAGATCGCCGAAGGTCGCAATGCCGCTGATGAGCGCCAGCTGACCTTCCTGGTCGACGCGTGATCGACGAAGTTCGCGGCGTACTCGCCCGGCTCCGGATCGACCCTTACATCCTGGCCATTCTGGCCACGGTAGTTTTTGCGTCGCTTGTCCCAGCCCGAGGCGAGGCCGCCGACATAGTGGCCGTGGCGACAAAGATCGGCGTCGCCCTGGTGTTTTTCCTGCACGGCGCCAAGCTGTCACCCCAGGCTGTTGTCGCAGGGATCGCGCATTGGCGACTGCATCTGGTGGTTCTGCTGACCACCTTCGCCTTGTTTCCGGTCGCCGGACTGCTGTTCTCTAGCCTGCCCGGCTGGATTGTGCCTGCCGCCCTGGCGCCGGGACTCATCTATCTGGCCTGTCTGCCCTCCACCATTCAGTCGGCCGTAGGCTTTACCGCCGTAGCCCGGGGCAATGTGGCGGCTGCCGTCTGTGGCGCCTCGGCCTCGAACCTGCTGGGCGTGGCGATAACGCCGCTGCTGGTCGGACTGCTGCTTAGCGCCCAGGGTGGCGGGCTGTCCTGGGGCGCCTTCGAAGCCATCCTGATGCAATTGCTGGTTCCGTTTGTTGCCGGCCAACTGATGCGTCGCTGGATTGGCGACTTCATCCAGCGCCATTCCAAGCAAACAAGCCTGGTGGATCGCGGCTCCATTCTTTTGGTGGTCTACAACGCCTTCTCAGGCGCTGTGGCTGTGGGGATCTGGAGCCAGGTCTCCATGGGCGACCTCATCCGCCTGTCACTGATCTGCCTGGTGCTCCTGGCAGGCTCGGTCGCGTGGACCGTGTGGATCAGCCGCCGGCTGGAGTTCCCTGTGGAGGACGAAGCCACCATCCTGTTCGGGGGCTCCAATAAGAGCCTCGCGGCAGGCGCCCCCATGGCAGCCGTGCTGTTTCCAGCCGCCACAGTGGGCTTCATCCTGCTGCCGATCATGCTCTATCACCAGTTCCAGCTGATGGCCTGCGCGGCTATCGCCGGACATTACGCCAAACGGGCCGAGCGCCCCCAAGAGATCAGCTAGACAGTCCACATGACGGATACCTCTTCCCAGCCCCTCGCCGGCCGCATCGCCCTGGCCCAGGCCGGCGCCCAAGTGGTGGCCGTCGCCCGGACTCAAGGCGGCCTGGAGGTGCTGGATGACAAGATCCGTGCGGTGTCTGGCCGGCCGGCCACACTGGTGCCCCTGGACCTGGCCCATGGGGACGGGATCGACCAGCTCGGCATGGCCATCCATGAACGCCATGGGCGGCTGGACATCCTGGTTCATGCCGCGGCTATTCTGGGGGGGCTTTCCCCCGTATCGCATATTGACCCCCCGGCCTGGGACAAGGCTGTGGCGATCAACCTGACGGCCACGTTCCGCCTGCTGCGGAGCACCGAGCGCCTGCTGAAGGCCGCCCCGGCTGGCCGGGCGCTGATCTTCACCAGCGGCCGGGTCGCCCGCCCCAAGGCCTTCTGGGGCGCCTATGGCGCCACCAAGGCCGCCACGGAGCATCTGGTGCGCACCTGGGCCGATGAGCTTGAGAATACCCGCGTACGGGCCGCACTGATCGATCCAGGCGCCATGCGCACCAAGATGCGCGCCGAGGCCATGCCGGGCGAAGATCCCGAGGACCTTCCCGATCCCGCCGAGATCGGTCCGATGATCGTGGAACTGGCGGATGCCGACCTAGGCCAGCCCCATGCGCCGGTCAGCTTTTCCGCGTGGAAGGCTTCGAAGGCGTCTTCCGGCCACTGACCGGGCGTGCCCGGGTCGGACGCGCCTTAGCCCCGCCAAAGCCCGAGGCCTTGGTGGGGCGGGCTGGTTTTCCGGCTTTGGCGCCCTTGACGACCCTGGCGGCTTTTGCGCCAGCCGGCTTCTTGGTCCCGGTCTTGCCGGAGGCGGTTTTGGCCTTGCGCGGGGCGGTTCGTGATGGGCCTGGCGAGCGGGCCTCGCCTTCAGCATAGGGGTTGGCCCCGGACTTCACGGTCAGTCGCACCGGCACGCCAGGCAGATCAAAGCTCTCGCGGATCGAGTGGATCAGGTAGCGCCGATAGCTGTCGGGCAGGGTGCTGGCGCGGCTGGCAAACAGCACGAAGGTTGGCGGCCGGGCCTTGGTCTGGGTGATGTACTTGGGCCGGACCCGGCGGCCGTTCACCGCCGGCGGGGGATGGCGCTGCACGGCCATGGCCAGCCAGTCGTTGAGATCGCGGGTCTTGACCTTGGTCGACCAGTCATCGTGGGCCTTTAAGACGGCGGGCATCAGCCGATCAAGATTGCGCCCGGTCTCGGCCGACAGGGCGATCATCGGCGCGCCACGCACCTGGGGCAGCTTGCGGGAGACCTCCTCCTCAAGCTCCTTCAGGCGGATCTGGGGGTCTTCCACCAGATCCCACTTGGCCAGCACAAAAACCAGGGCGCGACCCTCGCGCTCGACCAGGTCCGCAATCTGCAGGTCCTGGATCTCCAGGGGGTGGGTGGCGTCCATCACCAGCAGCACCACCTCGGCGAAGGTGATGGCCCGGATGGTGTCCTGAGTGGAAAGCCGTTCCAGCTTTTCCTGGACCTTGGCCTTGCGCCGAAGTCCGGCGGTATCCACCAGCCGTATGGCCCGGTCATCCCAGGTCCAGTCCACGGGAATGGAATCCCGGGTGATGCCCGCCTCAGGTCCGGTGAGCAGCCGATCTTCGCCGATCAGCCGGTTGACCAGGGTCGACTTGCCTGCGTTCGGACGCCCGACAATGGCCAGCTGGACGGGTTTAACGCCGCTGTCGTCTTCATCTTCACCGGCCTCTGGAAACCGACGGACGACCTCGGCATACAGATCTGCCATGCCCTCGCCGTGCTCGGCTGACACCGGGATGGGCTCTCCAAACCCCAGGCGGAAGGCGTCCAGGGCGCCGTCATCGCCCCGTCGGCCCTCGGCCTTATTGGCCAGCAGGATCACAGGCTTGCTCGACTTACGCAGCAGTTCTCCGAACACCTCGTCCATGGGCGCGACCCCCTCACGGGAATCCATGACGAACAGGATCAAGTCCGCCTCTTCGACCGCCAGCTCGGTTTGCTGACGCATCCGCGCTTCAAGGCTCTCGTCGGAAACATCCTCGAAGCCGGCGGTGTCAATGAGTTCGAGGTCCACGTCGCCCAGCCGTCCCGAAGCGAACTTGCGGTCGCGGGTCACACCGGGAAGGTCATCCACAATAGCGAGTTTCCGCCCGGCCAGCCGGTTGAACAGGGTGGATTTACCCACATTCGGACGGCCGACGATGGCGATTTTGAGCGGCATAGGCGCCCCCTGGCGCGCTGGAACAGACCCTGGCCTCCATAGACCAGACTCCGCCTAAAATAGTGCGAAACCGCCTGCGCGGTTCAAGGCTGGAACGGCCCGCAGCCGGGCGAAGCCCCGCCGTCTAGTGCATTTCCCGACAAGTGTGAAACAGTTATCGGGTCAGGAAATGCTCCAAACGTCGGAAATCGAGCCCAATTCATCCCAGTTCAGGGGGGTGAACAGCGGTCTCATGATCCTAGCGCAGGGCGATCAGCTGGGCCTCGTCGGTCACCACATAGACCATGCCATCCACAGCAATCGGCTCAAGCAAGACCGGCGAACCGAGATTCATCTTGCGGTCCACCACCCCGGTTCTGGGGTTCAGCACCGCAAGCTGCCCGGTGGTGGAGGCCACGATCAGCTTGTTTGAGGCCAGCAGCGGACCGGTCCAGATGGGCTTAGCCCCGGGTTGAGCCCCAACACCCAGCACCCCGCCGACCTTCTTCGGCGTCACGCCTTCGTTGAGGTCCCGGATCCAGTAGACTTGACCGGTTTCCCGAGAAACGCAGATCACCTCACCAGCCTTGGAGACCACATAGACCACATCCCCGGCGGGCCAGGGAGTCGTGGTGGAGGTGACCGGCAAGGTCCAGCGCGGAATGCCGGTGCGCAGATCAATGGCGGCAAACGCCCCCGAATGGCTGACGGCAAAGACATCCCCGCGATAGATCGCCGGTCGGCCGGCGATGTCGCGGATTTCCGAGAGGGCGTTGGTGCGGCTGCTCCGGGACAACCCCTCATTCCAGAGGTCGTTGCCATTGCCGCTGCGCAGGGCGACGAGTTCTCCGGAGCTGAAGGCGACGACGACGGTCTCGCCCGACACAGCCGGACTTGAGGCGCCGAGGATACGCGCCGGCTCGCTCAGCGCCTGATAGGTCCAGCTGGGCGCCCCCGTCGCGGTCTCAAAGGTCAGCAGCGTATTGTCCACCGCCACAGCCATGACCCGTCCGGCCGTCACCGTCGGGGCCGCGTGGATAGGCTGTTCGGTCGCCCGGCGCCATTCGGCTGCCCCTGTGGCGGCATCCAGCCGGGTGACGAAACGATAGCCAGAGGTGACGTAGAGCTTGCCGTCGGCATAGGCGATACCGCCGCCAAAGCCCTCGCGTTCATCCCGCCTGGACGGGCCAAGATCGACGCTCCAGATCGTCCGCCCTGTCTTGAGGTCGATCGCTGAAACCTGGGCGGAGCCATCCTTCACATAAAGGCGGCCATCCGCAGCCACGGGCGGAGAAGTGACATGATGGCCGCGGTCGGAGCCTTCACCGAAACCTCGACGCCAGGCGATATCAAAACTGACAGGGGCCTCAATGTGCTCGGGCGATTGCTCCATCACCCCCCCCGGAACCGGCCATGCCGTTCGGGTGTATGGGGTCGGCAGGAAGAAATCCGCTCCGCTCAGGGTCTCCGACGGCACGATCGTGTCGTCAAAGGCCAGGACTGAGATCCGTTCGCCGCCGCTGGCGATCTCCTGCGGCTCGTCGTCACCACCAAAAGGATTAAGCTGATTGATGGTCGAGCAGCCGGACATCGCAACGGCGCTGGCCAGCAGCACGGCGACCATCGAAGGGCGGGACAAAATCATTGCGAAGCAGAACCTTGCTGCTGGGGCGCCTGGGCGGCGGCGGCATCGTCAGTTGAGGCAGGCGCCGCGAGCGAAGCCTTCACCGCGGCAGGTAGGGCCTTGGCGGTACCCGAATCGATCATCGCACGGGCGGCCTGGGCCCGCTGGCGGGCCACATCTGAAACCCCCGGCATGAGGGTCAAGACGCCAAAGTCCGCACGGGCCTCGTCCATTTCACCCCCCATGAGCCTCGCAAAGGCCAGAGCTTCGAGGGCCAGGGCGCGATAGGGACGCCCTTCCTCAGTCAGCGGCTCCAGCCGGGTCTTCAGTTCAGACAGGGGGGCAGTGTCGAGCAAGGCGAAGGCGGATTTGAGGCGGGCGGCGTCGGCCATGATCGGGTCAGGCGCCTGCTCAGCCGCAGCATCGAACAGCTTCACGGCCCCCGGGATGTCGCCATCATTCACGCGCAGGCCCGCCTGCTGCATCAAGGCCAGGGCGGCATAGCCATCCGGACCGCTCTCAGCCACTTCGGCAAAGCGTTGCTCGGCCGTGTTCATATCGCCCGCGTCAAAGGCTGCGACCCCGTCGGCATAGGCCTGGGAGGCCTCGGCCATGGTGCGAGTCTGCCACGCGCCCCAGCCCCAGACGCCCAGGGCGACAATGAGCATGGCGGCAAGCCCGCCCAGCGCCCAAGGCAGGGCGCGAAGGGCAAGCGTCTTGTAGCGGTCGGCGCGGAGTTGCTCCTCGACCTCTTCAAAAACGTCAGTCACGAATTGGAAACCCCGCGCTCAGGCGACGAAATCAGAGGCGGCGAACCTATAGTGCAAGCGGGCGCGCCGCAACGCCGCCTGGCCGCTGCAACGCAATCGATGACGATTGGGGGCTAGCCCGCCTTGGGGAAGTAGATTTCCGCAGGCCCTGGGAACCGCCTGGCCTGGACATCTGCCGCGTAGGTCTCCACCGCGCGCAGGATCTCTCCACGCAGATCAGCGTAGCGGCGGACAAACTTCGGGGTCCAGTCAAACAGCCCCAGCATGTCGTCGGTGACCAGAATCTGGCCATCGCAGCCGGCCGAGGCCCCGATGCCGATCGTCGGCACATTGACCGCCTCAGTGATGTCCCGGGCCAGGCCCTCAGCCACGCCTTCGATCACCAGGGCGAAGGCGCCGGCCTCAGCGGTCGCCCGGGCCTCGTCCAGAATTCTCGTCCGCTCGGCTTCACCCCGCCCCTTGGCGCGAAAGCCGCCATCCACCAGCACGGCCTGGGGCCGCAGGCCCACATGTCCCATGACCGGGATACCCCGCTTGACCATGTAGTCGATGGTTTCGGCCACCGTGGGGCCGGACTCGACCTTCACGGCCTGGGCCCCGGTCTCCTTCATCAGGCGCGCGGCATTGGCATAGGCTTCCTGGGCTGAGCCCTCGTAGGAGCCGAAGGGCATGTCGACCACCACCATGGCGCGGCGCGACCCCCGCATGACGGCCTGTCCATGCAGGATCATCATCTCCAGGGTGACCCCAACCGTATTGGGCAGGCCGTGGATCACCATGCCCACGGAATCTCCGACCAGCAGCAGGTCGCAGGCCTCATCCAGCAAAGCCGCCATGGGCGCGGTATAGGCGGTCAGGCAGACAATCGGCGTCTTGCCCTTCCGGTCGGTGATGTCGGGCGCCGCGAGGCGTCGCACCGTCTCCTGGCGTTGGGCGGACAGGGTCAGATCTCCTCAATAATGCGGGTGAGGACCAGAGCCATGGCGACAACGGCCAATCCGGCCACCAACCAGATGGCTTCAATGCCGGCGGGGCCATTGAGCAGCCAGTCCGCCTGGGGCGCAATCTGGCGGACACCATTGGTCAGGGCGCGCGCAGACTCGCTGGACGCCGCCTCAGCCCGGGAAAACAGGTTGGACATGATCAACTGGCTGGCGCCAATGACGCCCCCCACCAGACCCGCCGTACCAATCAGAATCCGTCTCGCCGCCCAACTGCGGTTCAATCGCCGGAGCACCCGCTCCACGAAGGCGTCCGCATCGGTGGCCTCCGGCGCCCGGGCGAACAATCGCTCCAGGGTGCGTTCGACCTCAATTTCAGCTGCCGCCACGGCGTCCCTCCATTGCGTCGCCCTCAGGCGCCAGACGAACCCTGAGCTTCTCTAGTCCGCGCCTGACGTGGGATTTGACTGTTCCAAGTGGCAGGTTCAAGGCCTCGGCCGCTTCAGCGTGTGACAGGCCCGCACCATAACAAAGGCTGACACAAAGCCGCTCGGCATCAGCTAGCCCCTTCAACGCCTCGTCCAGGTCCATCCGGCGTCCGTGATCGGGGGGGGCGTTATCAATGGCAGGGTCATTGGTCTCTAGCCGTGCCTTCAGACGCTTATCCCGCTGCACCCGGCGAATACAGGTGCGGGCGGCGATTCTCTTGACCCATGCTCCGAAGGTCCCCTCACCCCGGAATTCGGCGATGGATCCAAAGGCAAGGATGAAGGCGTCCTGAGCCAGGTCATCGGCTTCGCTCGCCGTGACGCCCATGCGCCGCAGCAGGGCGCGGACGGCTGACCCATGGCGTCGCACCAGCTCGCCAAAAGCCTGGCGGTCGCCCGCGGCGGCCAGGCTGGCCAGCTCAACATCGTGCAGACTGGAAAGTCGGTGTCGTTCGGCTCGCGACATGGCGCTGCTCCGCCGTGCCGATCAGGACCTGTCCCGACCGATAAAGGACATCAGGATGAAGGCCAGGCCAATGAAGCCGGGAAAAGCTGCGATGCCGAAGAAGATGTAGGTGGCGTCGGGTTCTTCAAACCCCAACGCATAGCCGAAAGCCGCCAGACCGACGGCGACGCCGACCCAGATGATCCCAGTCCTCAGATCCCGCTGCGGCGAGGCCTTGGGCTTGATCTTCACGTCCTGGGTGAGCGCCTGGATCAACTCCGGAGGCAATTGCTGACCCTTCTCGTAGGCAGCCTGAATGGTCTTATGGAGCTCCGTCCGTTCCTTGGTCTTCATAGCCCGGGGCGCAACAATGATCGCCACAATGGCGCTGAATATGATCCCCGTAATGATGATGCTGGTGATACCGGCGATGGCCTCTTCCATGGGCGTTTTCCTTGACGATGCGAAAGCGGGCGCTTCTGTCCCGTTCACAGCATAAGAGGCCGCCAGCGTCGCCCACAGATGCACGCCCGGCCATGAAATCTTGGTCATGTTTGCCACTGCAGAACGATCATGGATCGCCATGATTTGCGCGACCAATGACATCCTGAGCACAGAAAATGATCATTAGCCGCGCCCGAGGGAGATTCCCCCTCCCCCGATCAACCGGAGCGTTTACATCGCTGATTATCTATGTCGCCCTTGCCATGAGCGCTGTTTTTCACCGCTGTTTTGAAACTTTGGTTCGATATCCTGCGCACTGTCCAAAGGTGTGGCTGGAATATCAATCCAGGGTGGCTGACTGAAAAACCGCCCTTAGGCTTATGCGTTGGGGATCGCGCGGCACTTTTCGGCGCCGGCCCCCAGGAACAGATTTTGGGGGAAGACCACATGGCGACACGCCGCATCAGATCCTTGACCGCAATCCTGCTCGCCACAGCGATGGGCCTGCCAGGGGTGGCAGCCCAGGCGGCGGCCCCTCCGGAGATGAAGAGCGCGGCTGCCGAGGGGGTCCAATCCCGCGCCAAACTGGCCCAGGAGATGGTCGATTCCGTCTACAGCTTCGCTGAGCCGGGTTTCCAGGAGTTCCGAACCTCTGAGTATCTGACCAAAATCCTCGAGGACAACGGTTTCAAGATTGAGCGTGGGGTGGCCGGAATCCCCACGGCCTGGACCGCAACCTGGGGCTCAGGGGGCCCGAAGATCGGTCTTGGCAGCGATATTGATGCTCTCCTGGCTCTGTCTCAGGTGCCTGGCTCCCCGGAATTGAAGCCCCAGGTGCCTGGAGCCCCTGGTCATGGAGAAGGCCACAATTCCGGGCTTCCCTTGGTTGTGGTGGCCGCTTTGGCGGCGAAGGACGTCATGTTAGCCAACAACCTCCCCGGCACCTTGATGATCTGGCCAGGGGTTGCAGAGGAACTGCTGGCGACCAAGGCCTTCTATGTCCGGGCCGGCCTGTTTGAAGATGTGGATGTCAACATCTTCACCCATGTGAGCCGGGATTTCTCCACGTCCTGGGGGCCTGCGGGAAACAACGGCATGGTCTCTGTGGAGTACACCTTCCACGGCAAGACCTCCCATGCCGCCGGCGCGCCCTGGGCTGGCCGGAGCGCCCTGGACGGGGTGGAACTGATGAACACGGCTTGGAACATGCGCCGTGAACACCTGCCGGTGACCCAGCGTTCCCACTACGTCATCACCAACGGTGGCGGTCAGCCGAACATTGTCCCGGGCGAAGCCAGCGTCTGGTACTATTTCCGCGAACAGAATTTCGAGACCATCCGGGGGCTCTACGAGATCGGCAACAAGATCTCAGAGGCGGCCGCGATGGCGACCGACACCCGCGTCGAACGCCGGGTGCTCGGCTATGCCGCGCCCAACTATGGCAACAAGCCCCTGGCCGAAGCCGCCTATGCCAATATCAAGGCTGTGGGCATGCCGCAGTGGAGCGAGGCCGATCAGGCCTTCGCCCGCGCCACCCAGGAGGTCAACCACCTGAAGGTGGAGCCCCTGGCCACCACCGTCGCCGACCTGTCGACGCCGGATGGCCGCGGAACCTCCATGGGCGGCGGGTCAGACGATATTGGCGACATCATGTGGACCGTGCCAACGATCACGATCCGCTACCCCTCAAACATCCCCAACACCATCGGTCACCATGTCACCGCCGCAATCGGCATGGCCACGCCGATCGCGCACAAGGGCGTCGTGGTCGGGGCCCAGGCCGTAGCCATGACCATTCTCGACCTTGTCACCACGCCAAGCCTGGTTGCAGAGGCCAAGGACTACTTCCAGAACGTCCAACTGCGCGACCAGAAGTATGATCCAGTGCTGGCGCCAACCGACATGCCCGCCATTCATCTGAACGAGAACATCATGGCGCAGATGCGTCCGAAGATGGAGCCGTTCTATTACGACCCCAGCAAGTACGACACCTATCTGGAACAACTTGGGATCGCCTACCCCAATCTGCCGGCGAAGAAGTAGTCCCAAGGCGGCGTCCCGCGCGATCCCCGTGGCGCGGGACGCCGCACGACCGGAGCAATCCCCCCAAGCCTGCGCGAA
>SXGS01510983.1_pt1 | contig 10528 bp, 8 predicted proteins | sample 3174681 | NCBI WGS metagenome assembly SXGS01 (sample SAMN11356861, study PRJNA531348) | freshwater metagenome | isolation source: freshwater sample F1-80 | place: China: Fuxian Lake, Yuxi | collected 2017-12-25
ACCGTTCACCCCTCTCCCCTGTACTCAGGGGAGAGGGGCCGGGGGTGAGGGGTTGGGGCGCCGCGCAACCGACCGTTCGTCCCCCTCACCCCCGACCCCTCTCCCCCTGAGTACAGGGGGAGAGGGGAGCTGAACGGTTACAGTTCTCCTTTCATGATGCGCGGAGCATTCTCCTCGTGAATCAAGACCAAGCCGTCGGCTTGAATTTGTGATCAGTGAGCTTCGTCAGAGACGAATTGGTTTCGGTATGCGCCAGGGTAGTCGAACTCCTCTTTCTACTGGACACCCCATACATTGTCGTGCATACTCAATCCCAAACACCCCCTCGTTGCCTCCGGAGAACCTTTAATGTACCGCATCCCACTTCTCGCCTCCCTGTTCGCCATCGCCTTTATGCTGACCGCCGCTCCCGCCGGCGAGAAGAAAAAAGACGACGGCTACGTCAGCATTTTCAATGGCAAAAATTTTGACGGCTGGCACGTCTCGGCCAAGACCGGGCATTCCAGCAAGAGCGGCAAAAAGTCCGGCGGACGCTGGTTCATCGAAAACGGCGCGATTCACGGCAGCCAAGACATCCCCGCGAACGGCGGCATCGTCATCACCGACAAGAAGTACAAGAACTTTGAAGTCGTCCTTGAAATGAACAACGACTTCACGCTCGACTCCGGCCTCTTTCTGCGCTCCACCGAGGACGGCAAATGCTATCAGGCCATGATCGACTACCACTCCAAGGGTAATCTCATGGGCATCTACGGCGAAGGCATAGGTGGGCAGCCGCACGTGCGCAATTTCGACTTTCTCGATAAGGTCACCGACATCAAGGAGAACGACAAGACGCCGTTCAAGCTGCCCATCTCGCCCAAGGATTGGCCGACGTTCTGGAAGCACGGCGAATGGAACGAACTCAAGGCCCGTATCGAAGGCAATCCGCCGAAGATCACGACTTGGATCAAGGGCGTCAAGTTCATGGAATATCAGGACGACAAGAAACGCCTCGACGACGAGGGCGGCATAGCCCTGCAAGTCCACGGCGGCGGCGATTTCACGAAGGATTTCGTGCGCTACCGCAACATTCGCGTGAAAGTGCTCGATTGAGTTGCATCTTGTTTAGCGCTCGCGAGTAACCATTCGTTGCTTGGCGCTATTGTGTGAACGCTAAACGACAACGCCGCTTGGTCTAGGCACAAAGCGTGGCGAAATGGTAAAATTTCACCATGCTCACCGTCGCACAAGCTCTGGAGACTGTACTCGCCAATGTTCGGCCACTGCCGCCGGAGTCGGCCCCGTTGTTGCCGCAGACGTTGGGCTTGATTCTCGCCGAGGATATCGCCAGTGATCTCGACATGCCGCCGTTCGACAAGGCGATGATGGATGGCTTTGCGCTGCGGACGGCGGACCTGCGCGACGGCAAGGCTGAGTTGACGATCATCGAGGATGTCCCCGCGGGCAAGACGCCGACGCGCGTCGTGGGGCCGGGACAGGCGACGCGCATTATGACCGGGGCGCCAGCGCCAGGGGGGGCCGACGCGGTCGTCATGATCGAGCGTTGTGAGCTATTCGGCGAAAATCGTGTGCGCGTCAACGATCCGTCGCTGCAGCCGCGCAAGAACATTCTCGAAAAAGGCCGCGAGATGCGCGTGGGCGAGAAGGTGTTGCGTGCCGGCGTCCGGTTGCGGCCTCAAGAGTTCGGCTTGTTGGCCGCCGTGGGGCATACGTCAGTTCAGGTGAGGCCGGCGCCGCGCGTGACCGTGCTTTCGACGGGGGACGAACTGGTCGAGCCGGGTCGCAAGCCGGGACCTGGGCAAATTCGCAACAGCAACGGACCGATGCTTGTCGCGCAGACGGTGCGCGCCGGAGCGTTGCCGCGTTTTCTCGGCATCGCCCGCGACGAGCCGGGACATCTGAGTTCGATGATCGAGACAGGACTGCACGCCGACGTGCTGCTCCTGTCCGGCGGCGTCTCGGCGGGCAAGCTTGATTTGGTCCCCGGCGTGTTGAAGTCGCTGGGAGTGCAGGCGATTTTTCACAAGGTCGTGATGAAGCCGGGCAAGCCGCTTCTCTTCGGCATCAAGCCGGAGTCCAACCGTCACGAACCTGCGCGCTTGGTCTTCGGGTTGCCGGGCAATCCGGTGAGTTCGCTGGTGTGCTTCGAGCTATTCGTGCGGCCGGCGTTGCGCGGTCTGATGGGCTTGCCGCCGGGGCCGACGTGGGTGCAGGCGACGTTGACGAAGGACCACGCCTATCGCACGGATCGGCCGACGTATCACCCCGCCCACCTGGCGTTGACGCCGACGGGTTGGAGTGTGACGATCGTCCCGTGGTTCGGATCGCCCGACCTGCGCGGCGTCGTGCCGGCGAATGCGTTTGCGTTGATTCCGGATGGGGATCATCAGTATCGCGTGGGGCAAATTCTCGAAGTGTTGCGCGTTGAAACTGAGTATTGACGGCGCAAGAGCCGCGCACGAAGTAAGCGGCCCGCTTACCTCGTGCGCGGCTCCTGGAATATCACATGGAGGTGAGACATGGCGACGGGAACGCATTGCATGGAAACCGCGATCACCACGCAGCCGAAGCAAGCGCAGACACCGACGCCGAGCGTTGCCGTCAAGAAGCAAACGCCCGTTCTCCGCACGTTCTTATTTTGCTCGGCCGCGGCGATGTTGAGCGGCGTCCTACTTTTTTTGTGTTTCTTCCCCGTGGCGTGGGGGTCTTACCTCGGCTGGTTCGCGCTTGCGCCGATGCTCGTTCTTGTGCGCGTGCGTTTGCGACCGGCGCTGATATTATTAGGCGCGCTGCTCGGCGGCCTCGCCTTCTTCATCCCGGCCCTTTCATGGATGCGCGTCGCGGATCGCTCCATGATCCTCGGCTGGATGATGCTCAGCACCTATTGCGCGCTCTACATCCCGGCCGCGATTTTTTGCGTGCGCGGCCTGGAGCGCTGGAAGCTGCCGCTGATCGTGTCGCTGCCGGTCGCGTGGACGGCCCTGGAGTTTTTTCGGTCGTTCTTCCTCACCGGTTTTCCATGGTATTTTCTCGCGCACACGCAGCACGAAGTCCTGTCGATGATCCAGATCACCGATATCGGCGGCGTCTTTCTCGTCAGCTTCGTCGTTGCCGTGGTCAATGCGTTTCTGTTTGATTGTGTCTATCAATTTCCGGAAATTCGCCGCTGGTTCGATCAGGCGGAGCTGGAGCCGTATCGCTATTATTCGAGCCTGGAAATTCTCAATCGCAGTACGATGGCGGATTGCCATTTTCGCCGCAACCTGATCCTCGAAGCCGTCGCCGTGGCGTTGCTAGTGATCGGCACGTATGCCTATGGCCTCAAACGGCTGGGCGAGGATCGGTTTCCGCCCGGGCCGGTCGTGTGCTTGTTGCAGAGCAATCTCGACCAGCGGATGCGCGAGAACGCCGCCGAGCCGAAGGATGCCAAAGGCGCGGCGCAAACGGTTCGCGAACACTATCACGAATTGGTGCGCGTCGGCTCATGGCATCAACAAAAGCCCGACTTGTTGATCTGGCCGGAGACGAGCTACCCGATTCCGTGGTTCGAGATCTCACCGCAATTTCCCGTCGAGAAATTGACGGAGCCGGAGTTCGTCGTCTGGCGCGACAATCGAATTTACGTACAAGAAGAACTCAAGCTCATTGCCCGCGGCGCCAACAACGTTCCCAATTTGCTCGGCATGAATTCGTATTTCCTTACGGCCGACGGCAAATCGCAACGGCACAACAAGGCGGTGCTTGTCGGCGGCGACGGTAAGGTCATCGCCAAGCACGACAAGATCCATCGCCTGCCGTTCGGCGAGTACATCCCGCTCAAGAGCTGGCTGCCGTTCCTCGCCATGTTGACGCCCTACGAAGGGGACTTCGGCATTCAGGCAGGCGAGAAATTCACGCGTTTCGACGCGGGGCCGTATCGCTTCGGCGTCCTCATCTGCTTTGAGGACACCGACCCATTTCTGGCCCGGCGATTCGTCCAAAATGGCGACGATGGCGGTCCGGTCGATTTTCTCGTCAACATGTCGAATGACGGCTGGTTCGACGGTTCGAGCGAACACGAGGAACATCTCGCGGTGAGCCGATTTCGCGCCATCGAATGCCGGCGCGCCATGGTTCGGGCGGTCAACATGGGCGTGTCGGCGGTGATCGACGGCAACGGCCGCGTACTCAAGCCACGCGAGCTGCCCGGCCCGACGCCGACGATGTGGGCCATCACGCAGGATATGACCGGCGTGCCGACGCTGCCGGCGTCGGCGTGGCATCAATTCAAACAGAAAGCAGGCGTGATCCTCGCCGCCGTTCCGCTCGATCGGCGTTCGAGTTTCTACGCCTTCACCGGAGATTGGCTGCCGATCGGCTGCTGGCTGGCGCTGCTGGGTTGCGCGTCGTGGGGCTTTGTGCGCCGGAAATTGGCGCTGCGGGGACTTGCATGATCGCCATGCTTCACAATGTGCGGGTCGGCTTGTTGAGCCCGTGGCTGCGCCCATTCTTGTATGTATCTGCCACCTATGTTGGACTGCTGTCGATGCTGCTCTTCTTCGAAAACTGGCTCGTCTATCGCCCGGCGACCAGCCGCGACTGGGTTCTGCCTCCCGCGAATTCCGGCATCGAGGACATCGACCTGGCGACGGCCGACGGGACACGCATCCACGCCTGGTGGTGTCCCGCGCAAGGCTCCGATCAGGCCCTCCTCTACTTTCACGGCAACGCGGGCAACCTCAGCCATCGCGGCGCTTCGATCGTCAAGGTGCGCGATCTTTTGGGCGTGTCGGTGCTCATTCTCGATTATCCCGGCTACGGCAAGTGCGGCGGGTCGCCGAGCGAGGTCGGCTGTTACCAGTCCGCGGACGCCGCGTACAACTGGATGGTCGAGAAGAAGAAAATCGCGCCGAGCAAGATCTTACTCTACGGTGCGTCGCTGGGGGGCGGCGTTGCCACGGAGTTGGCGAGCCGCAAGGACCATCGTGCCTTGATCCTTGTCAAGACGTTCACGTCATTGCCGGATGTCGCGTCGGATTTGTACTGGTGGCTGCCGGCGCCGAAGCGGTTGTTGATGACGAATCAATTCGACAGCTTGACGAGGGTCAAGACCTGCCGTCGGCCGATTTTCATCGCCCACGGAACCGCCGACACACTCATTCCCCACATTCATGGCAAACGGCTGTTTGAAGCGGCTCACGAGCCAAAACGATTTTTCGAGATGCCAAACGCCGGGCACAACGATTCGCTGCCGCCGGAATTTTTCACGTCACTGAAGGATTTTCTGGCCTCGAATTCGGTCGAGTGAACCGGGTTATTTCTGTGGCCCCATCTGATGGTCCTGGTGCGGGTCTTTCCTGACTGTGGTGGCCGACGATTCCAGCGCCGACCAATCGATATGGGCGAATCCGAAACCGATGCCGAACGCGGCGAACACCGCCACACCGAAAATCGCCCAGTGCCACCACGGCCGCGGCGCCTTCGGGAGTTCCGGCGGCAGGCCGTTCGCCCAGCGTCGGCCTGGCATCACCGTGTCGAATTGCCTTACCGCCGTCACGACTTGTGAAATCTGCTTGCGCGCCGTCGGATTATCGGGATCGACTTCGAGCACTTCCAAGTAGGCCCAGATCGCCTGGCCCAACTCACCCGCCTGGACGAGGTTCTCCGCGCGTTGCAAGCCGCCTTGCAGATGGCTCACGTAATCCACCAGCAGATCGAGATCCGCCTGGCAGTTTTGGCAGCGCCGGGTGAACTCGCGCAACGGCTTCGTGCACTGAGGGCAATTCGGCATGGGTGGGACTCCCAATCGTTTAGCCGCGGGTCGTAGACCCGCGCGGGTTTACGATCCGTGGCTAAACTTCACAGCAAGTACGCGTAGTTGAGCAGTCGATCGTTGAGCGCCGAACTGGCGTCTTCCATGCGTTTGCGGTCGCCGGACGACATCGCCTCGCGCACCTGCCGACACAAGTCCTCTAGCTCGCGTTTGTCGGCGGGGTTTTCGAGCTTGGGGATCACGTCCTGCTCGGTCTTCTTGAGGATGTCAAGCGCGTCGCGATACTCCGACGTGCTCTCCAGGTCCTCGCTGCGCTTGATTAGCTCCTCGTTGATGCGTTTCATCTTCATGATCTGCCCGGCATCCATCTGGTCGGCGCCGGTTTGCTGGATCGCGAATCGCTTCTTTTGGCCCGTATAGATGTCGTGAATCTGCACCGTCAGGATGCCGTCGTCGCCGTATTCGAAGGTGACCTCGATGGCGCCGTCGCGCTGCTGGCGCGGCGGCTGGAACTCCCATGGGATCTCGGCGAGCTTGACGTTTTCCTGATTGCCCACGTCGTCATACACGTCGCCTTCGAAGACGCTGATGATAACACGCTCGGCGGGATCGGCGACGGGATGATAGGTCTTTGTGAACGAGCACGGGATATCGACGCCGCGCTTGATGATCGGATCGAGATAGACTTGGCGTTTCTCGTTGATCGGATTGGCGCACAACGAATGTTCGAGCTTGACGGAATAGGCGTGATTGTCGAGGCCCGGCGCGCCTTGCAGGATGGCCGAGACGATGGCGGCGCCCTGGGCGACGCAGGTCATCGGATCGATCTTCTCGAACGGCTCCGCCTCCTTGCCGCCGAGTTTCTCGGCGACAAAGCGGCGCACGAGCGGAATTTTGCTGGTGCCCCCGACGAGCAGGACCTTGTCGATGTCCTTGGCCCGCATGCCGCGCAGGCTCATCGCCTCGTCGATGGCTTGACCGGACTTGACGATGAGCGGCATGATCTCGCGCTCGAAGGAAGCGCGATCGATTTCCTCCTCCAGGCTGAGGTGCTTGTCGGGGACCAACTCGGCCTTGCGGGCGATGGCGGTCGGTTGGTCGGACAGCTCGATCTTGGCCCTCTCGACGGCGAGCATGAACTGCGTCTTGAACGGCGAGTGCAGGATGTCGTAGCCGGTCCGCTCGAAGAAGCGTTTGGCGAGGAGATTGCCGAGAATGGAATCGAGATCGTCGCCGCCGAGCTTGCCGACGCCCTTGGAGGAGATTTCCTCGAAGACGCCGTGATGGATGCGCAGGATGGTGACGTCCAGGGTGCCGCCGCCGAAGTCGTACACGAGCACGGTCTGATCCTGCTGGGCGTTGAGGCCGTAACAGATGGCGGCGGCGGTCGGCTCGTTGATGAGCGTCAGCACTTGGAGGCCCGCGGCGCCGGCGCAGAGCTTGGTGGCGTGGCGCGCGAGTCCCTTCGAGTTGGCGGGGATGGTGACGACGGCCTTGTTGAAGTTCTCATTGAGCGTCTTCTGGGCGTCCGCCTTCAGCTTCGAGAAGAGCATGGTGGCGATCTGCTCGGTTCGCAGGCTTTGGCCAACGAAGGGGACGCGTTCGCCGGAGCCGAGGATGCGCTTGATCGACTTGATCGAGCGTTCCTCGTCGAAGTTTTCCTTGGCTTCCTGGCCGAAAGCCAAACTTCCGTCGCGGCGCATGGTGACGACGGAAGGGGTCCACTTTTGCCCCTCGGCATTGGGGAGCACGTCCGCCTGACCGTATTGAAAGTTGGCCACCACCGAGTTACTGGTGCCGAAGTCGATGCCGATGTAGGGCATTTTGTCATCCCGAAGAAAAGTCGGTAGGCCTGCAAGAGCTTTGTAGGAACGATATCAAGATACGAAGCGAGTGGGGAGTTCTCCAGGCGTTTTTTTGAGATGTGCGGAAGTGTCATGCGCTGTGCGGGAACGAACTGATGAAGCCAGATTCGGCTCGCCGGAACGCAATTCGTCAAACCGCCGGCCGATGCAGCAGAATCGGCAGCTTCGAGCCGCGAATCACTTTGTCGGCGACGCTGCCCAGCAACAAGCGCGACAGCCCGCCCCGGCCATGCGTTTCAATGGCGATCATGTCGATCGGCGGCTTGCCATTTTCCAGGATCGCCACGCCCGGCTGTTCCTCAATGGTCACGCGGCACTGCACTTTCAGGCCATCGCCGCGCAGTCGGCCCGCAACGATTGCCAGATAATTCGACGCCTCACGACGCAGTTCGCCGTGCAGCTTCTCGACCCGATCCATGACATCGGCCGCGACGCTGCCGAAGATCGCCGGCTCCGTCGGCAGCGTAAACGGATAGACCGGCGTCACCACCCGCAATAGCGTATAGTCGGCGTTCATCGCCTTGCCCAGCGTCAGGGCGTGCTCGAGAATCTGCTCGGCCAACGGCGTGCCATCGAGCGGGATGAGCATGTGCTTAATGGCCGCATCGCTGCTGAGATCCGGGGCGTGATCCGCCGGATGAACGAGGATGAGCGACACCGGTAAGCTGCGAACCAGCTCGTCGGTCGTGCTGCCGAGCCAGAAGCGGCCAAACGGTCCCTTGGCGTGTGTCGTCATCACGACCCAGCTGGCGCCGAGGTTTTCTGCTTGCTTACGAATGGCCGTGGCGACATCCCCGTCCACGTTGCGGATGGTGACCTGGACGGGAAGGCGATCCTGCACCTGCTTCTGGATGGCCTGGAGATACGAACGCTCCTTGTTGCGCAGCTCCTGATCAAGCGTGTTGTCGAAGACTTGTAGCTCCGCATAGGTCGCATCCAGCAAGGAATGCACGTGGATCAGGTTTAATGAAGCCTCCAGTCGCTTGGCCATCGACATCGCCAGGGGCAGCGCGTGTTCGCCGAACGTCGAACCATCAAGAGGGACGAGAATGGAGCGGTTCATGGCGGCCTCCTTTTCGGAAGAGTGGAGAAACCCGCGGTTTTCTGGAGCAAACCAGGTGCCAAAATGCGTCGGAATGGTCAGCGTGACGTGTGCACCTATAATTATACGCGCTGCCACAGTCCCGCCGGACTGTTTGTGATCCGGTCACTCCGCGACCGGACCACAAGACTCGAGGCAGACTGAACCACTGGTTCGAGAGGCCAAATCATGACCCATCCCATCGCCAAGCTCGCCCTGGAAGATGGAACGGTCTACACCGGCCGCGGCTTCGGCGCTTCGGGCGAAACCTTCGGCGAAGTCGTTTTCAACACCAGCATGACAGGCTATCAGGAAGTGCTCACTGATCCCTCCTACAAGGGCCAAATCGTCACGATGACGTATCCTCTTATTGGCAATTACGGCATCAACTCTGAAGATCGCGAGTCGAAGATCCCGCAGGTCGAAGGCTTCTTGGTGCGCGAATGCACACGCATCCCCAGTAACTTCCGCTCGCATCAGTCGCTGGATTCCTATCTCGCGGAATTTCGCATCATCGGCATGGACGGGCTCGACACTCGTTCTTTGGTGCGCCGTCTGCGCGTCCGCGGGGCGATGATGGGCGTCCTCTCGACCAGCGAACTCGACGACGCGGCTCTCATCAAAAAAGCGCGCTCGTGCCCCAGCATTGTCGGCCGCGATCTTGCGAAGGGCGTGATGCCGGAGAAGGCGTTCGCGTGGAAGGACGGATTCAACAGCCCATTTATCACGCAGGAGCTGCACAAAAGCAAACGACCTCACCGCGTCGTCGCCCTCGATTTCGGCATGAAGTGGAACATCCTGCGTTGCCTGGTCGAGATCGGCTGCGAAGTGACGGTGATGCCCGGCACGGCGAGTGCCAAGGACATCCTCGCGCAGGAACCCGATGGCGTTTTCATCTCCAACGGCCCCGGCGATCCCGAGCCGCTGACCTACGCCATCGGCAACATCAAGCAACTTATCGGCAAGAAACCGATCTTCGGAATATGCTTGGGCCATCAACTGCTCGGCCTCGCGCTCGGTGCGAAGACGTTCAAGCTCAAGTTCGGCCATCGCGGCGCCAACCAGCCGGTGCTCAATCAGAAGACGGGGCAAGTCGAGATCACCACCCAGAACCACGGCTTCGCAGTCGATCCGTCAACGCTCCCCGTCGATGTCGAATCGACGCATATCAATCTCAACGACAACACGCTCGAAGGCATGCGCCACAAGCGCTTCCCCGTCTTCAGCGTGCAATATCACCCGGAGGCGTCCGCGGGGCCACACGACAGCACATATCTGTTTGAGGAATTTCGCAAGTTGATGGATTGACGGGCGATTCGAGCATTTGCCGTGACGCGCAACGCACGCATACAATAGCGTTATGCAACCCATCTACCTCGACTACAACGCCACCACGCCCATCGATCCCGCCGTGCTCGACTCGATGCTGCCCTTTTTGCGCACACACTTCGGCAATCCATCGAGCACGCACGCTTACGGCAAGACGGCGCACGACGCCATCGATCGCGCCCGTGCCCAGGTCGCGGCATTGCTCGGCGCGAAAGTGGACGAAATCATCTTCACCTCCGGCGGCACCGAGGCGTCGAACCACGCGATCAAAGGCGTCGGCTTCGCGCGCATGCAGGGATTCTTCGCACGCTTCTTCAGCGCGCCGCACGTCATCACCAGCGCCGTCGAACATCCCGCCACGCTTGTGCCGTGCGAATTCTTGCGCAAGCTCGGCTGCAAGGTCACGCTGCTGCCGGTCGATCGCACTGGCATGGTCGATCCCGATGCGGTCAAGCGGGCGATCACCTCGCATACGGTCCTTATCAGCATCATGCACGC
>SXGS01029905.1_pt1 | contig 10527 bp, 7 predicted proteins | sample 3174681 | NCBI WGS metagenome assembly SXGS01 (sample SAMN11356861, study PRJNA531348) | freshwater metagenome | isolation source: freshwater sample F1-80 | place: China: Fuxian Lake, Yuxi | collected 2017-12-25
CGCCCTTGAGTGCCGCCAATGCGACCTGAGCCTTGAAGGCCGGCGTGTGCGTTCGGTTTGCTTTGCCCATCTCTTGAACCCTCGAATGGGACCACCCGATAGCACTCTATCCGGTGGTCCAGTTTTCGGGGTCCACCACAACCCAGTACGACTTCACCTCGTCGCCGTCGGCCTTCGGCTTGTGCCAGAGTTGGAGGGCGTAGCACTTCGTCCCGGCGGGTGCCCCGGACCACTTCAGCGGCGGCGACACGCCGTCGCCGTCGCCGGTGAACTCCGCGGGCATCTTCCCGTTGTGCTCGAACGCCGGGCTGGTGAGCGTGAACCCGTCCTTCGGCTTCGGCGGCGGGGCGTCCGGCTTCGGGGCCGGGCCGTCGTCCTTCTTGGGCGGCGGGTTGTCTTTCTTCTTCGGCGGGTTGTCGTCCTTCTTCTTGGGTGGCGGTCGCTTGCCGTCCGGGCTGCCCTTGTACTCCTCGGTCGTCACCTTCCCGCCGGGCTCGGTGAACTCGAAGCGGTAGCCGTCGGCCGTGGCCGTGTACTTCACCGATCCGGTCTTGCCGCCCTGCTCGTACTTCACCGTCACGGTCTTTTTGTCGTCGTCGCGGTCGAAGCCCGTGATCGTCGCCCCGCGGAGCGGCGTCAGGGCCGGTCGCGGCGAGTAGGCCCGCGGTTGCGGGTCGATCTGGTCGTCCTTCACCGTCACCACGCCCCGGAGCCCGCCGTTCACATACGGGTACTTCTTCGTGGAGTAGTAGCGGTAGCCGTCCTTCTCCATCCGGCCGTTGAACTCGTCGAGGTTGTTCGGCTCCCTGCCGTCGCCATCCGTGTAGCCGTAGAGCGGGTAGCCGTCGAGCGCGTACCCGATCGGCTTCCCTTTGCCGACGACCTTCTCCAGATGAACGGGGCCGATGTGGTAGTGGTAGTCGTCGGCCCGCCCGCAGTGCCCGCCGAACTCGTCGAGTTCCCCGGCCAGGAACGTGTCGGTCTTGCCGTCGTTCTTGATCGGGTTGAAAATCGGCACGCCGTTGGCTGCCAGGGCGATGGCACCCCGAAACAGGGCCGTCTTTGCCGACACCGGTTTGTCGGCGAACCGCGGCCTGAGCGGGATCTGCCACGCGTTGCGGCCCGTGTACGCCTGCGGGATCGGCACCTGCTGCTGCCACGCGGTGATGCCGACCATCATGCGGTGGTCCGGCATCCCGTTCGACTCGACGTAGAAGTACGCGTCGTCCGAGCGGAACTTGAGTTTGTCCTTGAACGGCTCGAAGTGCTTCTGGATCGTCGGGGCCTTCTTCTCGTCCTGAGCGGTCGCCGCCAACCCGAACGCGGAGGCCAGCCCGACTGCCGCAACGCCGGCCGTCACGGCCCGTCGCCGTCGGAACGCGCTCCCGGCTGCGGCCACGGCGACGAGGGCGAACACCCCAACAACCAGCGGCGTTCCGGCCGATGGTTCCTGCGAGACGTTCGGTTCGACGGGTGCCGCCGGCGACTCGACGGCGTTGCCCCCGTTGAGGCGGCGGATCGCCTCCACGCGATCCCGAACCCATACACGGTCGGCCTCGCTCAACCTCTCGAGCGGCACCCACACCACGGACCCGCCGTGTTTGAAGATTTGCACCCGGCCGTCGCGGGCCAGTACGAACGAGCCTTCGATCTCGAACAGGCCGTCCGCGTCCTTCCACACCCGCATGTCCGGCGGGTGGTCCCCGTCGTGGGCCGATACGGGGTCGATCGCGAACAGTGCGGCGGCAAGCGCCAATGCGGTCCAGATGTACGCTTTCACTTGCCGGCCCTCCACGGGATCGCCCCGGACACGTCCAGGTTCGGCTTGGTGTTCCAACGAGGCTTCCAGTCCGGTTTCTCGACCCGGTGGCGGAAGATCACGGTGTTGTCGATGTCCAGGTCGGCGGTCCAAATGAATTTGGCGTCCTTGAAGTCGAACTTGAAGAAGGACTCCTTCGGGTTCACGCGCTCTTCCGTGTACTCCTTCGCGAAGTCCCACTTCGAGTCGTCGAAGTTGACCGCCCACCAGTCGTCCGGTATCGGGTCGTGCTTGACCTTCGCGTTCTTCACGTCCTTGTCGAGCGGGCCGGTGAAGAAACACTTGGCCTTCCACTTGGCGTTCGTCACCGTGCCGTCGCCGAACTTGAGGACGAACCCGCCGTCGCCGATGTTCGTGCCGTACTCCAGCCCGGTCTTCGGATCGGCGTTGTCCCTCGCCATCACCGCAATGGTCATCGGGTACTCGGGCAAGATGTCCACCGAGACCACGTTGTGCGGGATGAAGTCGATGGAATCGACCGCCGTGAGTTTGCCGTTGATGTAAAGCACGAACCAGTTGTCGGCGTAGAGGTTCGCCTTCACGGTGTCGTCCATCTTCGGCTTCACGACGCCCGGCGGTCCGCCCTTGCCCTTCTTCTCGCCCTTGCTGTCCTGCCCCGTCAGTTCGGGGTTCTGGAGCGCGCACGCGCACGCGCACGCGGCGGCGCCGAGCAAGAACGGTCCCACGAATCGGATCACGTCAGTCCTCCTCGATCACCTTGCGGTCCGGGCCGTGGTGGCTCCCGTGCCGGAAGAAATCCGGCCCCAAGTCCCGCTGGTCGATCAACTCGACGGACACCGCGTTCGGTCCCCCGCGGGCCTGCGGCATCCCCGCGAACACCATCCGGTGGATGACACTGGTTCGCGCGTCGTACCAGAGATCGACCCGCCGCGCGCCGCGGAATTCGGGCGACTTCTTCTCGGCCCGCAGCCCGCGCAGCCCCGCGGCGTCCGGGGAGAGCAATGCGACCGTGTACGCGACACGCAGCTGAACCAGATCGGAGCGCAGGTCCACGAACGGGATGCCGTGCTGGTGGCCCGGCACCGGGCCGCGGAATCGCAGTGGGTCGGCGCTCACCCGCACCGCGCGGTCGTCGGGCGGGGCGGACCAACTCCGCTCGCCGTCGCTGCCGGTCGCGAACGGGCGCCCGTCCGGGAATTTTCGGATCAGCACGTACTGATCGGGGTGCCGGACGTGCAGCACGGCCCCGTCGATGGGCGGGTGCCGTTCGTCGGTCTGCTCCGGTCGCTCGTCGAGGTTGCGGACGACGTAGCTGCGGTCGCGGGTGTCCGCCTTTTCGATCAGGCGGTCGAGTTCCGTCGCGGCGCTCGCCGGTCGCGGGTTGTCCCACCACACGGCCACGAATGCGACGGCGACCAGCGCCACCAGCCCGCCCACCAGACTCGCCCGCCGCCACGACCGCTGGCCCGCGGTTGCCCGGGCCGGCTCCGATTTCCCACCGGGCACCGGGTCGATCTTCGCCGGCGGCCGGAGCACGGCGTACAAGCGGTCGTGCAGCCGCACCACCTCGGCGAACGCCGCCGCGTTCTCGGGGGCGGCCTTGAGCCAGGCGTTCAGCTCGGCCTCCTCGCCCTCTGTCAGCACCCCGTCGAGGTAGCCGTTCACCAGCGCCGCGAGTTGTGGGTTCACGTGCGTGCCTCTACCGCCTTGCGTTCGACACACTCCCGCAGCCGGTCGCGGATCCGCTGGAGCGCCTTCGCCGCCGCGTTCGCCGCAAGGCCGAGCCGCACGCCGATGGCGGCGGGCTTCAAGTCCTCCTCGTAACGCAACCGACACAGTTCCTTCGCTCGGGCGTCGAGGGTCTCGACGCAGCCGCCGAGGTGATCGAGACGGTGGTCGGTCGGGTCGCCGCCGGCGAAGGCCCGGGCCAGCGCGTCCACCGCGTCCGAGTCGAAGGCCAGTTTTTCCCGCCCCTTCCGCCGGCAGTGCAGCCGGACCTGGTTGCGAGCGACCCCGATGGCCCAGCCGACGAACGGCTGCGACGGGTCGTAGCGGGGGAACGACTCCAGCACGGCGACCGCCGTCTCCTGGAGGACGTCGTCCCGGTCCGCGAAGTCGCGCACGAGGGACGTGACGAAGGCCGACACGGTCGGCACCGCCAGCGTCCAGAGTCGCGTCGCTTCGAGTACGGCGGGTGTCATGGTCGGCACGCGGAGGGCTTCTCACCCATCACTTAACCGGCCGAGCCGAATCGTGACACGAAAAAATGCCCGCCCCGACTTTCGGTACGCCGGGGCAGGCAATTCAGTGCCGGAATGTGGTCCCCGTTGGCCTTGAAGTGTTGCGGGCGTGTGACCGCGTGCGACAGCGCGGCGCGGAAGTGCGTAACCAGATCCCATACCTTCGCGACATCGGCCTGTTTCCCGGTCACGAGCGAACGGCGCGACGGGCTGCACACCGCTTGCTGTCCGTGCGTCCGTGCGAACACCGTCCCGCGCGCCAGTCGAGGTTCGGGGACTTCACGACGGTGTTGCGCTAACAGACTATTTTGGTGCGCAGGTCCATTTCGCGGCACGGAGGCGATGCGGGTCCGCGCCGCTGGCCGTGTCACTTTTCCCCGAGCGCCTTGAACAGCTCGAACTTCTCCAAGGCACGCGGGTCGGTGAGCCGGTGCTCGGTCGGCACCTTGACCGCCGGGTTCACCGGGCGTGCGGTCGATTTCCCGGCGCGCGTCTCCTGACCCGTGGCCTTGCGCCAGTCGTCCAGCGCGGAGTAGCGCGTCTCGCCGTGAACGAACAGCCCACCGGCCCCCGGTGCCCGGTACGCGTTCCCCTCGAAGCGAACGTCCTCGACGGCAGCGGCGGCGAGGTTGTTGCTCACAAGCGGAACCCCCGCCGCGTCCGCGACGGCCACACACCCCGTGAACGCGCAGCCCCGGATGTGCGTCTTGTCGGCCCTGTCCGCGAAACCGGCGAGGGTGGTGACGAACAACAGGCCTTCGGCGCCTTTCTGGGCTTCGGTCGTCACCGCGGCCAGACAGTTCTCGACGCGGCAGTCGTCCAGTCCGCTGCCCCACGCCACGAACCCGAACCCGAACGCGGGCGCCTTGTCCTTGCGGCCATCGTTGATGCTGACGCACGCGCGGATCACGTTGCCCGCGGTGCGGCCCGCCTTCGGGTAGTCGCAGTGCATGAACCCGGGGCCGTGGTTGTCGTAGCTCAGGCACCGCTCGGCCACGCACTCCAGACATCCGCCGTCCAGATCGAGCCCGCCCCCGTCCTTGCCCGCGGTTCGGGTGCCGTGGGCGATGCAGTGGCGAAACGTGACCTTCTTGGCGTCGTGCGCCCACAGACCGACCCCGCCGCCCTTGCCGGTGTTGCCCGCCGCGAGCGTGTACTCCACGAGTCCGCCCTCCACGCCGCTCACCACCAGCCCGGACCCGGACCGGTTGCCCGAAACGACGCAGTCGCGGATGGTCACGTCGCGGTGCGCGTACGTCGCCTGTTTCTCGTCCCGCTTGCCGAACAAGTGGATCCCGACGCCCCCGTTGTCGTGCGCACGAACCGCACTCACCACAACGTCCTCGTAGCCCGGCTGGCTGTCGTGCCAGGAACCGATGCTCACGCCCGCGCCGCTGAATCCTGTCACATCCACGCGCTCGATGCGAACGTGCCGGTGCCGCTTTCCGGTCGCGTCGTCGGTGTAGAACTGGATGCCGGCGACGGGCTTCTTGCCTTCCTCCGGCGGCGTGCCTCTCAGGTTCAGGTCGCGGATCTCGAACCCGCCGCCCGTGGCCTCGATGCCGGGCGTTCCGTCGGTCACGATGGTGGCCCGGCGCGGCCCGGCGCCGCGGATCACGATCGGCTTCTTCGGGTCGCCCGCGACGCCCGGAGGGAGCGCGATCCCGCCTCGGAACTCCTCGCCCTCGGCCAGCACGATCTCGTCGCCGGGCACCAGATCGACGCCCCGCAGTTTGTCGAGCGACTTCCACGCACGCACCGGCGCGGTACCGTCCGCGTCGTCGTTGCCCTTCGCGCTGAAGTGGAACGCGCGGCCGGCCGGCGACTCCCCGCCCTTCTTCGGCGGGGTGTCCTTGCCGTGGAGATCGAGCCACGCGGCGGCCATCCGCGTCCCGATGGCGCGAATCCCGTCGGCGTCGAAGTGGACCGGGGCCAGGAACTTCTCTTTGTCCATCAGGTCGAGCAGCACCCCGTCGTTGAACGTCTTCCGGTCGGCACCCTTCTTCTGGTACCACTCCTTCGTGAGCAACTTCAGGTCGCTGGTCTCGACGACCGCGGCGTTCCCGACCGCGCCGGTCACCTTCGCCTGCGCCGCCCGCACCGTGTCGATGCCCTTCTTGCCCCCGCCCCACACGACGCCGTAGTTGCGGTCGGGATGCCCCGGGTGAATCTTCGCGATCACGACGGGCAGTTTCGGGGCGCCGAAGTCCTTGCGCACCTTCGCGACGAGTTCGGTCAGGTTCGCCTCGTAGGCCTCGGCGTGGGCACCCTTGACCGCGTCCGATTCGCCCTGCAGCCAGAAGAACCCGGCCACCTTCGCGCCGGGCTTCGCCGCGAGCGCGAGGTCCACCCACTGCTTCATGGCCGCGTACGCCCCGTACCCCTTCCACGAGTCGCTCAGGTCCCACTGGTCGGCGAGCGCGGTGCCACCCGGGGCGTACTTCACGATGTAGATCGTGTCCTTGGGCCGGGCCGCGGCGACCGCCCGCGCCACCTCGAACTCGGGGCCGTACTCCTTCACGTCTTCGCCGGAGGTGAACTTCGCGGCATTGGCCCACGGCTCACCGGGGTTCAGTCCGAGGTACCAGAACTCGCCCTTGTCCCCGTGCTCGTAGGCGTCTGTGCCCTTCCAGCCACTCTTCCAGTAGGCGTAATCCTGCCACGTCCCACTCACGGCCGGGAACGTGGCGTCCTTCCAACTGGCCCAGTTGAACCAGAACTTGCCCTTCGCGTCGTACAGCTTCAGCCCCCACGGGTCGGGCTTGCCCTTGTCCGGCAGGGCGTTGCAGTAGAACCCCTTCACGTTCGGGACGACCGCCTTCTCCTTGTCGGTGAACTTCGACGCGGTGTTCGCCGTCCCCTTGCCTTCCATGTTGGACTGCCCGGCGAACACCAGAACCAGATCGTCGGCTCGCCCGGCCCCCGGTAACGCCCCAGCGAGGGCGAGCACAACGAGTGCGCCGACGAAACCGCGGATCATACCCCCGACGAGCGACGACATGAGCTTCTCCGAAGGGCCGAGGTACCTGTGCGGCGCGGCGTGCCCGCCCGCACTCGCACAGACGACGGTCATCGTATTTTCCAACCGCTCCCAGGGCACCTCTTCGGCCTCGTTCAGGTTTCCGACCACGCCAGACAGTAACACGACGCGGGTTTGCCGCACCGGTCTTGCGGAACCACTTGCTCCTCGCCGACCCGATAGTGCGTCGATCACAACCTGCCCGACCAGCCCGGCAACGCCGAAGCGGCTATCGAACCGCTCGCGGGTCACCTTGTTCGCCGTCGAGCGCCCCCAGCAGGTCGCAATTCAGCTCGTGCCGCTGCGGTGGCGGGGCCAGTCGAGCACCGTCAGGGCGCCAATGGGGCGATTGGATTTCAGGGCTGCTCCACCAGCCAGATGTTGCGGTACAGCACGCGGCGCCCGAACGCTTCGAACCAGATCGGCCCGTCCGCGGTCTCCGAGCCCTTGAAGCCGTGCGGCGTCGGGCCGTTGACTTCTAGCTTGTCCACGGTCTGGTGCCCGTTCAGCTTCACCGAGATCACCGCTTTCGCCGTCTTTTTCCCTTTGTCATCGAAACGCGGCGCCTTGAAGTCGATGTCGAGGGTCTGCCAGACCAGCGGGGGGAGGCAAGAGTTCGGCACCTTGCTCGGGTAGGTGAACACGCTCCCGCAGACGCGCGGCGCACCGTTGCCCTTCGCCACCGGAAACTTCGGCGCCTTGCTCTTGTCGTCGAGTAACTTGGGCCGTTGCGGGCTGGTCGCCCCCGACAGGTCGAAATCGAACCCGAAGCTGTCCCCGATCGCCACCTCGTAGCGGGCGAGCATGTAGATGCCCGCATCCGCCCGGCGCCACGGGATGTTCTGCGGCTCCCAGCCGGTCATGAACTCCACGTGCAAGGTGTAGTCCCGGAACTTCCGCTTCGTGACCGCCCCCGCCATCAGGTTCCCTTCGAACATCAGCGGGGCAGTCATCCCCTCAATGTCCTTGCGCTCCTCGAACGCGTCCACGTTCGGCTTCGCGCCCCCGAAGAGCACGATCGCACCCGCGGGCGGTTGCTTCCCCAACGTCGGGCTCTTGCGTTCCACCCGCTTCACCAGGAACTTCTGAGCGCCGCGCTTGAGCGTTAGACCGTTCTCATCGAGGACCGCGCTGGCCCCGTCGTCACCCGGAGAACGGAACTCCACCTTCCCGTCCGACAGGGGGCCGCTTTCCAACAGGCCGTACCGCCCGCCGTCCCAGCCGTCGCCCGACAATCCGCCTTCCAGGACCAGCGCGTGGAACGATTTATCGCCCCGTGCGACCACCTGAATGCCGACCTGCTTTTCTCCGTCCTTGCCGACGTATTCGCCCTGCAACTTCAGTTCGACTCCGATCGTCTGTGCGTCGAACAGCTTCTTCGCTGCGGCCTCTCCCGCCTTGTCCAGCGGCTGAGCCGGTGCTTCCGCGGCCAGCCCCGCGACCAGCCCAAGAGCCAAACCGGTGAGTAACGTTTTCATCGTGTTGTCCTTTCGTTCCGTCAGACGGCTGCCGGTTGTACTGCTGGTCGATTGTAACGGGCGCGAACCTCAGCGCGGTGCGAGATCCGCCTTCTTGTCCGGCCACGTCGGCGGGCACCGGCCACAGCCGGTGGTGCCGTGAGGATCATTGCTTGGCCGCTAACGAGAGTATCTGTACTCTTCCCTCGGCGTCGGCGATGGCCAGTCGTTTTCCGTCGGGGGTGATCGAAATCGCGTGGTAGGCCGGGGCGAATTGGTCCTTCTTCGTCGTCGAGTTGATTTCGTGGACCAGCCCGCCGTCGCCGAGCCGCCATACCTTTACGACCCGGTCGCGACCGCACGTCAAGAGGTGCTTGCCGTCCGGGTGGAAGATCAAATCGGTGGCCCCGCGCTGTTGCGCCGGGGTCAGTTCGCGGACCTTCTCGCCGGTCGCGGGGTTGAGCAGAAATAGCTTGCCGTTGTCACCGTCGCGGTCAATATGGCCCACGTCGGCGCGACTGCCTCCGATCAGCGTGAGAACACAGGGAAACACGAACCTCGACATCGACATTACGGGATCACTTCCTCATTTAGGGTCGGTCGGCATGCAGATCAGCACTTCCCTGGCAACACCTCCGACGGCCAATCAGGGGAGGTGCGGCCCAGGCTCAAAATAGTTCCTTGATCGGTTCGTTATTGAGTAGCGCTCCCGCAACTTCCGGCGAAAGAAGTTCCGGCGCCAGGCGGGCGGTTGGCGCGTCGAACACCGTGTGCAGCACCGTAGCGAGCAGGTTCTCGGGGCCATACCCTTCGTCGACCGGGCGACCACCCGTGCGATCAGTTCGGCCGATGACCTGCCCCATTTTCAGGCCGCCGCCTGCCAGGAGCAATGGGGTCGAGTTGGCCCAGTGGTCTGTACCAGCGTCGTCCTTTTGCTTGATCGGGCTGCGGCCCATTTCTCCGGTGACGACCAGCAGGATCTGATCACTCAGTCCGCGGTCTTTCACGTCGTCGAGGAAGGCCGAAACGGCATGGTCTAATTGCGCACCCAGGTTGTTCATGCCCACAATCGTACCCGGGTTATTCATGCCGCGACCGTGAAAATCCCAGCACGAATCGACCACGGTCACGAAGCCGCAGCCGGCCTCGCACATGCGCCGCGCCAGCAACAGTTCCTTGCCCAGTTGGTTCGTCCACCGTTCCTGGTCGATTAGCTTCTTTCCCTGGTACAGGTAATGCTTGCCTCCTGGATGGTAGTCGGTCATGTTGAAGATGTGGCTGGTGTCGTAGCGTGCGATCACTTTGGGATCTTCCTTGGAGAGGTCGAAGGCGTCCGACACGCCGCGCAGCAGCAGGTCATGAGCCTGCTGTTGCAAGTTGCTGACCCGCTCGGCTTCGACGCTGTGCTTCAGTGTGTCAAACTGGCGACTCAGCTGAAACCGCTCCGTAAAGCGATCGCGGGGCACCCTCAGGGTGAAATTGCCCAGCTGTTCGGCGCTGCCATTCCGCACGAACCCACGATAGGATCCACCCAGGCTGCCTGCCGTGCCGAAATCCTTGTTGATCAGCCCCAGACCGAACGTGCCGCTCGTTTCCCCGAGCTTCAAACTGGGCATGACGGCTTCGGGAATGATGACCGTATTCATGGGTACGCCCGTACGCGTGTCGAATGCTCCCGCACCGCGCGCATACATCGCGCCCATGGTCGCGCCCGAGCGATGCCCGCCCGTCAGCACCGGGAGCGCGCCGTGTCCCGCGTTCCTCGAGGCGAAGTTCCGCACCACCGCCACGCGGTCTGCCCTCTGGGCCAGTTGCGGGAACGTGCCGCCAAACCAAACCCCGGGCAGCTTCGTCTGCACCTCCCCGGTGCAGCTGCGATTGTTCTCCGGAGCATCGCGTTTGGGGTCGAACGTCTCGATCTGGGGCGGTCCGCCGTGCAAAAACAGAAAGACGACCGATTTGTTCCGGAGGACACTCCGCCTTTCCGCCGCGTTTGCTTTGGCGGCAAGCAATCCCGACAATGTCAACCCG
>SXGS01708776.1_pt1 | contig 10526 bp, 12 predicted proteins | sample 3174681 | NCBI WGS metagenome assembly SXGS01 (sample SAMN11356861, study PRJNA531348) | freshwater metagenome | isolation source: freshwater sample F1-80 | place: China: Fuxian Lake, Yuxi | collected 2017-12-25
CCCAGGGTATTGGGCAGCTCCACCCACTCCGCTGCGTCGACATAAACCGCCAGGTACCAGACGTGCACCTGCTGCGGGATCACGCCGAGCATCAGCGCAAACGAGCCGGTGACCATCAGACGCTGAATGTGGTTGGCGTCGCCGTGTGCCAGCGTTTGCGCGAGCGCATCTCGCAGGCAGGCCATGTCGGTCGCGCCGGTCCAGTACCACGCGGGCAGGTACTCCTGGGCATTGAGCGCGTTGAGCTCGAGATAGCCGGGCATCCGGGTCCAGTAGATGCCGCGCACGTATTCGCGCCACCCGAGAATCTGGCGAATGAAGCCCTCCGCACTGGACAGCGCCACGTTGCCGTAATGGTAGGCCGCCTCTGCGGCTGCCACCACATCGCGTCCTGGTAGCGGCCGAACAGGGGCAAACGCTCCTTGATGAACGCGTCCAAGGCTTGCAGGGCCTGCGCGCGGGTCACCGGCCAGGCGAAGTCCTCGAGGCTGCCGGGGTGCGCGGCAAAGCGAGTCTTGACCAGCGCGATGACCTCGCGCGTGACGGCATCGGGTTTGAAGCTTGTCCGTGCCGGCACCTCACCCGGGCCGGCCGCGCTGAAGACTTCGCGGTTGTCGGCATCAAAGTTCCACTGGTCACCGACGGGCTTGTCGCCCTGCCCGCCGCCCTGCATCAGCACGCCATGCCGCTTGCGTTGCTCGCGGTTGAGGTATTCCATGCGCAGCGATTTGCGTCCCTTGGCATGCGCCGCGAATTCGCGCACGCTGCAGAAGAAATGGCGGTCTTCGCGGAGCTCCAGCGGCAGGCCGTTCGCCGCGGCCTGGATCGCCTGCGACACGCGCCAAACGCCTGGCGCGGTCATCACCAGGCGGTCAGGCCGCAGGCGCAAAACATCTGCCTGCAACTGGGCTGGCAGACTGCCGGCGGTGCCAACTGCATCAAGCCGGCTGTAATGCGGCGGGCGACCAGCGGGTTTCAGGTCCAGCGCGAAGTGCCACATCGACGAGAGGAACAGGGCCGTACGCGATTTGCTCGACCGGACGTGGGTCGATTCATCGGACACCTCGGCCATCCAGACGGCATTGCACCCCACATCGAAACCATCGAACGCGGCGGCACCGAGGTCCAGTTGGTCCCCCAGCACGACGATCAGGTCGCGCAGCTTAGCCACTTGCAGCCCGGCCGCGACGGCAGGCTTCCGAGCAGAATTTCACCTCGGCCCAGTTATTCGCCCAGCAGCGCCGCCAGCTCATGGGCCGGCCGCAGGCCACGCAAGGCTTGCTCGGAAGAGCGGCCTTGTTGCCGCGAAACGTGGCCCTGCGCACAGTCATCACGCCCTCCGGGAGATAGCCGCCAGGTTCACGCCTTCTTGACCCAGGCGGTGCACCAGCCCGGCCCCGCCACCTGCTTGCCGGCAAACAGCGGGCACCCGGCGGCCTTGTCAGTCGCCTTGCCTTGATACAACGCACAGTTGGTACAAACTTGGCCGGTGACAAACTTGGGAAACTTCTTTACGTCAACCCGCTTTGCGTCCGCCACGTAGCCTAATGCAGCGGCTTGGGCGTCCTTCTCATCGACCATGGACTGCGCCTGAGCGCGGGAAGTGAGCACCCCGCCAGAGGCGGCAACAGTCAACAGAAACACGCGGCGGGACAGAGGAAGATTCATGACAAATTCCTAAAAGGGTTATCGAGGGGCGATACAAAGCAAGACTTATTTAAATTTTCGAAATTCCATCACCGTCAGGCCAATGCCGACCAAAACCAGAGCGAAGACAGCAATCCCAAAAAGCAGGAGGTTATCGGCAATCATTTTTCCCTCCCCATCAACGCTGCCAACTTGAAATAGATTCCGAAACAGAAAATCGAGGGAATCCAAATCGCGGTGAAAATCGCCTGCTCTCGGTCTTGCACCACGAACCACAAGTTGGCCGAAATGAAAAATGAAATCATCACTGCCAACAGAATAAAAAAATCCGACTTTTTCAACATATAGAGGTTCCTGATGTTTTATTTCTTACCGTATTCCGTTACGCCGTAACCGAAGGCACTCAGCAAACAACCGCCGATTGCCACCGATCCGATCACTCGCACCCCCGACGAAATGCCGAGCGCAAAAGCGTCTGCCTGAATCAGGCCGCTTGCAGCGAGTGCCAAACCGACACAACCAATCACAGTCAATAAGTTGCCAACCACGATCGTCAGACTGCTGATGTATTTCCTGACTTTGTTCATTTCGCATGACAACGGGTGCGCAAGAGGAGCGCCTGCAGGGTAACGACACCCGCTTTCGCGGGCGTCGTCTCGTTTTCGGCCGTTAAACGTTGCGCGACCGAATTGCCAGTAGGGTTCTTACTTCGGCAGTACTACAGTGTCGATCACGTGGATCACGCCGTTGTCGGCAACGATGTCGACGGCGGTGACGTTGGCGTTGTCAACCTTGACGCCGCCCATGGTGGCCACGGTCAGCGAAGAGCCTTGGACCGTTTTGACCATGCCGGCCTTGACGTCCTTGGACATCACCGCGCCCGGCACAACGTGATAAGTCAGCACGGCAGTCAGCTTGGCCTTGTCGGCCAGCAGTGCGTCCAGCTGGGCTTTGGGAATCTTTGCAAAGGCTGCATCGGTCGGTGCAAATACGGTGAACGGGCCCTTGCCTTTCAGGGTTTCGATCAGGCCGGCAGCCTGCAGGGCCGTTGCTAGGGTCTTGAAGCTACCCGCGGAAACGGCGGTATCGACGATATCCTTGGCGTTCGCTGCGGACATCAAACAGAACGAAACGGCCACGGCAGAGATCAGCTTTTTCATGACATTTCCTTTTTTGGTCAGTGGGTAAAACGGGGGGACTGGCTAAAACAAACTCGCTCCGAAAAGCGTAATGCAACACATTTGAACTTGTATTGAACTCTTTATGAGTTCGTAATGTACTCGAATAAAGCAGGATTGAACAGCTATTTTTGATATATTGCTTAATTAACTCAGTTCATGTTGAATTTTAAGCATGTTTTCTGATAATATGAGTTCAAATACAGTTCATTTAAAGGTCCCTATGTCTACCCGTGAGCAGAAATCGCTTGAGGAACCCGTGTACCGGAGCGGCGCAGTGGCCCGATTCACCGGCATTCCGGTGCAGACCCTGCGCGTGTGGGAACGCCGCTACAAGATCGTTGGGCCCCGTCAAAGCGCGACGGGGCAGCGCCTGTACACGCCAGCAGAAATGGCGCGCTTGGCGTTGATCAAGCGGCTGGTCGACTCGGGGCACGCGATTGGCTCGATTGCCGCGCTCGGCCCAGACGCGCTGCGGGCCATGCTCGACAAGGTATCTCGCGCGAATCTGGGGTCAGCACCCGCGCCGCAGACCGGCCAGGTGGCAGGGATCGCGCTGCCCCCGATGCGCGTGGCCATCGTGGGTGAGGCGCTAAGCTTGCGGGTGGCGCATCATCGTGTGGCTGCGCTGCAGATCGTGGCGGCAAGTCCAAACATGGCGGTTGCCAGCGAAATGCTCAGGGGCGTAACAGCCGATGCACTGCTCATCGAGCTGCCGACCCTGCAGCGCGAAACGCCCGAGACGATTCGTTCTCTGGCGCGGCAACTCGGCGCGCAGCGCATCGTCGTCGAATACGGCTTCGGCGCGCAACGTGTCGAGCAGGAACTGCGTGCATCCGGCTGCAGCCTGGTGCGTGCGCCCATCGAGCTCGAACAGCTGGAATCTCTTTGCGGCGCGCCATCCGCCGGCCTCCAGCAGGGCGCACCCGCCGCGCTGCCGCCGGTCGATCCTGCTGCGCCGCGACGTTTCGACAGCAAGGCGCTCGCCGAGATTTCGATGACTTCAGTGAAGGTGAAGTGCGAGTGCCCTCACCATCTGGCCGAACTGTTGATGCGCCTGGGCAACTTCGAAACCTATAGCGCGGAGTGTGAAAACGCCGACGCGGCTGATGCGGCACTCCATCACTACTTGAAGGAGGTGGCGGGCAACGCGCGCGCGATGCTGGAGGTGGCGTTGGTCCGTGTCGCAGAGGCCGAGGGTCTTGCCCCGCCTGGATAAACAGGGTTGTATGTGTGGCTCGCCTTTTAGCGGGCTGGCAACAAGGGCCGCATCGTCGCCGACCTGCTCAAGACATGCAATCAAAATCCAAGGCTATGTCCTGTTCGGTCTTGAGGTGCTCGGCGCGATCCGATTTGCGAGGTTTGAATCGCTCACAACTCCGGCGCATAACGCCTGGCCAACTCTTCCTGGGTTTCCGGCGCAATGTTGAGCCCGGTCTGATCGCCGATCATCTTGCCCGCCGACGGTAGTACCGAGCGGCCAAGCTGCGCCTGCGGATCCCACAGTTTCGAGCGCATGAAGGCTTTTGCGCAGTGAAGGTAGGCCGACTCAACAGACACGCGGACCACTGTTGTCGGCGCGCGTCGCTCGGTGGTGCACAGGGCGATGTCGGTGGCGTCGCGCGACAGCGCAGCCTTGCCATTCACCCGCAGCGTCTCATTGACCCCGGGAATCATGAACAGTAGCCCGATCTTGCCGGTGTCAACGATGTTCTGAAACGAGTCGAGCCGGTTGTTGCCCGGTGAGTCAGGGATCAGCAGAGTGTGGGCGTCAGTGACCTTCACAAATCCGGGATCACCGCCGCGCGGGGAAGCGTCGAGATTGTGCACGGCATCCGAGGTGGCGAGCAGCACGAAAGAGGACAGCGCGATAAAGCTTTTGCAGTGAATGTCCAGGTGCGCAATCTCTTTCTTGACTGCGCGCTCCATCGGCTCTGCATACACACGGCGTAGATCCGGTACCGTCTTGATGCTCATGGTGGGCTCCTGCTGTCGGGCTGCCTGGGTCTCTGGTGGGGGCCAGCGTCAGTTCAGTTTCAAGGTTTTCAGAAAGTCGCGATAAAAATCGTGCTGCTCGCGCACAAAACTCGCATAGGCAGACCCACCCTGGTACACGACGACGGTGGAGAGCTTGTCGCGCATCTCGGCGATGACTGCGGGGTCGGTGAGCAGCTTGCGCACCGCCGCGTCGAGGCGCTGCTTGATCGGCCCCGGCAGTTTTGCCGGGCCCGCCAGCGATAGAAACGACCCTTGAAAGTACTTGAAGCCTTTTTCCTGGATGGTCGGCACCTCGGGCAGGTCACGCCAGCGATCTTTGCTGGTCACCAGCAGCAGGCGTAGCTTGCCGCTTTTCACCTGCGGCACAATCGCGCCAGGACTCCCGACGCCCATCGTGACATGGCCGCCCAGCACGTTCGGGATGATCTCGCCGTCGCCCTTGAACGGCGCATGCACCCAATCGGCACCCAGATCCTTGCCCTGGCGCGCCATGAGCAGATGATTGGTGGTGCCGATGCCCGGGGTGCCGTAAGACACCTTCGCCCCATTGGCCTTAGCGTGGGCGGCCAGGTCCTCCCAGGTCTGCAACGGCGATTGCGCACCGGCGTAGATTCCATACTCGTAAGGGCCAATCACGCCGAGGTGATGGAAATCGTTGAGCGGGTCGTAAGCCGGCTTCTGAATGTGCGGGATGATCGCCAGCGCCGGCAGATTGACCAACCCGATCGTATAGCCGTCGGGGGCGGCGCGCGCAATCTCGCCGACACCGATCGCGCCGCCGGCGCCGGGGCGGTTCACCGGAACCACGGATGTTCCCAGCTCCTTGCCCAGCAACTCCGCGAAGCGGCGCCCCACGAAGTCCGTCGTCGTTCCCGGCGCAAACTGGATGATGAGGGAAATCGGCCGGTCCGGATACGACTGTGCCGCAGCTGGAGCGAACGGCAGCGCCAGAGCCAACAGCAGGCTCGGCATGAATCGAGCCGCTACGAATTGCAGCAATGCCATGTTTCGATCTCCGAAAAAAGGTTGAACCAGATGCCTGTGAGGATGAGGCGCGAGCGCTTTGCCCCGCACAGCCGGCTTGCCTGATGATTCATTAGAGTAGCTCAGTTCCTCGCTTGGCAGCTTGCCGACGCAAAGACTCCCCGACACCACAATGCAGCGCAACCCAAAAAGGGCAGCACCGATGGTCAATGACAAAGCATCGAAGCAGCAGTTGCGCGGTGCGCGCGAACCGGTTGGCAAGAAGCTGTTCAGCTTTGCGGTAATTGCCGACACCCATGTGAACGAGCACGAGCAACGCTCTGCCTCCCCGTTTGAAACCAATGCGCACGCCAACGGCCGGGCGCGCCATGCCCTGGGCGAAATTGCCGCACTCGATCCCGCGCCGGAGTTCGTGGTGCACCTGGGCGACATCGTGCACCCGATGCCGGGCTTGCCGGTTTTCGGCGAGGCGGCACGCCGGTTCAAGGAAATTGCCGAGGTGCTGCGGGTGCCTCTGCACCTGGTGCCGGGCAATCACGACGTCGGCGACAAGGCGGTGGACTGGATGCCGGCCGACATTGTCTGCTCGGACTACGTGTCGCGTTATCGCGAGACGTTTGGCAAGGACTACTACGCGTTCGACTGTGGCCCCGTGCGCGGCATCGTCATCAATTCGCTGTTGCTCAATTCAGACCTGCCGGAAGAAGCCGAACAGCGCGCGTGGCTGGAAGCTGAACTCACCGCAAGTGACGGCCGGTGCCTCTTTGCCTTCATCCACTATCCACCCTACGTGCTCGCCCCCGACGAGCGCAGCACCTACGACAACGTCGACCAGCCGGGGCGCGCCTGGTTGCTCGATCTGCTGCGCGCACACGGCGTCGAGGCGATGTTTGCCGGGCACGTGCACAACTTCTGGTACGACTGGTTCGGCAAGACCGAGATGTACCTGCTGCCATCAACGGCATTTTTGCGGCACGATTACAGCGAGTTCTACCGCGTCAACCCGGGCAAGGAGTTTGGCCGCGGCGATGTGGCCAAAGTCGGTTACTGCGTGGTTGACGTCCACGAGCAGGGGCACGAGATGCGCCTGGTGCGCACCGATGGCCGCGAGCAAGCCCCCGAGCAGGCGCATGCACCGCGCCGCGTACCGCCGCCGGCCAACGTCAAGGCCGCGTCGTTTACCGGTGTCGGCGTCGAATTGCGGCATCCCTGGGCGGAGATTCTCGAAATTCCGTCCACAGGTGGCGTGCAGGAGTTTGGGCGCAAACCGGCGCGCAACGACTATCCGGTGATGGCGCTTTGGGAGATGGGCGCGCGCCTGCTCAAGGTACCCGACCACGACCTCACGCAAGCGCAGGTGCGCGAGCGCACAAAGCTGATGCATGGCGTCGGGCATCGCTTCATTGCCACGTCCTTCGGCGTGCCGCGTGACCATTTCACGGCGGTGCTGGCGGAAGCACCCGGCGTGATCGATGCGGTGGAGGTCAACATCAGCGGTGCTGCGCTGCCGCGCGAAGCGGCTCGCCTGACTGCGTTCAGTGAGAAGACTTCGCTGCCCCTCTTCTGGGCCAAGCTGCGCATGCATGAAGACGCCCGTTACGACGGCCAGCATGTCAGCCATTTCATCAAGACCGGCTTGACTCACCCCGAACTCGATGACGTCGAGGGCGTGATGGACAAGGCCGGCGTACGCGGCCTTTTCACCGGCGTGGTCGTGCGCATTGATCGCGATCTTGACCTTCTCTCAACGGCGTCCAGCCTCGTGCGGTTTGCCGCGCAATCGGGTTTGAGTGTGCTCGGCGCGATCAAGCTGACCGACGCCAGCATTGCGCGCTGCCGCGACGACGACGTCGATACCGCACGACTGACGGCCGAGGCCCTGCTCGCGGCGCGCATGTCGCCGCAAGTGTGTTACGTGTTCGACACCTTCATGGATGTCGACCGCGGTTACTTTCCGCGCAATGGCTTCATCGATCGCATGTTCAACCTGCGGCCGGCGCTGCGCACCTACGCTGCCATGTCGCACCTGCTCGGCGACGGCGGCAACGTGGAGATCGAGCCGGCGGTGGATGGCTCCGGCAAGCCTGCAAGGTCGATTCGCTTTCGCGTTGATGGCGTGGCGCATGTACTGGTATCGGGCGTGGATCGGGCTGGTGCCAAGGCTATGGCGAAGGCGGCCGGTGCGAAGGACGTGCTCGACCTTTGTGCAGGCGAGTTCGTCACGCTGGGGTCGGGGCAGGGTGTCGCTGCGCCGGGCTTATGGGTGCTGGTTGACGCTGCGTCTTAGGTTGTCCGTTGCGCCCGGCCAGTTGGCGTGTGCCATGTCGCCAAGAGTGGCTCCCACCAATGGTTTTGGGCCGATGGCGCGATTCTATAATGCTGCACTGCACACTACTAGCTTTTCCCAAGCGGCGTTCCCGGTACTAGAATCGGCTGCGCGTTGAACCCGTCCTTGGCCTTGGGCAAAGGCTTCGCAATGCCCGCAGCGACGGTTCGGCGCCACCTTCTGGAAGGAGAGACAAATGAACAAAAAATACAAGATCCTGATCATGGGCGCCTCGTACGGTTCGTTGGTGGCGACCAAACTGGCGCTTGCGGGCCACGATGCCTGCATGGTGTGCCTGCCGGCGGAGGCCGAGCTGGTCAACCGCGAAGGCACGCGTGTGCGCATGCCGGTCAAGGGCCGCGAGGGCCTGGTCGAGATTGATTCGCGCAAGCTGCCGGGGAAAATCAGCGCCACCGTGCCGAGCGCCGCCGACCCCGCGCAATTCGACCTCGCGGTGCTGGCCATGCAGGAGCCGCAGTATCGTTCGCCGGGCGTGCGCGAATTGCTCGACCGCGTGGCCAGGACCAGGACGCCGGCAATGTCGATCATGAACATGTCGCCGCTGCCGTATCTGGCGCGGATTCCGGGCCTCAACGCTGCGGACTACCGCGACTGCTATGCCGACCCCACGGTGTGGGACGGCTTCGATCCGGCGTATCTGACGCTGTGCAGCCCGGACCCGCAGGCGTTCCGGCCACCCGAGGAGGGCACCAATGTGCTGCAGGTGCGCCTGCCGACCAACTTCAAGGCGGCGCGATTTGTCTCGGATGCGCATACCGCGATGCTGCGCGACCTCGAAGCCGACATCGAGGCGGTGCGCTTCGACACCGGCAGTGGCGTGATTGAATTGCCGGTCAAACTCAAGGTGTACGACTCGGTGTTTGTGCCGCTGGCGAAGTGGAGCATGCTGCTGGCCGGCAATTACCGCTGCGTCCACAAGGACGGGATGCGCCCGATCAAGGAGGCGGTGCATACCGACATCGAGGCCACGCGCAATGCCTATAACTGGGTGGGCGACTTGTGCAAGTCTCTGGGGGCGGACGAGAAGGACCTCGTGCCGTTCGAAAAATATGCGGCCGCCGCCAACGGGCTCGCCAGCCCCTCTTCCGCGGCACGCGCCCTGTACGGCGGTGCGCCCTACATCGAGCGCGTCGACCGCCTGGTGAAGACGATTGCCGACAAGAAGGGCCGGCATTCGGATTCGGTGGACGAAATCGTCGCACTGGTCGATGCGCAGTTGCAAAAGAACCGCGCCGCGGCGCGCACCTGAAAGGCATCAGGCCGGGTTGCCGAAAAGCAGGTGGACGGGCGCCGCCTACTAGAATCTGGCCATGACCGTCTTCGAAGCCTACCGCCGCGCCGCCCTCAGCCAGCTGCAACCAGCGATGCTGCTGCTGGCCATCGGCCCTGTGGTGGTCGCATCCCTGTTCTGGCTCGGCGTGATGTGGTGGAAATGGAGCACGCTGGTTGCGGCGCTCGACGCCCTCATCAAGGCGCTGCCGCTACTGGACACCGCGAGCGAACGTCTGATGCTGTTCGGCGTCAAGATCCTGCCGTTGCTGGCGATGACGTTTGCGTTCATTGCGCTGTTTGTGCCGCTGACGATGCTCACGGCCTTGAGCTTCATCAGCGTGGTCGGCATGCCGGTCATGACAAGGCATGTGGCGGCGCGTGACTACCCGGGCGTCGAGCGCCGGCGCGGCGGCAGCGTGACAGGCTCGCTACGAAATTCGATGACGGCCCTGCTGTGGTTCCTGTTGTGGGCAGTGCCGACGTTTGTGCTGTGGTTTGTGCCGGCAATCGGATTCCTGATCCCCCTCTTCCTGCTCGGCCGGCTCAACGCCCGGGTATTGCGCTACGACGCGCTGGCAGAACATGCCGATGCCGGAGAGTTGCGGCGGCTGGTCGTGGCGCCAGCGCTACGTTGGAGTTGGCTCGGCATTCTGGGCGCAGCGATGAACCTGATACCGCTTCTCTGGTTCTTTTCCACCACGATCACTGGCCTGGCTTTCATTCATGCGGCGCTCGCTGCGCTCAACACTGAACGCACACCAGTGCTCGCCGACGCACCGGGGCGTGCGGGCGGGTAGTGCTACTGCTCGACCTTGATGTTCGACTTCTTCACCACCGGCCCGACTGCACAATCTATTTTTTCACGAAGTGAAGTTTGTCGGTACCCATGCCCAGTACGACCGCATCAATGTGGAGAACGTCAATAAATATTACTCACTAGTCGATAAATAAAGCGACACTTATGGAACTCGTTGAAGACGTGCTTGTCCAAGTTATCATGAAGCGAGACGGTCGCACCTTCGATCATCAGACACTGGAGGCGATCCGCCTGATGGCGGTTGAACGCGTACGGGAAGGGGAACCAGCCTCGAAGGTGATCG
>SXGS01078634.1_pt1 | contig 10525 bp, 12 predicted proteins | sample 3174681 | NCBI WGS metagenome assembly SXGS01 (sample SAMN11356861, study PRJNA531348) | freshwater metagenome | isolation source: freshwater sample F1-80 | place: China: Fuxian Lake, Yuxi | collected 2017-12-25
CGCATCATGCGGGGCTGCAGCCTTCATGGGCTCGCGTTGAATGTACACATGGATCTCGAACCGTTTGATCGTATCAACCCCTGCGGCTACCCGGGATTGCGCTCGGCGGACCTTGCGAGCCTGGGCGTGTCAGTCACGCCCGAGGCGGTCGCCGCACGGTTAGGTGAGCGGCTGGTTGCCCATCTGCAGCACGATCAACTCCGCTAGACTGTCGGTATTCCTTTTCAAGCAGAACGACGCGCGCCGTCTGGTGTGCCGATCAACATGAGCGCTTCCGACTTGTCCGTTACGCCTTCAGCCTCATACGACCCGAGCGCCAAGCAGAAGGCGGGGGCCAAGACCTCGCGAATCCCCATCAAGGTGGTACCGGCAGAAGAAGTGCTTCGCAAACCCGACTGGATCCGGGTGCGCGCGGCGAGCCCTGGCAGCCGGTTTCACGATATCAAGCGCATTCTTCGAGAACACCGTCTGCATACGGTCTGCGAGGAGGCGAGCTGCCCGAATATTGGCGAGTGCTTCGGTAAAGGTACCGCCACCTTCATGATTATGGGCGACAAGTGCACCCGGCGCTGCCCGTTCTGCGATGTCGGTCACGGCCGGCCTGATCCCCTCGATGCTGATGAGCCCGCCAATCTGGCGCGCACCATTGCGGCATTGGGCCTGAACTATGTGGTGATTACCAGCGTCGATCGCGATGATCTTCGAGACGGTGGCGCTGCCCATTTTGTCGATTGCATCCGGCGCGTGCGCGAGGCTTCGCCGCGCACCAGGATCGAGGTGCTGGTGCCCGATTTTCGCGGCCGGCTCGAGCGGGCACTGAAAATTCTGGAAGCGGCCCCGCCCGATGTGATGAACCACAACCTCGAGACCGTACCGCGCCTCTACCGGGAAGCGCGCCCCGGATCCGACTATCAGCATTCGCTGCGGCTACTGTCCGAGTTTCGCGCGCGCGTGCCGGGTGTTCCCACCAAGTCGGGCCTGATGCTGGGCCTTGGTGAAACCGACGATGAAATTATCGCGGTGATGCGCGATCTGCGTGCGCATCAGGTCGACATGGTCACGATCGGTCAGTACCTCGCCCCGTCCAATGCCCATCTGCCGGTGCGCCGCTATGTGCACCCCGATGGGTTTGCAATGCTTGCCGAGCGAGCCCAGGAGATGGGCTTCATCCATGCGGCGGTCGGCCCGCTGGTGCGCTCTTCCTACCATGCCGACCGACAGGCCGAGGCGGCTGGGGTGCATGGCAACTGACCGCTGTTAATCATCGCAACCCGTCAAACCAATGACATCGCCGGAGACTTCTTATGATTGAACTCTATTACGCGCCGGGCGCATGCTCGTTTGTGCCCCATGTGGCGTTGGAAATGATTCGAGAGGCCACCGGCCAGGCATTTGAGCCCCGGCTGATCAAGCTGCACCGCGCCGAGCATCGTGCCCCGGAATATCTTGCGCTCAATCCAGAAGGGCAGGTGCCAGTGCTGGTGGTTGATGGCAAGGTTCTCACCCAGATTGTTTCGATGTGCGATTTTCTCGACCGCGAGCACCCGGCGCTCGGCCTGCTGCCTGCCGAGTCCTGGGCCCGTGCGCAGGCGCTTGCCACGCTTGCATGGTTCAACAACACCGCCCACCCCACCTTCACTCATGTGTTCATGCCCAACAAGTTTGCCGGCGGTGAGGCCTGTCAGGCAGAGGTTAAAAGGTTGGGGCGCGACCGCTATCACGATATCCTGAAGCGCATCGACGGCATGGTGGCCGCGCAGACCGGACCCTATTGGCTGGGCGATCGGCTGTCGGTGCTCGATGCGTATGCGCTCACGGCCCTTCGCTGGGGCAGCCTGGGCGGCATCGACCCCGAATCGCTGCCTGCCTATTACGCCTATATGCAGCGCGTGGCGGTGGCACCGGCGGTCGCGGCGGCCATCGAGCGCGAGCGTCTGCAGCTCAACCCTTTCAAGAAGGTCTGATCTGCGTGCGGCTGCCGCCGCACTGAGGGCACTCACACGAAAAGGGTGAGTACGCCCGTGTAGCCGTGCAGCCGGCCATCGGCGATCTCGCCGTTAGCGAAGAACCCTGCGAGCGGCAGCTCGCCGAGGTTGTGCCGGATCAGTGCCAGCTCGGCACCGTTTGCGCCGAACAGATGATGGCCGCGCGCTACACAGCTCACATAGTGAGCCCCTCGCGCGGTCTTTCCGCTTGCTTCCAGCTCTTCGCGAAGTTCGGTGCATATCCGGATCAGATCAGCGCGCGCGGCGGCGGCGTCTCGCCGGCAGAACACCGCGCGATCGCCCGTCTGGGCGCCGCCACCCACCGCAATCGCACGGCTCACCGGATCGATACCGAGGAGATCGCTGATCCGGTACGCGCCGAAGCCGATGGTTCGCGGCCGGTCGCTTGCCGCCAGCCCTACCTGGAGCCCCCGCGCGGACGGCGCATCACGCAGGAGCCGCAGCAGATGTTGTGGATCCTGGGCGCTGCGCTCGGCCAAGCCAATACCGAGATCCTCGAACATGACGTCAAGCGCAGGTCGGTTATCCAACGCGAGGATGGCCTGCCCTCGGCAGTCGGAGACCGTACGCTCGCGGCCGATTGGCGAGCAGCCGTGGGTGACGCGCGAGAGCAGTGTCACCTCGGGTCCGAACCATACGCCCGACAACGCGCGCGGGCCGGCAGCCTGCTTTCCGGTGGTGGGGGCGGTGCCGAACGGTTCCACAATGCCGCCGAATACCAGACCCGGGGCAGCCGCCTCGCTCAGGCTCCGAAGGCGCTTGCTCATGTCTTCCGCGTAGGGGTCGGCGTGCAGCAGCAGACTTGATCCCGGCGTGGCCAGCCGCTCGGCTACGCCGCGCGCGTCCTGCCAGGCAGCACCAAATGCCTGCACGCTGCCTGCGGGCAGTTGGCCGATCAGAATCACGATCGCTGGTTCATCGACATATTCGGCGGTCTTCGCGCAGAGGCCGGGTACGCAGGCCCCGCTCCACTGAACCTGCGGCAGCCGGCGCTCGAGCAGTTCCTGGATGTCGGAGAAGTGGCTCGCGAAGGGCGTGCTTGCATAGACCAGCCCGAGGAGCGGGCTTGGCCGCGAGTCGTGCTCTCGGCCAAGCTGGCTCAGCGCAAGCTCGGTGGCCATCCGCCAGTCGGGATGACTTGCGTGGCCGCAGACGAATGGGGTCACTGGCGGCTCGGGCGGCGCGCTCTAGCGTGCCGGGCGCGCCCGGCGCGAGACGGCGCCTGGCGCGGGTTTGGCTGCGCGCTGCGCCTTCCGGCGGGTTGTGCGCGGCGGTGCGGCGGGGTCGGCGGATGGGCTACGCGCCCGCGCACGGACCTCAGGCGCGTCGGTTGCCGCGGGGGCAATACCGGCGAGGGCCGACTCGGCCACCCGCTGGAACTGTGACTGAAGCGTCTGCCACCAGGCGGCTGGATCAATGCCGGACGTCCAGGCCGAAGACGCTTCGCCGGCAGGCGGCGAAGCGGTGTCGTGCGCGTGAGCCCCGCGCGGGGCGAGCGTCTCCGCACGGTCTCGTGCACCGCGCGAAGCGGTTTGCCGCGCCTTACTGGCGCCACCCGCAGGCGTCGATGAGGCAGCCCGATGATCAGCCTCGCGCGCGCGGCTGCCAGCCTGCGTGGCCGCCTCGGCTGCCACCCGCGCCGCCTCGCCGAAGCTTTGCAGCGACGCAAGCGCTGCGCGCTGTAGTTCAAGCGCCTGAATCGAGCCGCGCAGCAGATTCAGGTTGAGTACCAGCCACTGCTCGACGGTTTTCAGGTCGGCAATTCGCTTGTCGAGTTCAACCGGGTCGATGGTCGGGGTCATTGAAGAAGGGATCTGCATCGACGACCAGCTGCGCCGCGCCACCTCCATCGCGTCGAACATCGTCTTGATATCGAATGACCCGCCCATCGGGTCGACATGCGCGAAAGGGGAATCGCTGGTCATCGGGTGCTCCCTGGTTCAGCGGCAGAGGGCGCGAGCCGCGCCGGAACCTCCGATTATCGCTACCCAGGCCCGCGCCGCAAGTCAGGCCTGCTACATTTGACAGACCGGCCGGAACTTGACGCGGCCGATTCGACCCCCAGCCCCATCGTGATGACCGACGGCAACGATATCGAGACGCTTCGCCAGATCCTCGCCCGTTCAACCACCATCGCCGTGGTGGGACTGTCGGCTGACTGGTTTCGGCCGAGTTTTTTCGCTGCCAAATACATGCAGCAGCATGGCTACCGTATCCTTCCAGTCAATCCGAAGTATCCGCGGATTTTGGGCGAGCGCTGCTACCCGTCGCTGGAGGTGATCGATGAGCCGGTCGATATCGTCGATGTCTTCCGGCGCGCCGAGGATCTGCCGCCCATTGCCGAGCAGGCGGTGAAGATCGGGGCGAAGGTGTTCTGGCAGCAACTTGGCGTGGCAAACGCGGCCGCTGATCGTTTCGCGCGCGGAGCGGGGCTCGCCTCGGTATTTGACCGCTGCGTGAAGATCGAACATGCGCGTATTTTTGGTGGCCTCAACTGGGTGGGTGTCAATACGGGCGTGATCAGCGCCCGACGCCCTCGGCTCGCCGTTCGCTGACCTGAGCGGCACGAGGACATTTCCATGGCAGATCGGCGGTTCGGGCTGGAAACCCTTTGCGTGCATGCGGGGCAGATCCCCGATGCGGTCACGGGTGCGCGCGCCGTTCCGATCCACCAAAGCACCTCGTTTGTATTTGATTCGGCCGATCACGCTGCGAGCCTGTTCAATCTGCAGACCTTTGGCAACGTCTACTCGCGGCTCTCCAATCCCACGGTTGCTGTGCTCGAGGAGCGGGTGGCGGCTCTTGAGGGTGGCCGCGCAGCCATTGCGAGCGCAAGCGGCATGGCTGCGGAAGCGATGGCGCTTATGACCATTCTCCAAGCGGGCGATCATGTGGTCGCAGCAGGCGCGCTCTATGGCGGTAGCGTCACCATGTTGTCGGTCAGTCTCAGGAAGTTCGGCATCACCACGTCTTTTGCCGATGTCACGCGGTCGGAGAGCTTTGCCGCAGCCATCCGGCCGGAGACACGCGCGCTCTTTGTGGAAAGCCTGGGTAACCCCAGCCTGGCGATCGCCGACCTGGTGGCGCTTGCCGACATTGCGCACGCGCACGGTATCCCACTCGTAGTCGACAATACCGTACCCAGTCCCGCGCTCTGCAACCCAATCGCCCATGGTGCCGATATCGTGGTGCACAGCGCCACCAAATACCTGGGCGGGCACGGCACCACCCTCGCGGGCGTGGTGGTCGAGTCTGGAAAATTCCCCTGGGATAATGGCCGCTTTCCCGGTATGACCGAGCCCTCGGCGGGCTATCACGGCGTGCGCTGGTTTGAAACCTTTGGCGACTTTGGCTTCACCATGCGAGCCCGCATGGAAACATTGCGCGTGTACGGCGCAGCCCTCGCTCCGGCGAGTGCCTGGCAGATCCTGCAGGGCATTGAGACGCTGCCACTTCGCATGCGGCGGCACTGCGACAATGCACTCGCCGTTGCAAGATTTCTGACCGATGATCCGCGAGTCAGCTTCGTTAACTATCCGGGCCTGCCCTCTCATCCGCAGTACGCGCTTGCAACGCGCCAGATGCGGGGCGCCTCGGGGCTGCTTGCGTTTGGCATCCGGGGCGGTGCCGAGGCGGGCGTGCGCTTCATCGAAAGCGCGCAGCTCATGAGCCACCTGGTCAACATCGGTGATACCAGAACCCTGGTTAGCCATCCGGCCAGCACCACACACCGGCAGCTTGAGGCCGAGCAGCTGCTGGCCGCCGGGGTCACGCCGGAGCTGGTGCGCATCTCGGTGGGGCTTGAGAGCCTGGACGACATCCTGTGGGATATCGACCAGGCGCTGGCTGCGGCGACGCGCTAGGCGCAGCCGCTCAGCTCTGTAGCGCGCGCCACATCTCGATGTCGCGCTTGGCGGTCCAGATGCGGGGATGCCTGATGCCGCTCGCCTCATCAAACGCTCGCGATACATCAAACGGCAGGCAGTGCTCATAGATGAAGACACCTCCGAACACCGGGTCCATGACCTTCCTTGTGTCATCGAACACCTGCTTAAGCGACTTCCCAGCCGCCACGCCCGCCTGCGCGGTGGCGTAGAGATCGCCCACCCATTTTTTCGTGTAGTCGATGCCTGCGTTGCAGGCGGCTGCGCCCTGCAGCACCGGCCCGCGGCCAGGAACCAGCTGCTCGGCCCCGAGTGCGCGCAACCGTTCCAGCGTGTCGGGCCATTCTTCGAGTTGGGCGTCACCCGTGTAGACCCCGGCGTTGTACTCGACCAGATCGCCCGAGAAGCAGATTTTCTGCGAGGGAATCCAGGCGATGGTATCGCCTCGTGTGTGGCCGGCGCCGATGTGCATGAGCCTCACCTCAAGCGTACCCAGATGGAGCGTGAGCTCGCGCTCGAACACCAGCGTGGGCCAGGTGAGTCCGGGTACCGATTCAACCGCCTGGAAGAGTCGGGGGAAACGCTCGATTTCCGACTTCATGTCGGCTTCGCCCCGCTCGGCGATCAGGTCCCAGGTGCCGCGCGAGGCGATGATTTCGGTTGCGCCCTCGGCGAAATAGGCCGACGCCCCCAGCACGCGGACTGCATGGTAGTGAGATAACACCACATGGCGAATGGGCTTGTCGGTGACCTCGCGGATGCGGGCGATCAGGTCGCGCGCCATCACCGGTGTGGCGGTGGTGTCGATCACCATCACCGATTCGTCGCCAATGATCACACCCGAGTTCGGATCACCCTCGGCGGTGTAGGCATAGGCACTGTCGGATAGCCGCGTGAAGGAGATCTGCTTGGCTGAGAGGTCAGCTTTCGAGGCGAATTGTTTGCTCATCTGAGGGTGTCTCCGGAGAAGTCGGTTGACCGGCAAGCCCACCGAGGCCATCAAGCCAGAGGCTTGCTGCGAGATCGGCGAACCGTTCGTGGCTGACCGGCCCGTCGGGCCTGAGCCAGGCAAAAGTGAAATTGATCATACCGAGAAGCGCCATGGTGATGACACTGCGCTCGGCCGACACGGTGGAACCGGGCGCCGCCCGCTCGATCAGCGTGCCCAAGGCCGCTACCATGGCGCGCTGCTGGGTGCGCACCTGCTCGGCCTGGGCGGGTGACAGAAAACGCAGGTCATGAAGAAGCGCCGCATGGTGGGCGTGCGAATGGCGGTACTCGGCCATGAGCGCGCGAAGGGTCGCGCGCAAGACTTCGCGCGGACTGTCAGCGCTGCGTGAACTTGCTTGCGCCGCGATGGCGGCGAGGCGGCGGGTGTAGCGATCAAGCGCCTCGAAGAGTAGCGCCTGCTTGCTGGGGTAGTAGTGATAGAGCGAGGCCTTTGAGATCTGGCAGGCGGCCGCGAGCATTGACATCGACGCCGCCGCGTAGCCGGTTCGCGCAAACGCCTCGGCTGCACGCGCAAGGATGCGCTCGCGCTGTGCGTTGTAGTCGGCGGCGCGCGGGCGGGCCATCAGCGGTCGTCGAAACTCAGCCGCACCTCGGGAGTTACCGGATGCGACTGACAGCTGAGCACAAAACCCGCATCGAGTTCGTGCTGCTCGAGCGAGTACTGCTTATCCATGATTACCTCGCCTTCAAGCACGCGTGCGCGGCAGGTGCAACAGACGCCTGCCTTGCAGGCATAGGGAAGGCCGATACCGGCTGCCATGGCGGTATCGAGAATGCTTGCGCCCTCGAAGGGCACCGTGATGGGCCGCGCTTTGCCGCCGATGATCACGGTGACGCGTGCGCCGGGCGCAGCGCAAGCGGCGGCGCGCCGGGCGTCTGAGCGAGCCGACACCTGTGCGCCCGGGGGGACGCCGGGGCTGCCAAAGCGCTCGATTCGGATCCGGCTGCGAACAAGTCCTGCGTGAACGAGGGCATCTTCGGCCGCTTCCATCATGGGTGCCGGTCCACAGACAAACGCACAATCGAGCCCCGGCACATGAATCGCCCTGCCGCACAGCCGGGCGATCCGTGTGCGATCAAGAAGGCCCGTCAACAGTTCGATGTCGGTGGTTTCCTCCGAGAGCACGTAAAAGATCGACAGGCGGTCCATCCAGCGGTTTTTCAGGCCCTCGATTTCCTCCAGGAACATGATCGAGGACACCGTACGGTTCCCGTAGACCAGCGTGAAGCGGCTTTCGGGTTCGCATTCAAGCGCGGTCTTGATGAGCGACAGCATGGGTGTGATGCCCGAGCCCCCGGCAATGCCGAGGTAGCAGCGACGGGTGGTCGAGGCGAGTTCAATGCCGAAGCGGCCGTCGGGCGTGAGCACGTTGACCTCGCTGCCAGCGCGCAGATGGTCATGGGCCCAGTTGGAAAATCGTCCGCCCAACACACGGCGGATCCCGACCCGCAGGGTGGCGTTAGCGTGGTACTCAGAAGGCGACGAGCAGATGGAGTAGGAGCGGCGGAGCACTTCGCCGCCGACCGCGGCCTCGAGCGTGAGGAACTGCCCCGCGTTGAAGGCAAAAGCCTCAAGGAGCGGCGCGGGGATGGCGAGGCGCACGCTCATCGCATCGGCCGCTTCAGTGCGCACCTCGGCGATCGTCAAGCGGTGCAGGGTGGGTAGGGCCATGGCAGGGTTCGTGATCAGTACGGCTTGAAATAGTCGAACGGCTCGGCGCAGACCCGGCAGCGATAGAGTGATTTGCAGGCGGTGGAGCCGTATTCGGAGAGCAGTTCGGTTTGCGGTGACTGACAGCGCGGGCACTTGGGTGGGGGCTCGGTGCGCGGCAGCCAGGCGGCCGCAGGCGCGCGATCGGGTTCGCGGCGCATGAAGCGGAGGGGGGCAGTAACGGGAGCGCGTTCGCCCGCGGCTGAGGTGAGGCAGGGGGGCGGAGCGATACCCGCCTCAAGGAGCTTTCTTCGCCCAGCTGCGGTGATCCAGTCGCTGCTCCAGGCGGGCGCGAGCGATACCTGAACCGTGAAAGGCGCTACGCCTGCAGTCTCGAGCGCAGCCCCCACGTCATCGCAGATCGCCTCAGTGGCCGGGCAGGCGGTATAGGTGGGCGCAAGAGTCACCACTATCCGCTCAGCCTCGATCCGCACGTCGCGCAGGATGCCCAGATCCTCGATTGAGAGCGAGGGGATTTCCGGGTCGCAGACCTGGGCGGCTGCGTCTCGCGCCCGGGCCAGGCGTTCGGTTGCCGTCAGGCTCACCAGCGGGCTCCGGGGTGCGCGCGCGCAATCGCCTGCATCTCGGCAAGCATCGGGCTCAGGTGTTCGCTGTGGCGCCCGAGCTTTCCGGTGGACACGAACCGGCTGTCAGGCGGGCGGGCCAGACCGGCTTCGTTCAACACGGGGTTGATGGTCTGATCCCATGCGGACTTGAGGTGCGCCACCACCACGCTGCGGCCGGCGCCCGCGAGCACCGCTTCAACAGGGTCCGCGCTCCAGAATTCGTTGGTGTACGGAAACAGCCGCTCGAGCGCGGTCACCACCCGCGTGTGTGACAGGTCGGTACCGTCGCCCAGCCGCACCACCCATTGCCCGAAATGGCGCAGATGTGCGCGCGCTTCATTGATCGAGCGCGCGGCGATCGCCGCCAGTTCGGGATCGGCGCAAGCTGCGAGCGCCGGCCACAGGTGAACCTGAAGCGCGGCATGCAAAAAGCCGCGCACGACGGTGATCGCGTAATCGTCGTGCGGGCCATTCCCGTTGGGCAATTCTAGAAGCGTGTAGTTGCGAAACGCCGCCTCGTCGCGAAGGTAAGCGAGCGAATCCTCGTCACGGCCCTGGCCTTCGCGCGCGCCGGCGAGCGCGAGCAGCAGTCGAGCCTCGCCGACGCAGTCGAGCGCGATGTTGGCAAGCGCGATGTCTTCCTCGAGGGCTGGCCCATGACCGCTCCAGTCGGACAGGCGCTGGCCATGCACGAGGGCGCTGTCACCGAGTCTGAGGAGCTGCTCGACGCTTGCCTGCTCGGTCGAGTCCAGGTTGCTCATCGGGCCCCTTGCGCAGCCTGGCCGCCCGCGGGTCGCGGCGCGTGCATTGCGCTGCACTCACATGTGGCGAACTTCATCGGGCAGCTCGTAAAAAGTAGGATGACGATAGATCTTGTCGGACATGGGGTCGAAATCGACGCCCTGGTCTTCCGGCTGCGAGGCGATGATGGCCTGGGAAGGCACTACCCAGAGGCTAACTCCTTCCATCCGGCGGGTGTAGACATCGCGCGCCATCTCGAGTGCCATGGCGGCGTCGGCCGCGTGAAGGCTGCCGCAATGGCGGTGATCAAGCCCCTGGCGGCTGCGGACGAATACTTCCCAGAGCGGCCAGTCGGCAGGCGAAGCAGCGTCAACGTTCATCAGGTTACCCCCAGTCAAATCGTACTCAGGCGGCCTCAGCCCGGCTGCGTGCGGCGCGCCTGGCAGCATGCGCGGCCGCGGCCTCGCGGACCCAGGCGCCCTTGTCATGGGCGCTCTGCCGTGCGGCGATCCGCTCGCGATTGCAGGGCCCGTCACCACCGACCACCTGCCAGAATTCGTCCCAGTTGATCGGGCCGTGGTCATAGTGGCCGCGCTCGGCGTTCCA
>SXGS01150871.1_pt1 | contig 10524 bp, 11 predicted proteins | sample 3174681 | NCBI WGS metagenome assembly SXGS01 (sample SAMN11356861, study PRJNA531348) | freshwater metagenome | isolation source: freshwater sample F1-80 | place: China: Fuxian Lake, Yuxi | collected 2017-12-25
TTCGCCTGGGAAGATAAATTCAAACGCCTCTTGCTCCGCTTTGAAACCCTCCCCACCCATCATCTCGGGTTCAAACTTCTCGCCTTCACCCTGATCAATCTCCGGGAGTTTTGTGGTACCTGAAACTTGCAACCAGTTCATATGGAAGTGGGCGAGCCGGATTTTCCTACGCCCGAGCCAATCATCCAAGCCGGCATGCAAGCGCTCCAGCAAGGGCACATCCAATATACCCCGGCGTTAGGCATTCCAGCGTTGCGCGAGGCCATTTCTCGGTGGTATGCCACGCGCTATCACGTCGAGGTTCCCGCAGAGCGTATCGCCGTCACCGTAGGCGGCAGCGGCGCGTTATTATTAGCCTTGGGCGTGTTGTTGTCGCCCGGCGACGAAGTGTTGATGAGCGATCCCAGCTATCCCTGTAATCGGCATTTCGTCCGCGCACTGGAAGGCCGGGCAACACTCATTCCCACGAGTGCGCAGAGTGACTATCAGCTCACGGCAGCTATGGTGGAAGAGCATTGGTCGCCAGCGACGGCAGCGGTCATGCTCGCGTCGCCCTCGAACCCAACTGGAACCATGATCTCGGATCTGGCAATGCGGGCACTCGCTGCGACTACCCATGCACGAGGCGGGCGGTTGATTGTCGATGAGATCTATCACGGCCTGACGTATGGCTGCGAGGCACAGACCGCACTGGCGATCTCGGACGAGATCTTCGTGCTTAATAGCTTCTCGAAATATTTTCAGATGACGGGTTGGCGTATAGGCTGGCTGGTGGTCCCGCCAGCCTATATTCGCGAGGTAGAAAAACTCGCCCAGCATTTATTCATCAGCCCACCCTATCTCGCCCAACATGCCGCCCTAGCCGCGTTCCGCCCGGAAACGTTGCTCATCACCGAAGCTCGACGCGCAGAATTTCAACGCCGACGCGACTTCCTTCTCCCGGCGCTCACACAGTTGGGGCTTGCTGTGCCGGTCACTCCGGTCGGAGCTTTTTATCTCTACGCGGACTGCTCACGATTCAGCAACGACAGTTTCGCGTTTGCCGAGGAGGTGCTGTATCAGGCCGGGGTGGCACTCACGCCGGGGCGCGATTTTGGCCAGCATCTTCCGGAGCGGCATTTGCGCGTGACGTACACGACGTCGATGGAGAATCTCCGTGAAGGCGTCGCCCGCCTCCAGCGGTTCTTGCAGCGTTAGTGTACTCACGCTAAGCAACCGCATTTAACACTCGGCTTCGCTGTAGAGTGGGCGGATCTTGCGATGCCGACGCACACGTCGCATTTGGAAAGAAGACATCGGGCGTTCCAGAGGCACGGCACGCCACCGCATCAAGCCGCGACGAATCGCGCTTGGGTCGAGGTCAAGATGATCGCAAATACTCTCGAAGGCATAGAGCCAATCTCGCTCTTCGTCCCAAAACCATCCTTGAATCTCTTGGAACATCCGCTGTTCGCGTACATTATGCGCACGACAATAGCGAAACCAACACGCCACGGCATCTTGCAACACTGCGAGCAAGAGGCGGTATTCACTGCTCCAGCGCAACGCCGCACGCTGCCCGCCATAAATCGCTTGCTCGACAAGTAGAGGCTGAAGCTTCGCGTTGTACGCGGCTGCGCCTACGGGGGCCAAGGCTTCTTCATAGGATGACAGGGCAGTATTCATCGCCGTCGGGGTTCTTCCTATGGCTACTCGCATAGACTGGACTCTCCTCTCTTCATGCGCCTGATCCCCGTCCTTACCTTCTTTTTATCTCGGGTCAGGCGTCACACTCGAAAGCATGACGACACGAACCCTACCACGAGAAAGCTGAGAGGAGCCTGAATTTGGCTGAGAAAAGTCTCAGAAAGGTCCCAGAGATCTGTCAAATATGGGTCTTTTTTTGCGAAGAAAAAACGCGGCGCATCGAGCAGGGAAAAGCAAGATAACAAGGGCGCACGCATACACAAGCAGCAGCATCCTCAGAGACAGCTTGCGCTGCGATAGTCGCTCGCAGCGCTTTTCTCCCTGCCAGCAAATCGCCGACTATTGACCCTCAGCGCGAAATCTGGCTAAGTCGAGAACGTGCGAGTATTGCTCATTGAAGATGAAGTCACTCTTGCCGAAGCTATCCGCAATGGCTTGCAAGCCGAGTCGATTGCTGCGGACTGTGCGTACAATGGCGAAGAAGGGCTCTTTAAGGCACGAGAAGGGAGCTATGACGCCATCGTGCTGGACATCTTGTTGCCTGGACGTACTGGCTACGAAGTGTGCAAAAAACTCAGGGAAGCCCACATTTGGACGCCGATCCTCATGCTCACCGCCCACCACGGCGAAGAAGCTGAAGCCAAGGCTCTTAATATTGGTGCCGACGACTTCCTGTCCAAGCCTTTTTCGTATCTCGTGCTCGTGGCACGCTTGCGAGCGCTCGTCCGACGCGGGGTTTCGCCACGCCCTACGGTCATCTACAGCGGCAACCTGGAGCTCGATCCCCTCCGGCGGACTTGCCGCTGCCAAGGACAAGAAATCAACCTGACAGCACGAGAGTTCGCTTTGCTCGAACTCTTCATGCGGAGGCCGGGCGAAGTCTTCTCGAAGCAGCACATTCTCGATCACGTGTGGGGCTTCGATTTCGAAGGGGACGAAAACATTGTGGAGGTATACGTTGGGTATCTGCGACGGAAAATAGACGAGCCTTTCGGCCAACGCGCTCTGCAAACCGTCCGCGGCGTTGGCTACCGCCTCCTGCGAAACGAGGACTAAGATGCAACGTCCATTACTCATCTGGATGCGCAGCCTGCGTGTGCGCTTGACGCTCACGTCAATGGGTGTCGTTGCTGGGGCTTTGTTCGTGACTTCGCTCTCTTTTCTGTGGGTATTCGAGTCACATTTGATCGGTAGGATGCGGGCACGTGACACCACTACCGTGGTGCAAGAAGCCCTCCTCGCCGTCTACAGCTTGCGGTTCCCAGCCCTCCTCTCTCTCGTCCACTTGCCAGGCCTTGATGCCGGGACGGTCCTACAAGTCACGGAAAAGGAAGGAGAGCTTTTGTACGATCGCCGTGGGAACCCGCTTGCGGTCGCGCCAACACAGCTCCATAAAATCGCCCGCACGCAAGAGTTTCCTCCACTCGCCAACGGACTGAGCGCCCAACGCGAGTTCGAGGAAATTTTTGTCACCCTGGATACCTGCTTAAGCAGGGCTGGTATCAATCCACGCGAGTTCGCTACACCTAAGGTTGGCGAGGCCTCAGGAGTACGGCCATTCATTCAGATCAATTTTCGCAGTGAAGCATTAGAATCTTGTTTTGACTATCAACGCAAGTCGTTTTCCCAGACCAGTCGGCTGTTCGCTCAGCAAACGGCCAAAAGCTCGATCTCGGCTTCATGGTACGGCAAACGCAGCCTCATCACTGGCGTCACCATGCTCCGGCCCGACGGGGAAACCCCAGTCACCGCACTCGCGATCACTGCACTCGCCGAAGTTGACCGCCGTGTAGATGAACTCCGTAATGCCCTCCTCATAGGCTCACCCTTCCTCATTGCTTTCGTGGGTCTCGTGTCGTGGCTGATTATCGAACGTTCGCTTCAACCGGTAGAAGACATTCGTCGCGAGGTGGTTGCCATCGCTCATGCCACGCTCGACCGACGCGTGCCCGAACCGCCAGTGCAGGACGAGTTGGGTCGCCTTGCGCGCACGATGAACGAAATGCTGGATCGATTGGAAAAGGCTGCCAAAGCGCAACGTCAGCTCGTGTCCGACGCTTCCCATGAACTGAGGAGTCCTATCGCGTCCATCCGCACCCAGTTGGAAGTTGCGCTGCTGCATCCACAACAAACCGAGTGGCCTGCCGTCGCTTCAGCAGCACTTGCAGAAAATTTGCGCATGCAGCAATTGATCGACGAGTTACTCGAACTCGCCCGCATGGACGAACAAGATCCCAGCTCCTATGTGGGAGAGCGCAAAATTTTAGATCTTGACGACATTGTCTTTGCTGAAGCCAAAGCCATCCACAGTCGGCGAGTGCGCACGGACGGAGTATCAGCGGGGCAGGTCAGCGGCAACCCGCACCAGCTCCGTCGCGTCCTCAAAAACCTCGTCGAGAACGCAGCCCGCTATGCTAGAGAAGAGATTCGCATCGGTCTCGAAACCGTGAACAGCCAAGTCGTCCTCGTCATCGAAGACGACGGCCCCGGTATTCCCGCACAAGAACGCGAGCGCATTTTTGATCGCTTCGCACGAGTAGAAGAAAGCCGGAGTCGCCACGCTGGCGGGGCGGGTCTTGGCCTCGCCGTCGTACAAGGTATTCTCCTCCGCCATGGCGGTCGGATCACTGTAAGCCGCGCGGGTATTGGTGGGGCGAGGTTCGAGATCGTTCTCCCGGCAGCGACGTAAGCGAAGGCGATGCAGACGTCGCCCCTCCCCTTGGTTATGGCCGTGTCATTCCGGTGGGTGAGACCTCGATGGCAACCGTACTTCCCGCCGTGACACGCCCAGCACGGGGACGAAACAACCCCACCCATGCCAGCCAGTACTTCCGGTCATAAGCCGCACCCATCTGCTCAATCATCGTTGTGTCTTTTATAAAGCGAGCCTCGCCGTCGAAGCTGGGGCCATCTTTGCGACCAACCCAAATCCGCACTGTGCTGCGACGATGAATACGATGCGCTTTGTGGCTTGAAGGCGAAGTCGTGAAATAGACTTTGCCTCCTTCGGACATGAACCAGACCGGCGCTGGCGTGCTCCACTCACCGTTGAGACGTTGCGTGGCTACGTAAATATACGATTCGGTTTGTAACGCCTTCTGGATTCCTTCGTCCAACGCCTCTCCTCCATGCGTCCAATCAGCCAATGACGAACAGATAGCTAATAGCAGGCCTAGTATAAGACGCATACGTCGTTCCTCTCTCCCCGGATTCCTCGCCCGTGTGCTTGTGGTATGGTCTCCGCCATACCATGTTCGCTCATACCGGCAAAGGAGGGGTTTGTAGTGAAGGATACATCCGCGACGCAGTGCTCTCTCCGCACAATGACTTGGTGGTGCGTGTCTGGAGTGTTTCTAGTTGGCCTCTGCGGCAGTCTCGCAAATGCAGACGAAAAAGCGATTCGCGCTCAGTTCCACCCCTACAGTCACAGCACCCCACAGCTTCCTGGTCTCGAACCGGGAGTAACGCTGACCGCCGCCAACGTACACTTGGCACGTGAGGTGTTGCCAGCCGAACTGGTCCAGTTGGTCACAGCCGGGGATCTCGCATTGTCGATCCACAAGACGACCGATTTGCCGCCGCGTGCTGCGTATCTTGACGCAACCATCCAACATTCCCAGAACGTTGCGCTGCAAAACAGTGGCGTCCTCGCGCATTATCACGCCGGTGCCCCGTTTCCGTTGGTGGACGCTGTCGCCCCACAGGCCGGGGAAAAAATCGCGTGGAATCTGCGCTATCGCGATCTGGGTGAAGCCTTCGAACTACGCGCCAATCCACGGCAGCTCAATACGAGCGGCGGCGTCGAACATAGCAATCGCGGGCATATGAAGATCCGCTTCGGCATGTATCGCCCCAACCCGGCAGACAACATCGCGCAATGGCAAGAGCAAGGCATCTACATGAAAAATTCCTTCGAGCTGCTGGCCCCTTCCGATCAAGAAGGCATCATCAGCCTGCGGACATTTTACGATGACGACACTCGCCGAACCGAACAGTGGCGCTACTCTCCACAGAACCGCCGCACGCGGAAAGACACCGTGAATTATGTCACCCCGATCGGGGGGTATTATGAAATGTTACAAGAAGAGCAACCGCCGTTCTTCTTCCAAGGCTACGTACACGAATACCAATGGCACTTGAATGGCCAGCAGGTCATGCTCGTGCCCGGCTTCCTGACTGCTCCAGCCATCAGCTACGGAGGCAAATATGGCTGGTATCCACAAATTCCCTGGGAACTGCGACGGGTTTATATACTTAGTTGCACGCCACGCAATTCCCACCCTTTCGGCAAGCGCGTCTTTTTTCTTGATCAGCAAACCTACACACCGCTGCTTGCCATCTCGTACGACCCACAAGGGACCTTCGTCCGTCTCATGATTGCTGGACACGCCTCCCCGCACGGACATCCCGGGAGTAACGGCGTCCTCTTGCCCATGCTGGTCGGTGCCGCATGGATCAACTACGCCAAAGAACGCGCGACGCTTTTCACGACTGGCGATACCATGATCTTGAACCCGCCTCTCGCCGTGCAGCGATTTGAACTTATGGAGATTCTGCGGAAAGGCAAATAAACCCCAGCGATACAGGCTTCTTCTCCCCTTGTGTTCTCTTTTTTTTCGTCCATAAAATAGCCGCATGAAGGTCAAATCCCTGTCACAAGCAGGGAAGCGGCCGCAGCGGGGGACGGGGCGGGCAACTCTGCCATCCAGCACCGAGTTGCAACGGCGGTATGAACATGCGACAGCCGCTCTCCCAGTACACTTTCCCATCATTGATGCCTGGGTGGCCGAACACCACCCTACGCTCTGGCGGCAGCTCCGTCAGGGCGATGACGAACTGTTGCGTTTGCGACGCTTAGGCGTCTCGCAAAGCAGATATCAAGAACGGCTCGACGACTTCCTTGCACTTTGCAATTATGTTGAACGCTTGTATTGCGAAGCCCAACCAGAGGAGCTCGGACTTCCACCCTTGCGGGACGGCGAACGCGTCGCCATTTATTTCAGGACGGCGGATGGGTCGCTGCAAAACGCACATGTCCCAGTTGACTGAATCTGCTCTTGCACGGCAAGCCCCATGGTGAGGGTTTCGTGCGCAATCGGCTACACGGAAGAAGGTGAGGTCCACGATCCTCCAGGGTGGCGTTGAAACGGCCAGCATAAGCACGTACCCTCCCGGGCAAAAGGAGGAACTTCATGGCTGGTCTTTCCGCCGATCCCCAACCAAGCGGCTTCACCCCAACCGCTCCCATGGCCTCGCTACCCCTGAGCCAGTATATACCGCGACGCTTCATTCTCGTCGCTCTCTGTTTTTTCAGCACCTTCATTTGCTATATCGACCGCGTCAATATGTCGGTTGCTATCATCCCGATGGCCGAGGAGTTCGGATGGGATCAAACGACGAAAGGCATTGTCCTCTCATCGTTCTTTTATGGCTACTTGGCCACCCAGGTGCTGGGCGGGTGGTTGGCGGACCGCTACGGCGGCAAGGTCGTGCTCGGCTTCGGGGTATTGTGGTGGTCGATTTTCACTTTGCTGACACCACCGGCAGCAGCGATTTCTTTAACCGTGCTGTTCATTGCCCGTGTAGGAATGGGGCTGGGTGAAGGGGTGGCGTTTCCGGCGATTTATAATCTCTTTGCCCGCTGGGCACCGGTGCAAGAACGCGCCCGCTTCATCTCACTCAATACCAGTGGGATTCCGTTGGGCACCGTCGGCGCACTCTTCCTCACGCCAGTGATCGTCCTCGCCTGGGGATGGCAGTGGGTGTTTTATTGTTTCGGTTTGCTGGGGTTTATCTGGTTCGCCTTCTGGCACGTGCTTGCCTACAATTCGCCGGAGGTCCATCCCTCCATCCATACCTCGGAATCCCAGTTCATCCGCTCGAACACCCCGATGGTGCAGAAAAACGAAACCACGCCGTGGGGGCTCCTTCTCTCCAAAGCGCCCACCTGGGCAATTATCATCAATCACTTTTGCTCGAACTGGGGCTTCTACGTCATCCTCACTTGGCTGCCGACCTACTTCAAACAAGCCCTTGGCGCGGACCTTTCCAAAGTCGGCATCTATACCGTCTTGCCGTGGCTGGTCATGTTCATTATGGGCAACGTGGCAGGCTGGACGGCAGACACGCTCATCAAGCGCGGCTTCTCGATCACCTTTGTACGCAAGCTGATGCAAAGCATTGGCTTCTTCGGCGCGGCGATCTTTCTCAGCTTCGTCGGCAGCGCGACCACGATTCCGCAAGCCGTCGCGCTGATGTGCTGCGCACTGGGCATCGGTGCATTCGCGCTCTCCGGCTTCGGGGTCAATCACCTCGACATCGGCCCACGCTATGCCGGGATTCTCCTCGGGTTCTCCAATACAGCAGGAACGATTCCCGGCATCCTTGGCGTAACACTGACCGGCATGATCCTCGACGCCACAGGGTCCTGGCAACTCGTGTTCATGATCTCCGCCGGGATTTACGTCTTCGGCGCAGTCGTCTGGTTGTTGTTTGCTACGGGCGAGAGAGTGTTCGAGTGAGGAGCGATCTTGAGGAAATAAGAAGCTCGGCTAGGATACCGGCACCATGGGCATGAGCACCACGCGAGCCTCGCTACTTGAATTTCCCTGTCACTTCCCCTTGAAAGTGATTGGGAAAAACGAAGAGAGATTTGAACTGCAAGTTATGCAGATCATGCAGAAGTATGTAGTCGAAGCCGATACTGCCCACTGTCAGCGCCGCCTCAGCGCCGGTAGCAAATATCTGTCTCTGACCATCTCTTTCATGGCCGAGAGCCAAGAGCAACTCGAAGCGATCTACCGCGACCTGAGTAGCCTCGACCTCGTGCAGTTTACGTTGTAGGCAGCGACCGAAGCTTCACATATCCTCAAACGAGCCGCCACGTCCCTTACCAGCAGCAAACCGAGTCGCCCCGGCTCTGGCTTCGGCTCGCAACGGAGCTAGCCCTTCCCGCCCCTCGTTTTTAAGCGCCTCGACCAGATCAAGATCCCATTGCTTGTAAGCGGACATGCGGTCGGTCTTCATACAGAGCTGAGGAAACCGCGCGATCTCGTGCGCCAGCTTCTGAGCCTCGGTACGGGCTTGGCCTTTCGGGGCGATGCGATTGCACAGCCCCATGGCTAAGGCTTCTTGTGCGCTTACGGCGCGCCCGGTGAGAATCAGATCCAGGGCGCGACTCAGACCGATCAAGCGTGGCAAACGGACCGTACCACCATCAATCAACGGCACCCCCCAGCGACGGCAAAAGACACCGACTTGCGCATCTTCGTCCATGACGCGCAGGTCGCACCATAGCGACAGCTCCAGCCCGCCGGCGACGGCATACCCGTCAATCGCTGCCACAACGGGCTTGCTCAAGAGCATACGAGTGGGACCCATGGGGCCATCGCCTTCAGGATCGAAGTGACCAACTCCTTGCCCGCTCGCTACGGATTTGAGGTCATACCCGGCACAGAAGGTGCCGTTGTCGCCACACAGCACGCCAACGTAGGCGTCGGGGTCGGCGTCGAAGTCTTGAAACGCATGGTGCAGTTCCAGCGCCGTGGCGTGATTCACTGCGTTGCGCACTTCCGGTCGGTTCATGATGACAGTCGTGACGTGGCCGTCTTTTTCGATACGAACAGACATGGAGCCTCCGTAAAAACGCGACGAGATGACCTCGCCCCTACTTCTCGATTATGATGCGCCAGCCGCCGGCGATCTCTTCGATAGCAATAATTGCGTACCCTTCGGCTTCGGCGGCACGCGGCATATCCTTGCGCCCTTTGGGGTCGTTGAGCAAGACTTCGAGCACATCGCCGCGCTCCAGGTCTTCTAGTCGCACCTTGGCCTTCGCCCAATTGAGCGGGCATTTCACGCCGTACAGGTTGATTTGCTCGGTCTTGCCGGTCATGGCGGCAAATTTAGCAGAACCCCAGCAGACGTCCTAGCGCATGGCTCGTTCGCTGTTTTCACTCTATAGCAAGAGCACTCTTGCCATAAGCCATAAAGCGAGGACAACGAGCGGGCGCTATGTTCGACTGCTGACGTTCACCAACTTTTCCGCTATGGTCACGCCATCCCCCAGCACGAGAGATGGAGAGCGGTGCGGTGAACGACGAGAGCCAGCCTTCAACATTCCGATTACAGCGAGAGTCCGACCTGCCGAAACCCAAGCGCTTCCTCATCGACTACGAGAAGGAACTCAACCCGACGCAGTACGAAGCCGCCATTACTCACGAAGGAGCGCTCCTCGTCCTCGCAGGTGCTGGCAGCGGCAAAACGCGTACGCTGGTGTATCGCGTCGCCCGCATGATTGAGGAAGGTATCAACCCCGCCTCAATTCTGCTTATGACTTTTACCCGACGCGCGGCTGAGGAAATGCTTGAACGCGCTGGCGCTCTGATCGGCACGCAATCCGAGAAAGTGAATGGCGGCACCTTTCACTCGTTCGCCAATACCGTGTTGCGCCGCTACGGCTCGTATCTCAGCATCCCTAATTCTTTCACCATCCTCGACCGCAGCGATTCCGAAGATGCGGTGAATCTGATCCGCTCCCGTTTTGGTTTGGAGAAAAAAGAACGTCGCTTTCCGAAAAAACAGACCCTGGTCGAGATCGTCAGCCTTGCAGCCAACAAATGCACCAGCGTTGCCGAAGTCCTCGATGAACAATTCCCCCACCTGTTCTCCGAGTTAGAAGACATCGTGCGCATCGACCAGCATTACCGCGCTTACAAACGCGAGCGCGGGCTGTTGGATTATGATGACTTGCTCACGCGCTTGCGTGACCTGTTGCAAGAACACCCAGCCATTGCTGAACGCCTGTCAGGGACGCTGCGCTACATCATGGTGGACGAA
>SXGS01094040.1_pt1 | contig 10523 bp, 9 predicted proteins | sample 3174681 | NCBI WGS metagenome assembly SXGS01 (sample SAMN11356861, study PRJNA531348) | freshwater metagenome | isolation source: freshwater sample F1-80 | place: China: Fuxian Lake, Yuxi | collected 2017-12-25
GCGACTCGACGTCTACCGTGCGCGCATCGAGCTGGTGGCGGGGGCGGACCAGCTCGCGGACCGCTTTCCGAGGGGCCGCGCCTACCTCAGCGATCAACTTCGGCGAGCTGTCGCCTCGATCCCCCTCAACATCGCGGAAGGCGCCGGGGACATCGTGAGCGCGCGGGTGGGCCGGGTCGTCATCACCTCGCGGTACCCGAGCGCGCACCCGGCGGCAAGGGTGGTCGCGCACCGCCCCCGACCGTCACGATGGGGCGCGCATGCCCTGTGCCCGGGTGCTACAACTGGAGCACCTTGCGGGCCAGGGAGATCTCGAGGTGGGCGCTCTCGTGCGCGGCGGCGATCGCCCTCGCGCGCTGCAGCTCCTGCGCCGGCGACGCGCCGCTCGCCCCGCCCGAGGGTGGCGCGCCTGACGCGGCGCCTTCGCCCGGGGACTCGGGCGCGCCGCTCGATTCGGGTGTCGTCGACTCGACCTTTCCCGCGAGCGACGCGGCGCGTGACGCGGGCGCCGGGGTTCCGTGCACGGGGCAGCCTGACTGCGAGCGGCTCGTGTTCGTGACCTCGGCGCGCTACCCGGGCGCCCTCGGCGGGATCGTCGGGGCGGACGCCAGATGCGCCGACGCGGCGAAGGCGAGCAAGCTCGATCGCGTCCAGGGCGCCAGCTTCGTCGCCTGGATCAGCATCGACAACAACGCCGCGACCACCCGGCTCGTCCACGGCACGGCGCGGTACGTCCTGGTCGGGGGTGGGACCATCGCGAACGACTTCGTCGATCTCGTCGACGGCACGCTCGCGGCGCCGATCGACAGGGACGAGAACGGCGGCCCGCTCTCCTCGAACACGACGGTCTGGACGGGGACGGCCGCGAGCGGGGGCTCGAACGCTCCCGACTGCCAGGGTTGGATGGGGGGGGTCGGCCAGTCTGGCACCTTCGGCGACACGCTCGAGAAGGGCGCCAAGTGGACGGCCTCCGCGGTCGCTCTCTGCACGGAGCAGAAGCACCTCTACTGCGTGGAGAAGTGATGGGCGCAAGGACGGCCGCACGCGCCGTGGTGGTCTCCGCGCTCGCGCTCGGGATGGTGCGCTGCGGCGCCTTCGGCGGCGACGGTTCGGCGCCCGCGTCGGACGCGGGGAGCGGCGCCGACGCGGGCCCACCGCTCGACGGTGGCCCGGTGCTCACGGACGCCGGCGGCGAAGGCCCTGGCGACTCCATCGCTCCGGCCCGCGACGCGACGTTCGACGCCGGCACGAACGCGTGCGACGGGGGGATGGCGTGCGCGCGGGTCGTCTTCGTCACCTCCCTCACGTACGCGGGTTCGGTCGGCTTCAAGAACGCGGAGCTGGAGTGCAACAGGCTCGCGTCCTTCAGCAGGCTGGATCGGGTGCGGGCCACGACGTTCGTGGCCTGGCTGAGCACGGCGGCCACGCCCGTGAGCGCGCGGTTCGTCCACGGGACCGGGCGCTACGTCGACACGGGTGGCCTGACCGTCGCGACGGAGTGGGCCGACCTCACCGACGGCACCCTCGCCGCCTCGATCTCGCGCGACGAGCACGGGCTCCCCGTCAGCGGGAACCTCGTCTGGACGGCGACCAAGCCGGACGGCACCTTCGAGGGCCCCGACTGCTCGAGCTGGACGGTGCCGGACGGCGAGGGCGCCTACGGGACCACCTCGGCGGTCGACGGGAGATGGACGAACACGAGCAAGGCCTCGTGCCTCGAGCCCAAGCGGTTCTACTGCTTCGAGAAGTGACGCACGAGCTCCGCGCCCCTCTCCGCGATCATCACCGTGGGCGCGTTGGTGTTGCCCGTCGTCACGGCGGGCATGACCGACGCATCGATCACCCGCAGGCTCTCGACGCCGCGCACGCGGAGATCCGGCGTGACCACGGAGATGGCCTCCTGGCCCATCCGGCACGACGAGACGGGGTGGTAGTTGGTCTCGGTCGCGCGCCGGATGAAGTCGTGGATCTCGCCGTCGTCCTCGAGCCGGCGTGGCGGCCGCGCCGGCCCCTTGCGGTGGGGCTCGAACGCGCGCGAGGCGAGGATGCGCTGCGCGAGCCGGAAGCCGCGGGTCATCGTGGCGAGGTCCACCTCGTCCGTGAAGAACCCTGGATCGATGCACGGCGGATCCTCCGGGTGCGGGGTCGCGAGGGTCACGCGCCCGCGCGAGACGGGCCGCGACACCGTGACGCAGATCGTGTACCCGTCCTCGGGCGGCAGCGCCGCGAAGTGATACATGTCGTTCGCCCACCCCGCGGCGAAGTGGAACTGGATGTCCGGACGCGGATCGTCGTGGCATGTCCGCGCGAAGCCGCCGCACACCGGGATGGGGGTCGAGAGCGGACCGCCGCGCGTCGCGAGATACCGAACGATGGGCCCGAGCTTCCCGAGCGTGGAGTTGGCAGTCTCCTCGCCGCCCCGATCGGCCATGGGCATGAGCGGGTGATCCTGCAGGTGGGCGCCGACGTTCGGTTGATCGACCAGGACGGATATCCCACGATCCTGGAGGTGCGGCCCCGGCCCGATGCCGGAGAGCATGAGGATCTTCGGCGTGTTGACGGCCCCGGCCGACAGGATCACCTCCCGTTTCGCCCGCAGCGTCTCCAGCGCGCGCCCGCGGCGGACCTGCACGCCGACGCAGCGGAGGCCCTCGAACACGAGCCGCTCGACGTGGCCCTTCGTGACCAGCGTGAGGTTCTTCCTCCGGGTCGCCGCCGCGAGGTACGCGCGCGCGGTGCTGCGGCGGACGCCCCGGCTCACGTTGAAGTGGTAGGCGCCCACCCCCTCCATGTCGCCGCGGTTGAAGTCGTCGCGGGCCGGGAGGCCGCACGACACGCCCGCCTCCACGAAGGCGCGCGCGAGCGGGTGCTCGTACCTCGGCCGGTCCACGTCCAGCGGTCCACCCTCGCCTTGCAGCGCGCGATCGAACCCGGGCACGAGGTAGTTCTCCGCGCGCTTGAAGTACGGGAGCACGTCACGGAACGCCCAGCCCGTCGCGCCCTCCGCCGCCCACCCGTCGAAGTCCAGCGCGTGTCCGCGCATGTACACGAGCGTGTTCGTCGACCCGGAGCCGCCGACGACCTTGCCGCGCGGGTAGTAGAGGCGCCGCCCGAACATGCGGGCCTGCGGCTCGGTGTAGTAGCGCCAGTCGGCCGAGCTCCTGTGGAGCAGGCCGCTCGCGCCGGGCACGAGCACGTCCGGCCGCAGGTCCGAGCCGCCGGCCTCGAGGAGGACGACGGTCGCGGCCTCGTCCTCGGAGAGGCGTGAGGCGACCACCGATCCGGCGGTGCCCGCCCCGACGACGATGAAGTCGTAGGTCTTCAGCTCAGAACTCGAACTTGCCGAACGCGTCGAGGTCCTTGAACGCCTGCACGAGCCTCGCGCACATGCCCTTCTCGCCGAGGTGCACCCACGCGCGCGGGTCGATGTACTTCTTGTTGGGCTTGTCCTTGCCCTCGGGGTTGCCGAGCTGGCCCTGGAGGTAGGGGCTCTTGTCGTCCATGTACTTCTTGATGGGCTGGCAGAACGCCCACTGCGTGTCGGTGTCGATGTTCATCTTCACGACGCCGTACGAGACGGCCTCGCGGATCTCCTCCTGCGTGGAGCCAGAGCCGCCGTGGAACACGAAGTCCACCGGCTTCGGCCCCGTCTTGCGCGCGGCCTGGATGTGCTCCTGGCTGTTCTTCAGGATGACGGGGGTGAGCTTCACGTTGCCCGGCGCGTACACACCGTGCGTGTTGCCGAACGAGGCGGCCACGGTGAAGTGCCCGACGCCGGTCAGCGCGTCGTACGCGGCGAGGACGTCGGCCGGCTGCGTGTACAGCTTCGAGTTGTCGATGCCCTCGTTGTTGACGCCGTCCTCCTCGCCGCCCGTGACGCCGAGCTCGATCTCGAGCGTCATGCCGATCTTCGCCATGCGCGAGAGGTACTTGCGGCAGATCTCGAGGTTCTCCTGCAGCGGCTCCTCCGACAGGTCGAGCATGTGCGAGCTGTAGAGGGGCACGCCGTTCCTGGCGTGGTACGCCTCGCCCGCGTCGAGCGCGCCGTCGATCCAGCCGAGCAGCTTCTTGGCGCAGTGGTCGGTGTGGAGCACGACGGGGACGCCATACGCCTCGGCCATCACCCGCACGTGGTGGGCGGCGGCGACGGTGCCTGCGATCGACGCCTGGTTCCTCGCGTTGTCGAGGAACTTGCCCGCGTTGAACTGCGAGCCGCCGTGCGAGTACTGGAGGATGACCGGCGCCTTGGCCTCGCGCGCCGCAGCGAGCGCCGCGTTCGCCGTGTGGCTGCCGATGGCGTTGACCGCGGGGAGGGCGCACCTCGCCTCCCTGCAGTACTGGAACAGATCGGTGAGCGCGTTGCCGGTGATGATGCCGGGGGGGAGCTTCAGCATGGTGGGCCTCGTCGGTTGGGGGGAAGAGGATACGCCGCGCCCAGGGCCGGTCAACGGGCACGAGGCGTCAGGGGATGACGTGCGAGAACTCGTCGCGCACGTTCCCGTCGTCGTCCGTCACCTTGACCCGGTACATCGGGCCCGAGGGTCCGGCGTCCCGTGCGCCCGCGTCCGGTCCGGCGTCCCGGGGGGCCGCCGCGTCCGCGCCTCCCTCGACCCCGCCGTCGAGCCGAGGAGCCGCCGCCGGGTCCACCTCCACGATGGTCGCGTGGTAATACGGGCCCGCCGCGACGCGCTTGTCGCAGTACGTGCGGAACTTGTTCGCGTCGACGTCGGTGATCAATCCGCCGCCGCCGGCGGTGGTCACGTACGTGATCCCCGGGAACTCGAACCGCTCGTACCCGTGCATGTGCGCCTGGAACACGAGGAGCACCTTGTTCGCGAGGAAGATCGGCTCGAACTGGGCGCGCGTCCCCGGGTTGTCGGGCATGTCTCCGCACGTCACGAGCGGCCTGTGGAAGTACACCACCGAGAACCGGAACCCCGGCTTCGACGCGGCGTCGGCGAGCGAGGCCGCGAGCCACTTGCCCTGATCGGACTGCGCGCTCCACTTGTCCTGGGTGTCCACCGAGAAGAACCACACGCCGCCCGACTCGAAGCGGTAGTAGCCAGGCGAGGGCTGATCGAACCCCGCGCCCCCGAAGAAGCGGAGCGTGTACTCCTCGTACTCCTGCGGGTTCTCGGACTCGTGGTTGCCGATGGCCGGGAAGAAGCCGCCCTGCCGGAGCATCGGCGCCATGATCGGGAACCACAGCGCCCACGTCTCGAGCGTCGACGCATAGTACTGGATGTCGCCGCCGTGGATGACGAAGTCGGGGTTCGCCGGGAGGTTCCTGTCGAGGACGTACTTCGTGCGCCCGAGGGCCGGGTTCGTGTCGCCGATGGCCATGAACCGGAACCCGTCGCCGGATCGACGCGCCGTGCAGAAGCGGCCCTTCGCGGTGGGATCGGCGAGCAGGCGGTACGCGTAGCACGTCGCGGGCGCGAGGCCGGAAAGCGCGGCCTCGTGCATGTACCAGGTGCCCTTGTAGTCGGGGGGGACCTTGCGATCGAGCGTCGCGAACGAGGTGACGGACACGACCTTCGGGATGTCCGGAGCGTCCACCCGTTGCTCGGCGCCCCCGGACTCCGGGGCGAAGACGACCGTGGGGTTGCTGCCGGGCCTGCACGACTCCCAGCGGATCTTGGCGCGCGTCGCGTCGATCGCGAGCGACCACGGACCCTTCGAGAGCATCGTGGGGCCGCAGGGGATGACGCCGTCCCACTCGTCGGAGGCGTCCTGCGCGGGTTCCTCTGCGGCGGGGGCAGGCGAGGAGGACGACATGCACGCCGTGAAGGACGGCACGGCGCTCGCGCAAGCGGCGAGCAGGACGAGGACGAGTCCACGAGTGCGGGACATCACACGCGAAGCGTATCACGACGAGGCCGGCTCAGGGCTTGTTCGGGGCCCCTGGTGTCTTGGTCGTGACCTGGAAGCCGCCCGTGCCGTTCGGGATCCTGCCCCAGCTTCGGCCCGACTGGACGACGTTCGCCGGGTATTCCACCTTGTCGATCGCTCCGCCGTCGGGCGCGATGAAGTACATCGTCTCACCCGACGTGTTCGAGATCGAGAACGACGCCTGGAAGCAGGGCGTGCCCGCGGGCGCCACGCACGGCACCCCGCCCTCGCCCACGCCCATCACGACGACGTACGTGCCCGGCGGCAGGGTCGTGTTGGGGGGGAAAGCGAAGCCCCCGGACTTCGGGCCGCCCGCGTCGTCCTTGCTGCCTTCGACGACGCGGAAGCCCGACACGTCGACGACGGTCGGGCCTCCGTTGAAGATCTCCACCCACTCCTCGCCCTTGCCGGAGACCTCGTTCACGCCGAAGCCGGTCGGCGTGCCGCCATCCGAGACGGTGCTCGAATCCGTGCCCGCCGCGGCGTCCGCGGCGAGAGGCGGGGCCAGCGTCGTGCCGCACGCCGTGGCGGCGCGGGCGAGGAGCGCGAGCATCGCGAGGGCGCCGAGGAGGTAGAGCGGCGTCACCGACATGTTGGTCGCCTTCACGGATGGAGCATAGCACCCCGGTTTGCGCCCCCCGTCCGCACCCGGCCCGCTAGAGATCCTCCGGCGTATCCCAGTCCGCGAGCTCCCCCGCCTCCGCCTCCGACAGCGTGAGCTCGCTCGCCCCGAGCTCGTCGAGCAACCCTTGCAGCGAGCGCGCTCCCTCCCGCGCGCGCCGCTCCGCGATCGCGATCGCGGCGCCGCCGTAGCAGCCGAACAGGGGCTCCCAGCGCCCCGCCCGGCGCGGGGCGACGGCCAGCGCGGCGGGCGCGTTGACGAGCCGCGTCACGAGCGCCGCGGAGACATGGGGCATGTCGCAGGCCACCGCGAGCGCCCGACCCGACCCCGCGCGCCGGAGGAGCGCGAGGAGCCCCCCGAGCGGGCCGATCCCCTGGATTTCGTCCTGGATCGCGGGCCGCGGCGCGTACGCGTCGTTCGCGCCGACGAGCACGCTCTCGACGCCGAGGTCGTCGAAGAGGCTCCGCCACCGGTCCACGAGAGGGATTCCCTCCAGGGTGAGGAGCCCCTTCGGTCGCCCGCCCATGCGGCGCGACGCTCCGCCGACGAAGATCCCTGCGATGGTGCCGTGCATGAACGTTGAGCATATACTGAAGCCGTGCCCTCGAACCTCGTCCAGCTGAGGCGGCGCCGCAAGGACTTCGCGTTCACCGACAACGCGCTCCAGCGGCTCAAGGGCGTGATGCACGAGAAGCGCGAGATCACGCCCGAGGACATCGCGGCCATCGCCCACGCGGTTCACCAGCCCGAGGCGGCCGTCTACGGCGTGGCGACCTACTACGGCGACCTCGGCACCAAGAAGCGCGGGCGCACCCGCGTGAAGGTCTGCAAGGGCACGGCGTGCTTCGCGGCGTGCAGCGACGCCTCCGTGGGCTGGATGGAGGACGCGCTCGGCCTCCGCCTCGGCGAGACGGCGAAGGACGGATCGGTCTCGCTGGAGGAGGTCTACTGCCTGGGGTACTGCAACGCGGGTCCCACCGTCGAGATCGAGGGCAGGATCTACGGCGAGCTGACGCCGGAGCGCGCCCGCGCCCTCGCGCGCGACCTCGTCTCCGGCGGCGGAGTCCCGGAGGCGACGGACGCGCTGGTCCCGATCTTCGAGGTCCACGGCGGGCCGGCCATCGTGCTCGAGCGGCTCGCCGCGCGGATCGACGCCACGGATCTCGCGGTCGCGCGCGGCCACCACGCGTTCGAGGGGCTCGCGAAGGCGCTGGCGGAGAAGAGGCCCGCCGAGATCCTGGAGGAGGTCGAGCGCTCGCACCTCCGAGGCCGCGGCGGCGCGGGCGTCCCCACCGCGACGAAGTGGCGCTTCACCGCGCAGAATGCGGCGAGCTCCCCCGAGGCGTTCGTCGTCTGCAACGCGGACGAGGGCGATCCGGGCTCGTACATCGACAAGTACCTCATGGAGCGGGATCCCTTCTGCGTGCTCGAGGGTATCGCCCTCGCCGGCTACGCCATCGGTGCCACGCGAGGCTTCGTGTACGTCCGGAGCGAGTACCCCGGGTCCGTGCCCGCCCTCTCGCGCGCGGTCGAGGCTGCGCGCGCGGCCGGGCTCCTCGGCGAGCGCATCCTCGGCAGCAACTTCTCGTTCGACATCGACGTCGTCGAGGGCGCCGGATCGTACGTCTGCGGCGAGGAGACGGCGCTCCTCCGCTCGCTCGAGGGCCTCCGCGGCATGGTCACCGCCCGCCCGCCGTTCCCCGCCGAGAAGGGCCTCTTCGACCGGCCCACGATCGTCAACAACGTCGAGACGCTCGCCAACCTCGGCTGGATCGTCCGCCACGGGGGCGACGCGTACGCCGCGCTCGGCGCGGGCAAGAGCCGCGGCACGAAGGTCGTGTGCCTCAACGAGCGTTTCGTCCGGCCCGGGCTGTTCGAGGTGCCGTTCGGTGTGCCGCTCCGATCGATCTTGAACGATCTCGGAGGCGGCTTGAAGTCCGGGAGGATCAAGGCCGTGCAGGTCGGCGGGCCCCTCGGTGGCGTCCTCCCCGACGCGCTGCTCGACACGCCGCTCGGTTTCGAGGAGCTCGACGCTGTCGGGGCCCTCCTCGGGCACGGCGGCATCGTCGCCTGGGACGACTCGGTCGATCCGCGCGACATCGCCGTGCACCTGTTCGAGTTCTGCGACGCCGAGTCGTGCGGCAAGTGCTTCCCCTGCCGCATCGGCGGGCGCCGCGGCCTCGAGATCGCGAAGCGCCTGAAGTCGTCCCGCGACCAGGCCGCCATCGTCGCCGACGTCGCGTTGCTCACGGAGCTCTGCGAGACGATGAAGCTCGGCTCGCTGTGCGCGCACGGCGGCGCGATCCCGATCCCGATCGCGTCGCTGCTCACGCACTTCAGGGAAGAGATGATGCGAGGCGCCCCATGAAGAAGCTCGTCACCCTCCGGATCGACGGTCGCGAGGTCGTCGCGAGCGATCGCGCGACCATCCTGGACGTCGCGCGTCGCGAGAAGATCCACGTCCCCACCCTCTGCTACGACCCGAAGCTGGCGGCGTTCGGCGCGTGCCGCGTCTGCATGGTCGGCGTGAAGGGCGCGCGCGGACCCGTCGCCGCGTGCACCACGCCCGTCCGCGAGGGCATGGAGATCGACACCCAGGATCCGCGCGCCCTCGCCGTCGCGCGCGGGGTGGTCGAGCTTGTCCTGTCCGACTACCCGGAGGCCGCGCTCGCGCGCGACGGGAACCGGAACGAGCTCCGCGACGTCGCCCGGCACCTCGGCGTCACGACCAGCCGGTACGTGGGCGAGCGCCACGCGTACGCGAAGGACGACCGGCACCCGTACATCAAGGTCGACATGAACGAGTGCATCGTCTGCGGGCGGTGCGTGCGCGCGTGCGACGAGATCCAGGGGACCTTCGCGCTCGCCTACGCGGGGCGCGGCTTCGCCACGCGCATCGTGGCGGGCGTGGAGTCGTCGTTCGCGGACAGCGCCTGCGTCTCGTGCGGCGCGTGTGTCGAGACGTGCCCCACGGGGGCGCTCGACGAGGAGGCCTTCCGCGCCAGGGAGACGATCGACCGCACGGTCACCACCACGTGCGCCTATTGCGGCGTGGGCTGCTCGCTCGAGGTCCAGGTCCGGCAGGATCAGGTCATCGCGATCGAGCCTGCGCGCTCCGGGCCCGCGAACGAGGGGCACACCTGCGTCAAGGGGCGGTTCGCGCACCAGTACGCGCGCGCCGCCGATCGCCTGACCGCGCCGATGATGCGCCGCTCCGACTGGACGTGGCGCGAGGCCACGTGGGACGAGGCGCTCGACCACGTCGCGAAGGAGATCTCGCGCATCAAGGCCGCGCACGGCCCGAACGCCGTCAGCGCCATCAGCTCGAGCCGCTGCACGAACGAGGAGAACTACATCCTCCAGAAGCTCATGCGCACCGCGATCGGCACGAACAACGTCGACAACTGCTCGCGGGTCTGCCACTCGCCGACGTCGCTCGGGCTCATCCGGAGCTTCGGGGAGTCGGGCGGCACGAACGCGTTCCAGGACATCGACCTCACGGCGTGCCTGCTCCTCACGGGCGCGAACCCGACCGAGGGCCACCCGGTCGTCGGCGCGCGCATGAAGGAGGCTGTGCTGCGCGGCGCGAGGCTCGTGGTGATCGATCCCCGCCGGATCGAGCTCGCGGCCATGGCGAACGTGCACCTCCAGCTCCGGCCGGGATCGAACGTCGCCGTGTACAACGGCCTCGCCCACGTCATCCTGCGCGACGGGCTCGCGGACGAGGCCTTCCTCGCGAGCCGCGCCGAGGACGTCGAGGCCTACCGCGAGTTCATCCGGAAGTACGACCCCGCCACGGTCGAAGGGATCTCGGGCGTTCCCGCGCGAGATCTCGAGCGCGCCGCGCACATCTACGGCGAGAGCAAGCCCGCGATGATCTCCTACGGCCTCGGCGTCACCGAGCAGTCGCAGGGCGTGTCGGGCGTCCGGTGCCTCGCGAACCTGGCCATCCTCACCGGGAACCTGGGCAAGCGTGGCGCGGGGACGAACCCGCTGCGCGGCCAGAACA
>SXGS01096247.1_pt1 | contig 10522 bp, 10 predicted proteins | sample 3174681 | NCBI WGS metagenome assembly SXGS01 (sample SAMN11356861, study PRJNA531348) | freshwater metagenome | isolation source: freshwater sample F1-80 | place: China: Fuxian Lake, Yuxi | collected 2017-12-25
CCGTCGTCGGGGAAGCGCAGTCCGCCGAGGAAGTGGGTGCCGAGCGTGCTCGGCAGGTCGGGGGCGGCGACCCGCTCGACACGCACGCCCGGGATCGCCTCCAGGAGCGTCGCCTCGTCCTCGAGGTCGTCGAGCTCCTCGGCGTCGACCGCGAGCCGCAGCGAGCCGGTCCGCGTGGCGAACGCACCCGCGCCGATCGATACCGCCACCTCGAACAGGCGCTCCCGGCCGTCCGCCGTGAGCTGGAAGAGCTCCCCGGCGCGGTCGGCGCCCACGAGCTCCGCGAGTGCCACCGGTCGGTGCGCCATGCCCGCGAGCAGGAATCCGCCGTTGCGCCCCGAGGCGCCGCTCGCCACGTCCCGGGCTTCGAGCAGACGCACGCGTGCGCCCGCGCGCGCGAGGTGCCACGCCGTCGAGCACCCCGACACGCCGCCGCCGACCACCACGACGTCAGCCCGTGCGTCGCCGTCGAGCGGGGCGAACCCGGGGGAGGGCCAGCGCTGCTGCCACCACGAGGGCGGCGCGTCGGCGTCGGGTGGCACGGGAGCTCGGCGCGCGGTCATGGGACGATGCTAGCGGGCGTCGTGCAGCGTGCCGAGCCACGCGCGCCACGGGAACGCGACCGGGTCACGGCGATCGCTCGGCTGGACGGTCGCGTGCCGCACCACGCCCTCGACGGGGATGCCGAACTGCACGCCGAGCGTGCGCACGAGCTGCGTGAGCGCGCCGCGCTGCGCCGCGGGGTACGGCTCGCCGCTGTTGTCGTTGAGCAGCTCGATGCCGATCGACACGTCGTTCCAGCCCGGGGTCGCGACGTGGAACGCCGCATCGTCGACGTCGACGAGCTGCAGCACGCGCCCCGCTCGATCGATCGCGAAGTGCGCGCTCGCGCGCGCGGCCGGGCGCGCGAAGAACCTGTACGTCTCGTCGAGCGTCGTGAAGCCGCTGCCCGGCTCGCCGCTCCCGGTTGCATGGAGCACGATCGCGGTGGGCCGCCAGCCGTCGGGCCGGTCGCGGTGCACACGGTGCTCGCCGCCCATCCGCTCGCGCTGCAGCAGCTGGCGACGCAGGTCGAACCGGCGGTCCGGCACTCCCATCGCCGTGAACGTCGACGGACGTCCGCCACGCAGCTCGATCCACTGGTCGTGGGCGGTCCAGGGCTCGTCCACAACCGTGGGCGTGTCCTCGTCGACGACGGGCACGACGTCGATCGGCGGCTGCATGAGCACGAGCAGCGCCATCGCCATGACCATCGCGGCCACGGCTGCTGCAACCCCCCGTCGCGCGACAACCATGCCGGCATGGTGCCAGAGCGCCGTCGCGGGCATCGTCCAAGGCCAGCTCTACAATCGCCGGATGCAGTACGCCACCCAGCAGCTGTCGCCGCTCGCGCGACGCATCCACGTGACGCGCCCCGACTCCGACGGTCCGCGCCTGCCCGACCCGGCCCTCGGTGACTGGGGACGGTCGCAGCTCGCCGCCGAGCCCGTCACCGAGCACGATACGCTCGCCGCAGCGGTCGCCGGCACGGGCCTGCCGCTCGAGGAGCTCGGCTACGACGCCGACGGCGGTGTGCGCCTGCGCGTGCGGCTGGAGGAGGGCGAGCACCTGTGGGGCGCCTACGACTCCGACGCGATCGGCTTCGACCGCCGCGGCGAGCACGTCCACCTCGTCAACGAGATCCACCCGCGCAACCGGCACCTCATGACCGGCACGTGCGAGTTCTGCGACTCCGTCGACCTGCAGGTGCCGGGGCTCGACATCGGAGCCGGCGACTCCAACTACGCCGAGCTGCTGCTGCCCTTCGTCATCTCGAGCACGGGCTGGGCGATCTACGTGTCGAACGCGCATCACAACGCGGTGCTCGACCTTGGGTGCCGCGACGCCGACGTGCTCGCCTACGACTCGCCCGGCGGCGACGCCGACGTGTACGTGTTCGGGCCAGCCGATCCCGCGACGCTGCTCGCGGAGTACGTGCGCCTCACCGGGCACCAGCCGCTGCCGCCGGCCTGGACGCTCGGGTTCCTGCAAAGCCGCTTCGGCTACGAGAGCTTCGACCACGTGCACGAGACGCTCGACCGCTTCGAGGCGGAGCGCCTGCCGGTGCACGGCGTGATCTTCGACGTGCAGTGGCTCGAGGAGCACGTCAACCTGCGCTGGAACCCGACGCGCTTCCCCGAGCCGGAGGCGAACCTGCGCCGGATCGCGGAGCGCGGGGTGCGCTCGATCGTGATCACGGAGCCCGGAACGAAGGAGGGGTCGTCCAACCACGCGCCGGGCGTGCAGCGCGATGCGTTCGCCGTCGATGCGGACGGCCACGAGTTCGATTCGCGGCAGTGGTACGCGACCCGCGGGATCGAGGGCTACCGCGAGATCGAGCCGTCGACGGGCGCACTCGTGAACGTGTTCCGCGAGGAGGCCGCCGACTGGTGGTACGAGCAGCACCTGCGCCTCGTGGAGCAGGGCGTCGATGCGTGGTGGCTCGACCTCAACGAGCCGGAGGACGTGCGCGTCGACGTGCGCTTCCCGAAGGTGGACTGGCCGGCGGCGCGGGACGAGCTGCGCGGCGACGAGCAGGCGCGCAACATTTTCGCGATCGCCCAGCAACGCCTCTTCGCGCGGCGCGACCGCGCGCACACGTCACGGCGGCCGTTCATGCTGTCGCGCGCAGGCAGCGCCGGCAGCCAGCGCTACGGCGTGGCGCCGTGGTCCGGCGACGTCGGTTCGACGTGGGAGGACCTGCGCGTGCAGCCGCGGCTGACGCTGCTCGCGGGCATGTGCGGGCTGGCGCTGCACGGGTCAGACATCGGTGGCTTCAACGGCGACCCGGGGCCCGAGCTGTTCGCGCGGTGGATGCAGCTCGGTGCGGTGAGCCCGATCTTCCGGGCGCACGGCTACATGGCCGATCGCGAGCCGTGGTCGCAGGGCGACGAGGTGCTCGAGGCGGTGCGCGCATCGCTCGTGCTGCGCGCGCAGCTGCTGCCGACGATCGTGACGTGGGCGTGGCGGGCACTGCGGGCGGGGCAGCCGCTGGCCCGGCCGATGCTGCTCGGGCCGCTCGGCACGGAGCCCGGCTCGGAGGCGGCCCGTGCCTACGCGAGCGATGCGCGCTTCGCCGACCTCGACGACCAGTACTGGTTCGGCGAGCTGCTGGCGGCGCCGGTGCTCGAGGCCGGGGTCGCGAGCCGCACGGTCGAGTTGCCCGACGGTGAGTGGGTCGATGTGTGGAGCGGCGAGGTGCATGGCGGCGGTGGCCGCATCGAGGTGCCGGTGGACCTCGGCACGCTGCCGCTGTTCGCGCCGCGCTCGACGGTGCTCGTCGTCGACCCGTCGCCGCTCGCCAAGCGGGGCCATGCGTGGCCGCCTTCGGAGCTCGAGGCATGGACGTGGGCTCCCGAGGGGCAGCGCGTCGAGACGGTGCTCTACCTGGACGACGGCATCACGCGGATGCACGAGCAGGGGGCGTACTGCCTGCAGCGCGTTGTGGTGACGGGCGACGAGGTGGAGGTGGAGCGGCTCGGCGGATCGTGGCCGGCAAGCCGGATCCGGCTCGCGACGCCTTCGCCGGGCGTGCTTCGCGATGCCGTGGTCGGCTGATCGGGCGCCGTGCCCGTGCCGCTATCCGGCGAGGATCCCGGTCGCCCACATCACGAGCACGCCGAGCGCGAACCCAGCCTGGACGTGGGTTGTCGTGAAGGCGTCCGGCTCGCGTCGCAGTGACCGGGCGATCTCGACGATCACCTGCAGGGCGGCTCCCGCCGCGATCGCGAAGCACAACGTGGTGAACAGCGGCCCCGCGACGTAGCGGCCCGCGGATCTCGGCGATCGCGGCCCGGAAGATCGGCAGGCCACCGGTGGTGATCGCGGCGAGCATCACGGCGACGACGCTGGTCTACGATGCCGCCTCGAGCTGCGTCATGACGAGGCCGAACAGGAACAGGCGGCGGAGATCGCGGTCAGCCGGGCGCGCGTACTGTTCCAGAAGACGACTGCCCGGCCTCGCGGGGCGCCGGCACCTCGAACCCGGCTCGTCGCACCGCGGCATGATGTCGTCGCGCGTCCCCGACTCGTCGTGGTGGACGTCCACCCGCGCCGCCGACGAGCGGGAGTTGCTTCATGCGGTGTCCTTGAGGAGTGACCCGACCAGCTGGGTGCCGTGCTCGCTGAGTCGATACATCATCAACTTGCCCTGGCGCCGACGCTCGACGATGCCCGCGTCGTGGAGCGCTGCCAGGTGGTGCGAGGCGAGCGCGACGGATGTGTCCCCGATCAGGGCGGCGTCGCCAACGCACAACTCGCCGAGTTCCTGAAGCGCGGCGACGATCCGCACCCGCTTCGGGTTGAGGAGCGCCCTCGTCGGTTCGAGCGCGCGCTCGAGGCGGCGCTCCACGTCGCCGCCAGCACGGAGCGCGTACGCTCTGGCCTCGTCACAGCAGAGCGTCGAGCCGACCGATTCGCTCGTCTCGATCACATCCATGCTTGAATGTTCACGCAGTGTGGAGAGGAGCTGGAACGTGGCGAAGAGGTCGAGTGCCCAGCGAGCCGAACGGCGCGCAGCGGAGGCCGAGCGTGAGTCTGCGGCACGGGCGGCACGCGAGCGCCGACATCGCCGGCTCCGCTTCGTCGGAATGGCGACCGTCGGGCTGCTCGCGGTGATCGTCGGTGCAGTCGCCACGACGGCGCTCACCGGCGAGCGTGAACGCGAGCCAGTGCCGGCGGACGTCCAGCGGACCGCCGACGCCCAGCTTCGAGACGGCTACTACGCCGGTCGTCCGCCGTGGCCACCGGAGTATTCGGAGCTCGACGCACGCGTGGAGACCCTCGACCTGCCTGGCGGGTTCGGCGAGGATTACCACATCCACGTGCTGCTGAGCGTCTTCGTGGATGGTGAACAGGTCGAGGTGCCGGCGAACATCGGCATCCCTCCGGGCGGAGGTCACGTGCCGCTCCACACGCACACCCCGGACGGGGTCGTGCATGTCGAGGCACCCGGCCCGCATCCATATCACCTCAAGGACATCTTCACCGTGTGGGGCGTGCGCTTCGACGGAGAGCGGATCGGTGGCGTGGCAGGGACCGCGGATGGGCCCCTGACCGTGTTCGTGAACGGGAACGAGCTCACCGACGACCCCGGGGCCTACGAGTTCGAAGACCGGGACAACATCGTGGTGGCGGTCGGAGACGTGGCGTCGGTGCCGAAACTACCGGACCCGTCGGCGCTCGACCGTGCGTGACATGAAGGTGGCTCGGACACCTGCGCCGTCTGGCGTGAATGGCGCTATCGACCGACGTTCCGCGCTGCGGCCGCGGGCCTCGGTATGGTGACGGCGATGCACGTACGCATGCAGCTGTGGCTCGGGTTCCTCCTGGCGGCGCTCGCCGCCGTCGGGCTCTGGAGTTCCGTCCACGAACTGGCGCGCGTGGGCGCAGCGGCGCATGGCCACGGATCGTGGTACGCCCACGTCTCGCCACACCACCTGGTCTCCGTCATCGGACCACTCGCACCGCTGATGCTCATCTGTGCCGTCGCGTGTCGCGTGCGTGGTGCGGGCGAGGCCGTGGGCGTACGCGCTCGGGAACTCGGGCTCGCGATCGGTGGGATCGAGCTCGCCGAGGTCGCGTCCGGTTCGGCGGACCACGGATGGATCATGACGGTGTGCCTGGTGTTCATCGCCCTCGCAGCATCGTGGATCGTTGGCCGCGTGATGGTCCGGGTCGTGCAGTCGATCCTGGGTCGATCACGCGACTCGGAGGTGCTGCGCGGCCCGGTCGAGGCCGATGCCCGATTCGTCTCGGACGACTCGGGCCACCCGAGCCGGACCTGGCTCGCTCGCAACGCTCGACGGGGGCCTCCGAGGTGTTCGGTCGCCTGACGCCCTGATTCCCGCGGAACGCGGGATCGATCCATCGAGGCACGCGCTCGCGTGCATGGGAGATGTCGTGATGAACCTTGCCAATCGCCGCGCGGGCGCGTGGTGCATGGTGCTGACAGCTGCGTTCCTGGCCGCCGGATGCGGCGGTGGCGGGAACGAGGCGAAGCGGACAGCGGAACCGAAGGACAACGAGACGACGAGCACGCGAACTGACGACGCCCCCGAGTCCGACGCGCCGGAACCGCCCACGACACCGGGCGAGGAGGCGCCGACCGCGGAAGACACGAAGGTGTTCCGCGTGCGCATCGAAGGCGGGCAGCCCGTCGGCGGCCCGACGGCGTGGCGGGTGCAGCAAGGCGACCAGGTCCGGATATCGGTCAGGAGCGATACGAGCGACGAGCTCCACCTGCACGGCTACGACGTCTCGAAGGACGTCGAGGCCGGGTCCCGGGCCGACCTCGTCCTCACTGCTACCGAGCCAGGCTCGTTCGAGCTCGAGCTCGAGCACACCGCCGTCCTCGTGGGCAACCTCGAGGTGCGATAGGTGCGTCGGTTCCGTCGATTCCTGCTGACCGCCGTCACGGGGGCGATCGCGATCACTCCCAGCACGGCGCACGCCCATGGCATCCAGGGCCGCGCAGACCTCCCGGTCCCGATCATCGCGTTCTACTGGGCAGCGTCGATCGTCCTCGTGGTGTCGTTCGTCGGTCTCGCCTTCGCATGGAAGCGGCCGCTCCTGGAACGAGTGCTCGCACGACACCGCGCAGGAGTTCCTGCGGCTGCGGGTCGAGCGACAACCGCGGTGCTGCGCGCCGGGCGCGTCCTGTCAGTGGCGCTCCTGGCGCTGGTCATCGCGACGGCGCTGTTCGGATCGCGCGACCTGAACACGAACTTCGCGCCGATCTGGGTGTTCGTGGCCTGGTGGATCGGGATCGCGGTGCTCGCCGCGACCGTTGGTGACGTGTGGCGCGCGGTGCATCCGGCTGCCGCGATCGCGCGAGTGATGCGGATGCCGGAGGAGCGGGCGTATCCCGAGCGGTTCGGCATGTGGCCCGCCTTCGCGATGCTGGGACTGTTCACCTGGCTCGAACTCGTCTATCCCACCGCGGCCAACGTACGGCTGCTCGGGACGCTCGTGTGCGTCTGGCTCGTGTCGACCCTGGTCTCCATGCGTGTCTGGGGCATCCGTCCGACGCTCGACAACGTGGAACCGTTCAGTGCCTACACCAGGGTGCTCGGCACGCTCGGCGTGTTCGGTGCGGACGGGACCGGCGTCGAACGGCGTCCGCCGATCGTCGGGGTCATCGGGCTGCGTCCGACGGCGGGACTGGCCGCGTTCGTGGGCCTGTTGATCGGCTCGGTCAGCTACGACGGGCTCAGCAGGACCCTGTGGTGGAAGCAACGCGTGTCGCAGGGGACCACCCGGTTGGTGGAACGGGGATTGGAAGCGCGCGACGCCCAGCTGGTGTTCGGCACCATCGGCCTGGTCGTCATGGTCGCCCTCGCCATCGGCGCGTTCCTCGCCACCGCGCTCGTGGCCGGACGACTGGGCAACCTCCCCCGCTCGTCGCGGTACGGCACGGTAGCCGAAGCCTTCGCACCGTCGCTCGTGCCGATCGCGTTCGCGTATGTCGTGGCGCACTATTTCTCGTTCTTCTGGTTCCAGGCCCAGAACGTCGTTCGCCTTGTTTCCGACCCATTCGGGGTGGGAGCTGACATCTTCGGCACGGCGGACTTCCAGGTGGACTACTCGACGCTCTCCGCGAACGCGATCTGGGGCGTGCAGGTGGGCGCGATCGTGGTCGGTCACGTCGTCGCCCTGGTGCTCGCGCACGATCGCGCGCTCGAATTGGAGCGGGAGGGGCGCGCGGCGCATGCCGTTCGATCCCAGTGGCCAATGCTCGCGCTGATGGTGCTCTACACCGTGGGCGGGCTCTACTTCCTGTCGGAGGGACTCAATGGCTGAGCACGTGCCACCCGCGGAGGAGGATCCCGGCGGCGAGGTCCGGGACGATGCCGTCGTGGAAGCGCCTCGCGACGGTCGTGGCGGGCGAGGATGGCGGATCGCCGCCGTGGTGTCCGTCGCGCTCGCCGGCATCGCGGTCGGGGGGCTCGGCTCGCTCATGCTCGGCGGCTCCGAGCGAGAAGCGCTCGGGACCGTGCTCGCGTGCGTCGTCGAACCCGCAGACGCAACGGAAGCTCCGGCTGACTCGGACCCGGACTGCCCGCCTGAGGGCGCGCCGTACACCGACGGTCTGGTCGAGAAGGCCGAGGGGGGAGATTTCACCATTCGCGAGATCCAGCAGGGGCGCCTCGGCGACACGATCGAGCTGTTCGTGCGTCGCGAGGACCGCCCCTACATCGACATCCAGCACGCACAGACGCACGCGGCGCTCGGGCAGCCCGTGCGGGTGTACACCAAGAAGTACGAGGGCCGCGAGGTCGTCGTCTACATGGAGGATTCCCCGCTCCTGAAGTAGCGGATACCGGAGGAGAAACCGATGAACCAGCGACTCAACACATTCGTTCTCGCGCTCGCGTCCGCGCTGCTCGCTGGCTGCGGACAGGGTTCTGACCCTGACGCAGGCGACCGGTCTGCGGCCGGGCGGCTGCTCGAGGTCGACGGTCGCATCGTCGCCACCGGGGAGACGTTCGAGCTCGACCCGGTGGCAGAGGGCGAGCGTTTCGTGTTCGCCTATGGTCCGGAGGTGCCGAGGGCTGCCGTGCAGGCGTTGGCAGCTAGTGGTGAGACGGCTCGCGTGTCCTATCGACCCACCGCCGAGCAGCCGATCGCGACGGCGGTCGAGCCGGCGCCAGCGTTCGGCGAGGACGTCGCGAGCTACACAGGTACCATCGCCGAGCTCGGCGACGGTGCGATCGTGATCGATGGGCCGGATGGCAAGCGGTCGTTCGACATCTCGGAAGCTGACGAGCGCGCATTCGACGTTCCTCACCTGGAGGACCACAAGGCGGAAGGCTCGAAGGTCAAGGTGTACTACCGAGCCGATTCGGTTGGTCTGGCCTACGAGGACGCGTGAACCGATGTGGGCGCGCATCGCCGCTCAGGCCGTCCTGGTCGCCGTGTCGTTGCTGGTCGCGACGACCTGGCAACCTCAGCTCGAGGCACACATGGTCGTCCACGTCGTGCTTGCCGACGTGGTCGCGGGAGCGCTCGTGCTGCTCGTGCCGACCGCGATGCGACGCTCCTGGTCGCACGCGATCGACGAGGCAGTCGGTTCGAGGCGCGCCGGTTGGCGCGTCGCGTGGATGATCCGGTCTCCCGTGGCGATACTCGGCGCCTGGACGGCGACGCTCACGTACCTGATGAGTCCGCACGGACATCGATGGGCGACCGCAGGGACCGAACCATTCATCGAGGCACTCCTGCTCATCACGGTCGGCGCGCTGTTCTGGCGGGCGACGCTCGACGAGCATGAAGCGCGCGCGCTCCCGACCGCGATCGTGCACGGAGGGCTGCGGTGGTGGGGACGCCACGTGTTCGCGATGGCCGGCCGCGTGAGCATCCTGCCGGCGATCATCATGGTCTGGTATGCGCCGCACGGAAGCTACGCCGGGGCGGATCGCGAGGATCAGGTTGCGGCCGCATCGGTGGTGCTCGGCGCAGAAATGGCGCTCTTCGGCGGTGCCGTCGTGCTGTTCCTGTTGCTCGCCGTGCGCTCGGGATGGGGAGGAGAGGACGAGGTACGTGTCGCGTGAACCGTCATCGGGCGGCGACGGCGACCCGTGGTCGGCGCTGGCGCGGGCCTATCGCCTGCAAGAGCGCATGGAGCTGCCATCGATCCGCGAGCTGGTCCGGCTCGGTGCGCCGAACGACGGTGACGTGGTGGTCGACCTCGCGACCGGGACCGGGTTGGTCGCCCGGGCGCTCCTGCGGTCACCATCCGTGCCGAGGGCGTTCCTTGGCATCGACCTGTCGCGAGCGATGCTCGATCAGGTCGGGAGCCTTCCGGAAGGCTGGAGCGTCGTCGAGGGTGACGCGATCGACACGGGCCTGCCATCAGGCGCTGCCTCGCTCGTGACGAGCGCGTGGTTCCTCCACCTGCTCGAACAGCACGATCGTCTCGCGGCCTTTCGGGAGATGCGGCGCATCATGTCCCCTGCGGGTCGTGCGGTAGTGATCGTCCCGAGTGGCGCGCCGCCCCGGGGGACCGCACGTGTGCTCGCGCCGATGGCCCGCGTCGTTGCGAGACGCCGCGGGCTCCCGGTGCTACGACCCGTCGACGCCATCGACGCGCTGCTCGGCGAAGCCGACCTGAGGATCGTGGCCGAGCACCGCACGTCCATTAGGTGGCCGGCCCAGGTGCTGCTCCTTCGCCCGCGAAGGCCTGCGACTGACATCCCATGCCACGCGGTCACGACGGCCACGGGCGTGGCCCAGTGCGGCCCAAGGTTTAACCCCGCGTTAACGAATCGCGTGGCAGGGTACGGACAATCCGACCCGGAACTGACGGGTCAATGGTGTGGAACCGGTGGGTCGTGTACAGTTCTGGACACGGTTTGGGCAGGCAGCCCGAGCCACTCCGTGACACTGGGAAATTCGGCCGAGCTACCAGGGTCGACCCATAATCGAAGGAGCATGTGGGATGCGATTGACGGGTGCGACGCCGGCGGCGTCGGGGGCGCTTGGA
>SXGS01707907.1_pt1 | contig 10521 bp, 10 predicted proteins | sample 3174681 | NCBI WGS metagenome assembly SXGS01 (sample SAMN11356861, study PRJNA531348) | freshwater metagenome | isolation source: freshwater sample F1-80 | place: China: Fuxian Lake, Yuxi | collected 2017-12-25
CGACGTGATAACATTGCGCAAGCGTATGGGCATGGTCTTCCAGAAGCCCAATCCGTTCCCCATGAGCGTGTTCGAGAATGTCGCCTATCCGTTGCGGATCGACGGTATACGCGACCGCGCCCTGATCACCGAAACGGTCGAACGCAGCCTGCGCTCGGCCGCGCTGTGGGACGAGGTGAAGGATCGGCTGAAGGACAACGCGCTTGGCCTGTCGGGCGGGCAGCAGCAGCGCCTGTGTATCGCACGCGCGATCGCCGGCGATCCAGAAGTGTTGTTGATGGACGAGCCTTGCAGCGCGCTCGATCCGATCGCGACCGCCCATATCGAGGATCTGATAGACAAGCTGCGCGGCCAGTACACGATCGTGATCGTGACGCACAGCATGGCACAGGCGGCACGGGTCTCGGACAATACCGCCTTCATGTACATCGGACGGCTGATCGAATACGGCGCATCGGCAACGATCTTCACGTCCCCGCGTGTGCCGAGAACGCAAGACTATGTGACTGGCCGCTTCGGCTGACGAGTGGCAGCGGGAGAATACACCATGACGAAACTGATGCGCCGCCTTGCTGTGGCCGCCGCGGTGATGGCGACATTGTCGATGTCACCGACGACCGCGATGGCGCAAAAGCGTGATACGATCCTGGTCACCGGCAGTTCGACCGTCAATCCCTTTACTGTCGCGGTGGCGCGGCAGTTCGCCGATACCGGGATGCTGGCGAAACTGGGCGGGAAACCCCCGAAGATCGATAGCACCGGCACCGTTCGTGGGTACAACCTGTTCTGCCAGGGTGGCGGAACACGCTACCCGGACATCCAGAATGCGTCACGCCGCATGAACAGCCTGGAGTTCTCGTTGTGCGTCAAGAACGGCGTCAACGAGATCATGGAGATACCAATCGGCTATGACGGTATCGTGCTGGTATCCCGCAAGGACGGCGGCGTGATGCGCCTGACACGGGCGCAGGTTTGGCTGGCAATCGCCAAGGAAGTGCCGAAGAGTGGTACGCTCGTACCCAATCCCCACACAAGCTGGAAGCAAATTGATGCCGGGTTGCCGGATGCACCGATCCAGGTCCTCGGCCCACCTCCGACCTCGGGCACCCGTGATTCCTTCACAGACCTGCTGATGATCGCGGCCTGTCAGTCATTCGATGAGATCCGGTCGCTAAAAGACGTGGCGCGCCAGCGTGCCGTATGCACAACGGTCCGGACTGACGGCAAATGGACCGACGCGGGAGAAGACGACGCCAAGATTGTCACCCAGATCCAGGCGGCGCCGGCGGGCACGATGGGTATATTCGGATACAGCTTCCTGCAGGAGAACCGGGAGAGACTGGACGGCGCTTTCCTCGATGGCTTCGCTCCCACGCAGGATAACATCGTCGCCGGCCGATACCCGCTGGCACGTCCGCTGTTCATCTACGCGAAGCGGCGGAATGTCGCTTTTGTCGCCGGATTGGAGGAGTTTCTGAACCTCTATGTTTCACCCGCGGCGATGGGACCGGACGGCTTTCTGGTGAAGCATGGGCTTGTCCCGCTTGAAAAGACGCGACAGGACCGGTTGCGGGAGGCCGTCGCGGTCCAAGCGGTCATGTTGCGCGGACCCGAGTAGGCGGCCAGCACCGCTTCGGAGAAGTCTTTACCGTTCACGCACTGATCTGAGCGAACCGAGTCCCCGGGCGAACCGCACCATGTCCATTGACATGCTGCGGTTCCGCCTGCCTCACCCCGGCAACGCCGTGACAATCGCAATTGTTCAGCATACTCGGGCGTGGCGCCAGCACGCGGTGTGCCGGCTGCCCGCTCACGCCTCAGGATGCTACGAGGTCTCGGAAGACGAGGCGCCCCTGGTCTGCTACCCCAGCTTCGACAGCACGCCGTCGCGGAACCGGTGCATGGCGTCGATCGTGCCTTGCAGCGACTGCGCGGACCCATAGCCGAAGAGCCGCACGTCCAGCGATGTCACACCGAAATCCTCGAGCCTCTTGATGTCGCCCACCCAGTCGGCGTCCGTGCCGGTGAACAACTCGGCCTGCCCGTCGATCGTGGCGCGCGACTTGACGCCCGGGCCCGATAACACGCGATAGGCCAGGGTGATCTCCTTCGGATCGCGTCCGCCGCGTGCGCAGAAGCCGTGGAAGCGGTCAAGCTGCGTCTGGAACGTGCCCGCCGTGTTCATCGGATGCTGCGGGTTGGTGCCGACCGGGTACCAACCATGGGCATAGCGGACGGTGCGGCGCAAAGCCGGCGCACTTTCCCCACCGACCCAGATCGGGATCGGCGCCTGCACAGGCTTGGGAGTGAACACCACGTCGTCGAATTTGACGTATTTGCCATCGAATTTCGGCTTGTCGGCGGTCCACAGCTCCTGGCAGGCCGCCATCCATTCATCGGTCACGTTGCCGCGATCATCGAACGGGGCGGCGCCGATCGCCTCGAACTCCTCCCGGCACCAGCCGACGCCGATGCCCAGCGTCAGGCGGCCCTTGGACAGATAGTCGATGGTCGACAGCAGCTTGGCGGTCAGCACCGCCGGCCGATGCGGCACGACCATCACCGACAGCACGAAGCGCAGCTTCTTGGTCAACGCGGCGATGTAGGCCGTGGTCGCCAACTGCTCCAGCCACGCCGCGGACGCGCCGGCCGGGAACTCGCCTGTCCCGGTATAGGGGTATTTCGACTCAAGATTGGCCGGGACCATGATGTGATCGCTGACGGTCACGTAGTCGAAGCCCAGTGCCTCGCCCGTCGTGACGATCTTGACCAGGCTGTCGGGCTCGATCAGTGGGCCGGAGGTGGGGACATTGAAGCCGATCTGCATGCGACGTTCCTCGTTTGGGCCGGTGCTCCGGCGGACATGCGCATGATGGCGCAACATCCTCCCAACGTCACGCTTGCACCAGCCCGACGGGAAGCCCACATTCCAGTCATGGCCACGCTCGACACAACCCCACCAACCAACCCGGACAGGAGCTTCTTGACCGGGCAGTTGCTCATCGCCATGCCCGCCATGAACGACCCGCGCTTTACCCGCACGGTGATCTATCTCTGCGCCCATACAGCCGAGGGTGCGATGGGGCTCGTCCTCAATCGCCCAGTGGTCAAGCCGACCTTCGAGGATCTACTGCGCCAACTGAAGGTTGAGCCTTTGCCCCCGGCCCGCGAAATCCGCCTGTGCGCCGGTGGGCCTGTGGAGAACGGCCGCGGCTTCGTGCTGCACACCGCCGACTGGACCGGTGACGGCAGCCTGCTGGTGAACAAGGGTATGGCGCTGACCGCCAGCCTTGATGTCCTGAAGGTCATCGCCGAGGGCAAGGGCCCGCGCGAATGCATCTTGGCACTCGGCTATGCCGGCTGGGGACCGGGACAACTCGACAAGGAAATCGGGCAGAACGCCTGGCTGTCGGCCCCGGCCGATGAGACATTGCTGTTCGACGACGGCCACGAGACGAAGTGGCGACGCGCCATGGGCAAGCTGAACATCGACCCGCTGCTGCTCTCGGACGTTGCTGGCCACGCTTGACGGAAGGCGGCCAGGTCACGCGGCCTGTTAACCCTTCCTTCGTCTTTCTCCTCTAGGACTGGGACGGTCCCAACCGACCGCCGCCCATGTCGTTCCAGTCCTACTCCTTTCTGCTGTTATTCCTCCCGCTTGTGCTTGGCCTGACCGCGGCCATGCGCCGCTGGGCACCGCAAGCAGTGAAGCCCATCCTGCTTGCGGCGTCGGTCGTGTTCCACCTGTCCTGGACTCCGGCCGCGTTGCCGATCTTCTTGCTATCGATCGCGGCCAACCGCCTGACATCGAACGGGTTCGATCGCCTGGCCACGCCCGAGGCGCGCCGGACGCTGCTGCTGGGCGCGATCATTGGCAATCTTATGCTGCTTGTCTGGGCACGCTATCTGACCACCTGGCTTGGGCTAACAGCCCCTAGTGTTGCCGACGCCTGGTCGCCCAACGAACACCTGATCCCCCTGGGGATCAGCTTCTTCACATTCACCCAGATCGGCTACCTGCTGGACCGCCACGCCGGCATCGAGGTTCGGCGCGGACTGCTGGACCACATTCTGTTCGTGGGCTTCTTCCCCGGTCAGATCGCCGGACCCGTGCTGACGGCGCGGGAGATGATGCCCCAGTTCACCAATTTGGACCGCGCCGGCCCGACGGCCGAGGATCTGGCGCGTGGTCTCGGCATCTTCCTGATCGGCCTGGGCAAGAAAACGTTGCTGGCCGATCCGCTGGTGCCAATCGTGAGCGCGGGCTACGCCGACCCGGGGGCCTTAGGGTTGTTTGGCGCCTGGGTGGCGGCGGTTGCCTATTTCCTGATGCTCTACCTAGATTTCTCCGCCTACTCAGACATGTCCGTCGGCCTCGCTCGGCTTTTTGGACTCCGCTACCCCTGGAACTTCGCCTCGCCCTACCAGGCACGCAGCGTCATCGAATACTGGCAGCGCTGGCATGTCAGCCTGACCCGGTTCTTCATGGCGACACTGCATGCCCCGCTCGCCATGGCCATGATGCGCTGGCGGCGTGACCACGGTCTGGCGGTGGATCGCACCGCCCAGGGCCGCCCGGGCGGGTTTCTGGCCATGCACGCGACACCGTTGGTCGTGACGATGGCGCTGGCGGGGATTTGGCACGGGGCGAGCCTCACATTCCTGGCCTTCGGGCTGCTGCACGCGCTGTTCCTGGCGGTGAACCATGCTTGGCGCCTGTACCGGCCCCGGCCGAGGCCCGGATGGGCGCGGCACGCGGCCTCGGTCGGGCTGACGTGCCTGTGTGTGCTGATCGGTTCGGTATTCTTTCGCGCCGACAGCCTTGGCGGGGCGCTCGACATGTTGGCTGGGATGGCGGGATTGCGCGGCCTGGGCGCGTTGCCGACCACCCCGCGCGGGGTCGCCGAGGCAGCCTCGTTGTTGCCGTTGCTGGCTTTGGTCTGGGCGGCGCCCAATACGCGCCAGATCATGGACGGGGCGGCATCCTGGGCCTGGCGGCCAACCCTCGGCTGGGCCACGGCTTCCGGCGTCGCCGTCACGATCGGACTGCTGTCAGCGGGCGGTTCGGCTGAATTCCTCTACGCGCGGTTCTAAGAATGTCCGCTACCCTGGCCCGCCGCTACCTCCTGACCCTGGCCACCGCCGCCGCCGGTAGCTTCCTCGCAATCTGGGCCTGGATCGCGTTGGCGCCGCTCGCATATCTGGACCCGGAGTATCCGTACTGGCGCGCCAAGCAGGACATGGTGGTCGCCTGTGACCTCGGGGACCTGGTGATCCTGGGTGATTCCCGCCCCGCGGTCGGCATCCTGCCAATGGGTCTGCCGATCCGCGCCACCAATCTCGCCGTCGGCGGCGGCAAGCCGGTGGAGGCGCTGGCGATGCTGCGCCGGGTCCTCGCATGCCCCGATAGGCCGAGCTATGTGCTGCTGTCGCTGGATCCGGGGCATTTGATGCTGCCTGATCTTTTGTGGGAGCGTTCGGTCCGCTACGGCCTGCTGCGTCGCGACGATTTGGCGGAACTCGCGGACCTTTCGGCGCGAACCGGCGATTGGTCGGTGCATGAGGCTCGTCGGACCGACGGCCTGCCCCCGGCACTGCGGGCGTGGCTGTATGACCTTCGCCTGCCGCCATTCTACTTCAACAGCGTGATGAAGGCCGGGGTGTTCCTGCGTTGGCCCGCCAATCGCGACGCGTTGCAGGACGGATTGCGCCGCCGCGGGCAGTACTATTTCGGTCAGGACCCGGGATCCGACGCCGTCGCGCAGGACGCCGCGCTCGGCCCGTTCCGCCCAGCGCCAGTGCTGGACGCGGCCTTCGACCGCCTGCTGGGTCTGTTGCGCGAGCACGGGATCGAGACTTGGTTCGTCCCCATGCCCGTCAACAGCGCCACGTGGCACGCCGCCGATCCGGCGTTGGCCGCCGGGTTCGATGCCTGGTTGGCTGAGAAGTCCGAACGCCATCGCATGTTCCGGGTACTGCGCCCGACCGAACCATGGTGGGATAATCGCTGGTTCGGGGATTCCTTCGCGCACCTCAATCCTGCGGGAGCCGAACGTTTCACCGGGATTCTTGCCGAACGGTTGCGGGAATGGACGGAACCGAGGCCGATCCGCCTGACCGCGTCAGCGACTGCAGGCGCCGCCGCCCAATACGCAGAATGACGCGCAGAACGGGTGATTGAGTGAAACCGGCCGACTGGCTTCCCGCAACGTGGCGCCAAGCTCGAAGCGCGGATCGTCGGTCAAAAGTGTGCAGGCGACGACGGCGGGCCCACTGGCACCCTTGCGTCGCACGACCATGCGGGAGGATGCACACATCACATCACTCGGCGATTTGTGCAGGATGTCCCAGCACGCGGTTGTAATTTCCGGGACATCTCGCGTCGGGTCCATCTCAGGGAAAAGCGTCAGGCGCACGGGATCGGTCGCGTCGATGCCGATCCCGCGCGCCGTGAACAGGTCCGCAAAGCCGGCGCGCAGTTCGGGTTCGGGTTCGTCCGTGAACCGCCGCCCGGCCACGTCGACCGCGAAGCCCCCTTGAACCAGCCATTCAAGGCCCTCCAGGGTCGGGGCCCAGCTTCGCCCGCCGCGCTCTGCCTCATGCACGCGGGCCGTGTAGTGGTCGAGCGAGACGCGCAGGCGCAGTTGATCGCCGAACCGCGTGCGCAGGTCGAGCAGGGCAGCGCGGTGATGGCGCATCGGCGTCATGGCATTGGTCAGGACAAGCGCCTGGAAGCCGCGGTCCAGCACGTCGGAGAGCATGCCCATGATATCGGGGTTCATGAACGGTTCCCCGCCGGTGAACCCGATCGTTCCGGTGCGCAGGTGGTCGCGGGCGATTTCGTCGAGGTAGCTCTGGACATCGCCACGCGTCAGCCAGGCCAAGCGGTCGTTGCGGGGCGAGGACTCGATGTAGCAATTGGCACAAGCGAGGTTGCATAGCGTGCCGGTGTTGAACCACAGGGTATCGACGGTGGTCAGCGCGACATGGGCGCGTTCCTCCCCCTTTGCGGTCAGGCGCGGGTCCCGGAACTTCGCCGGATCCAGCCGGGGCACGGTAATGACGACCTGATCCATGACGGTCCAATCCAGCGATCGGTTTCCAGTTCGTGGCGATCCGTGTCTGGGTTACCAGCCCAGGTTACGTCGCACCCGTGACGCGGTGGCCATCTGGGCTTCGGGCTCGCCGGCGAAGCGGAGCATGAGGTGGCTCACCCCGGCGTCGGCATAGGCCTTCAGATAGGCGCCAAGACCCGCGGCGGGGCCGGCGTAGCAGGACTGGCGGCGACGCAGCAGGGCGGCGGGCTGGCTGTAATAGCGTTCCAGGAACGCGTCCAGCCTGGCGTTCGCCGCCTCCGCGTTGTCGTCCAGGGCGATGGTCAGGTACATCGCGCCGGTCATGGCGTCGGCGTTCCGGCCCTCGGCGCGCGCGGTGGCCTTGATGTCCGCCCATTGGGTGGCGAAGGTTTCGGGCGACGGCGCGATCGGGAACCAGCCATCAAAGGATTTGCCGGCGCGGTCGAGGCTGGCCTTCAGGTTGCCGCCGATCCAGACGGGCGGGCCGCCGGCGCGGAAGGGCACCGGGGCGAGCGTGCCCTGGCTGACCTGCCAGCGCCCGTCCCAGTCGATCGGCTGGCCTGTCCACAGCGCGCGCATCAGACGCAGGCTTTCCATCATCCGGCCGACACGCTTGTCGAAGGGGACGCCGGCGGCGGTGAACTCGTGGCGGATGGACGGCGCGTCGGCGGCGATACCGACGCCCAGGATGAAGCGGCCCTCGCTGACCTGATCCAGCGTCGCGACCTGGTGCGCCAGCACGACCGGGTTGCGCAGGGCGGGCAACAGGACGGCGGTGCCGAGTTCGACGCCGGGGACGCGGCCGGCGACGGCAGCGAGCAGCGTCAGCGGATCGTGGCGCGGCCGCGCCAGCAGCGAGTCCCCCGCCCAGAGTGAGTCGAAGCCGAGCGCCTCGGCGCGCTGGGCAAGTCGCAGCAGTTCACCCGTTGACGGCGTGCCCTGCATCACGCGCTCGCGCGTTGGCAGCAGGTAGCCCAGCGAGAACCTCATGTCGTCGCTCCTTGCGTTGCCGCTCGCCTCAGAACGCGAGGCGAGCCGGCAGGTATCGCGCCGCAAGAGTCAGGTAGTAGTCCTTCAGTTCGCTCCACTGGAGTCGCTCCGGCGCCTTGGCGTACAGGTCGTAGCCGTTGAAGCGCTGCACCCAGGGCAGCATCGCGCGGTCGTGCGCGTCGCACAGCCAGTCGTACTGCCCTTCGCGGTGCCAGGCGTAGAACGAGTGGAACCGGATCATGTACAGCGCTTCCTCGGGCAGGCATTCGCGCAGCATCTGGAACAGGTATTCGTCGTGCCCCCAGGACATCTGCACCTGTCGCAGCCCGCAGTTCGGCTGGTACAGGCCCAGGCGCGTGGTGAAGCGAGGGTCCTGCGCATCCGGATTGGCGGCGAAGAACTCGGGATACACGATGCGGTCGCTGAACGCGCAGCCCACCGGGAAGGTGTCGCCCACCACGGCCCACTGCGGTTCGCCGAAGAGGCAGAGCACCTTGCCGAGGTCGTGGATGAAGCCGGTGAGCACGAACCAGTCCTCCCCGCCGTCACGGCGGATGGCCTCGCCGGTCTGCAGGTTGTGCTGCATCTGGCCGAGGTCGAGATCCGGATCCGAGTCGTCCACCAGGGTCTCCAGGAAGTCGAGCGCCTCCGGCAGCGTCATCGTCGGGCGTCGCAGTGGCAGGAATTCGGCGCGCTTGCGCTGGCCGAATGCCCAGGTCTGCTGGGCATGGTTGATGCGGTAGAACTCGCGCACGGTGTCGCGCGCCGGCGCGTCGTAGTTGCGAAAGGCGTCGTGCGGCTTGGCCGGCAGCGGCTGCCCGGCGCGGGTACCCGTGGTCGGGTCACCCTGGGTGCGCTTGTCCATCGCCTGTGCCTCCATCGCTCGTAGCGCCCGATACCGCTCGCGCGCGCTGCATCCTGCACGAACGGTCCGGCAGTCTCCAACCTCGCGCTTCGGGGAACGGAATCGCTCCCCTGTTCCTCCATCGCTCGGGCACACTCGAGCCAATACAAAGTCCACTTGAAACAGTAAGCTGCCGCTTGTTCTTCAACCGCCCAGTGAGTAGATGATGGTGCCCGAGGCGGCTCCGATCCGTGCCATTCCCCTGCGTCCACGCGGCCCTCTCCGCCGCGACCGCATGCCGCTGTTCCAGCGCGGCGTGCAGGCGCTGGTGCGTGCGGCGCGTGCCCATCCGCACAGCGCTGCCATCATCGCGGTCGCTGTGCTGAGCGGCGGCCTGGTGCGCGTGGTGGATTCGACGGCAACGGCCGGGCCGCGCGAGCAGCCTGCTGCCGGCCCCGCGGCCGCGAACGTTGCTGTGCCCAGGGCGAGTGCGTCGTCGCATGCCGTGGGGCAGGCAGCTGCCGTGCCCACGCTCGGACTCGCCCTGCGTGCGGCCGGTGCGGTCGCGGGCGATCCGGTGGGACACCTGGCGGGCGCAGCGACCCCGGCGGATGCCCGGGAGCGCGCGGCATCGGCGGACGAGGAAGTCGTCTCGCGCAGCGTGAACGCGCTGATCGGCGAACCCAATCTCGTGTCGTCGTCGGTGCTGATCGTGGACCAGCAGTCCGGACGGCTGCTCTATGCGAAGAACGATCGCGACGTGCTGCCCATCGCGTCGATCACCAAGCTCATGACCGCGCTCGTGGTGCTGGAGTCCGGCGCGCCGATGCACGAGGTCATCGAGATCACCGAGGACGATCGCGACCAGCTCAAGGCATCGTCGTCGCGCCTGCGCATCGGCGCGCAGCTGTCGCGCGAGACCTTGCTCGAACTCGCGCTGATGGCCTCGGAGAATCGCGCGGCATCGGCGCTCGCGCGTGCGCATCCGGGCGGCAAGCCGGCATTCGTCGCGGCGATGAATCGCAGGGCTGCGGCCCTCGGCATGCGCGACACGCATTTCGGCGACCCCACCGGCCTCGACAAGACCAATGTGTCGACTGCGGCGGACCTCGTGCGGCTCGTGCAGGCGGACTGGCACAACCCGACCATCCGCGTGTTCAGCACCTCCAGCTCGCGGGACGTCGCCGTGGGCCGGCAGACCCTGCGTTTCAACAACACCAACCCGCTCCTGCGCACGCCCCATCCGGATTGGCAGATCAGCCTCTCGAAGACGGGCTTCATCGAGGAGGCCGGGCACTGCCTCGTGATGCGCGCGACCGTCGCGGAGCGCGACGTGGTGATCGTGCTGCTGAACGCCCAGGGCAAGCTCACGCGCATCGGCGATGCGAACCGCATCCGCCGCTGGATGGAGGCGCACCCGACGCTGCGCCGCGAACAACTCGGCTGAGGCGCGGCTGCCGCGCCGTGTCTGCGCCCGCCGCCGCCCATAATCGACAGCGTCGGCACCGCGCCGATCGGGAGGCCACATGAAGGACTTCAGCGGCAAGCTCGCAGTGGTGACGGGTGGCGGCACCGGCATGGGCCGTGAGCTCGTGCGGCAGCTCGTTGCCG
>SXGS01458781.1_pt1 | contig 10519 bp, 11 predicted proteins | sample 3174681 | NCBI WGS metagenome assembly SXGS01 (sample SAMN11356861, study PRJNA531348) | freshwater metagenome | isolation source: freshwater sample F1-80 | place: China: Fuxian Lake, Yuxi | collected 2017-12-25
AGAATCACCGTAATAGCCGGTTTGGATATTGATCCAAGCGGACGGATGATTGTCCTCGCGGCCGAACGCATGACAAGGAACAAATCCTGAGGCTCTTGGCTTTGGAGTACCAGAAAATAGCACTCCAAGTGCTCGATATTCTGCAACAATGTCGAGATTTGTCAGAATCTCAGAATTAATTTCGCGAAATGATTTTGGCATTTCGTCAAGCTCACTCACCATTCTGCGATTGCGAAACGATCAGGCACATTTGGACGGCGATCCAGAGGAGCGGTTCGTCGCGGCATATCATCAGAACAACTCCTTTGTTTTCGGCTGTCGATTCTCCCAGAATTTCATCATCACCCGCAACGCGAGCGATTCAGCTAATCGCCGATCGCCAGCAAATAAATAATGAACGCCAAATTTTTGTGTCCAACTCGCAACGATCCCCAGCACGGTTTCCGGGGCAATGCGACGGCCGGACGTCAGATCTTCCAGTTCCGCAATCAGTCGGTCTAACGACGACTCGATTATCACGCAGGCGAATCCAGCAGCATCAGCATCGACGATCGATTTCATCCGCTCATGCTCCCGCCGAAACCGATCATGCCCACCGCCGATCGAGCCCAGCAAGTCGTCTCCCGATTTCCGCTCAATCGCCAATCGATCCTCGAACCCACTAATCGAATAATCCCCGGTAGCCAAAGTGATCGTCTGAGTCTTAACGATCCACTCGCGGCCGGCCCCAGAAAATCCGGCGAACGACCATGGATGCTGCTCGCGAGTGTCGACCAGCACGGTGAACGGCAGGACGTGGATGCCCTCGGTCGTCTTGGCTGGCTTTTCAGGTGGTGGGGTGATTTTAATCACTGTCCGAATTTCCTTTCAACGATCACCGCCATCGCGAGCATCGCTACAATTGCTGGGATGATTATGGCGGACGTGGATATGATTGCGTGGATTGTTGGATTTGACATTAAAACAGCGAAGCCTCTACATGATCCTGTTGTTTTATAGACTTGATATTTCTCAGGGCTTGTTTGTAATAGCTCTGCTTTAGTTCAACCCCGATACCATTGCGACCAAGAGAAACAGCACCATACACCTCCGATCCTACTCCCATAAACGGAGTGAGAACCACTTCGCCAGGATTAGACCACAGTTCGCATGCTCGCTCGATAACGTCGAGCTGCAGCGGATGCTGATGTCGTTCGTCGTCGCTGTCGCGTGCTTCAACATACGGAAGCACTCGATCAAGCCGAATATCATCCCAGAAGCAACTGGCGTAGTTCCTCCATATCCAATGCGAATATCTGTTTTCTGTTTGCTTTCCTTTCCAGTTGCGATAACGCTTAAGATCGGCAGGAACTTCTCTTTCGCCGGCATATCGCAATATTCCGCGATCATGAGTTACTGGTATTTTGTTTTTCCCATGACGTCTAAACGGAATCAAGTAATCACCGGCAGCGACATTGACCAGCGTAGAATCTTCGCATATTTGTCGATGTGCCAGAGCTTTTGACATCGTTCGATTCCGAACGCCAAGCGGTTCTTTCCATATGCAGATTCTTGGCGTGTAATCAAACCCGAATTTTTCATGCAGTCGAATTATGTCGCCAGGGAAGTCTGAAAAGCCGCATAGGTTCGCACCGTCTTTCGGCACGTCCATGCAATGCACAGCAACCATTCTTCCAGGCATGATTATTCTCGACATCTGTTCAACCAGCACGGCGTATTGATCAAAAAAGTCCTTGTATGTTTTTGCGTTGCTGAAGTCTCTGTCGCTGCTGCTGTAATTGTACAAAGCACCACCGTTAATCGTCGCAAACGGCGGAGAGTAGATAGACATGTGTACGCTTTTGTCTGGCAGACTTTTCAGAACTTCGCAGCAGTCGCCGTTGTAAACAGCATATCTGTCCGTTATTTCCTGGTCGATTACAGCCATTGTGGTACATCCTCCTGTAGTGGGAATTCGCTTTCGTCGCTTATTTTTATGCTGTTGTTCATCTCCGCAACCAGTTGCGAAAACATTTCTCCAGCCTGGTCCGATTTGCGTTGCAAGTTTTTGGTCACACCTTCTTCGGACTCAGTTGTAACAACATCAACGCAGACGGCACGATGCTGGCCGAACCGCAGGCATCGGTGCATTCCCTGGTAGTACTGCTCGTAACTATGTGAAGGGAACATTGTCATGTGAGCACAATGTTGCCAGTTCAGTCCCCAGGCCCCTATCTTTGGTTTGATTATGATTTTGCGAATCTCGCCAGATGAAAACGCAAGCAGTTTTTCTTCTTTAGCATCATCACAATCCTTGCCGCTTACCTGAACACAACCTGATATGATCTTCTCCAGATAGTCGCCCTCTGGATTAAGATGGCACCACACTACCGAGTAATCTTTATCGGCAACTAAGTTGGCAACTCGCTCGGATCGTTCCTTGATAGTTGCCCTTCGTTCTTCGCGTTGTTCTTCAAGGTCTTTTGCCACAACCGGGAACAAGAACCCAGGTCGCTGATTACGTCGACGTACTACGTGCTGGGTAACTACAGCAGGCGGTAGTACGAAACCATTGTCGTCAAATCCGTAATCACTTGGCTTGCGGATTGCTCGTGCCCACGATGACACCCACCGCCAGAAATGGCGAACAGCATGCGGCTTAAATCGATATTTTGTGCGTCCCCATGCGTGTCCTCCTCCTTGCTGCTCTTGCTTGAAAAAAGTCGTAATCATGTCTCGGAATCCAAGCTCGCCGAGAGCCTCAGATGATGTTCCAAGTTCGTGCCAATCATTCGGTGCGGCAGTTGCAGTGCAAAGCAACCGGTAGTCCAGCTTTCGAACAAACTCAGTAACCTGCTTTCTGATCTTACCATTGCAGTTTTTGATAATGCTTGACTCATCGCAAACGACCCCAGCAAAATCAGATGAATTAAAATAGTGCAATCGCTCGTAATTAGTAATCGTGATTGGATTGTTGCCAATCGATCCATCCCTAGAAACTTTGGCGGCAAAACCAAATTTATCCGCTTCGCGTTCTGTTTGTTTTCCGACCGCCAACGGTGTCAAGACAAGTACTCTGCCGCCAGTATGACGGACAACATTGTCTGCCCATACTAGCTGCATCAATGTTTTTCCCATTCCACAGTCCGCAAAAATCGCCGCACGGCCGCGACGAATTGCCCACTCCGTAATCATCTTTTGGAATGGAAATAATATTCCGGGAATTTCAATAGGATCAAATCCACTTGATGTCGACCACTTTCTGCGATCGTCTAATAACTGCTTGTAACTCAAGATGTTTTCTCCATTTCACGATTCACGATCTCCGCTAAAAGATGCCTGATGATTAACGCCGCCGTTCCGCTCGTGCCCGTCCAGCAATTCGGAGGTCCGTGCTTTGTCGTCCATTGAAATGCGTACCGAAAATCGGCTTCTGTCAGTCGGTCGTAGTCCGATGCAACGCGACGACTCCAAAAATCAAAATGTGATTCGTTATCGTCTGGCATTAAAACTTACTTCCGATTTTGTTTCATGTTAGGCATTCTTTTTTCGTTGACCATTCTGCTGGAACCTCCAAGTCGTAGTAATAGCAAAGATCCAGCTTCTGGTCTTGCGACAACTTTCTGACGCTGACAAAGCAACACAGCACGTAATCGTCATGCCAGGGGAACCACGAAAACAATGGATCGCACTCCCCAATTATCTCTAACCATTTTTTTCTGATATCTGAAATTAACATTGGCCTTTTGATTCTTGTATCAATATGCCAATGTTCCGCACCGGGCTTAAGTCCATCGCTCTGATATTTCACGAAAACCTTAGATACAGCCTCTCGCAAAATTTCTGGATCAGACAACTCAAATGGGCCTTTAGAGCTCATGCTAATTCTTCCTTCCGTTAAAACAAACTTTCGATCGTCTCTGGTTTTTTTCTCAGCAATTCGACCTGCCACTTATCCGCCAATTCTCGTATCAACTCCCGTAAGAACGTCTTGCGTCGCCAGATAAAACGCTTCGAGCAGATCGCGAGCATCGTTGCTTCAGTGCCGATCAGTATGCAAGCCTTTTCCGCCCGACTGATCGCCGTGAACAGCCACGCCCGATCGCATACGCCGAATTGACCGGACGCTCCGGGGTATTCGTCCAGGACTACAATCGCCACCGGCACGCCGCTGCCCTGCATCTTGTGAGTTGTCACCGCGTACGCCAGCTCCAGATCGCAGCCGGTGCCAATATCAGCATCCGAATCGGCTCCGACGTCATCTTGTGGCCGTCGCTTGAATCGCGGGATTTTAACAATCTTCCGTTCGTCGTCCGGCAGTTCGTCGAATTCCTTTCCACGAGTCGTGAAATCGACTGTCAACGATGACTTATCAATTTCGATCACTTCACCGATCTCGCCGTTGGCAACAAACACTCGCGAATCTTCGTCGTCTTTATCAGCACCTGGTGCCGGCAGGAATTGATTTTTCGTCTGAATGACCTTATCGCCGACGCGAAAAGGGCAATCTTGTGATGGCTCTGATTTGCCGTTCAACTCCGGCTGCAACAATTTGTTGATTTCAATTCTCGACAGCGACGACCGTTTGTTGACCGCGACGCAGACTTGCGTTTCCCAAGTCGCGTCGAATGGTGATTTGTCACGGACGTTGCGAACGGTCGCGATTAGCTTTGCTGGTGCGATTCCCTTCGGGGATTGAACCAAGATTAGATTTCGCGGCGGTGAGGCTTCCAGGTCGAGCCGGTCGTCGATCGGAATCGGCTGGCCGTCCCGGATCGCCGCGCAGGCTCGGACGATCGTTCCGGCGTTGCGGTGGATTTCTCGCAGTTCCCCGTACGGCAGCCCGACGTCGATCAAATCACGGAGAGGGGCTCCGTACTCCACTGGTGGAAGTTGGTTGACGTCGCCTACCAGCAACAGTCCGGTCCCACGAGCACGAGCAGCAAGAAGGGATGCGAGCAGCGGAACCGGAATCATTGACGATTCATCGACGACGATAAAACGATACGGCAGCGGGTCACCTGTTCCATGAACGAACGTCCATCCGCCATCGCCGGCCGACTGGACACCCAGCAGACCGTGGATCGTGCGTGCGACATGTTCGACGCCGTTGGATTTCATCGCTTGCGTACAGCGAACAGCGGCCTTTCCGGTCGGGGCGCAGATTGTTACCGAGGATGCTCCGTGGATTCTGGTAATTGCGTCAACCACTCTGGCGACGGTGTAGGTCTTTCCGGTCCCTGGAGCCCCGCCGAAGATGCAGATAGGCCCCTGCAGTGATTTGGCGAGGCATTCCCGTTGGTGGCTCGATAGAGTTGCGAATGCCAGATCATTGAGCGACGGCCACGGTACGACCGATCTAAACGACTGATCATCGTGCATCGCCTCGACGATCTTCTCCGCAACGTACCGTTCGTTTTCCGCTCGCCCTCGTTGGGCGATCCACTCCCGACCATCAGCATCCGTGCGAACGCAAATCAGGCGTCCGCGACGAGCCAGTGTGATCGCTTTTTCCGGTAGTACGTCGGCCGCCCCGATCGTCGCTCGGAGTTGCTCGATCGCCCGCTCTTTCGTGATCCAGGTGTGTCCCTGCGAATCGCTGTCGGTGCCGGCAGTGTAGGAAATCGAATAGGCTTGTCGCTTTAGCTTGCCGGGCGGGAGTCCAAGGTCGAGATAAAATGCGTCGGCCTTCTTGAATCCAATACCGCGAAACGCCATCGCTTTGTACGGGTCTTTTTTCAGAACTTCGTGGGCTCGGTTGCCCCACATGCCGATCGCTTCCCTAGCAGATGACTTCGGGAACCCGCGACCGTGGAATAAGTCCGTCAGTTCGATCAGGGCATCTTCGGTAGACTTCTGCCGTTCCAACCATTCGGCAGCCTCGTGGGCGTGTTCTTCGGTCAGCCGTGGAACTGCTGCTGCTGCGACGTCTGGTTGCTCTCTTAGTATTTTTACTGCCTTCGGGCCGAGTCTATCGTATAGCAATCCGGCGATTACAGGTCCGACGTGCGGCGCGTTCTGCAGGTAGGCTATTGTTCCTTGACGATTGTGCGGTGTGGCAGGAACGAACGACTTGAATCGGAACTGCGGTCCCCACTTCGGATCGGTTTTGTCCCACGATCCGAAAACACGGTACGACAATCTCGGCGAGAATTCGCCGGGCTCTGAATCACCAAGCATGGAGAATTGCTTTGCAGGCCCATCGTCGGACGTGACGACATGAATTCCCCACGATTCCTTGCGGTAGCGTTCTTTTACATACGTGACTGTAATCTCTTCTAGCGATGCCATCGTGATAACCCGTCTCTCATGTTTTCGAGTGCGGTGATTTGGCCAGGCGTCATTGCTGAACTCCTGGAAATTCGCCGTAGCCATAGCCGTAGCCGTAGCCACCGTCGCCATAGCCGTAGCCGTCGCCGCCGTCGCCGTAGCCGTCGCCGTAGCCGCCGTCGTCGCCGCCGTAGCCGCCGTAGCCGTCGCCGTAGCCGTCGCCGTAGCCGCCGCCGTAGCCGCCGTCGCCGTAGCCGTCGCCGTCGTCGTCGCCGTAGCCGCCGCCGCCGTAGACTACAAAAATTTCTGCGTCCATTTGCTTGCCTCGCACACTATTTGGCCAACGATCGCCATCTTATGGACGATAAATGTCCCACATGGATCAAGCACGGTTTTTGGTGTTGGCCCGTCTATCGCAATTTGGCCTAACCCCCTGCTCGTCCCCCATTTTCGTACGACGCTCGCATTGCGGGCGACGACATTTTCACCGTCGGTCGAAACTCGCCCAACAACGATCCATCCGCGATGCAGAATCAAAAGTCGAACGTCCCCGTCTGGCGAATCTTCCACGTATCGCACGCCATCAATTACTACGCTTTTCATTTTTCACCTGAATTAACCCCGGTCAAAAAACATCCTGCCGGCGGTCGGGGTTAGCTCCCGCCGGCAGGAGCACCACAACTACCCTTACCACAAGCCCGTTGCGGCAGGGGTGGACGTTGTGTGTTTCGCAGCCTTGTCCGGCACACTCCCACCGCCACCGTCAGCCAGCAGAGTCACGAACTGAATCGCATCCTGGTCTTTCGGCCAGGCTGCGCACTTCAAATCGAACGGGTGATACGTTCGGAAACCGATGTTGGCGAATGATTTCCCCTGATACTCAACCTTTTTGCCGACGTACTTTTCGAGCCGCACTTCTGCGCAAATCTGCCGGCCGCGAAGTTGGTTTTCGTCAATCTCGATATCCGACGATTGCTCTCGTGCCTGCCGCCATTGGTCTTTCGTGATCAATGCGGCAGCGACCGCGAGATTCAGAAATTTTCCGGCAGCCTTGCCGGCGACCGGGAAAAACTCGTTAATCTTCTTGCCGACTTCCTCCTTGACGGTCGATGCCAGAACGACGAATTCACACTTCACGGACAGCGACTCAACGCCATCCTGATTGCCGTGCGACAACTCAACTTTTTCGCACATTAGATGACAGTCGCAATCGTGCTTGATTCCGCTGCCACCGCCATCGGGATTCGTTTCGCTCGTTGATGCTCGTACCATTGTTCAATCTCCTCTTTATTGCTGGGTAAACTAGAACGGGACTTTCGAAAGTTCTTTCAGTGCCGCAATTCGTTCGTCTGCTGCGGTTGCAGTTAGCGAACGATAGCTGCCGATCTTCTGTGATTCGAGATACTCGACGTGGTTTTCGTGCTCCAATCCGCACTTGTCGCTAAGCTCGCGGATCAGGTTGCGTTGTTGCTCGCTCGCTGGCTCAGCCGTCCCAGATGTAGCAAGTTTCGCCGCCGCCGCATTCTGCTTTTTTTCCGCAACGATTTTACAAACAACCGACGTTGCATCGAGGATTTCGGATTCGGTTAGTTCGGTCAGTTGTCGCGACTGACCGAATCTTTGAGCAAGCCACAGTGCGGCCTCCTCGCCGTTCGCGAATGCAGACTTAGCCCGCAGAACGAATTCAGCGATCTGCGATTGAGTTGCAAGCGGTTGAACGGCTGCCGGAACGACGCTAGATGCCACGGCCGGCGATGCCGCCCGCATCATGTCGATTCGACTGATCGACATTCGCTCAGCCTCAACTCGCGATTCCGCTGCGGCTCGTTGATCGGAAGCAATCTGCGCTTCGAGTAACTTCGCCTGATCGGCGGACATGCTGGTATCGGGCATTCGTTCCGCCGGATCCAGGTTCCCGAAATCAGCGCCACCCTTTGCTATGTACGCCCGGATTGCATCCGGTGTAGCCTCTGGTAGACGTGGTGGCAGAATCGGTCGGTCATCGGCCGAAGTCGCACCGAACGACACGAGTCGTTCTTTTACGACAATCGCCGATGGCACACGCGGAGCTTCCTTGTTCTTCGCCTTCGGCGATCGGTCCAAGCGTAGGTGCAGCGTCGCGAGCTTGTCCAAAACGTCGAGCCCTTCGGCGATCCGCTGTCCGGTTTTCGATCCGCCCGACCATTCGTTTTTCAAGTGGACGGTGAGGACAAAAGTTTGAAATCGCAAGCGACAGTCTGTTGCCAATATGTAGCTCATCATTGATTTGCAATCAGGCCACATAAACATACTGGCAGCCTTCTCGTATTGGCTAACCGTGCGACCGAACGCCTCGGGGTGCAACTTCAGCCACTCTATCAACCCTTCCTGGAGCGGCGTCCAGGTGTCGCACACACAAACCGAGAATTGGTTCCGTTCGATTTTCAACAAATCGAGATACCACGCTCGAAACAGACTTGCAGACGGCGAATCGTTAACGTCGGCCTTCTCCAAGAGAATCCGCCGCCACTTTGGATCGTCGGCACTTGCTTGCACGATTTGGCGATGCACGCCGCGAGCAACCGCGTCTCGGGTATCCCGCCAGTCGAAATTCAACGCCGAGGTATACGGCTCGGAGCTCCCCTCTTGATCGTACACCCTGGTCGTAGGCAAGTGGTCCTTAGTCCTGGTCGCCGGATCGATAGTCAGGCCGAACAGTGTCTTGCCGGAATTGACTTCCCCGGAAAGCACGATTATCGGAATTCGTTGTGAGCCCCATAATTGTAATTGTGCTGTCACTCGATAACCCCCTATGAAATCAAAACAAAAAACCGGACCGAACAGCATCGACAGACAAGCAATGCTGTCCGGGTCCGGGTGCTGCTGACGCAACGAGCGACAGCAGCTAAGCGTTAACAAATTCTCGTTTGAGCAACCGTTCCAGCTCGACGATCCGCCCCATTGCCTGGTCAAGTTCTGACCTCAGTTTGGCATTCTCGCTTCGCAACCGGCCGTTTTCTTCTGCCAGTGAATCGGCCCGGCTATTCATGTGCTTCATTTGGCTTTCCAGTGCTTCGTATTCCTTACGCGGCACTGGTCCTTTTCGCTCCTGCTTCACGTCGTCGCTGGGTCGTTTGCTCGTTTCGTTTTCAATCGCCGTGGCGAGCATTGTGCGAAGGTGGCCGGATTCCCACTGCACGCGGTTCGGGAAATGCTTCAGCATTGTCGAACAATCGAACCAGGTCAGTCCGTAGTCGCCAAGCTTACCATTGATGTGGCTTTCTGCATCGTCGATCACTCCGTTATGGTGAGCGAGGAATTCCGGGTCGTCCCAGACCTGTTTGAGCAATGTTGTGCGATCAAACAGGCTCGCGTTACTGCCCGCGATCAGTTGATCGACTTGTTTCAGGAGTACTTCCCACTTTACTTTTCGCGACATACCGTTTCTCCAATCGCTTTGAGAACTGGATCACACCTGCCCGGAAACATTCCGTGCAGTATTTTTTCTTGTGCTGTGTTATGTCCGACGCTTTGACGTAGATCGGTGTCAGACACATTGCACATTTACCAATGACCTTAACCGCTGGCATGACTACAAGTCTCTCTGCAACCATCACCAGATCACCTACTCACTTCACCTCAATCGGCATGGTTGCAATGCCCTCGCAACCACCACCTAATTATTCACTCATTCAACCACATCGAAGTGATGGTGCTTCTCGCAATCACCACCGAATCAATACTTCCACCGGACGCTAAAACTCACTGCCGACCGGACTGGCTTGCCTCGCAACCATCACACAATCACCCACTCATTCCACCGGCACTGTTCCGCAAAATGAAAAATGAAGATCGGCTTCTCGCAATCATCACTCAATCACCCACTCATTCCATCTCGCGATGACTCCGCAGCAGAAACGGGAATCACAACTCCTCGCAATCACCACCTAATCACCCACTCATTCCACCCAAAAATCAGTGACGACCGCCGACATCGAAGTCATCTCGCAATCATCACTCAATCACCCACTCATTCCACCTGCGTGGTAATCCCAGGAACTTTTTAGAGGACTCAACTCGCAATCATCACACAATCACCCACTCATTCCACCTCGACCCTTCCTTCAATCGAGGATTAATCAGCATCTCGCAACCATCACACAATCACCCACTCATTCCACCCCCGCCGTCGCAAGTCCTTTCACAGCAACAGCCCCGGATCGCTTTTGCGAGCGGCTCGCTTTTCCGCTTGCATTTTCGACGCTCCGAGCGACGCCGCTCGCTGATTTTC
>SXGS01486509.1_pt1 | contig 10518 bp, 12 predicted proteins | sample 3174681 | NCBI WGS metagenome assembly SXGS01 (sample SAMN11356861, study PRJNA531348) | freshwater metagenome | isolation source: freshwater sample F1-80 | place: China: Fuxian Lake, Yuxi | collected 2017-12-25
GAAGTTATGGCTGGCGCAATTGCCAAGCCTCGCGATGAAGTTGGCGAAACTGCGCCGAAGATCATCAGCTTCGAAATCCCGATGGATAAGATCGGTGAAGTTATCGGTCCCAAGGGCAAGGTCATCAACACCATCGTCCAGGAGACCGGCGCCGACATCGCCGTCGACGACGACGGTGCCCAGGGCATCGTCACCATCGGCGCCGTCGAGGCGTGGCGGATGGAAGAGGCCAAGGCCCGCATCCAGGCCATCGTGTCGCCGCCCATGGCCGAGCTCGGCAAGAGCTACCCGGGTCGCGTGGTGAACATCACCAAGTTCGGTGCGTTCGTCAACATCCTCCCGGGCCGCGACGGTCTGGTGCACATCAGCAAGCTCGGCAAGGGCAAGCGCATCAACAACGTCGAGGACGTGCTCACGCTCGGTCAGGAGATCGAGGTCATCGTCGAGGAGATCGACGAGAAGGGCAAGGTCAGCCTCACCCCCGGTGAGAGCTGGGACCCGGTGATTCCCGAGGGCGCAGCGTCGTCGTCCGACCGTGGTGACCGCGGTGAGCGCAGCGACCGTGGCGATCGTGGTGGCCGCGACCGTGACCGTGGTGGTCGCGACCGCGACCGTGCGCCGCGCGAGAGCGCCCCGCCGGTCGACGGCGCCGTGGCCGTCAGCTTCGACGACGCGTTCGACGCCGAACTCGCCGGCGAGCTGGGCGACCTCGGCCCCGGCGGCGAGAGCGGCGGCAACGCCGGCGGCGATCGTGGCGGCGACCGTGGTGGTCGTGGCGGCGATCGTGGCGGTCGTCGTCGTCACCGCTGATCACGCACTCGTGACCGAACCGGTCCCCGGCATCGCATGACCGATCTTCGGATCACCCAACTGAGCTCCGGCCTCACGGTGGCCACCGAACGCGTGCCCGGCACGCTGTCGGTGGCCACCGGTGTCTGGGTGGGAGTGGGCTCGCGCGACGAGCCCGACGCCGTCAGCGGTGTCAGCCACTTCCTCGAGCACCTGTTGTTCACGGGCACCGACACCCGCTCGGCGCAGGAGCTGTCCCGCGGCGTCGACCGCCGCGGCGGCGACTTCAACGCGTTCACGTCGAAGGAGTACACGGCGTACTACTGCCGCCTCCCGGCACGGCATGCCGAGTTCGGGATCGAACTCCTCGGCGACGTGCTCACCCGGCCGGCGCTGCGCGACGACGACGTGCACGCGGAACGTCAGGTCATCCTCGAGGAACTGGCGATGGACGACGACTCGCCCGACGACGTCGCGCATCGCACGTTCGCGGCCCGCGTGTTCGAAGGGCACTCGTTGGGACGCGATCCCGGCGGCGACCGTGCCCACGTGCAGGCCATCACGCCCGACGACGTGCGCGGCTTCTTCGGACAGCACTACCGGGCCAACAACCTGGTGGTCACGGCCGTCGGGCCGCTCGAGCACGACGAGCTCCTGTCGCTGGTGGAGGCCGCGTTCGCCGACGTCGCCCTGGGTGGCGAACGCCCGGTGCGGGTGGCGCCCGGTGCGCTGGGCGCGGGCCAGACCATCCCCGACGACACCGAACAGGTGCACATCGTGATGGGCGGCCGGTCGCTGGCGCGGCTCGACCCTCGCCGTGAAGCGCTCGACGTGGTGAACCACGTGCTCGGCGGCGGCCTGTCGAGCCGACTGTTCGAGGAGATCCGCGAACGCCGCGGTCTGGCCTACGCCGTGTACTCGGGCGTGTCGAGCTACGCCGATGCCGGCGTGTTCCAGATGTACGCCGGCACCCAACCCGAGCACGCCGACGAGGTGCAGGCGCTGCTGCACGCCGAGATCGACAAGCTCATCGCCGACGGCATCACCGACGACGAACTCGACGTGGCGAAGGGCTACCTCACCGGTGCGTTCGAACTGGGCCTCGAGGACACGGGTGCTCGCATGGCGCGCACGGCCGGCCAGCTCATCACCACGGGTACCGTGCGCGACATCGACGGACAGGTGGCCCGATGGGCCGCGGTCGACCACGACGCGGTGCGCGAGGTGATCGCCGAGGTGCTCACCACCGACCCGATCGTGGTGACGGTGGGGCCCGACTGACCGTCGGGTGAACTCAGCTGTTGCCGGGTTCGGGCATCGGCGTGGGCATGGGTGTGGGGGCCGGCATGGGCGACGGCGCCGGCGGGGGCGGCAGGTTGCCGACCGGCGCCGACGGCGAGGCTGACACCGCCGGCTTGGTGCCCAGGATGTCGGTGCCCAGCTCGGCCAGCGCCGTGAGTTCGGCGACCAGCGCGTCGATCGCCGCGTCGTCCCCCGGTTCGGTGACGCCGGTGGTGCGCTGCCGGTAGACGATGCGGCCGATGTCGTCGAGGAGGTCGTCGGCCTTGCGTTTGTTCTGTGTCTCGTCGACCTTCTCCTTGGCCTGGTTCGCCAGTTGCGTGGCCTTGTCCTTGGCTTTGTCGAAGAAGCTGCTCATGTGCCTGTTCTATCCCATCGGTGCCCGGGTGGGACCAGGGACTACCGTCACAGGCATGAGCGCGATTCGAGTCGGAGTGGTGGGTGCCGGTGGCCGCATGGGTGCCACGGTGTGCGATGCGGTGGCCGCGGATCCGGCACTCGAACTGGTGGCCGCGGTCGACCCACACGCCGTGGGGCGTGAGGTGCACGGCGTCATGATCGCCGCCGAACTGCGCGCCCTCGCCGATGCCGACTGTCAGGTGGTGGTCGACTTCACCGTGGCCGCAGCTGCGCGCATCACGCTGCCGTGGCTGGCCATGCACGGCATGCACGCGGTCGTGGGCACCACCGGGTTCACCGACGCCGACCTCGAGGCGTTCCGCAGCGAGTTCAGTGGCAGCAACTGCCTCATCGCCGCGAACTTCGCCATCAGCGCGGTGCTGATGATGCGCTTCGCCGAGCTGGCCGCACCGTTCTTCGACACGGCCGAGATCATCGAGTTGCACCACGACAAGAAGATCGACGCCCCGTCGGGTACGGCGGTGGTGACCGCCCAGCGCATGGCGGCGGCCTCCGACACGTGGGCCGCCGACCCCACGCAGCACGAGGTGTTCCCCGGGGCGCGTGGCGGCGTGGGCCCGGCGGGCATCCACCTGCACGCCGTGCGGATGCGCGGCATGGTGGCCCACCAGGAGGTGGTGTTGGGCGCGGAGGGACAGACCCTCGTCATCCGCCAGGACAGCTACGACCGCGTCAGCTTCATGCCCGGCGTGGTGCTGGCGTGCAAGAAGGTGCACGAGCACCCGGGCCTCACCCTCGGCCTCGACCCCCTGCTGGGTATCTGACCGTCACCCCGGAAGGGCGTCAGGCGAGGGCGGCGATGGCGGCGTCGTAGTCGGGCTCCTGCGCGATCTCGGGCACGAGCTGACTGTGGATGACGGTGCCGTGCTCGTCGAGCACGACCACCGAGCGCGCCATCAGGCCGGCGAGCTTGCCGTCGGCCAGCTTCACGCCGTACGCATCACCGAAGTCGCTGCGGAACGTGGAGGCGGTGACCACGTTGCCGAGGCCTTCGGCGCCGCAGAAGCGGCCCATCGCGAACGGCAGATCGGCGGCCACGCACACCACGACGGTGTTGTCGAGGCCCGAGGCGATCTCGTTGAAACGACGCACGCTCGTGGCGCACGTGGGCGTGTCGATGCTGGGGAAGATGTTCAGCACGACGCGCTTGCCCTCGAGATCGGCCGGCGTGAGGTCGGACAGGTCGCCCTTCGTGAGCGTGAACGACGGGGTGGGCGCGCCCACCGAAGGGAGGTCGCCGACGGTCTGAACGGGGTTGCCACCAAGTGCAGTCTGAGCCATGGGTGCAGTGTCTAGCAGTCCCCGCAGGGGGTGCGCGTCACCGGCCGTTGCGGAAATTGCGCACGTTCACCAGCACCACGATGGCCACCGAGCCGATGATGATCCAGAGCTGGTACCGGTTCGTCCAGTCGATGACGCTGCGCAACTCCTCCTCGAACGCCTTCGACAGCCACCACAGCAGCGCGAGCCGAGCGGTGACGCCGATGGCGAACATCGGGGCGAGCCGCTTCCACGGCGTGGCCGCGGCACCCGTGAGGGCCCACACGAGGTTGCTGCCCACGAAGAACGGCACCACGAACCATTCCGCCTTCGCGATCTGCTGCTCGAACTTGGCCACCTGCTCCTGCGGCATGCCGAGGAAGCGCCAGAACCAACGCAGCGCACGGTCGCCGTACACGCGGCCGATCATGTGGCACACGACGGCGGCCAGCAGCAACCGCAACGCGCCGATCAGCGCCCACGCCAGCGGTGACGACACCGACGGCACGGTGAGCACGAGATAGCGATTCCGCGACGACAGCATCAGCAGTTGCAGCGGATGCTCGTCGTCGAGGCTCGCCCAAGTGGCGGCGGCGATGTTGGTGCACACCACCAGTGCGACGAACAGGACGAGCCAGATCGGCCCCGTCCTCGAGGTCGGTCCGGGTTCCACCGTTTCGTCGTCCGTCACCCGGCGCACACTAGAGTCCGCTCGTCGGGTGTGCCCAACAGGGCCACTCGCGAGGGGGAGGAAGTGTTCGTGCGGAAGTGGAAGCTCGCGGTCGTTGCCGCGCTCGTCGCCGGTCTCGCGGCGTGCGGTGCCGACGGCGACGACAGCCTGACGGGGTCCACCACCACCGTGGCCGACTCGCAGCCCGACGACGCCGTCACGTACCCGGCGAACGGGGCGACGGCCGATGTGCTGGCCATCGACAACAACTTCCTCCCGCAGCCGTTGGAGATCGTGGCAGGCACCGAAGTGGTGTTCACGAACAACGGCCGCAACCCGCACAACGTGCTGCCCGAGGACGACCCGAAGGCCACCACGTGGGGTGTGCTCGAGGCCGACTTCCTGCCCGAGGACGTGTACTCGCACGTGTTCGACACGCCGGGCACGTACGTCTACTACTGCAGCATCCACGGCTCCAGCACCGCCGGCATGTTCGGCACCATCGTCGTCACCGCACCATGAACCGTCTCACCGAGCAACGAAGGAACACCCACATGCACCGTCGTCTCCTGGCCGGCCTCGCAGCCGCCGCACTCGTCCTCGTGGCGTGCGGTGGTTCGGAGGACTCGGCGTCCACCACCGCACCGGCGGCGGAGACCACTGCCGGATCCGACACCACGTCGGCACCGGAGACCACTGCCGGATCCGACGGCACCATCACGGTGCCCGACGACTACGCCACCATCCAGGAGGCCGTCGACGCAGCGGTGCCCGGCGACCTCATCCTGGTGCAGCCCGGTACGTACCAGGAGGCCGTGCAGGTGGAGACCGACGAGCTCACCATCCGCGGCGTCGACCGCAACACGGTGATCCTCGACGGCAACTTCGAACTCGAGAACGGCATCCGCATCCTCGGCGCCAACGGTGTGACGGTCGAGAACATGACCGCGATGAACTACACCCACAACGGCTTCTTCTGGACCGGTGTGGAGGGCTACCGCGGTTCGTACCTCACCGCCTATCGCACGGGCGACTACGGCGTGTATGCGTTCGACAGCATGAACGGCCAGCTCGAGCACATCTACGCGGCAGGCAGCCCCGACGCCGGCATCTACATCGGCGAGTGCTACCCGTGCAACGCCGTCATCGACGACACGGTGAGCGAGCACAACGGTCTCGGCTACTCGGGCACCAACTCGGGTGGCAACCTGCTCATCGTCAACTCGAAGTTCCGGTTCAACCGGGCGGGCATCGTGCCGAACAGCGGCAGCTACGAGCTGTGCTACCCCGAGCGAGAGACCACCATCGTGGGCAACGAGGTGTACTCGAACAACCAGGCCGACACCCCGGCCATCGACGTGGCCATCCTTGCGATGGGCAACGGCATCCTGGTGGCCGGCGGCGTGCGCAACGACATCGAACGCAACCTGGTGTACGACCACGACAAGACGGGCATCGCCGCCGTGCCGTTCCTGGAGGACGACCCGAACGACGGCGTGCCCACCGAGGACGAGTGGGACACCCCGTGCGTCGACCAGAAGAAGGAGCTGCCGGAGGATCCGGGCGGCCCGATCCTGTGGGATGCCCAGCAGAACCGCATCATCGGCAACGTCGTGGGCGGCAACCGCCTGTTCGACCTGATGGTCGCGTCCGCCGGTTCCGACCTGTCCACGCTCGGCAACTGCTTCAGCGGCAACACGGCCGAGACCACCAGCCCCACCGACCTGCAGACGCTCGCCCCGTGCGACGGCACCGGCACCGGCGACTGGACCCTCGGTGCGTACGACATCGTGCAGTGGCTGATCGACGTGGAGACTGCGCCGCCGTCGGTGGACTGGAAGACCGCCCCGCTGCCCGAACTGCAGCCGCAGGAGAACATGCCCGACGCCGAGACGGCACCGGCCAAGCCCGCCACCGACGTGCCGTACGAGGTGGACGTGGCCGCGATCTACGTGCCGGCCAAGTCGTCCTGATCGGTCGGCATGCGACGAACCGCGCTGGTCGCCGTGTTCGTCGCGTCGCTCGCCGCGTGCAGCAGCACCGGTGACGACGCGGCGAGCACCGCCACCGAACACCACCACGTCCACACCGACGCGACCTCGCTCGGTCAGCCCGACCGGCCGATCGCCGGGCCGCAGGGTGGCGTGCCCCAGTTCGTGGTGGAGTGCGGCTTCAGCCATTCGGCGATGGACGATCCCATCGTGTACCCGGGCGAACCGGGGGCCAGCCACCTGCACGTGTTCTTCGGCAACGACGGCGTCGACGCCGACAGCACCGTCGAGTCGCTCGCACAGCACGGCACCACGTGCGATCAGCAGCTCGACCTGGCTGCGTACTGGGCGCCGGCGCTGCTGCGCGACGGCGAGATGCTCGAGCCCGTGAAGAGCGTGGCGTACTACCGGGCCGGCATCGACGTCGATCCCACCACGGTGCAGGCCTTTCCTGCCGGACTGGTGATGATCGCCGGCAACGCCGGCGCCGAGACCGAACAGCCGGTGTCCATCGTCGCGTGGTCGTGCGGCACCGGCATCGCCCGCGAAGTGCTGCCACCCGAGTGCGGCGAGACGCGCAACCTCCGCCTGTTGGTGACCTTCCCCGACTGCTGGGACGGGGCCAACCTCGACAGCGACGACCACAAGGCGCACGTGGCCTACAGCTCGAAGGGCGCGTGCCCCGAGAGCCATCCGGTGCCCGTGCCGCAGTTGCAGTTCAGCGTGGAGTACCCGCACTCGGGCAGCACCGAGGGCCTGATGCTCGCCAGCGGCGGGCTGATGAGCGGCCACGCCGACTTCATGAACGGCTGGGACCAGGAACGCCTCGAGCGCGAGGTGCGCCTGTGTCTGCACCGAGAAGTGGTGTGCAGCATCGCGAGCGGCCGCACCGGCGGCTGATCAGCGGCAGGCGTCTCGGTCGTCCACCCGGCACACGAGGTCGGCCGAGTAGCTGCGATCGACGGGCTTGGTGGTCCACCACCCGTGCTGTCCGTCGTTGCTCATCACGAACGCGTTCGCCCGGTTCGGGTCGCCGGCCACGGCGATCACGAAGTGGTCGGGCGAGGTGACGATGGGAACCAGACGCTGCGGGTCGTCGCGCTCGGCGAACACCGGTGGCACCAGGCCGTGCGCCGCGAGGTCGACCAGCGTGCGACGGCCGGCGGTGAGGTTCGACCACTCGCCGATGTACTGCTCGAACCGCTGCGCCGTGATGCGCGCGTGCCGGAACAGGCCCTCGCGCACGTCGGCCTTCGACCAACCCGCCCGGGCGAACACGCGGGCCAGCAGCGGCGACAGCACCAACAACGGTCGGTAGTGGCCCTGGCCCAGGCCGTACACGTGCGTCAGTTCCCACCCGGTGACGCGCACGAGACCGTCGGCCAGGTAGGGGAGCACGGCCTCGGGAGTGGCGCCGAACACGCTGCCGATGATGAGGCCGCCATTGATGCGCGCCACGCTCACTGCGTCGGTGCCGGCTGCAGCGCCCAGGTCGGTGGCGACGTTCGGCCAGCCGATCTCGGCGAGCGCCGCCTCGTCCTCGGCCAACACCACGCGGGTGCTGTTGCCGAACGTGCCCTTGTCGTGCTCGTCGGCGGTGAAGCCGCACACGTTGCGCTGGAACAGCCGCACCCAGCGGCCCACCGACGTGTTCGGCGCCGCGCCTTCGCGTAGTGCACCCGCACCGTGGTGGAAGCCGAGGTCGGCGATCACCGGTCCGTTCAGCACCACGAGCGCGTCGGCGCCGGTGGTGTTGCCCGAGTGCTCCACGCCGTAGGCCGGGTCGGCGAACACCTCGGCGATGGCCAGCAGCACGGGCAGGTCGTCGGGTCGGCACCCCGCCATCACACCGTTCACCGCCACGCTCCACACGGTGATGTCGCGGCCGGAGGGGCGAGCCGTGCCGATGATGCGCCACGGGTCGTGCCCCGACGGGACGATGAACGCCTCCACCCGGTCGCGGGTGGGCGGCACGACGGGGAGGCCATCGGTCCAGCCGCGTTCGACGAAGGCGCGCTGGACGTCGTCGAACGCACCGCGCACCACCACGTCGAGCGCAGCCGGCTCGTCGTCACCGAGCGCGTCGTGATCGATGGCAGTGGTGAGCCCGGCGATCACCTGGGGCACAGTGTGCTCGAGGACGGCGGCCACCATCTCGTCGGTGGTCTGTGCGTCGACGTGGCCGCGCAGCACCGCCAGCGGCAGGCCGTCGAAGCCCAGCCCACGAGCGGTGGCCGACGCCTGACGCTCGAATCCTTCGCACACCAACGACACCGACGGCACGCCGGCGGCTTCTGCTGCAACGGATGCCCGCAACACGGCGGGCGTACAGCTGCCTCAACAGCCGTTGCCCACCACCACCGCGTCGATGGAGTGCTCGTCGAGCGTGCCGGGCATGGCTTCCACCAGGGCCACTTCGTCGGGGCCGTGGATGTTGCCGAACGTGTCGTAGCCGACGATCTGCACCCCGGGGAACCGGGCCGTGAGCGCATCGGCGACGACGGGGAAGATCTCCTCGCCACGGAACATGAAGTCCCACACGAACCCGACCCGTGCGCCGTCGAGCGACGTGAGGCGGGTGGCGGGGCGGCGGCGTTGCACTCCGCGTGGGGACTTCGGCCAGACGACGTCGAACTGCGGCTCCATGATGGGCAAGTATGCCGGTTCCGCTGCCGCAGATGGTGGCGAAGATCGCCGCGTCGTGCACTTGGCGTAGCATCATCTGCCATGGATGCCATCGATCGCGCCATCATCGACCAACTGCAGCAGCACGGCCGGCTCACCAACCTCGAACTCGCCGAGCGGGTGGGACTCAGCCCCTCGCCATGTCTGCGCCGGGTGCGTCAACTCGAGGCCGACGGCATCATCCAGGGCTACACTGCGCTCGTCGACCGGCGCGCCACGGGTCGCGGCTACGAGCCGCTCGTGTGGGTGACGCTCTCGGAGGTGACCCGCGAGTCGATGACTGCGTTCGAGGCGGCGGTGCAGGCCATCGACGACGTGGTGGAGGTGATGCGGATGATGGGGCAGCCCGACTATCTGCTGCGCATCGCCACCACCGACGCCGAGAGCTTCGAGGCCCTCTACATGGACCACCTGGCGCGCCTGCCGCACGTGCAGACGCTCACCTCGCAACTCGCGATGAAGACGGTGAAGCGCAGCCACTTCGCACCGGTGGTGGCACTGCACAGTTGAGTGCCCAGTTCGCAGATGGCAGGCTCCGCCGCATGTACGACAACATCGTGGTGGGCACCGACGGATCCGACACGGCGGCCATCGCCGTGGCGCACGCGATGGCATTGGCCCAGGCAGGCGGCGGCACGTTGCACGTGGTGCACGCCTACGAGAACGTGTCGCTCGGCCTCGCGGCCGCCGCCGCCGGCTCGGGCGGCCCGCCCGTCGACCTCGAGCGTCTCAACGACGGCCTGCGCAGCAGCGGCCAGTCGGTGGTCGACGACGTGGTGCAGGAGGGTGCCCGTGGCGGCGTCGCGGTGGTGCCCCACCTGGTGAGCGGCGAACCGGCCGACGTGCTGCTCACGGTGGCCGGTCAGGTGAACGCCGACCTCATCGTGGTGGGCAACCGCGGCATGTCGGGCATGAAGCGGTTCATGCTCGGCAGCGTGCCGAACCGCATCTCGCACCACTGCACGTGCAACCTCCTCATCGTCGACACGTCGAAGGCCTGAGGCCTCGAGGCCGGGCCGCCCAGTACGGCAGCGCGGTAGGGGTCAGGGGCCTCGTCGGTTCGGCGTGGGCACGGGACGTTGCGCAGAGCGCAACATCCCGTGCCCACGTTCGTGGTGTCAGCGGCGAGGGTCAGAGCCGGCCGCTGGCGATGACGCGCTCGAGGAACTCGCGCGTCTCGGGGCGTTGCGGCGCCGTGAACAACTGCTCGGGCGGCGCGCTCTCGAGGATGACGCCGTCCTTCAGGAAGCAGACCAGGTCGCTGATCTCGCGGGCGAAGCCCATCTCGTGCGTGGCCAGCACCATGGTCATGCCTTCCGTGCGCATGTCGCGGATGACATTGAGCACCTCGCCCACCAGCACCGGGTCGAGCGCAGCGGTGACCTCGTCGAGCAGCATCAACTC
>SXGS01537034.1_pt1 | contig 10518 bp, 13 predicted proteins | sample 3174681 | NCBI WGS metagenome assembly SXGS01 (sample SAMN11356861, study PRJNA531348) | freshwater metagenome | isolation source: freshwater sample F1-80 | place: China: Fuxian Lake, Yuxi | collected 2017-12-25
CATCAACCACGTGCTCGTCACCATCTACATGAAGCTCGCAGTCGGCGCGTCCGCCAGGGAGATGGCGGTTCCGTTCGTCGGGTCGCTGCTCGCGAGCGCGATCGTGATCACCCCGATCGTCGCCGTGCTGTCCACCTCCGTCGCCAGCTACGGATGGCCGCTCGTCCCGCTCCTGCTCGCCCCGCTGCTGCTCTCGCAGTACTTCCTGACGCTCTTCCACCGCAAGCTCCAACTGACCGAGGAACTTGCCGAGAAGGCGCAGGTCCTCGCCCGCACGAACCTGCAGTTCGCGGCAGCGATGGTGCGTGCGCTCGACACCCGCGACGCGTACACCGCGGGCCACTCGGCCGCGGTGGCGGTCTACACGCGCGACATCGCGCGCGAGATGGGCTTCGACGAGGAGACGATCCGCCTCGCACACCTCGCCGGGCTGCTCCACGACATCGGCAAGATCGGCGTTCCCGGTCGCGTGCTCAACAAGCAGTCGCCCCTCGACGACGAGGAGTACGAGCTCATGAAGACGCATGCCGCGATGGGTGCCGAGATCCTGGGCGAGGTCGACCTGTACAAGGACATCGCGATCCTCGTGCGCTACCACCACGAGCGCATCGACGGCCGCGGCTACCCCGACCGCCTCGAGGGCGACGCGATCCCCGCGATCAGCCGCATGATCAGCGTGGCCGATACGTACTCCGCCATGACGACCGATCGCCCGTATCGCGACGGCATGCCCACCGAGAAGGCGATGTCGATCCTGCGCGAGTGCCGCGGCACCCAGCTCGACGCCGACTTCACCGACGCCTTCCTGCGCATCCTCATCGTTGCCGACGAGGCCTACCAGCGCGGCAAGCAGACCGACTTCGAGGTCGAGGTCGCCAAGCACCAGGCGCTCAGCGAGGTCGAGGCGGAGGCCGTGCGCGTCAACGCGCCCACGCCGGCCGGCCCGAAGGCGCCGGCAGCCCCCGCCGTGCCGATGCTCCCCGCCGCCGTCGACGGCGAGCTCGTCGAGGTCGACCTCGAGCGCGAGGCTGCCTGACCTGACGCCCGCGCGGCGCGCTCGCTAGTCGAGCGGTGCGTCGTCGGGATCGCGTCCCGGCTCGGTCGCCCAGTACTCGAACCAGCGCCGCAGCGTCGAGTGGTACCACGACGGGTCGACCGCGCCGAAGCTGACGTGCGCTCCCGCATCACGCACCGCGACGTGCACCCAAGGGTTGTCGGCGACCGTGTCCTGCAGCGCGTACGCGTGCTGCACGGGCACGAGGAAGTCGTCGGCAGCGTGGATTGCGAGCACGGGCTGCTCGATGCGGTCTGCGAAGTTGACGGCGCTCGCGCGCGCGCAGAACTCGTCCATCGTCACGCCGTAGTACGGGGCGCTCAGCTGGGAGACCAGGTCGTGCCACGTGCTGATGTCCTGCGAGAGCCCGCGCCGCCGCACGTTGCCCTTGATGGCGGCCTGGAAGACGTGCCAGAGCCCGAAGAACGGATCGCGCCAGTGCGGCTTCCTCGAGATGTGCTCGAGCGCGATGTCGATCACCGTCGGCGGGCTGACCGCGACGATCCCGCCGTCGATCGGCACGTCGTCGGCGAGGCTCGACACGTACGCCGCATTGAGCATGCTCGCCCCGCCGAGCGAGTAGCCGACGCCGCCGACGCTCGTCACGCGCGGGTCGCGATGGAGCTCGCGGCACACCTCGACGATGTCGCGTCCCTCGAAGAAGCCCGCGCTCGCCGGCGCGTCGGTCGTCCACGCCGACTGGCCCCACCCGCGCAGGTCGAGCGTCACGACGTGGAAGCCCCACTCCTCGTACGCACGACGCGCGAGCTGGATGATCGCGTCGAAGTTCTTGGTCATGAGCAGGCCGTGCGAGATGACGAGCGCAGGACCACGTCGCTCGTGCATGGCGATCATGCCGGCGAGCTGCACGCCCTCGTGACCCGTGAACAGGCGCTGCTCGAACGGGCTCGGGTACAGGTGCGGGATGGTCGTGATCTGCGGGTTCGGGCTCAGGAGCGCACCGAGCGCATCCGGGCCGTGGTCGCGGAAGAACGCGGCGCTCGTCGAGATCGAGGCGGGACGGAACGGGAACCGCTCGATCGTCGCGGCGATGTCGGCGACCGTGCGGTGCTCGGGCGCCGGCATCCCGTCAGGGCGCCGGAACGGCGGTCGTGACTGCAGCTGCACGCCGCGCGCGCGTGCGAGGCGGTCGCGCAGTTCGCGGAACGCGTCGACGACCTGGTAGATCGCGAAGAACGGGAAGAACAGCAGCGCGAACCAGGTGCGACGTGCACGGTTCGCCTGACGCATGGCGTGCGGAGCGATCCGCGGCGTGCGTCGTGGGCGCATGGGGCGGGCGTCACCCTCGATGCGTGTTGCATCGGGTCCGCGCTCGGCGGGCGTCGCGCGGCGCTCGTCGACCGGCGGACCGTCGTCGGCCGCGTTGGTGCCACGTCGCAGCGCCACCACGTTGGGGCGCTCGGGGGCGGTCTCGTCGGGCGGGGTGGCGTCGGGCTCTGACATCCCGACGACGGTACCCCGCGGCGACGCGCTTCACGCGCCCGGATCGCGCCGAACCCCTGCGACTCGGCGCGCGCAGGTTCGCGGCGCGCGCACGGAGCCTGATCGCCAGTCGCTCGTCAGCGGTCGGCGCGCAGGAGCGCGAGCATCGAATCGGCCTCCTCACGGCAGACCGGGCAGCCGTCGAGGTGTGCGGCGAGGCGCGGCATCGCCTCGGTCGCATCTCCGTGCTCGACCTCACGCTCGACGAAGGCGTCGAGCTGGCGGAAGCACTCGTCGCAGTCGACCTCCGGCCGTCCCGGCCCGAGCATGCCCTGGAACGGATCACGCATGGGGGCCCTCCTCCCCGTCCTCGCCGAGTGCGCGGAAGGCGCAGACGAAGGCGGACAGGTCGAGCACCTCGCTGATCGTGTGCGCGAACAGGAACACGGTCCAGTCGAGGTGGTAGGTCATGTAGCTGAGCTCGGCGGCCGCGAACAGCCCGGACGACGTGGCGAGCAGCGTGAGCCCGCGACCGAGCGCGGTCCACGCGAATCCGGCGCCGATCGCGAAGGCGGTGACGTGGATGAGCAGGAACACCCCTGACGGGATGTCGTTGACGAACGAGCCGTACGGCATGGCGATCACACTCCTCGGTGGTTGGTTGCACCGAGTTGGTGTCGCGCGCGACGCGGTTCTTACGTCAGCGCGGCGCGAGCCCGTTGAGCACGAGCTCGACGACGGCGTGCTCGGCCTTCGCGACGTCGTCGTCGCTGCCCGGCAGCGTGCCGAACACCCAGCCGGTGAGCACCTCGTCGACCGCGCCCCAGAAGACGAACGAGACGAGCGTGGCCGAGATGTCGTCGCGCAGCTCGCCGCGCGCCTGGCCGCCCTCGATGATCCGCTCGATGATCTTGAAGGCCTCGGCGATCTCGTCGACCTGCGCGCGGAGGTGGCCGGAGCGCGTCACCTCGAGCACGACGACGCGTACGAGGTCGGGCGACATGCGGTAGGAGCCGAGGAGGAGTCGGACGATCTCGGCGAGCTGCTCGCCGGCGGTGCCGCCGCCCTGCTCGATCGTGCGCAGGCCCTGCTCGATGTGGAGCCACGTGCGGCGGAACACGTCCTGGAGCAGCTGCTCCTTGCCCGCGAAGTAGTGGTAGACGAGCCCGTGCGCGACACCGGCCTCACCGGCGATGTCGCTCACGCGGGCATCGTGGTAGCCCTTCGTCGCGAACACCTTCACCGCCGCCTCGCGGATGCGGCGCCGGCGCGAGGGACCGGTCTCCTCGCCCACGCGTGGGCGTCCGGGCCGGCCCCGCGTGGCGCCTGATCCGCCGCGCGGGGCGTCGTCGTCGGCTGCATCGTCGATCGTCACCTCCCAAGGCTACCAGCGCGACCTGCCGACCCGACCGCGGGAGCGCCGCCGCATCCGGCGACGCGGTCGTGCCGCTGCGCATGCGGCCGCGTCGGCGGCGCCGGTTCAGTCCGGGCTGACGAGCTCGCGCACCTCGGCGGGACCGAGCGAGCGCAGCCGCGTGCGATAGCGCTCGAGCACCTGCACGCACGTGTCGATCGACTCGACGCACGGGCCGTCGGAGCCGCCAGCCTCGGCGAGGTCGCGACGGAACATCTCGACCCACTCGTCGAGCAGCGCGCGCGGGCGGTCCGAGGCGCGCACGACCATGCGGCGGCCGTCGAGCGGATCGGGCTCGACCTCGACCCAGCCGCCCTCCTCGAGCCGTCGCACGAGCCCGCTCACGGCGCCGCGCGTGAGGTAGGTGCGCTCACCGAGCTCGGTGCCGCTGAAGGGTCCGGACATCGCGATCTCGAGGATCGCGAGCACCTCGCGCGCGCCGACGTCGTACGTGCGCGCGAGCTGCTCGGCCATGCGGTGCACTGCGAATGCGCACCGCAGCATCGCGCCCGCGGCCGTGGTCTCCATGTCCTCGCTGGGGGGTGTCGCCGCCATCATGCGGCCGACTTTCCCACATGCGGTGTTACGCAACCGTAAGTACCGGTGCGCCGACCGCCCCATTGGTCCAGCAGTGGACCTCTGGCGATGCCAGCTCGCTGCGACCTCGCCGCGATCGTCAGATCGCTGCGGCCTCGACCCAGCGCGACAGCGCCACCCCGAACACGCTCATCATGAGCAGCGCGGCGTAGCGCCGCGATTCACGAACCTTCAGCATCCCTGCGTCCCTCACGTCCCGATCTCGATGTCTCGCTCGCCCCGGCGGCACCTCCATGCCGCTCCCGTTCGGAGCTCGACGACCATATCCGCGGCGCGCCGCGCGACGCTAGGAAGGCGAGCCGTGCATGGCCGCCGGGGCGCGGAGGCTGCCGCTGGCGGCCATGCCGCCCCGTGCGGGTGCGCGCAGCCGCACGCGGGTAGACGCTGCCGCATGACCGCCAGCTCGTCCGCCGCTGCCCCACCCGCCCACCGACCGCTCGACGGCGTGCGAGTGCTCGACGTGTCGCGCTACCTGCCGGGACCGTTCTGCTCGCTCAACCTGGCGTGGCTCGGCGCGGAGGTGACGGTCGTCGAGCAGCCGCCGCACGGCGACCCGCTGCGCACGCTGCCCCCGGTGGGCGACGACGGGATGAGCCTCGCCTACCGGTCGCTGCGCCGGGACATGGAGGTCCTCCTCCTCGACCTGGGGGACGGGGACGATCGCGCTCGCTTCCTCGAGCTGGCGGCCGCGGCCGACGTGTTCGTGGAGAGCTTCCGACCCGGCGTGACGAGCCGCCTCGGCATCGGGCCCGACGAGCTGCGCGCGCGCAACCGGAGGCTCGTCTACTGCTCGCTGAGCGGGTACGGGCAGACCGGCCCGTGGGCGCAGGCGCCGGGGCACGACATCGGCTACGAGAGCGTGGCGGGACTGCTCGAGCAAACCGGCACGCGCGACGAGGTCGTGCTCCCGCCGGTGCCGCTCGCCGACCTCGCCGGGGGCCAGTCGGCGGCGACCGCGATCTGTGCGGCGCTCGTGCGCCGGGCGACGACGGGCGAGGGCTGCGTGCTCGACATCTCGCTCACCGAGGCGGCGCTCGCGCTGCAGGCGATGCACCTGCCGAGCGCGGGGCTCGCGCCCGCCAACGAACGCGCGCGCGGGCTGCTCACCGGTGGCTTCGCGAGCTACCGACCGTACCGCTGCGCCGACGGCGAGTGGATCTCGATCGGGCCGATCGAGCCGAAGTTCTTCCACGCGCTCTGCACGCAGGTCGGGCGGCCGGAACTCGCGGAGCGCCAGTACGATCCGGCCGCCCAGAACGAGCTGCGCGCCGAGTTGGAGGCGGTCTTCGCGACGCGACCCGCGCACGAGTGGGAGGACGAGCTCGTCGGCGCGAGCGGCGGCGATGCGTGCGTGACACGCGTGCTGCACCCGAGCGACGTGGCGCGCCACCCGCAGCTCGCCGCTCGTGGCGCGGTCGCGACCGTGCCCGGCATCGTTGGCGAGGCGCACATGCCCGCGTCACCGTTCGTCGTCGACGGCGTGCGCAGCGATACGGTCGACGCCGACTGACTCATCGCATGCGGCGACTGACACAGGCGTCGGCGTCTGACAGTGCGGCCGCCGCCGAGCCGCGAAACCGGTGGCGTCTCAGCCGGGCAGCGACCAGTCGTATGCCTCGGCGCGGCGGTTCGCGAGCGACGGGATCGCGGCGCGCACGCGGTCGACGGCCCCGAGGTCGAGGTCGGCCACGATGACGCACTCCGCATCACCGGCGCGCGCGACGACCGTCCCCCATGGATCGATGATCATCGAGTGCCCGTAGGAGACCTTGCCCGCGCCGTGGTCGCCGATGATGTCGGGTGCCACGACGAAGCGCTGGTTCTCGATCGCGCGGGCGCGCAGCAGCACCTCCCAGTGGTCGCGCCCGGTCATGAGCGTGAACGCCGCCGGCACGGTGATGATGCGCGCGCCGCGCAGCGCGAGGATCCGGTACAGCTCCGGGACGCGCAGGTCGTAGCAGACCGTCATGCCGAGCGGCGTGCCGTCGACCTCGGTCACGACGAGCTCGTCCCCCGGGCGCTCGCCGTCGCTCTCGCGATAGGCGACGCCCGCGACGTCGACGTCGAACATGGGCATCTTGGCGTAGGTCGCGCGGATCTCGCCGGCGGGGTCGACGAGCACGCTCAGGTTGCGCAGCTTCTCCTCGCCGGGATCGCGGACGACCGTGCTGCCGGAGAGCACCCACGTGTCGAGCTCACGGGCCCAGGCGCGCACCGCGGTGATGGTGGGTCCGTCGATGGGCTCGGCCGCGGCACGCAGCACCTCGAGCTCGCCGATGGCGTTCCACTTCTCCGGGAGGACGACCATGCGCGCGCCGCGGTCGGCCGCCTCGCGCACGCCGAGCTCGGCGCGGGCGAGGTTGGCGGCGACGTCCTCGTCGCTCGCGAGCTGGACACATGCCACGCGCAGGGTGTCGCGGGCATCGGAGCTGAGGCGTGGCACCTGGAAGCGCATGCCTGCAGCCTACGCCGCGCTGGTCGGCGCTGGTCGGCGCAGGGCCGACGAACCTCGCGAGGCCTGTTCAGTGCTCGTGCGTCGGGCGGACCGAGCGCGGATCCAGCTGGTCGGCCACGTTCTGGCTGATCGACTTCGCGCGGCGGATCGCGGCGAGGATGTCGCCGCGCTCGATCGGCCACGTCGACGTGAGCTCCTTCGACGCGAGGCGCGCCTCGGCGTGCGAGACGCCACCACCGGCGGTCGTGATGAGCGGCAGGAAGGAGTCGTTCTCCTTCGATGCGTCGGTGGTGATCGCCGAGGTGGCGGCGTCGTAGATCTCGAGCGTCGACTTGAGGTCGATCGCGTAGGAGCGCACCAGGTTGACGTCCTGGATGTTGCGGACGATGCCGGCCTCGATCGAGCCGAGCAGGTCGGCGGTGCTGCGCAGCGCGGCGGCGGCGGCCGGGTTCGTCCACGCGCTGCGGTCGGTCGCCGACGAGAACGGCGCGGGCGGCACGGGCGCGGGCGACGGCGCGGCGGTGACGGAAGCTGCTGCGGTGCTCGGCGGGATGCGCATGGAGCGACGGTATCGGTGGCGGCGCAGGGCCGGCATCGGTTCGATGACCGACATGGCCGCAGCTGGTCACGGAGCGTGGGCGCGTCGGGCCAGCGCCCCGGTCGAGTATGGTTGCGAGGCATGGACGACCAGCCGCGCATCGACACGTCGGGCCCGCTCTTCGACCGCGTCGCCGCGGCGATCGAGCAGATCCGTCCGCACATCCAGGCCGACGGCGGGGACGTGCGCCTCGTCGAGGTCGAGGACGAGTCGATCGCGATCGTGGAGCTCATGGGAGCGTGCGTGGGCTGCCCGATGAGCCAGATCACGGTGCGGCACGGCATCGAGGGCACGCTGCGCGTGCTCGTGCCCGAGATCATGGGCGTGGACGTGCTCGAGGATCCCTCGACGCCGGCTCGCGAGTTCACCGACGTGCTCGAGCGCGCGTCGTTCAAGCCGCTCTGACAGCGGTGTCCATCGGCGTTGCGCGTCGATTGTGCGTTGGCGATCGAACGAGGGTTTGCACGCGGCGCGGATCCGGTAGTATCGATGCTCGTCACGGGCTGTGGCGCAGCCTGGTAGCGCGCTCCGTTCGGGTCGGAGAGGTCCCGAGTTCAAATCTCGGCAGCCCGATGTGACACGAGGGGTCGGTTCTTCGGAACCGGCCCCTCGACCCTTTCCCGGGGGGCGCCGTTCCTGATCACGCGCCGTCGGGGATGAGCCACCCATGCAGGTCGAGCTGTTCCGATTCCCAGGATCCAACGCGTGCCTCACCGTCGAGCGGATGCTCGACCACGTGGGCGTCGACTGGCAGGAGCGGCGCGTGCGACCCGCGTTCCACGTGGTGTCGCTCAGGCGGGCCGGCTTCGAGCGGCCGACGGTGCCCGCGGCGCTCATCGATGGCGACCGCGTGCAGGGCTCGCGGTCGATCTGCCGGCGCGTCGCCGACGAGCTGCCCGATTCGGGGCTGCTCCCGTCCGATCCATCCCTGCGCGATCGCGTGCTCGACGCAGAGGCGAAGGGCGAGCAGCTGCAGAACCTCGTGCGTCGGATCTTCTACGTGCTCGCGCAGCGCGACCGGAGCATGGTGATGCCGATCGTCAACGGCTCGTTCGCGTCATGGCCGAGCTGGGCGCGCGGCGCGTTCGCGCGGATGCTCGTGCCGGTCGCCTCGAAGGGCCACGCGGCGCGCGCCGATCGCATCGACGGCTACCTCGAGCGCACGGCAGCGCTGCTCGCCGAGTTCGACCTGCTCGTCGAGGAGGGCGTGCTCGGGGTCGAGGGTCGGCCGACGATCGCCGACTTCCAGATCGGGCCGAACCTCGCGGCCCTCGCGCTCGATCCCGATGTGGCGGCGATGCTTCGCGCGCGCCCGTGCTGGCGCATCGCGGAGGTCGCGAGCCCGACCTACGCCTTCGACACGCCGATCAGCGTGCCCGACGAATGGGTCAGCCGCCTGGAACCGCCAAGGGCCTGACCACCGACGCCGCGGAGCGGCGCCCGACCGTGCCGACGTCAGTGCGTGACGAGGCGGCGGTCGCGTGCGCGCACGAAGCGCAGCGTGCGGTCGACCGGTGCGGTCGCACCAATGATCGCGGGGCGCTCACCGTGCGTCGACTTGCGGTCGTCGCGGATGCGCTCGATCGCGCGAGCACCGGCGCCGTCGACGAACTCGAGTCCGGCGAGGTCGATCGAGACGATGCGGTGCGGCAGGTGCGCCACCACATCGACCGTGTCATCGACGCTGCTGAAGTCGAGCTCGCCCGAGATGTCGAGCACGGCGTGCTCGACGGGTCCGCGTACGGCAATACGCGCCATCCCAGCCTGCAGTGCTCGTGCGGATCGGCGCCCGTCCCCAAGGCGTGATCCTCGTCCTACGATCCCCCACATGGAGGTCCCCTTCTCCCCAAGGTGTCGCTCGAGTGGGATCTCCCCAGATACCACCCGTGCGGGACGCAGTCTCGCAGGCGAACGACCTTGCTGCAAGCAACGCGAGCCGAATTCGCGAGATTCGGGATCAGGAGTGCGTTTCGAGCCATTTGGCTCGGGCATCTTCGTCAGTTCTTCGCGACGCCGCAGCCCATGCGACGTACGCATCGACCTCGTGCCGGGGTGGCCCGGACCGCAGCCCGGACCACCCCCGCGACCGCGGCAGTCAGACGACCGCGAACTCCGGCACGGGCACCTCCTCCGCGGCATCGACCGACGCCGCAGGCGCGGCGCCGTCCTCCTCGCGCTTGGGCCGGCCGAGCAACTCGATGCGATGCGCGATCACCTCCACCTTGCTCCGGCGCTCGGGCGGCGTGCCGTCGGTCTTCTCCACCTGCCAGGTCGAGTGGTGCAGCCGGCCGTCCACCGCGATGCGTCGTCCCACCGAGAGGTAGTCCCGGCAGACCTCCGCCTGCCGCTCCCACGCGACCACCGTGAAGACGTCGGCGGTCTGGCCGTCGCTGCGCGACACCGCCAACCGGAACGTGCAGATCCCCTTCTTGCCCTCCGTGACCCGGTACTCGGGATCGGTCGCGAGGTTGCCGACGAGCGCGACGATGTTCATGTGGACCTCCATCCATCGTGGCGACCGGCCACTCCGGACGCCCTGCAGGACATGGTCGAGGTCGACGTGTCACGCGACGCGCGCGGTTCGTGCCGGATCCGTGTCGCACGCGTCACGCGCTCGTGACGGTTGCGCGCGGGCTCGCCCGGGTAGCCGCCCGACCATGGCTGCCACCGTCTCCGAGATCCTCGAGCACGCCGAGTCGCTGCTCGACGCCCACGCCTTCGCCGACTACTGCCCGATCGGGTTGCAGGTCGCGGGGCGCCACGAGCAGGTCGACACGATCGCCACGTCGGTGAGCTCCACGCGCGACGCCTTCGAGCGGGCGGCGTCGATGGGCGCGCAGCTCGTCCTCACCCAACACGGGCTGTTCTGGAAGGGCACGCCGCAGGTCGTCGACCCGATCATGCGTGAGCGCCTCGCGGCACTCTACGACAACGGGATGACGCTCGCGGGCTACCAC
>SXGS01378743.1_pt1 | contig 10516 bp, 9 predicted proteins | sample 3174681 | NCBI WGS metagenome assembly SXGS01 (sample SAMN11356861, study PRJNA531348) | freshwater metagenome | isolation source: freshwater sample F1-80 | place: China: Fuxian Lake, Yuxi | collected 2017-12-25
CGCGACGGCCCTCATTTGCACATCTTATCGTTGTTCTCAAAGCATCGGTATTCGCGGTACTCGACGTTCTTCACCTTCGCCCGCCAACGGGTGCGCTCAGCGTCCACCACTTCCACGGAGCACTCTGCGTGTGAAGAAAGGGCGATCGACACCGCTTGTGGTCCGTCCGCCTTTTTGTCGCCGCAGACCACCGTGATCTTCTTGGTTCCGGGAAGCGCGCTCACAAACCGAGCTCCCGTCACCACCTCGGGTTCCACCGGCGGCGCCGTGTCGTGCGAGTTTTGCGCTGGCGCGTTGCTGAAACCCGCATTTCCGACCACGATCGCCAAAACCAGGGCCCCCATCGACAACATCAGCAAACCAAACGCCACGGCCGCGAACAACGGTGCCCGACTCGAACCTTCGCTCGAGCGTGAATCGCGGCGTCCACCGCTGCTGGCCAGTGTATGTCCAGGATCAAGGCGCGGTACCCCGGGACTGGTGCGTCCAGGCGTTCGCCCCGCCGAAGTCTGGGCACCCGGGGTCCGGCCCACCGGAGTTCGATCGCTCCGCGGATGGCCTCCGACCGGCGTGTTGCCCGGTGCCGTGGCCGACCGACGCGCTGGAAGTGGGCTATCGTCCAAATCTTCAGGCGCGGCACGAGTCCCAGCGCCGGGTGGAAGCGCTACCACGCCATTCTCGGAGAACCCGCGTGAGTCCTCCGCCAGCGTTTGCCCCATCAGCGAGTCCGACGAAGGCGTCATCGGTCGACCCGTAAACGCCTCTATGATGGGAGGAAGCTCCGCTTCAGCCCACTCGGCCAACGATGCGCCGGGCGAACGGCGCGCCAGCGCTCGTAAACGCACGATGGCCTCGGCAGCGGACAGACGATCTTCAGACTCAAACGCCATCATCCGCGCCAGGAGCTCGTGCAGTTCGACGGCGACTTCACCCAGTTGGCGGGTTGCCGCCAAATGCACCCAACGCTCCTCAAAAGCAGCTTTGAACACCTCGGGTTTGAGTTGGGCTCGCCCGAACTTCTCCCCGCACAGCAATTCATAAAGCGTCGCACCCAACGAATAGACGTCCGAATTGGAGGTATCCGGTTCGAAAAACAACCTTTCCGGAGGCATATACTCAATGGACCCAAACGTCATCTCTTGGGTCTTGGCCTCCCGGGTATCGAATTCGGCGCGTGCGACGCCAAAATCCAACACCTTGACCCCACCGTTGGCGTCCATCATGACGTTGCTCGGCTTAATGTCCCGATGGATCACGTGAAGCGGCTTTTCTCCCGGATAGGGCGGCCGGTTGTACGCCGCATCCAGCGCGGACGCGACCGCCACGCCGACCTCCAACACGGCTCCGACCGGCATCGGGTTCAACTTGCCATCGGCGACCGCCTGAAGAATCACCTTGCCATCGATCGCTTCCAGGTACTCCATGATCACGGCGACGCGGCCGTTGATCCGCGTCAAATCAAGCACATCCACAATGTGCCTGTGCCGCAACCAGCCCAAAAGCCGCGCTTCGTCGCGCATGCGCGACGCCACATCCTGGTTGCTGGACCAGTCTTCGTGCAACAACTTCAACGCGGCAATACGCGCAAAGCCGTCCGCATGGACCACTTTGACCAAGTACACGGTGCCAAAACCACCCGACGCAATCTCGCGGATGAACTGGAACTTCCGGCCGGGCCCGGGACTGGTCAACGGAGCTCCTCGGCACGATTCGCCATTATAACACGACTTCGCCCGCAGTCCACGCCAGCCACGCCACTGCACCATCGGCCTCGGCCACCTGCAAGCGGCCGTCTCGGCTCAAAGCCTCCGCAAACGCCAAGGGTCCGGTAGCGGCACCGCAGGACCCGATGCAGGCCACCAGGTGCGTCAGGTCAGACACCGCCGCTGTCGCCTGGTCCCCTGCACCGACGATCTCCGCCAACACCACTCTCCCGGCACGCCTTGCCGATTCTAATGATTCCAAGACTACAAATGCCGCCCCCTCGCCCGGCGCTCGGCCAGGCCCGAGCCGCCCCAAGCGCACCCCGTCGCGCGCCGAACCCGCGTCCACCAGCGAATCGGCTCCTCCCGCCAACACGGCACCCACCCGACCTTCCGAAACCAGCCGATAGCCCTCAACGATGGAGGCCAGGCCCGCCGCTTCCTCGCCGGTACGGGTACCCGACTCGCCGGTCATCCCGAACTGTATGGCCACATGCGCCAAAACGAGATTTGGAAGGGTTCTCAGAGGTGTAAGGGGAGGATAGAGTGCGAGCCCCGCACTCCCAAGGAGCCCGACGTCGAGCGCACCGTTCCGTTCGGACGCCAACAACGCTGCTTCCACTTCGCCGGAATCGGACGGTTCCCGGCCAACGCCGACCACCAAGCCCATCTCGGAGTCCCGGCGGTCGCCCAACGCCAGGCTTGCGGCCACGATGGCCAATTCTGCCGCGCGCGACAGCAGTTTGCGGTCCTTCTTACGTCGGAGGCACGGCACCACATCCACCGTACAAACCCCGTATCCAGGGATGGGGAGTCGATCGCGCACATCTCCGGTGGCCGCCAAGCAAGTGCGCCCCTCGTAAAGTACCGTTCTTACGCTTTCAATCCCCAAGCCCGCAGCGCTCACCGCCCCCACTCCGGTGACCACGACCCGAATCAAGGCGCCTCCACCACAATGGTGGTATTCGAACCACCAAAACCCGCCGCGTTGCTGAGCGCCACGCCCTTGTCGACGGTCAGCGGCTCGACCACATGGAACAACGCGCACTCGGGATCGACTTGCTCCAAGTTGGCGGTTGGCGGGGCAATCCCATCGCGGACCGTGCGCAGCGCCAACAACGCCTCAATCACACCGCAGGCGGCCACGGTATGCCCCATCAGTGACTTCGTGCTGCTCACCGGCACTTTCATGGCCAGATCCCCGAGCGCGGCCCGCATGCCGGCGGCCTCGCTCGCGTCGTTTTGTTGGGTGCTGGTTCCATGCGCATTGATGTATGCCAGCCGGGAAGGCGAACATCCGGCATCCCGAAGCGCCTCCTCCATCGCAGTGCGGGTGCCCCTTCCGTCGGGAGGCGTGTCCGTGATCCGCCATGCATTGCAACTGCTCGCATACCCCGTGATCTTTCCGAGGCTGCGGCCCAATCGCCCCGCCACTTTCGGCGAGGCCAGCACCACCACGCCGGCGCCGTCCCCCAACACAAAACCGTCGCGATCCCGATCGAACGGACGGGAAGCTCGGTCGGGTTCATCATTTCGAACGGACAAAGCTCCCAACCGCGAAAATCCCAGCACCATCAAGGGGTGAACGAGCACGTCCACCCCTCCGGCGACCGCAACGTCGACCTCGCCGCGCCGTATCGCCCAAAGCGCCTCGCCAACCGCCTGAGCGGACGAGGTGCAAGCAATCGACAGCGTCACTACCGGCCCTTTGGCCCCCAGGCGCTTCGCCACTGCGACGGCCGGTCCCGCGGGATGATGGCGTTCCAACTCTTCTAACCGTGGCGCTTCCCGAGACTGCCACCGACGGGCCAGTTCGCCGAGATCCGGTCGCACCGCCTCACTGCCAAAAAACACGCCGATCCTCTCCGCGGGCACGGCGCCGAAATCCAGCGTTCCAAAGGCCTCATCACACACAGCATCGAGGAGATAATAGTAAAGCGCTGGACCATCAAGCCCGACGTCGCCGATTTCGGCCCCAAAGGTGACCGGAAAAGTGGAGGCGTCAAACCGCCGAATCCGACGAATCCCTGTCTCTCGGCGTAGGAGGCGGCGCCACGTGTCCTCGGTGCGCCCCAGAGCCGTCCACATCGCCTCGCCCAACACGACCGCGCTCATCCTCGCCATACCTTAGGATCGAAGCCCGCCCACAGCCGCGCCAACTCCGCGCCCTCGGTGGCTTCCAGTTTGGCGCGCTCTTCGGGATTTTCCAACGGAACCGCGTTGAACACAAACAACTCTTCGGCCTGCGCCACCACTTTTCCACCGGACCGGGTGCGCACCTTCATCCAAGCCGACTCATCACGAAAAGCATCAAACTCGGCTTCCAACTGCACGACTTCGCCAGGTCTCACAAAACGACGAAATTTCGCATGCTGAACCATGGACAGAATCGGAAAAGGCCAGTCCCCCCGCTGCACTCGAACGGTGTAGCCGATCGCTTTACCGGCCAACTGCGCCATCGCCTCCAGGAGCAACACCCCAGGAACGACCGGCCATCCAGGAAAATGATCCTGGAACAACTCCAGCTCCTCCGGAAACACGCATGTACCGACGACTTTCTCGCCCGGAACCAGCTCGTCGATGCGCTGCAGAAACGTCCATCGCATCCGCTATGTATACTGCGCAGGGAGGCCATCGTGCGAGGAATTCGGATCATCCCGTGGGTCGCCCTCGTCGGCTGTGCGCCGGCGCTCCCGGGCCTCCCCGACGCCGTGCCCTTTGAGGCCGTCGACGGATGGGTGGTTGAAACTTCCGTCTCGCCCCTGCAATGTCCGGACGGGCAGGACGCCGTCGTGGTCCGGGTGCGCCCCAGCTCCAACGACTTTTCGGCCTCTGCCCTAATCTTACACTCGGGCGCGGTGGACTTCGTCAAGGAGCCTTTAGAGGCCGATCCGACGTTCGGCGATCACGCGGCGGTAGAGGACCGACTGTCCCGCGATTGGTCCGTTCGAAGAATCTTTTCCACGCTGGGCATTTCTCCCGAAACGGACACCACCGAAGTTCATCGAGGTACGCTGATCGCCGCACTCGCCGAAGCAGGCGTCGTATCCGTTCTTCCCGGAAACTGCTGGGGCGATCGGTGGCACAACGACGCCGACCAACCCAACGACGCGGTGGCCGACGCCTTCGAACGAAAAGGTCGTGAAGCCGCCTTGAACGCTTGGGATCTCCTGTCCGATGAGCAATACCTGCCGCCTTCGGAGACCCGCTACGTCATCGGGCTCGGCGATGGTGGAAATGGAGCGGCAGAACTCCTCCATGTGGGCATCGAAGCCGCTGGCGTTTTGGTGGACAGCAGCCCGGACGATCTGCACTCCTACACCCAAGAACCCGACTTGTATGCGGATATTCTCGAAGGCTTAGCGCGCACACACCCGGACAACGCCTACGCCAGCGGATCGCTCGTCGATACGTCCGTTCCCACCGTGTACGCCTACGCGCAATACGATGGAAGCTTGCCTATCGGCATTCATTCCGCCGCTTTGGCCGAGCTGGACGCCGCTGGAAACACGCTTGTCGGGGTCGACAGCGCCGAACACGTGGTGTCGAATGCCGACCCAGAACTCGCCACCTCGCTGGTGGAAGCGCTTCTTTCCTCACCCGTCCCATAGCACCGATTGGTCAACCGCTTGACCATGTGGACTCACGGATCGACGAACTGCAGCTGGGTCACCATCGTGAACCGGCTCGTAACGCCGTCTTCCAGCCCCGGAATTTGCCCAACCACCGAGTCGTACGGATAGTTGACTTCCACGGTCAGGAACACCAAGTCTTGGACCACATCGTGTTCCCACGACGCTTCCACGGAACAACCTGCCAACTCGGCGCAAGTGGTCTCAGATCCGATTCCAAACATGATCGCGTTCAACACGTCGGTCGCGTAAACCTCCGTATCGTCCGCCAAAGCGTTGAAATCGTCCTCGGTCGCGGTACCGTCATTCGTGGTGAGCTTCGTAAACGCCGCTCCATACCGGCAACCGTCCCGAGACGCGCGGGTGATCGCCGACTGCGTGATCATCCAGAACGTCAGATCGACGACGCCTCCAAAGGCGATCATCAATACCGGCAACCAAAGACCGAACTCCAACGCAGCGATGCCGCGGTTTTTCCATCGTCGAGCGCTCATGGGGCTGCCCTCTGAAATTCCATGCGAATGACAGAACGACCTCGAAGGTCTCGGCCTTCCACCAACCCCCATAGGGGGGTCCACGGAATGGTCATGTCGCATTGAAGCACGATCACCGGCACGTCAGCGGAACTCGCCAGCGTGTACACCGAATACACGGGGTCCGTCGGAAGATCGTCAAACCCGACCTCCGCCAAAGACTGTTCCAACGCGGTATTGGCCCGCTGATACACGACAGAAATGTCCGCGCGGCCCTCCCCCGGATCGCGGGTCACCCCGGCACGGCAAGCGTCGTAAACCGCCGAATTCAGCGCCGCTTTGTAGTAGAACATCCAACCAAAATCGACGATGCCCCCCAAAAGTAGGAGGAAGATCGGCAAAGTGAGCGCGAACTCCACCGCGTTGGCGCCCCGGCGCTGGCGTTGAAAGGGTCTCATTCGACGATCGCCGAAGGGAGCGAGCGAGCAATTTGGACGAAGATGGGCTCGATCTCCGAGGCGGTGTCCGCTTTAGAAAAATAGCCATCGCCCTTGGGCACCACGTGAAAATAGTCCCGATCGTACTTGAAGGACACAAACCAAACGTTTGCCTCATGTTCATCCCAAAGGCGGTTTGCCACGTCCTCGGTCGCCGCCTCAATCTCGCCTTCATCACGCCCCGTCTCAGGAGCGGTATATTGGCGGTAGGGCTCCACATAGGCGCCGCGCGTCCACACCGCACCGGCGGGATAACGGTACGACTGATCCCATTCGTAGGGCTCACCATCGGTCAACACCACGAGCGCCCGATACGCCATGGGGTTGTGGCGCTCGCTGAACATGGTGAGCGCCATTTCCATTCCGGTGGCGTGGTCGGTTCCACCCTCGTCGCTGTAGTACCGCGGCATGTTCGGAAAACACTGTCCCGCCGTGAAATTGTCGCGATTTCCCGACGGTGCTCCGTCCAGCGGAAAGGGATTACTGTTGCCATTTGAAGGGTTTCCCGCAAAGACAGAACAGGCAATGTGTTTTGGCGGACTGGTCGCCCAAGCCGGCTTCGGCGTGCCCGCCAAATTGCCGATGTTTAGGTCCTCCCACTGATCGCGAATTGCCGCGTACCCTGTCCCAATCTCGGTAAAGGGCGTCCACTCCCAGCCATAGCGGCTGTGGAAGACGGTCATGCCAATGACGTCGTCCTCCCCATGAGCGCTGTTCAACTCATCCAAAAATGCCAGTGCTGCGTCGCGGGCTTTGAAGAAGTCATCCTGATCCCAGGACGCGGTGATGTCCATCACCAACAGCGCTTCGAGCGACCGCATCGCCGAAGTCGAACTCCGACGGGTATCATACGAGTCGACTCCAAAAAAACCGCCAAGAACCGACGGAACAGCCTCCGCCCCTTCGCGGCTGACCACGGCGGTCACCGCATTGGCGCCATCCGCGGGATCCACGGTGGTGTCGAACGTGAGCGTGGTGGCGTCCCAAACGCCCCAATCCAGGCTGACCAACGTACCCGGTGCCTCGACGATGTTGTTGCGCGCAACCACCGCCGCCGCCACCGCCTCGGCGCGGTCGATGTCACCCGTCCGCCGCAATTGCACCAACGCGGCCTGTGACGCCGCATCTGCAACGTCCTGCGTCTGATTTTGCGCCAAACGAACCAGCGTAATGTCCGTCGCGAGCGCACCAAAACCCAGTATGGTGCCGATCGCGAGACCCATCAGTACCGAGTAATTCCCACGTCGGGAACCAATTTGAAAGCGCATTTTGGCCCTCCAGACGCGATGGCCGTATCGCAAAGCGGAATGAATCATAAACCAGAACGGAAGCAATCTAGTCGATCCAAACGTCACCCGCAATCACTATCGGTCGCCCCCTTACCCCTCCGGCAAAACTCCCGGATGAGGGCCACTTCCCCTCCGAAAAATCGGTTCCTTCAGCTGCCCTTCGGCGACGCCTTCCAGCAGACGCCGATTGCGCCATTGCGCCCATGTTCCCTCGGGTACGCGCCGGACGGTAGGTAAGCCGAGGCGATCGGTCGCTCGGCGGTCGGCATACTCTGCATTGATGTCCGAGAGACGCTGGTCAAATAGTACAGGATCGACGTCGCCTTCCACCCAGAGTTCATACCAGGGGCGTTCGGCCAAACCAACGCCCACTGAAAAGCCCCCCAACGCGCCAAAAGTGGCCATCACCGATGCAAGTTGCGCGACAGTGACCTTTTCCCCCACCACCGAAAGCGTGTCCTGGGTCTTTCCGCAAAAGGTAAGCAAAGGCGTGTTACTGTACCAGCCGACGACTTTCACCACATCCTCCAGATCGTACCGATACAATCCAGCGGTGGTCGAAATCACAAGCCGGTACCGAGCGCCGATCTGCAGTTCGGAAAGTAGGCAGGGTTCGCCTCCTTCTTCGGGCACAAACTCCAGAAAGTGCCCCCCCCCCCACGCGACGCCTCCCCACCAACTGCTGTGCAACGGGATCGCAAAATAACCTTCTGAAGCGGTAATTCCTACTTCTCGGATGGGTCCGCTGAACCCCAAAGCCGCCGGCAACCGTTCTACAAAGTACGGAGCAAAACCCCCTTTCCAACAATTAACCGCCGCCAATCGCCAGAATGCACCGGGCCGAAAATCGGTGGGCGGCGTCTTCCGAAATGCCCAGCCCCAAAGTCTCCTTCGCAGGCCGGCGTCCAGCATTGCGGCGGGTCCGTGCGTGAGGGTACCGTCCACCAGGTCTGCGGAAAGATCCTCTCGCCACCGCAACATCGCCCTTGACCAGGCCAGCAGGGTGCTCGGATTGGCGGTGGTCCAGGTGCGAATGTCGCGCGCCAGCGCAATTCGAAGCGCCACATAGGTGCGCACGTCGGGATCCTCGATCGCCCAAACCTCGCGCGGCACCACATACCGGGACTTCACCAGAAACGGCTGTTCCATCGCCATTCGACCGGTGTTTGCGCCGATCGGAATCCCCGCCGGAGAGTGAGCCTCGGGATACTTCCCCACCGTCGCCAGGGCAAAACCACCAGAAACCTCCGGTTGTTCCGCCAGCATCGCGAGCAACCATAGGAATTGGGCGTCCGCGATCTCCGTCGACCACACCTCATTGACCGGGAGACGCTTGGGAGCCCCCGTTGTACCAGAGGATTTAACAAATCCGGTCACCCGATGGCGGCTCAGGACACTGGTTTCGCCACGCCAAACCTGTTCTAACCACGGTTGATGCTCCATAAAACTTTGAACGGGTACCGCTCGCCGATAATCCTCCACCTTGCGAACCTTCGCCAAGCCATAAGCCCTGCCGAAAGCCGTATCTCTAGCAGAGTCCAAGACCCTCGAGAGAGCGCGCAACTGCGCGCCCGCGGGATCTTGCAGGTCCGACGCAAACTGCCGCACCAAACCCCTACGCAAGGCGCCCAACACGCGCGACGGAAAAGACGTGCGTTCATCCCATTTTGGGCGTTCCCAGCCGTCTGGAAGCATTTCCTTCGCCATCGGAGTCATCCCGCGCGTGCGCAAATCGCACAGGAGCGCTATACCCTCCAGCAATCTAAGATTCGAGGGGCCAGGGCGCATGAAGACCGGCGATTCGGTCACCGACGGCCAGGGCCGCTCCTGGTCCGTAGGCGAAATGCTCGGGCGCGGCCTGTGGGGCAGCTCGTGGCTGGTCCGGGACGCGCAGGGGCGGGAACTGACGATGAAGATTCCGCTTACAAAGCGCGATCTCGTCGCCGACCTCCCAGTGCCAGATGGCTTGCTCGAGGCGTCACGCAAAGCGCTCTTAGAACAAGCCGAATGGATGAAGGACGGTTCGCGTCCTTGGGCGCCTCGGTTTGAAGGGCAATTTGAGCGAAAGAACGGCGAGCCTTTTCTGCTCATGCCGCGTTATTCCTCGCTCAAGCGCCGCATGGCCAATGGGTTTGCGCTTTCAGACGCTATTGAATTGCTACTGAAAATCACACGTTGGTTCGAGGAAACTCCCGGCGCACAGCATGGCAACCTTCGGCCATCGAATGTGTTGTTGACCGAGCGCGGCGACCCGGTGCTTTCAGACGCTGCAACGCCTACTCTGCTCGAGTGGCGCGAGCGCTTCGAAGCGCATCTGCCCGATCGCGAGTCGTTCCTGCCCCGCGAAGCGCAGGACGAGGTCAAAGCAGCGCTCGGTTGGGACACTTGGGCGATCAGCCTGATGCTGTATCAGTCTGCGATGACGCTGCCGGGTCCCCGAGATTCCCGTCGGGACGACCGCATTCACCTGCCAAAGCAAGGCTTGGACAAAGTTGAGCTGGCCACGCTGAAAGATCGCGTGCTCGCCCGCCTGAAAGAAGATCGCAGCAACCCTCGGTTTGCGCCGCGTTTGGCTGAGCGGCTTTCCCAACTGCTGAATCGAGGATTGGCCCGACAACACGAGCCGTCCCCGCCGTACCGGTTTGAAAATGCGAGCACCCTGCGCCCGCGCCTGCAGGAAGTGGCCGAGCTGATCGACCCCCGGGTCGACCATGTCGGGCATTTATTGCTCGCTTCGTCTGCGAAAAACGGCGTATTTCAAGGCGGCGAAGCGGCGACCTTTTCGGTCACCATCGGCTGCAGCCCAGGCGTTTCTGGCCACGAAGATGTCGCTTGCGGCTTGCAAGTTACCGACCTTGATGCCCTCGGCGAAGAAGCCCGCGTTCCAGTGCGCGACTCCAAATATACGGTTAAACCCCACCC
>SXGS01070820.1_pt1 | contig 10515 bp, 9 predicted proteins | sample 3174681 | NCBI WGS metagenome assembly SXGS01 (sample SAMN11356861, study PRJNA531348) | freshwater metagenome | isolation source: freshwater sample F1-80 | place: China: Fuxian Lake, Yuxi | collected 2017-12-25
ACACCACCGGGCGCCTCACCTCCGAAATGGTCATCAAAACGGCCATGATGGGCATCCCGATCCTCGTCTCGCGCTCCGGTTTCACCGCCTGGGGCGTGGAACTCGCCCGCCGGATCGGTCTGACGCTCGTCGGCCGGGCGCGCGGCAAGCGCTTTCTGGTGCTGGCCGGAGCCGAACGCATCGAATTCGATCTGGACCCCGCAAGCGTGCCGGAGGAAGATCGCAAGTCGAAGCGCAAGGGAGCGGATGACGAATGAGTGCGATGCCTGCGCGGGAAAACATCCTCGGCTGCATTCTCGCCGGCGGTCTGTCGCGCCGAATGGGCGGCGGTGACAAGACTCTGCTTGAAATCGGCGGCCGGCCGATCCTGACCTACGTCGTCGAGCGGTTCCGTCCGCAGGTGGGAAAACTGATTCTGAATGCGAACGGTGAGGCGGAGCGCTTTGATTCCTTTGACCTTCCCGTCGTTGCCGACACCATCGAAGGCTTCGCCGGACCATTGGCAGGCATACTGGCCGGCCTGCACCATGCGCGCACGATGACCGGCATCACCCATGTGGCGAGTGCGGCCGGCGACACGCCGTTCCTGCCCATGGACCTTGTGGCGCGTCTGGCGGCTGAAGCGACGACAGCCGATACGATTGTCCTCGCCACGTCGGGCGGCAACCGCCACCCCGTCTTCGGCCTCTGGCCGGTCGCGCTCGCCGATGATCTGGAATCCTGGATGCGCACCACCGACACCTACAAGGTGCTCGCCTGGACATCCCGCCATCGGCTGGCAACGGTCGATTTCCCGATGCGCCGGCACGGCGAGACGGAGATCGACCCCTTCTTCAATGCCAATACGCCCGAAGACCTCGCGACAGCGGAGTGCATGGCGGCGGAGATGACGCGATGAATGGCCGCCCAACGCAGCAGCGCGTCTTCGGCGTCACCGGCTGGAAGAACTCCGGCAAGACGGGCTTGACCGAGCGCGTCGTCGCCGAACTCACCCGCCGCGGCTATCGCATCTCCACGATCAAGCACGCCCACCACGAGTTCGACATCGACAAGGAGGGCACCGACAGCCATCGCCATCGCATGGCGGGTGCCGGCGAGGTCGCGATCGTGTCGGGCCGTCGCTGGGCGCTGATGCACGAACTGCGCGACGAGGCGGAACCGCCGCTTGCCGCCATTCTCGAGCGCTTGGCCCCTTGCGATCTCGTCGTCATCGAGGGCTACAAGCGCGAGGATCATCCCAAGATCGAGGCCCGGCGGCTGGATGCCGCAAGCCGCGTGCCGCTTGCGGCGGGCGATCCGGGCATCGTCGCGATCGCCGCCGATCACGAGGTGACCGATTCCGCCCTGCCCGTCTTCGACCTGGACGATACCGATGCCATCGTCGATTTCATCGAGCGGCAGACCGGCCTCGTCGGCGCCAGGCGGGCCACCGGATGAGCGCGCCGAAAGCACCGCGCCGCCTTCTCGACGATTGCTTCCTGCACGATCGCGACCGCATGCGTCACGACGAGGTCTTGGCGTTGCTCGACGAGCGGCTGGCGCGCATCGTGGCAAGCGAAACGGTGCCGCTCGATCAGGCCGGGGGCCGCTTCCTGGCTGCGCCCGTCACGGCCCCTCGCGATGTGCCGCTCCACGACAATGCCGCCGTCGATGGCTATGCCTTCGCCTTCGCCGATTACGCGCATCTCACGACGCTCGGCATCGGCGCGCGCATTGCCGCCGGCGATCTGGAGCCCCGCACCCTCGGCCAGGGCGAAGCAGCCCGCCTCTTCCCCGGCGCCGTCATGCCGGACGGCGCCGATACGGTCGCCATGCAGGAAGACTGCCAAATCGGCTTCGACGGCACCACGGTCACGATCCCGAAAGGCCTGAAACCCGGCGCAAACCGCCGTCGCGCCGGCGAGGACGTGAAGGCCGGCGACACGGTGGTCCGGGAAGGCACGCGCCTGAGGCCGCAGGAGGTCGCCGCCATCGCCTCGCTCGGCCAGGCGCATGTCGATGTCTGCGCCCCCTTGCGCATCGCGATCGTCTCGACCGGAAACGAACTTCTCGACCCCTCCGACACCCGCCCCTTCGCCGCCGGCCATGTCTATGACAGCAACCGCGCCATGCTGAAGGCGCTGGCCGCCTCGCTCCCGGTCGAAATCACCGATTGCGGCATCGCCCCCGACGATCCGGCGCGCGTCGAGGCCTTATTGCGCCACGCCTCCCGCGAAAACGACGTGATCCTGACGACGGGCGGCGCATCGCGCGGCGAGGAAGACCACATGGTCGAAACGCTGGATCGCATCGGCAAGCGCCATCTCTGGCAGATCGCGGTGAAGCCTGGACGCCCGATGACGCTTGGGCAAATCTCGGACGGCGCGCGCGATTGCGTCGTCTTCGGCCTGCCGGGCAATCCGGTTGCCGTCTTCGTTTGTTTCCTGCTTTACGTACGCCCCGCGCTGATCAAGCTCGGCGGTGGAGTTGCTACCGTTCCGCCCCGCTTCCCGCTGCCGGCCGGCTTCCAGATCGCGCGCAAGAAAAAGGATCGCCGCGAGTTCCTGCGCGGCTGGCTGGAAACCGACGCGCGCGGGCAGACAATCGTGCGGAAATTCGAGCGCGACGGCTCGGGCCTCATCACCGGATTGCGCGAGGCGACGGGACTGATCGAACTGCCGGAGGCGGTCGAGAAAGTCGTTCCGGGTCAGACCGTTTCGTTCATCCCGTTTCCGTGCCTCGGCCTTGCCCCATGAGCCGGATGATGCCGGCCGGCGAGCTTACCTGAACCCGCGTTGCGTCAACTTTGATTTCCTGTTGCTTTTGCGAGAAAAACAATGGGAGTATCGGTCCGAAGCGCTATGGAGGCCCGGTGCCACCTGGCGTCCACTGCTCTGGCCGGCATCAAGGCGACCTTGAAGATCGCCGTCCGCCCGGCCCGAAGAAACAAAACAGAGAGGAACATATGCGTATTTCGAGACACCTCACCCTGATCGCGTCCGCGGCCGCCGTCGCACTGATGGCGCACGGCGCGCAAGCGCAGGAAGTCATCCGCATCGGCACGGAAGGCGCCTACCCGCCCTTCAACGTGCTCGAGGCCGACGGCACGCTGACCGGCTTCGACATCGATATCGCCCGCGCGCTCTGCGAGGAGATGCAGGTCGAGTGCGAGTTCGTGACCTCCGACTGGGATGGCATCATCCCGGCGCTCATCGCCGGCCGCTTCGATGCGATCATCGCGTCCATGTCGATCACCGAAGAGCGCAAGGAACAGGTCGACTTCACCGAGAAGTATTACAACACGCCGCCGGCGATCGCCGTACCGGTGGATAGCGAGATCGCGGAAGCGACCGACGAGGCGCTCTCCGGCGTGGCGCTCGGCGCCCAGTCCTCCACCACCCATTCGAATTACGCCGAAGAGAAGCTGCCCTCGGCCGATATTCGCCTCTACCCGACGCCGGACGAATACAAGCTCGATATCGTAAACGGGCGCATCGATGCCGTCATCGACGACGTGATCGTTCTCTCCGAGTGGCTGGAAACGGAAGACGGCGCCTGCTGCAAGCTGCTCGGCACGCTCGAGCCCGATCCGGTCATTAATGGCGAAGGCGCCGGCATTGCCGTCCGCAAGGGCGAGGATGAACTGCGCGAGCAGTTCAACGCCGCCATCCAGGCGATCCGTGAAAACGGCACCTACCAGGAAATCAACGACAAGTATTTCGACGTCGACGTCTACGGCGGCTGATCGGCCGGAGCGCGCGATCCTTCGGGGTCGCGCGCCATCGCCCGTCCCCACTCATGACACCCTGCCCTCGTAAAGCATCATGATCGAAGCACCATGATCGAAACGCTCGGCCACTGGTTTGACCTGTTATGCGGGCCGATCGGTGTCCTGAACCTCGTCGATCCGCAATCGCTCCTGTCCTGCGGCGATGTCGGCTGGGGCGACGAGATCGGTCGCGGCCTGCTCGTGACGGTCACGCTCGCGCTCGCAACGCTGCCGCTCGGCCTGCTGATGGGCTTCTTCGTCGCGCTCGCCAAGCAGAGCAGCGAACCGTCGCTGCGCCTTGCGGCCAATATCTACACGACCATCTTCCGCGGCCTGCCGGAACTGCTGACGCTGTTCCTCGTCTATTACGGCGCGCAGATCGGCCTGCAGCGCCTCGTCGTACTGCTCGGGATCGACATGACGGTCGAGATCAACGCCTTTGCCGCCGGCATGGTCGCGATCGGCCTCGTCTTCTCCGCCTATTCGAGCGAAGTGCTCGCCTCCGCCTTCCACGCCATTCCGAAAGGGCAGTATGAGGCCGGAGACGCACTCGGCATCACCCGCGGCACCACCATGCGCAAGGTCATCCTGCCGCAGCTCATCCGCATCGCGCTTCCCGGTCTCGGCAATCTCTGGATGATCCTCCTGAAGGATACCGCGCTTGTTTCCGTCATCGGCCTTGCCGATATCCTGCGTCAGACCGGCATCGCCGCGCGCGTCTCCGGCGAAGCCTTCCTGTTCTTCGGGCTGGCCTGTCTTCTCTACCTCGTGCTGGCGGTCCTTTCGTCCTTCGTGATCGGCGGCCTGGAAACACGCTTCGGCAAGGCGGAGGCCGGCCGATGACGATCGCAACCGAGCTCATTCCGCCGGCCCCGCCGCCACCGGCGCTCGCCCGCCGCTGGAACGTCTCGCGCGCGGCCGGTCATGTGTTCCTCGGCATTTGGATCATGGGTGCGATCGGCATCGTGCTGTTTCTGGTGGCCAGCTGGGACATGGCCAAGATCGAGCGCTACGGGCCTGGCTATCTGTCCGGCCTCTGGATCACCGTGCAACTGGTCGTTCTGTCGATCGTGCTCGGCGCCATCCTGTCGCTGCCCGTCGCCTATGGCCGCATGGCCAAGAACAGGATCGCGTCCGGCATCGCCTATGCCTATGTCTATTTCTTTCGCGGCACGCCGCTGATCGCCCAGCTCTTCTTGATCTACTACGGCTTCGGAACGTTCCGCGAACCGCTGGAGGCGGTCGGCCTGTGGACCTTCTTCCGCGAAGCCTGGACCTGCGCGTTGTTCGCCTTCACGCTGAACACCGCCGCCTATCAGGCGGAAATCCTGCGCGGCTCCATCCGATCCGTGCCCAAGGGGCAGCACGAGGGTTCCGCGGCCCTCGGCCTGCCGAAATCCGTCACCTTCCGGAAAGTCATCCTGCCGCAGGCGATGATGGTCGCTCTGCGACCCTACGGCAACGAGATCATCTTGATGATCAAGGCATCCGCGATCGTCTCGATCATCACCGTGTTCGACCTGATGGGCGAAACGCGGCGCGCCTTCTCGCGCACCTTCGATTTCCAGACCTATATCTGGGCAGCCATTTTCTACCTCGCGATCGTGGAATTGCTGCGCAATGTCTGGGCCGTGCTCGAAGCCCGTTTGACGCGCCATCTCAAGCGTTGATCGGCCGGCCGGTCGGGCACGGTTCTTTCCGCGTTGAAGAGATAAAGAATCAGGCTAGAGCCTTGATCTGGAAAAAATTGTCGGCGATTGTCTCCCGGCGGAAGTCGGGGGTGGGAGAGCAAACCGACTGAATTGAACCACCGGTTAAAGACGTGCCAATCGACGCCGATCGGAAGGGACTCCACACGGCATCGATCGACCACTGCCGCTACTGGATGCGCGTGATCCCGTATCGGCATTGGTCGCGATGAAATTTGCGATGAGTAATGCGATGGACTCCTTGGACTACGAGCAGCTGTTTCAAGCGATCCCGAGCCCATACATGGTGCTGGATCGCCAGTTGCGTTACGTGGCCGCCAATGCCGCCTATCTGAAGGTGACCGGCAGCACATGGGACCAGCTCAAGGGCAACGGCCTCTTCGACATCTTCCCGAATGACGGGGAAAGCGGCAGGCGCCTGCGCGCGTCGCTGGAGCGCGTGCTGCAGACGGGCAAGCGCGATACGCTCGCCTATATCCGCTACGAGATTCCGAATGCCGATGGCACCGGCATGGAGGACCGCTTCTGGTCCGCCGTGCATATCCCGGTGTTCGATGCGGGTGGCAATGTCACCCATGTCATGCAGAACACGGTCGATGTCACGGAGCTGCAGCAGCTGCGCCAGGCGAGTTTCCTGCCCTTCCGTTCGCACGGGCCCGGTATCGACCTTATCGAGCGAGCGCGCGAAGCCGAAGAAGCGCAAATCACGCTGAAGAACGAGAACAGCGATTTTCGACGGCTGTTCGAGCAGGCTCCGGGCATGATCGCGGTGCTCTCCGGCCCGAAGCACGTCTTCACCTTCGTGAACGAAAGCTACACGAGCTTCATCGGCGGGCGCGATGTCCTCGGTCTCGATGTGCGCAGCGCCCTGCCCGACATCGCCGGCCAGGGCTTCTACGAAAAACTCGACCAGGTGTACGAGACGGGCGAACCGATCAAGGAGAACGGCGCCCGGGTCGTCTTCCAGCCAGGACCGAACGTGCCGAAAGTCGAGCTTTTCCTCGATTTCTCCTACCATCCGATCTTCGACAACCAGGATAACGTCACCGGTATCTTCGTCCAGGGCCTGGAACGCACGGAAAGCGTCAAGGCCGAACAGGCGCGCGAGCTCCTGCTGCGCGAACTGAACCACCGGGTGAAGAACCTGTTCACCGTCGCCATGTCCATGGTGAACATGACGGCGCGCAATGCCACGACCCCGAAGGAGATGGCGACCATCCTCACCGGACGCCTCGGCGCCCTTTCCCATGCCCACAGCATGGTGATGAGCGAATCCCATCCCGCCAATGGCGACGCGCGCATCTCCTTCGAGGAAATGTTGCGCAAGATCGTCGCCCCGCACCTCGTCGATCAACAAGTGGCCATCAAGCTCGATGGCCCGGAATTGACGCTTGGTTCGAAAGCGGCGACGAGCCTGGCGCTCGTCATGCACGAACTGGCGACCAATGCCGCGAAATACGGAGCGATGTCGCAACCGGGCGGCGTGGTCAGCGTCGACTGGAAAGTGGCCGACGAGATGATCGAGATGCGTTGGCTCGAACAGGGCGGGCCGCCCATCACCGGTACACCGCAGCCGAGCGGTTTCGGGAGCCGCCTGTCGCGGATCAGCGTCGAAGGTCAGCTTGACGGTTCGCTGGCGTTTCAGTGGCCAACGGATGGCGTCGTCGTCGATATCCGGTTTCCGCGCCAGAACGCCGACCAATAACACCAGCGCTCGTCAGCCACGTTGATCGAGAGCCCGCAGCGGTGGCGCCAGAAATCCGCGCGGGAACGATGATCAGGCCGACGCTGCCCTCAGCTCGACCGGCGCCACGACGTGCTCGTCCACTTCCGCGTTCAGCACGCCGAGCAGGTGACTCAGCGCATCGCGCATGCCGGTGACGGTGTAGGGCTTGGCGATGACGCCATAGGCGCCGCCCAGATCGTCCGGCAGGGCTGCCCTGTTCGCGGTCACGAAGACCACGAGTGCATCCGTATTGTCGACCGCGAACTTGGCGACGTCGACACCGGTCGGACCATCCAGAAGGTGCAGGTCCACCAGGCACAGATCGGGGCTCTCGCTGCGGATACCCTCGATCGCGTCTGCCTTGCGCGCCGCCTGGCCGGCAATGGCAAATCCGACCTCTTCGGCGATCAGTTCCAGATCGAGGGCGAGCAGCACTTCATCTTCGACGATGAAGACGCGGCGCCTGGTCCGGCTCGGGTCAGTGGTCATGATGGAGTCCATTCTTGGGCATCTTGATTTGCAATCCGCAGCCTTCATCGCCGTCGATGGCGGTGATGTCCGCGCTCAGCTGGCTCTCCAGCAGTTTTCGGGTCCATGGCTCGACGCCGGCGATCGCATTGTCGCATTCCGGCTGCTTCATATCGCGTGAAACGACGCGAATGATCAGGTAGTCGCCCGCATCTCGGCCGATCACCTCCAGGACGCGTTCGGCGGAGTTCCCGGAGGGCGGATCGGCCACCAGAGCGCGCGCGAACTCGTTGAGCGCCAGCGCAAGGGGGGCCGCTTTCCCGATGGGGAGAGCGACTTCGTCCAGATCGTAGCTTGCATCCCGCCGCCAGCCACCGCTCTGGTGGAGAACCTTGTCGATCAGGATGCGGATGAAATTGTCGACGCGGAAATAGCCGATGGCATCCTTGTTGTGCTGGTCCTTGTGCGCGAGACCGAGCGCGTCGACCCGCTGGTGCAGCCGCGTGACCGCTTCGCGCGCCTCTTCGCCGAGGTCGCCGCGCAATTCGAAGTTCAGAAGCGAACTGATGAGCTGGAGGTTGTTCTTCACCCGGTGGTCGAGTTCGTTGACCAGCCGGGAGCGCTGCGCCAGGAGACGCATCAGTTCCGCCGTACGATCGTCGATCTGCTGCTCCAGCAGGCTCTTCGTCTCGCGCAGTTCGTCATTGACCGTGTGCAGGTCGAACTCGGTCTGCTTCTTGTTGCTCACATCGAGCTGCGAGCCAAAGAAGAAGACCACGTCGCCATTGGCGTTTCGAACCGGCGAAATATAAAGCGAATTCCAGAACGGCGTGCCGTCCTTGCGGTAATTCATCAGTTCGACATGGGCGTCGGTCTTCGAAGAGATCGCGCGCCGCAGCTTCTCGACATCGCGCTCGCTCGTCTCGGCACCCTGCAGAAAGCGGCAGTTGCGGCCGATGACCTCGTCATGGTCATAGCCCGTCAGCCGGCAGAACGCGTCATTGGCGAAAATGATCGGATTGTCCTTCTGGCGCGGATCGGTCACGATCATCGCCATGCGTGTCCCGCGGATCGCGGCGGCGAAGGGATCGCCCACGTCGTGCTCTTCGTAGAGCCGACGTTCGGCCTCCCTTGCGTCCAGCAACTGTCCCTCGGTGGGTGGCGCTCTCCTGCTGCTCAAGATGCTTTGCCTCTGAATGTGGCATTCCGTGCCGGTTTCTTTGGTCGCGGCAGTGTCGATGGTCCACGGATGAACTCGCCACGGCGCGACTCGGTTCCACGGCTCAGCCGGCATATTGGCACAGACCGAGTTGGACAATGGTTAAGCTTTTACACGCCGTTAAGGCACCAGTTGCCACGTGCCCGCCGCGTTGCGCTCGTAGGCGCTGGGGTCCGTGGGGATGGTGAGGTAGTCGCCGGCCGCCCAGGGCTCCGCCAGATCGCGATAATGCCGCGAAAAGACATTGCCCGACTGGCCGGTCGTCGTCATGTAGAGCGAGGCATCGAGGTCGTCGAGCGGATAGATCGCCCGGAAGCTGGACGCGTGCCGGTTGGCATAGGGTGCTTCTTCATCGTTGAGCGACGTACGCCCCCGATCGAGCGTAAAGGCATCGCCGCCGCTTTCCACCGTCACGTTGAAAAGCCGGTCGAGCGGCGGGACCTGGCCGAACGGCCGGTGCTCTCCGATCGCCATATGCGCTTCGCCCCAGCGCCAGGCCGTGCGGTCATCGCCATAGCGGCCTTCGAGATCGGCGAGCGCCGCATCGAGGCTTTCGGCGAGCACCGACGCACAGTCCTCCGGCGCGTCGGTGTCGCGCCGGTCGCACCAGTCGCGAACGCTGTTCCCGGTCAGCACGCGGCGCATCACTTCCCCTCGGGCCTGGAACCAGCCGTCGAAGGCCGTCCCGAGATCGTCCTCGAAGATCGCGATCATGGCGTGCCGCAGCCAGGCCGTCGCGATCAGCGGCTCGGGCCGATCGCGGTCCATCATGAAATCCCAGTCGCCGAGCGCCGCCGTCACGAATGGGTCGAGCCCCTCGCGCCCCTCGATGGCGCCGAGCATCAGCGGCAGGATCTCGGCAAGGCCGGTCGATCGGATATCGAGCTGCGCCGCCCGCGAAGCCGCCACGTCATGGGGCTCGTTGCGCTCGAGGATCAGTTCGTCGACCCGGCGCTGGCGATAGGGTTCGTCCCAGTCATGGGTCAGGTGCGGTTCATAATCCGGCGGCACCATCCTCGTATTGGCCGTCCCGATCGCGCCGCGCGCGGGTGCGCTCTCGCGCGGCAGATCGTCGAAGGGGATGTAGCCCTGCCAGTCATAGGTGGCGTCCCAGCCCGGCACCGGCGCCCGGCCCGCCATGTCGTTCTCCGCCGCGCGAACCGGAACGCGCCCCGGCGCGATCAAGCCGATATCGCCGTTCCGACCGGCGATCACGATCGACTGCATCGGCGTCACGAACTCGACCATGCCGCGCTTGAAGTCGTCGACGGTCTCGAAATCCCACAGACCGAGACCGGCGATCATCGTGGTGTCGTCTTCCGCCAGAGCCACCCATTGCAGCGCGCCGACCGTGCCGTCCGGCAGAAGGTTTTCGAGGTTGCGATAACCGCCGGGCATGACCGGTCCGTGCCGGGTAAACCGGCGCTGGAACACATGATCGTCGGCGCCGTCGATGCGGATCGTCTCTTCCGCGGTGCCGAACGCCGCCCACCCTTCCGGCGTCTGGTACTCGCCCGGATCGTCGGGGTTGATCCGCTCGACGAAGAGATCCTGGACGTCCGCGCCCGTATTGGTGAAGCCCCAGGCGATGTCGTCGTTGCGCCCGAGCAGCACCAGCGGCGCACCGGCGAGCGTCGCGCCGACG
>SXGS01354125.1_pt1 | contig 10515 bp, 10 predicted proteins | sample 3174681 | NCBI WGS metagenome assembly SXGS01 (sample SAMN11356861, study PRJNA531348) | freshwater metagenome | isolation source: freshwater sample F1-80 | place: China: Fuxian Lake, Yuxi | collected 2017-12-25
TACCTTCCCATTCCGTGTATTTCACAAACTTTAGTCGCATGGAAATTCCTTTGATCCTGATCTTGCCTTGTCTCTTAGCAGAAATATATCTCTACCACTAGAAATCAGGGATCTTTTCTTTCTTCTTCAAGTATCGTTTGGTTTCACCCGATTCTCTCCCAGAAGAAATGCGCTTTTCTTCTTGATCCCTTGAGAATCAAAGGTCTTTGCTGACATTCCCCTCACTCTGCATCTTTTCTGTTAGTGCTCATTGACCTTGTTACGTAACGATGGTGTGTATTTTGCGATTCGCAGATTTTTATGCCACGCCCCGCCAATCCCGCTTTACGCAATGACATCTTGCCCGTAGCTTTGCGCCTCATCGAAGAAAAAGGCGCGGTTGCTGTGGCCATGCGTGATGGGGCAAGCGCGGTGCATTACAAGGAGGATTTCATCATGAGCCATCCATTTCCGAACGATCCGTTCTTGTCCGGTAATTATGCCCCTTGGCCGATGGAGGGAGAGATCCATGACTTGGTGGTTGAAGGGGAGATTCCCCGCGAGCTGAGCGGCACGTTGTACCGCAATGGACCGAATCCGCAGTTTGCCCCGTATGGCGAATATCACTGGTTCGATGGCGACGGGATGATTCATGCCTTCGCCTTCGCCGATGGCAAAGCGCATTATCGTAACCGCTGGGTGCGAACGCAGAAGTTCCAACGTGAACGCGAGGTCGGCACCGCACTCTTTGGCGGCTTAGCGGACTTCATGCATAACGATCCACGGGCTGAGGGCATTTTTCCGAACGCCGCCAACACCAACATCCTCTGGCATGGCGGGAAACTCTTAGCGCTCTGGGAGGCCGGTCCGCCGCATCTGCTCGACCCCCACACGCTGGAAACTCTTGGCCCTTACGATTTCACGGGAAAACTGTTGGGGCCGATGACTGCTCATCCGAAAATCGATCCCGAGACCGGTGAACTCCTCTTCTTTGGCTACAGCCCGTTTCCGCCTTACCTCCGCTACTATGTGGTTGCAGCGGATGGGCAGCTCTCCCACAGTGAAGAGATTGACGTGCCTTTCCCGACGATGATGCACGACTTCATGGTCACGCGGGATTACGTCATGTTCCTGGTGTGTCCGGCAACGTTCCGGTTCGAGAACTTTACCTCCGGCAAGCCGATTCGCTGGGAACCAGAGCTAGGGACGAGAATCGGCCTCATGCCACGCACCGGTAGCAAGGTCGCGCTGCGTTGGTTCGAAGCCGACCCGTGTTACGTGTTTCACCCGATGAATGCCTATGCCGCACAGGGACAGGTGATTGCCGATGTCTGTCGATTTCCCCGGCTCCCGCTCTTTGATGGTGCCGAATCTACAGAGTGGCAAGAGTCGGGGGCACGCCTGACGCGCTGGACATTGGATCTCGCTAATGGGTCGCTCAAGGAAACCCGGCTTGATGAACATCCCGCTGAATTTCCCCGGCTCGATGAACGGTTCGCTGGACTGGCTTACCGTTACGGATATGCCGGTGGGCGCGAACCCGGAGCCGGCGATGGCGGAGTGTTTAACGCCATTGTTCGTTATGACTGGCACAGCGGGCGACGTGAGTCTCACGTTCTCGGGGCGAGCAGCTTCACCTCTGAACCTGTGTTCGTGCCACGCAGTCCAACATCTCCAGAAGGTGAGGGGTTCCTACTCGCAGTTGTCTATCGCCAAGAGGAACATCGTAGTGATCTTCTCGTCCTTGATGCCGAAAACGTCACAACTCGGCCGCTGGCGACGGTGAAACTCCCCCACCGTATTCCTTACGGGTTTCATGGCAATTGGGGACAAGGGGTGGTGTAGGACGTGGCTAGCCTTTGCCCTCGTCCCCGCGTTCTTTCCTGCGCGCACGAAAAATCAACTTGATCGGGGTGCCTTGCAGGTCGAAGGTGTCGCGCAGTTGATTCTCTAGGTAGCGCATGTACGAGGTCGGGATGCCTTCTGGGGTGCCAGCGAAAATGACGATAGTCGGTGGTTTGGTGCTGACCTGCGTCGCGTAGAACAAGCGCGGCTGCCGTCCGCGATAACTCGACGGTGGGTTACGCTGCGTCCATTCCTGCAAATGCCGATTCAACACGGTTGTCGGAATCTGCATAGAGTGCGCACGCGCCGCCTTGTCCAATGTCGGCAGCACTTTGTTGATGCCGCCACCAGTCAGCGCGGAGATAAAAACTACTGGCAACGGCTTGGTGACCGGGAAGAAATCGTGCAGGTCGCTGAGATAACGTCCTTGATTCTTGCGCTCGTGAGGAACGGCATCCCACTTGTTGATGACTAGAACGAGGCCGCGCCCGCGCTCCCAGGCGTACTGGGCGATGCGCGAGTCTTGATCCGACATTCCTTCAACGCCGTCGAGCACGAGGACGCCGATTTCCGCTCGCTCCAACGACTTGAGGGCGATCATCACGCTAGCTTGCTCGATGCGCTCATGAATGCGTGTCCGTCGCCGTGCGCCAGCAGTATCTACAAGCAGGATGGGTTTCCCTTTCCATTCGATGCGGCTGTCGATGGCGTCGCGTGTGGTCCCGGGCACTGCGTCAACGATGGAGCGTTCAAAGCCCACGAGGCGATTGAGCAACGAAGATTTCCCGGCATTGGGGCGACCGACAATCGCCACCTGCAACGGCGCTGTCTGGTCGAGTGGCGGGATGCGAACGCCTTCGGCATCAGTGTTCACCTCCTTGGGGAACGTGGCGATGATCGCCTCCATCAGATCACTGATACCGCGACCATGCGCCGCCGAGATTGGAAACACGGACTCCAGGCCGAGCGAGAAGAACTCAGACACCGCAAGTTCCTGTTTCTCGCCTTCGATCTTATTCGCGGCGAAGAATACTGGCTTCCTGCTGCGGCGTAATAAATCCACAGCATCGGCATCAACTGGGTTCAAGCCTTCACGGCCATCGAAAAGGAAGATCACACTGTCAGCTTCGTCGATGGCCAGTCGTGTTTGTTCCTGCACGTGACCGACGATGCCTTCGGTTTCAGTGAGGTCGATCCCGCCGGTGTCGATCAACAGGAACGGGGTTTCGTCCCACACCGCTTGAGCAAAATTGCGGTCACGGGTGACGCCTGGCGTGTTATCGACCACGGCCTTGCGCTGACGAATGAGACGGTTGAAGAACGTAGACTTTCCGACATTTGGTCGGCCCACGATAGCGACGACAGGGAGGCGATGCGGCGGTGAAGCCGGAGCCAGAGATTCGAGTTCTGCTTGGGTCATGAGTCTTTCTGCTTTGGTCTTGTGCTTGCAATGAATTTGAATTGGCTCCTTATACCTGCTTTGCTCGCATCTTGCTGCCCCGGTGCTTCGAATGGCCAGAAAAGAGAGCAGATGCGCCCTGGTGGCACATCTGCTCTTGTTTGTTATGGTAGGCCGCTCGTGGCAAATTCGATGAAGGTTGAGGAGCGTACATGTCTTTGCGTGTAGCCATCGCGTTGCTGGTTGTGATGTTGTTTGTGATCTTTGGTGCCCAGAATACAGAGCCAGTAGACTTACAGTTCTTCTTTTGGCAGTTGACTATCCCTGCCTCGGTAACGGTGGTCGGCGCTTTTGCGTCTGGGGTGATCGTCGGTGCGCTCTTGTTCTGGACCGAGCAGCGGCGTGCGCAGCGCCGCCAAACTGCTGCCGGTGGACAAGCCCCGGCCAAGAAAAAAGCGTGGTGGTGGTGAGAGACGGTGCTGAGTAACGAGGACTGAGGACTGAGCAGAAGAGCCGGCGAGGAAGAGCAATTGCGAGTTCTTTTTGTCAGTGCTGAGGTCACGCCTTTTGCTCGTACGGGCGGGCTGGGCGATGTGGTCGGTGTGTTGCCTCCGGTGCTTGCTGCCGCTGGCCATGATGTCCGTGTGGTTATGCCACTCTATCAATCCATCCGCCGCTCAGATTTTGGTCTGACTGCGGTTGTCGAGCGCCTGCCCGTCCCGCTCGCCTTTGGTGAACGCACGGCGCAAGTATGGCAAGGGACATTGCCGGGTGGTACGCCCGAGACCGCCGTTCCTACCTACTTTATCGAGCAAGACGAGTATTTCGCCCGCCCGGGATTGTATGGCGACGAGAGCGGCGAGTATGCCGATAATGGACTGCGATTTCTCTTTTTTTGTCGTGCGGTGCTGGCTTTAGCTGAACGCTTGGGATGGTTTCCTGAAGTGATCCATTGCCACGACTGGCACGCCGGCTTTATCCCTGCGTATCTGCGTTTTTTGCCTGGACTCAACGATCAGCTTGCCCGTGCCGCTTCAGTTTTCACTATTCATAATCTCGCCTTTCAAGGTGTTTTCCCTGGTACGGTTTTTGCGGCGACGGGTCTTCCAGCGCAGCTTTTTCAACCTGTCGGGGTGGAATTCTATGGCGCGGTGAATTTTATGAAAGCCGGACTGTACTATGCTGACGTACTCTCGACGGTGAGTCCGACCTATGCCCAGGAAATCTGCTCCCCCGAGTCTGGTTGGGGGTTGGATGGTGTGTTGCGCGACCGACGCGATGCTCTGGTGGGTATTCTGAACGGTATCGACGACGCTGCCTGGAATCCGAGGACGGACCCGACTTTGATTGCAGGCTATGATGCCGACAATCTCGGTGGCAAAGCCGCATGTCGGACTACACTGCTCCGCGCGTTCGGATTGCTCGAAGACTCGGAGCGACTCGTCTGTGGCATGGTCACGAGATTGACGGATCAAAAAGGTGCGGACCTCGTTGCTGAAGCGATTGAGCGAGCAGAGACTCGGAACGTACATTTCGTGATTCTTGGCTCTGGCGAGCGGGGCTACGAGGCGCGGTTCTCAGCGCTTGCGCGGCGCTACCCGCATCGGGTTGGCGTGCGCCTCGGGTTCAACGATGCCTTGTCGCACCAGATTCAGGCGGGCAGTGATTGTCTCCTTGTTCCTTCGCGCTTTGAGCCGTGCGGACTCACGCAGATGTATGCTATGCGTTACGGCACCCTGCCTATCGTGCGTGCCACTGGTGGGTTGCGAGATACCGTCGTGTCTCATGATACTGCTGACGGTTCAGGCACTGGGTTTGTCTTCTCCCAAGCAACAACAGAGGCTTTGGTGGCGACCATACGGGAAGCAGCTACCGTCTTTGCCGATGAGCCGCAATGGCGGCAGCTTCAGCGCAACGCCATGACGCGCGATTTTTCCTGGGGGCAATCTGCCGCCCAATACGTCGAACTGTACAAGCAGGCCATTGCTGCGAAGCTGCGGTAGACGCGGACCTGTTCCGGCTCAAAGTGTGGCGCATGCGGTTGCGATGGCGAGGCGGAAAGTCCCGTGCTAGAAGCTGGACGTAGCCCATACCGCGCCTGAAGGAGCCTACCATGAAAGAAAACGTGACCTATCCAGAGCATATCGGCGTCAGTGACGTGACCACGCGATCATTTGAGTTGATGCGCGTCGAAAGCTACATGGAAGGCCAGCCCTCCATCATGTTCGACGAACCGAAAGGATTCGACATTGGCAATCCACCCGAGCTACAAGGGCAGAGTCGCGGCTGGACGCCGGTGCATGCGCAACTTGCAGCCTTGTCTGGGTGTACGTCGATCACCATTGCCGTGGCGGCGCGGGATTTGCGTTTCTCCTATCGCGGCTTGCGTACCAAGATTCGCTCACTCATCGACATTCGTGGTTTCATGGCCGATTTCGACCGACAGCCGGAGTATTGCCAGTTGAATTACGATCTCTATCTGGACACGGACCACGCCCAAGAGCAGATCCAGAAACTGGCCGAGGAGACCGACCGCCGCTGTCCGCAACTCGGCCTCTTCCGCCGCGCACGCATTCCGATGATCCTCTCGTGGTACCGCGAAGGCGATTCCGAACCGGCAGTTGTGCAACACCTGTTTCTGCCTGAAGGCGGGGCGACGCCGGAGGATGTGCTGATTGCCGCCGCGCAAAAGTGAGCAAGTCGCCATGGGAACTTTTTCTATCCGCTGCAAGGTCGAGAACGTCGTAGAGCGCGAGCAATCCGCTGTGCTGCCCAAGATGTTGGTGGATACTGGCAGCGAGCACACCAGTTGCACATGGATTCCAGCGGCTACGCTGGAACGGCTTGGCATACAGCGGGAGAAAAAGGACCTTGCCTTCGTTATGGCGAACGGCCAGCAGGTCACGCGCAGCGTTGGGTTCGCCATCCTGCGAGTGGATAAATTTTTCACCGTCGATGAAGTCGTCTTCGCCGAAAAAGGCGATCTCTTGTTGTTGGGCGCACGCACGCTCGAAGGGTTGAACCTTACCGTTGACCCTCGGCGCAAGAAGCTCGTGGCCGCCGGACCGTTGCCGGCGGCGGGGGCGTGACACAGGGTTGTCGAAGAGGAGGTGCTTATGCGGCGGCTACGTATCCTGGGGATGATTCTTGCCGGTGGCAAAGGCGACCGTTTGTTTCCGCTGACGAAAGCGCGGAGCAAGCCGGCGGTGCCGTTTGCCGGGAAGCACCGGATTATCGACTTCGTCTTGTCCAATTTTATCAATTCCGGTGTCTATGCCGTGTACGTGCTGGTGCAGTACAAGTCGCAGTCGCTCATTGAGCATCTGCGCTCAGCATGGCGCTGGCGCATCGCTGGTGGCCTGAAGGACACGTTCGTTACCGTCGTGCCGCCGCAACAGCGCTCGGGCGAGAGCTGGTACCAAGGCACCGCCGATGCCATCTACCAGAACCTCAATGTGATTCGCGACTTTCGTCCTGACTTGGTGGCGATCTTCGGCGCGGATCACATCTATCGCATGGACCTGAACCAGATGGTGGCATTCCACTTGGAACATAACGCTGAGGTTTCTGTGGCCGCCTTGCCGGTGCCGATTGAGCAGGCCAAAGGCTTTGGCGTGGTCCAGGTCAACGACACGCAGCGCATCATCGGCTTCGAGGAAAAACCCGCCTATCCTCAACCTCTCCCTGATGACCCTACCCATGTGTACGCCTCTATGGGCAATTATCTGTTCGATACTGAACTGCTGGCGCAGACGTTGTTGGAGGATTCGCGTCGGGACACGGACCACGACTTTGGACGCACGATTCTTCCGGAATTATTTCCGCAGCGTCGCATCTATGCCTATGACTTTCTCAAGAATGAAATTCCCGGCGTGAAACCCTATGAAGAGCACGGCTACTGGCGCGATGTCGGCACCCTGCGCTCGTACTGGGAAGCGCATATGGACCTGCTCGGTGCCGCTCCCAAGTTTGATCTGCGGAACAACGACTGGCAGGTTCTGGGCGGGGTGTACGACGGACCATCGGCGCGTGTCGTCAACGGCGAGCTGACCGATGTCCTGATCGGTGAAGGCTGCCATATTGAAGGTGCCCGCCTCACCCGCTGCGTCTTAGGTCGGGGTGTACAGATCGCCAAAGGTGCCACGCTCGAAGACTGCGTGATTATGGACTACGCCGAGATTGGTGCTGGTGCGCGACTCCGGCGCGTCCTCGTGGATCGCTACAACATCGTGCCGCCGCAAACTGTTCTCGACGGCAATAATGCCGACGAACAACGGTTCTTTCGTGACCCCTCCGGCCTGATCGTGCTGGAACGTGCGGAACCGCGCTGACGTTGTTCGTGCTCGTTACTCTCGTATGCATTACGTTTGCATCCACGGCCATTTCTACCAACCGCCGCGCGAAAACCCTTGGACTGGCGATGTAGAGGTCCAAGATTCTGCCGCGCCTTATCATGATTGGAACGCGCGCATCACTGCCGAGTGTTATTGGCCGAATGCCAAGGCTCGCGTTCTCGATGCGCATGAACATCTGGCGGCTATCGTCAATAACTATGCCGCGATCAGTTTTAACTTCGGCCCGACGCTGTGTTCCTGGTTGCAGCGCCACGAGCCGGAATTGCTCGCTACCATCATCGAAGCCGACCGGCACAGCCGCGAGCGACACCACGGTCACGGCAACGCTCTGGCGCAAGCATACGGTCACGCCATTTTACCGCTCTGCAATGCCCGCGACCGTACGACGCAAATTGCTTGGGGCATCCGCGATTTTATTTACCGCTTTGGTCGATCTCCCGAGGGCATGTGGCTGCCAGAGGCGGCGGTTGATCTTGCCACGTTAGAGGCGCTAGCTGCGCAAGGCATAACGTTTACTATTTTGGCCCCGCATCAAGCCAAGCGCGTGCGTCCACCTGGGCATGTGGCGTGGAGAAGCGTGGCGTCGGAGCAGCTCGACACTACGCGCCCGTACCTGTGTCGGCTGCCGAGCGGGAAGACGATGAGCCTGTTTTTCTATCATGGCGGCTTGGCGCGCGGAGTGGCGTTCGACGGTTTGTTGCACAGTGGTGAGGATTTGATGGCGCGAATCGTTGCCACGTTTTCGTCCGAGCGCCAGGAGCCACAGCTCGTGCAGTTTGCCACCGACGGCGAATCCTACGGGCATCATCACCGTTTCGGCGAAATGGCGTTAGCCTTCGCAACGCTCGAACTGCGGCGACGCAACCTCGCGACGCTGACGAACTACGGCGAATTCCTGGCGCTCTCGCCTCCTCGCTGGGAAGTGGAAATCGCTGAAAACACGTCGTGGAGTTGTGCGCACGGTATCGAACGATGGCGGTCGCATTGCGGCTGTCATATTAACGGAGAGGCATCCTGGACTCAGGAATGGCGTGCGCCGCTGCGCCTTGCTCTCGATTGGCTGGGGTGTGAACTTGACGCGCTGTTCGAGCGACGTGGGGCAGTCCTGTTTGCTGACCCATGGGTAGCGCGGGATGCGTATATCAATGTGCTGCTCGACCGCTCGCCGGGACGGCTCGACGAGTTTTTTGCTGAGCAGGCGCATTTCAAACTCTCTCCGACCCAGCGAGTCGAAGCGCGACAATTACTAGAGTTGCAACGTCATCGCCTACTCATGTTTACAAGCTGCGGATGGTTTTTCGATGATGTCTCGGGGCTCGAAGGACGGCAGATTTTGCAGTACGCCGCACGGGCTGTCGAGCTGGCCAAAGATCTTGGCTCTCCGGTGGAGGCTGAGTTTGTGTGGCGCTTAGGTCGCGTTGTCAGCAATGTTCCGGACGAGCAGGATGCTGGCCACATCTACCTCAAAAAAGTCTTGCCTCGTCGTGGCGCACGAGGCGCAGGTTTTGTGCTATAGACCGAGAGTAAGGAGGAGTCGCATATGACCTGGATTCAGACCGCGTCGCCAGCGGAGCATTCCGCTGTCCGCGAGGCACTGCAAAAATTGATAGACATGTACCCAGATGAATACAATCCGAAACATCGTCATGAACGAATGCTGCCGGACGCCGTCAAGAACGACAGCATTATGCTGTCGCATTCGTTGATTCCGCAGGCGATGTTCCACGCCTTTGCGACGTTTGGCTCGTTGATGGACCCGTCGTTGCCCTTGACGCGGCGACAGCACGAGATGATTGCCACGACCGTGTCCACGCTCAATCGCTGCTTCTATTGACGCGAGTCGCACGCAGAGTTTCTGCGGACTGCCAGCTTGGATGCTGAACTCGCCGAAGCCCTCAAACGTGATTGGCGCACCGCCAAGTTGGACGCAAAAGACCATGCCATGCTGACCTACGTGGAGAAGCTGACCAAAAACCCGCCTGGACTGTGGAGCAACGATGCTGAGGATCTCCGTCAGGTCGGGTTCGATGACACCGCGATTTTGCAGATCACCTTGATCGCGTCGTTCTTCAACTACATCAACCGGGTTGCGGATGCGCTGGGAGTGGGGAGGGAATAGCTTTGCAGTCTCCTTCGTTGGGAAAGGGGAAAAGGAGCAGGGCCGCAGTGATAGATGAACAAATGATCGAGTCTCTTTTTTTCGATCTTGAGTCGGATCGCGTGGAACGTAAGGCTTCTGTCGCCGATGGGGAGAAGATTCGCCAAGCCATCTGTGCCTTTGCGAATGATCTGCCAAACCACCGACAGCCCGGATTGCTCTTGATTGGTGTTCGTGACGACGGGAGTTGTGCACACTTGCCTATTACTGACGAACTGCTGCGTCTCCTTGCCGATATGCGTTCGGATGGAAATATTACTCCTTTCCCGACGATGACAGTGCAAAAGAAAGCGTTCAATCGTTGTGAAGTCGCCACAGTGACGGTTCAGCCTGCCGACGCTCCTCCCGTTCGTTATAAGGGACGGGTGTGGGTCCGCGTGGGGCCACGCAGAGCCGTGGCGACTCCCGAAGAAGAACGACGATTAACCGAAAAACGGCGAGCTAGAGATCTGCCGTTTGACATTCATCCGATTACTGCTGCTTCATTGGAAGACCTTGACCTTGATCTTTTCGTCCGCGAGTATCTTCCGGCAACGCTTCCACTCGATGTGTTGGAACAGAACCAACGCTCCATTGAACAGCAACTGATGTCGATGCGCTTTATGTCGCTCGCTCCCGAATCGAACGCGACGGTATTGGGACTCTTAGTCGTTGGGAAAGAACCGCGCCGATTTGTCCCTAGTGCCTATGTACAATTCTTACGTCTCGACGGTGAGACTCTCGTCGATCCCATTAAAGATCAGAAAGAAATCGATGGTCCATTGCCTGCTGTCCTGCGA
>SXGS01071210.1_pt1 | contig 10511 bp, 10 predicted proteins | sample 3174681 | NCBI WGS metagenome assembly SXGS01 (sample SAMN11356861, study PRJNA531348) | freshwater metagenome | isolation source: freshwater sample F1-80 | place: China: Fuxian Lake, Yuxi | collected 2017-12-25
TTGCCAAAGTCCCGCCAATTAAAGCCGTCTTGACTCACCACGACACAGGGGTTTTCTCGCACCGCGTCCGGGTAGGGCGTGTAGGCCAGCCAGTATTGATAGCCCTGCCATCCTCCGGGGATGTAGATAACGTCTGGATGCGTGACGCTCAGATAGGCGTTGGACGAATTGTAGTCGTAAGGAACAATTCCATTTACCAACGAGAAGCCCGGATTTGGAGCTAGTCCAAGCCCACCGCCCGACCCCACGGCACCGCTGGCTGACCATTTCGCCAAACCCAACGCCAATAAAAACAGAATTACGGTTCGCATAAAACTAAGCATAAATCGCACGGATAGCGAAGCTATTTGATCCAGTTAAAGCGGTGGTTGTAATCAACGGAGAAGCCGATAGGACCACAGTGCAGCCGTCAGCCGTAACAAAAGTAGTTCCACTCTGCTGTAGCTCCTGTGGTGAAATTCCTCCTTTTCCAAAGTGATAAGTGCCCGTCGCGCCGTTCGCAATGCCAGCGAGACTGTCCATCGCACTATTCTTAATCGCAGGTGAGTCGCCGGCTGAGATATAGGGATAAGTGGCTGCACCGCTACTATTAACAATGTCGAGTCGATACAAGGTTTTAGGCCCGCTCGCATCAGACCACACCTGACGGTTGGCCACTGACGTGGTTAGGTCGCCCACTACAGTCAAGCCAGAGAACCAATCAAAGTCTGACTCAAACTCGATTGTTGCAGACACGCCAGTGGCCGGCGCTGTGTAAGTAGCCTCAGTCGAGGACACAGCAACAGTAAGCTCGCTCAACTCCAGTCCGCCGGCGAAATCCCAGTCAAACCACTGACCAGCAACGGTCGTCAATACTCCAAGTGGAACCGGTGCAGCCCCGGCCAGTACAACAGGGGACTGATGCAACTGGAGATACAAGTCAGATGCTGTGCTGTTTCGACCAAAAAACTTGGTCAGCTTAACTGACCCAAAAGCAATTTGCTTGGTCAGTTCGTTTGTGGCAAGGGTCTTCAACATATTAAGTAACGGCGATAAGTTTAACGTTCCGGCGGTCATCCAACGCGCTAGCTCCAAGAACCATCCGACCTTCTTTAGTCGGATAACCAGCGCGAAGTTTAATCAAATGCTCATTAGCTTTGGCCAACATCGACTGCGCATTGCCCTGCTGGCGTTGGGCAAGGTAGTCAGCAGCAACATAAAACACCAACAACAGGTCATCCAAATCGCACTTGTCAGAGTCAGCCGACAAAGTTCCCACAGTACGTTGGCCTGTGAAGCGCATGGTCTGTGTCGAAGCCGGAGTTGGCCAAACCTCGATTTGACTTGGGTTAGTCGCGTCGCCAACATTAGTATCAAGCGACCAGTTCTGAATTGGGTCTTGGCTAACTCCCTCGAAAACAGCGTTGTATTGCGTCGCCCCAATGCCGTGCGCAACCGGGCGGTAGTAGGAATTAAAGCGAACCTCTGTCAAAACGGGTCGTTCAAAGTTAATAGTCGAACTAACCGACCTGACATTCGTGGTAGGCAGCGTAAAATACCTCGTGCCGGCGGTGCAACTCAAATCCCACCGATCCTGCAAGAAAGGCCAGTCGTAAGAGACTGCAAGCGCCTTTTGACGGGAGTCTAACGCGTAGTTATACTCAGCGTCAAGCACCGTATTGGTTTCTTGCGCATCGCGCAACTCAGCTTTAAGCCTCGCGCGAATGGTGGAAAGAGTTGCACCGCGTGACATAAGTTATTGGTCTCCCACAGTAAACAGACGGGATTCAGGGGTTTCAACCTCGGGCCCGACCTTGATCGCTTCCTCGAAGGTCTCTGGTAGTTGCGGAAGCGCGCCCGGAAAAGCTTTGTTTACGCGCTGCTTACCATACTTCTGCCGCAGACGATCGACCTCCTGCGCGTTGGTAAACTTACGCCGCGCCTGCAAATACTTGAGCCTGGCCACTCGTTCGCGAAGAGAGTTGAGCTGATTTGTTATAAACCCTTCACGGCGCATTCGCACGTCCATCGCAAGGTCTTCTTGACCCAAGCTTTCAAGCAGGGCTTCGAGACGGCTGATGTCCGAAGCGAGCGCTTTAAGCGGCTGCTCTTCCTCATCGTCTTCCAGTTGAGATTCGATTGTAACCGGGTTGCCACCCGCGTTCGCGTGGTGATCCGATACCAACAAAAGGACTTCAGCCGGGGTGACGTTCTTAACGAGAACATCCGACCCGATCTTGTCCATCTTCAATCTAATGTGCGCCAGTTTCATAGTTTTGGTTTCAGTTAGTGCCCCGTTATTTTCGAACCGACGGGGCCAGCAGCCAATCTAAGAGTCCTGTTTAGTCGCTAAACAGAACTTACGGACGGAATCCGTTCAACTTACAGCGAGTAACCCAAACGAGGCTATCCGCATCAGTGTCAGCGTTAACAATACGCTCCAAGCGGAGACCCTTCGCACCGGGCCAGCGCCAGACAGGAACGTTGGTGGCCAGAATAACCGGTGTGGTACCGGCAGCAGTCACAGCAACGCTCCAGTGGTCGGCAGTCGTTGCATAGGTGTCAGTGGCATCAGGACCAGTTTCATCCCAAACCGGAGCGAACAGGAACGTGACAGTCGAGTTAGCGCCAGCACCGCCGTGCACTCGCAACAGAAGGTTGATGGGATTAACAACAACGTTCGTTGACAACTGGTGAAACGTGTTAAAACCGTTCGGCCAGTAGTTACCGTTACGGTCTGTCCACAGGTTTGCGTCCTTCAACAGATTCAACCCCGCCAGGGCAGGGCCGTTGTTGTAGTTCGTCGCTGCGGAATAGACACCGTTCAGATTTGTGAAGTATGTTGCAAAGCGATTTGTCCCGCCATGCGCGTTAAACGCAAGCAGGTTCGTGACCTGAAACAGGTTCGACACCGAAACGCTCGTGGCATTCAGGAAACTTTGCGACACGTGATTCTGTGCGCTAGCCGCAAGGACAAAGCCACAGACCGTTAGAATCGAGAGGAGTTTTTTCATCTTGGTTTTTTCTTTCGTTAAGCAATCGCGTAGACGCCACACGCGTTAAGCTGGCTCGCGGTAAGAGCAGCCGTGTTAGTCATACTCTTGAGCATAACCATGTAGTTGTAGGGACGTGCAGGCTTGAGCGTCTTGTTCTCTTCGCCCTGCATGGGTTGATACTTGATTCGACGGGAATCAATGACGTAGCAATACTTGGCACGACCCAGCGAATCCAACGACGGGTCGTATTCAAAGGTTCCGATACCTGCGACACTGATGGTATTGATACCAATGTCAGTCGTCTTGTTCGCAAAGCCTGTTTGCGTGTAGGAGCCCTTGGTCTCAACCTCCTGCATCAGCGCGTCCCAGAAGGACGAACCACACAGAGCCTTGTTCGGCTTGCCACCGTAACGCGACAACTGCAACACTTCGTTGCGGAAGAACTTACTGATGGTTTGATTCTCCGCGCTAGGCACAAGATCAAGCTTCACGCGATTGCGCCACCAGGTGTAGGTAGCCTGCGAGAGACCGCCAACGGTTCCGGTCGCCGGAGCGTCGCCGAGCAAGGCCTGAATTCCAGGAACCTGCTTAGAATCCTGCGAGCCGTCACGCCACAGCATGTCGTTCATCGCGCGGGAGTAGCTCTCGCTGAAGTCAGCGAGACGATTTTTAAGAATCGCAGTCAGCCGAGTAAGCTGATTACCGCTGTTCTCGGTTGTAGCTTGTTCGCCGTCCGACACCGAAATGCCGTCCTGCTTAAGCTCGGTTTGGGTGATTACAAACCCGCAATGGACTTCCTTCCACGCGTATTGCGGACGAAGGACGCCGTTGGACTGTGTGAATGTCAGAGCGTCGTCCTGAGTGTAACCGGCAAAGAAACCGGCCGTGTCGTTCATCACAGTTCCCTGAACTGGGGTTGTGACATACTGCTTACCACCCGGGAAAGTCTCCTTTCCGCTGGTAAGAAAACGCAGGAGTGGTCGCTCCTGCATGGTTTGAAGAAGTGCGGGACCACGCACATGAAAGTCGAGAGCGACGCTCGCGAGGTCGGTAGCAATTGCAAGTGAACCAATAGCTGGCATAGTAACCTTTCGTTAAGCCATTACGCCGTGCCGTCTCGCGGCCTGCGTAATGGCTTCATCAACTGACTTCGGTGCGCCCACAGGGCCACCGTTTGTTTGGGAAGTGCGTAGAACTTTGTTTCCAGCCTGACTGGGTTTAACCGTGAAACGCCCAACCGTCTTGAGAACCGATTCAAGAGTTTTCTCCGCAAAGGCAATCAAAGACTTGTCGTCCTCAATCTTTGCACCAGGAAGCTCGACCGTCAGTTTGTTAATGAATAGCTCGTAGACCCCATCTTCTCCATTCGGTCCCGCCTTCGGCTTAAAGTCAGGCATCTTACCGGCTTTGGTTTCAGCCCAAGTAACCAAGGAGTTGGTCATCTCAGTTTGATACCTTGCCGTAAGCTCCTGCTTTCGTTGGGCTTCCGTATGTTTCGTTCGCTCAGCGTTCCACTTCTGCTGGCTTTCCGCAGCCGCGATACGCTTTGCGTAGGCCTGACTGATCTCGCCGTTGTCAACAGCGGCCTGAAGTTCTGGGGACAAAGTGTCTCCCTTGAACGACTGAAGCTGTTGAAGTTGAGGCTGAAGCAGTTCTAAGGCTTTGGCGGGGTCGTTCTTGACCGTTGCAGCAACCTCCAACCAGTAGTTGAAATCTTCTGGCGTGACGTTGTTTTTTGTGCAATAGTCATGAATGCCCTTCTGAGCCTCGGCTAGAGGTTTGAATTCACTAATCTGACGCTCAAACTGTGTCTTTTGCGCGTTAACTTCTTGAAACCGCTCGTATGGGATTGGCTTCTTTTCGAGTTCAACTGTCTTGGGCTGTTCGTCAGATGGTTCTTGGTCATCTGCCGACTTTTCTTCGCTGTCCGCCTGCTTATCACCGTCGACCTCTGACGAAGTGGCCGCCTTGAGCGATTCTTCGAGAACGCTTTCCAAGGTATTTTCCGTCTGTTCGGTTGCAGTTGCTTCGGTTGACGACTCCGTTGCGGTTGAGTTAACGTCCTGCTCGGCACCCTCGCTGGCCGTTGCGGAGACTGTCGACGAGTCAGTCTCGGTATTAACGTCTATAATGTCGGTTGACATAAAAGTTTTCGCCCTTGGTGTTAGCCTGGAGAGGATGCCGCGGTAGGAGCGAGAGAGGCCGGATGTCCAGAAACGGCCTGTGCGGCAGGCGGAGCACCAGAGGGCGAAAGTTGTTCGGCAGGGGCGACGTCCTGCGAAATAGGAAAAAACTTAGTAACGTCAAGAGAGTCGTCCAAGCGACGGACTGTCTCCTGCACAATCCCAGCAGGACTGGCACCAGCGTTTATCAAAGTCGGAGCCAGGTCACGCCAGTTGGCAATGTCGAGCGCCTTGTTGGGGCGACCACTGGAGGCGGCCTCAACCTGAAGGAGAATCTCATTCAGGTAGTCAGCACGCATTTCTGGAGTAACCGGCCAAGCCCAACCTGGGCCGGCGATACGAGCAATGGTCTCCGGTGCAAACTCCTGCATAATCATCTCGCCCGACATACGAGCGAGAGACGACAAGAAACCATCCAGGTCATCGACATTACTCGCGCTAACGTTCAAGCGACTCTGTTCCGCGATAGAACCAACTGTTGCCGTAACATTCGGCTGTGCGGCACCGATGTTAGCCTGCTGCATACCAGCAGACAGCGTCAAGTCCTGTTCAAGTGGACTAGTGTCATATAGACGCTCGTCAATTGGATGCGTCTGCATGAAACGAATCAAGGTTGCAGGGTCGGCGCCATCCGGAATGCCCGCCAGTTCGATTACCTCATTCGGCACAGCCGAGAGCAGCTTCTCCTTGTCGTCGTCGGTGAGGAGCCCTTTCCGCACGAAATACCGCGGAGCGTTTGCAACGCGATGGTGGCGAAGGGCATCGCGAGTGCGGTTCCACTCAACTTGAATCGCCTTCATCAACTGCACATCGCTCGGAGGAAAGATGCTGGTTTTAGTGCAGGGCTCGACTTCGACGTCGTTGAAAGTTAGCGCGACCAAGGGCCAAAAGCCGTCAACGCTTGGCTTGAGAGGTTCGGGCTCAACGAGGAAGTCCTTGTAACCTTTACAAACAAAAAACTGCGTCTTGTCCTGTTTGTTGAAGACGTTGTAGACATAGACAGTCTCCTGCTCCTTAGAAGGACCGCCTTCAGACATGTCCACGTTAACTGTTGAATCCTGCTGGTCGGTTTTAATGTCAACACCAAAAATAGCATTGGCTGTTTCGAGTTCGAGCGGGAACTCAATCGCAACCCAACTTGCCGCAACAAACCCTTTAAGGGCACGACATTTAGGGTCGGGAATAACCGATGTTGCCGGGAGGAAGTCGAACTCAATGCGTTCGCTCAGCTCAGCCGAGAGGTTTTCATCGCTTGCACTAGCACCCAAAGAAGCGGCCAAGCTACGGATGGTGGACAGCTTCGCACTAGAGTTGTCATCAGAGCCAGCCTCAACCTGACGCGTGACTTCACTCAGCCGGCCAGCCAAGTCAGCCACCTTAGTCCCAACGCCTGCGCTCGAAGGTTTAGAATAAGCCTCATTCGGGCGGCAGTAGATGGGACGCCCATACCCAACGCCTGCGATAATCACTCGCCGCACAACCTGCTTCACCTGCTCCTTGAAGTCGGGCTGCTGGGTGTCAACCTGATATTGATAGACAACCTCGAGGGTTTTACAGATTTTGTCCACCAACTTCTGGTGGGTCTTCCCGGCCTGAAAGTCGTTAAATAGGGCACTGATTTCAACCGGTATTGGTTCGCCCACCGCCACGGCTGCTTGCGCTTGCCCAATGGCGTCCATTAGAGATTCCATCTCACCGTCCCAGACTTGATACTCCAACCGCTCACGCTTCTTGGCGGCCGCTTTGGGGTTTTTGGCGTAGAGCGTTGCAACCTTTTGACCACCCGCATGCAGGGTGAGATTCACGCTGTAGCGTTCTGTCTCGATGGTGGTCTGTCCAGGCCACTGAAGCCCCGAAACAAACTCCATGTTATCCCGCATACGCTTGAAGTCAGGCTCCCACTTCTTCTTAGCGTGCTCGATCTTAGAAAGCCAAAGCTTGACCAGCGCGCGGTCTTGCCTCTGCTCCGGGGATTCGTCTTCCACCACGGGAGGAATAGCGTCAGACTGGCTAGGTTGTAGAGTAGCAACGAGCATTAGTTACCGTTGTAAAGGGCTTGACCAGCACGAGCTTGTTCTTTATGAGACTTCTTCAACCAGCGCATGGTAATCGGTGGGCCACTGACAATATCCTCGGAGGCTTGAACCTTAACCGGAGAAGAGCGAACAACAGAGTTGATGCCCATACCAATATGCCCAAGAAAGTCGACAAAGTCATCATGCTTACCGCCAGGAAACAACAAAAGCTCGTGGCGAGCCTGAGGCCACCATGTGGCGAAGGAGGGAAACTTAACACGGCCAAGACTCATTCGACCACGAATCGACTGCGCCCGAACCTCCTTGTTGCGGCTAGGAGTGACTTCAGTGATATGGCTGAAAACATTACGTTCCAACATCATTTCGCGCAAGAACGGTCCCCAGCTTTTGGAAATGTGACCTTTTTCAGACCAAAACTCCATCGGCTTACGTCTCGCGAGGAAGTCGATGAAGCTATTCAGCAACTCCTTCGGGGCGGCTTTCTTCCAAAAAAGGTCGGGAAGAACATACAGCGTCCCGTCGGTGTCCATGGCTACGCCACCAAAGCAGGAGCGGTCTGCGTCTTTTTCTTCGCTAACCGCCCAGTCGCCTGCTCCATAGACCAAAAGGTCTTTCTTAGAAAGATTCTGGTATTCTTCGCGACTATACTCAAGAAGCCACTCGGCTTGAAAATAATTACCCTGTTCAGGGGATGGCCGCTGCTGGTATAACCCAGCAAAGATTCGAGGCTGGGTTTCGGCTATAAACCTAATCTCCTTGGCTTTGGCTTCGTTGAACCACTCCGGCCAAAGCACATCGCCGGGTTGGCGACCAAGACAATCATCCTGTTCCGCAAAGAACGGGATAGAGATAACCTCCCATTCGTCCGACTGCTTCTCAAGCAAGCGGCCAACCAAATCGTCCTCATGTCGACGATTGGCGATAATAATCCGTATCGCGTCGGGCTTCAAGCGTGGAACGAAGTCACCCCAATACCAGGCCCACTGCTTGTCCCTGACAGTCTTGCTGTCGGCATCCTCCTGTGAGCCGAGGTAGTCGTCGATAACTCCAGCATCTGCCCTACGCCCCGCGATGCCCGCACCGACACCCCCACAGCGGTAAGAAGCTCCATGCGAGCAGGTCCATTCTTGGACCGCGCGACTGTCCTTACAAAGTTCATATCCGAGGAATTGCGAATAGAGTTCGACTCCATTGCGGCATTCACGGCTAAAAGACTCAATAAGGTCGCTCGCATAGCTACAAGCTAGGATACGGGTTGGGGTTGCGGGGTGAAGATGAGGCCACCGTTGCAGGAACCAAAGTGGGTAAGCAACACTTGTGTAGGTTGATTTGGCCGCACCCGGTGGCATCAAAATCATTAAGTTTTTACAAGGCAAGCCAGTTTTAGAATGGAGCAACTTTCCATCCGTGATAGCTTGAAGCTTGTCCAACAAAAGCAAGTGGTGCTTCGCTGGCTTCATGCCCTTTTCGGACATAAGAAAGGTGGCCCACTCCAGAAGAGAGTTCTGCATGGAGTCACGCTTGAGCAACTCCATCGCCGCTTGTTCTCTTGAGATACGGGCCATTTAAATTCAGTTCGACCGACCAGTTGCAATAGCCCGAAGCTCTTCGTTGGAAAGCTCGCTCGGGTCAACGTTCTCGTGTTTAATCAACTGCGGAGCGGAGCCAAACAGCCGGTCAAGAATCGCCTTGCTCGCATCCATGCGGTCGCGCGGTTTGCACTCCAACTCGCCAGCAGCCATCTTTGCGAGGGTTCTGGCCGCCTCAGCCGCTGCACCAGACAAAATAGCCTTAACCGCAAGCTCGCCTTGGCCCTGTTGCAACTCGGCGATAAACTTCTGTGCCCAGGGTTGTTTCTTGGTGTAAGCCACCGTTGCGCTTGTGAATCCCGTCTGCTCGGCCACTTCGCTCTGCGTCAACCCCTGCGCGAGAAGAATGCAAATTGCCCGGTGGTGGGGTTCTTCCCGCTGCAAACTATAGGCCGGCTCAAAAGCCCGCTCACGGAAGAAGCCCGCAGTCTCCCCTTGGGCGGGAGGCGTTGGCTCAACCACCTCGGCTATATCAAATTCCTGAAAGTCTTGTTCAGTCACTAAACACCCTTCCCTTTACCCGCAACCCTAATCCCCACCTTAACAAACCCATTCAACACATACCTCCCCCGGATGTGTTTCTCTTGTTCCGGGGTGGCCGCCCCTTTCAACCCATCTTTCAATTCTCTGCCCATGCCGCAAGATCGCACAGCCCTCGCGGCTGGTCAACTCCCCATCCTTTCCTCAAAATGTCCTCTCCCAAACTCCCAGGTTCCTTGCTTTTGTTCTAGACTTTCCAATTAGTTTCAAAGTTGTGAGGTTTGGAGTGGTGGGTCCCCCGCGCGTTTTTTACCAAAACGAAAGTGGGTGGGCCGGGGGATCGCATCTTTGCTAGGATTGGATATGGGAGCGGATGGCGGGCGATCTATATAGAGAGGGGATGGCCAGCGGGCAAGCGCAAGGCTGGCAGGCTAGAGGGCAAGGCTGGCATCCCGCAAGGGAGGCGAGCGGGCAAGCGCGATGGCAGAGATGGGAAGTGATAGTGGCACCCTTCCTGCTAGACAAGCAAGGGCTGTGCCGGGGGAGATGTTTAGCGGCTAAACGGGACTTGGCAAGAGTAATGCTATCAAAGCAAGGGATGGGCCAAGCATGGTAGATTAAGAGAAATAAAAGCGAGAGGAGTTGCGAAATAGATATTGCATCTTTGCATGGGAACGTTAGATTCCACCCATCGCAAGCAATAAAGCGGGCGAGAGAAAAGAAAACATCGAAACATGAAAACATCAAAAGAAGACATCAAAGCACTAATCGAAGCCGTTGCCGCTAATCCAAAGTGGCCCGATGGGGTCACAAGCCAGCGAACGGTCAAAATGGCAACGGCGATTTGGCTTCTGGACGCCGCTGGCCTGAAGCAAGGGGATAAGGTGAGAAACGAAATCCTAGCAGCGTTTTTGAACACGCCAAGTGGCTTCGGCTGCAATGCTTCTCAGCTATTGCAGGATTTGGGCCTGCGCGCTGAAAGCAAAAAGAAGGAAGCGGCATCGACTGAAGGATTCTAATTCGCAGCAGAAAAGCAATGAAAAAGACGCTTTTGCCGTAAGGTGAAGCGTCTTTTTCTGTTAATCAATGGATGAGATGGAAAATCATTTCTATTTTCTAAGGGGGGCTATAGAGCGAGGCTAAAAGATGATTTTACAAGCAACAAAACCCTTTAGTTTAACCATATAAGTAAACCTTTTGATGAAATAAGGGGCTTAGAGACTTTTAAAAAAAAAAAAAAAAACTAAA
>SXGS01228765.1_pt1 | contig 10510 bp, 10 predicted proteins | sample 3174681 | NCBI WGS metagenome assembly SXGS01 (sample SAMN11356861, study PRJNA531348) | freshwater metagenome | isolation source: freshwater sample F1-80 | place: China: Fuxian Lake, Yuxi | collected 2017-12-25
CTCGGAGCTGGAGGGCGCGGAGCCGGCGGGGCACCACGGCGAGCGGGTGCTCAAGAACCTCAACCTGAGTGTGGCGGAGATGGACGATCTGCTGTCCTTCCTCGACACGCTGGAGGAAGAACTGCCGCCGGAAGCGCTGCGCAGGCCGCTCCCGCGCTGAGGGGGGCTTGCCCAAAGCCGGCCACCACGGCCTGCCCGAGCTTCGCTATTCAATTTTTATGCCGTTTTCTTTAACAACAGGCACGTCCATGAAAGTACCTTTCAGACCGCAGGATGAAACGAGGACCGACTGGCCGATTCGCCCCGTCCCCGCCCTTTGAGGGAGAGCGGGTTCGGGCGTTTGTGCCCTTCGCCCTTCCGCCAGTTCCGCCTCTGGACGTTTCCGGCCCGCTGCGCGAAGCGTACGACGCAGCGCTGCTTTCCATCGGCAGACTCGACAGCGTCTCACTGCTCCTGCCCGACACGGCACTGCTCCTGTACACATTCCTCCGCAAGGAGGCGGTGCTTTCCTCGCAGATCGAAGGCACGCAGTCCTCGCTCTCCGATCTCTTGCTGTTTGAATTGGACTCAGCGCCCGGAGCACCGCTCGAAGATGTGCGCGAGACTTCGCGATACGTGAACGCCCTCGAGCACGGCATGCGGCGGTTGGCAGAGCATTTTCCGCTTTCCAACAGGTTGATTCGTGAGTTGCATGCGGCGCTCCTCTCTCGAGGCAGGGGCAGCGACAAAAGTCCTGGCGAATTCCGCTCCACACAGAACTGGATCGGCGGACTCAGGCCTGGTCTGGCCCACTTCGTGCCTCCGCCGCCGGAAGAAGTTCCCGTCTGCATGGCGAAGTTGGAGCGCTTCCTCAACGATCGACCGACCCGGACTCCCACCCTGATCAAGGCAGCGCTGGCGCATGTTCAGTTCGAGACCATTCACCCGTTTCTTGACGGAAACGGACGGGTGGGCCGGATGCTGATCCCGATGATCATGGTCTCGGACGGACTGCTGAAAGACCCCCTGCTGTACCTCAGCGTGTTCTTCAAGCAGCACCGCGCGCAGTACTACGAACTGCTCCAAGCAGTGCGCACGAGCGGTGATTGGGAGAATTGGCTGGCGTTCTTTCTGGAGGGAGTTCGAGCGACCGCTGTGACGGCCATTGCAACAGCGAGGGCGCTGGCGACCATGTTCCAGGAAGATCGCCGGTTGATTCAGAATCTGTCGAGTGGTGCCGGATCGGCGTTGCGGGTGCATGAATCCCTGCAGAAGCACCCGATCCAGACCATCTCAAGCCTCAGCCAGTCCACGCAGCTCACGATTCCTACCGTCACGGCTGCGTTGGCACGACTGGCGAAGTGCCATCTCGTGGAGGAACTGACCGGCAAGCAGCGTGGCAAGGTCTACGGATACCGCCAATACCTGAAGATCCTGGAGTCGGGGCCGCTCGGCGAGAGCCGATAGACAGCCCCCTACCGCCGGCGCAGCTTCATCAGCAGGCGCAGGAACTCGATGTACATCCACACCAGTGTCACGAGCACGCCGAAGGCCGCATGCCACTCCAGCGCCTTGGGTGCGCCATCCCTCGCGCGGCCCTCGATGAACTCGAAATCGTGCACAAGATTGAGGGACGCGATCACGCAGATGAAGACTCCGACCCCGATCCCCAGCGGAGACGAGTCGTAGAGGAACTCAAAGCCGCCCATGCCGAAGAGCCGGAACAGCATGCTGGCGAGGTAGACCAGTCCGATGGCGACCGTCGAGACCGTCACGATCTTCATCACGATGCCGCCGCCGCGCACCAGTCCGCTGCGCCACAGCCCCAGCACGGCGACCGCGGCTCCGAATGTCAGCAGCAGTGCCGTGGAAGCGATGCCCGGATAGCTGGCGTTGGCGAAGGCCGAAATCGCTCCGAGGAACAGGCCTTCGGCTGCCGCGTACGGCGTTGCGAGGAAGGGCACACTGCGCGGGACAAAAGCCATGATCAGGCCGAGCACAAGCGTTGCGATGAGGCCGCCGATCATCCAGGGATACACGGCCTGCGGATCCACACCGCCGACGCGTGACCAGGTGATGCTGGCCGCGAGGCCAGCGACACCGCACAGGTAGGCGGTCTTGCCGATCACGCCGGCGACGGTCAGTTGACTGGTTCCGAAATTCTCGCGCGCGGCGCGCTCAAACGAGCCTTCGGTCAGAACGGGATTGCTCACTCTCAAGGCCATGTGTCTCTCCTTGGGCGTGAGTATACGGCCCGACCGCTCGACTCCGGTGATGAAAACACCGCCGCGACCGATCAAGAAGCACTGCCGATCCTCCCGGGCCCTGGTGAGGGAACACGCCAGCCCTGATCCGCACGATCACCGCACGATCACCGCACGATCACCGCACGATCACCGCACGATCACCGCACGATCACCGCACGATCACCGCACGATCACCGCACCATGACCGCGCTGGGCTGCGTGCGAGTTTAGGTTACGCAGCTCAAGCCCCGGCGGCTGCCCTTTGGATGGGCGCGGTGAATCACTCCGCCGTGGTGGGATCCATCGTCGTCACCACGCGCGAGATCTTGTTGGCGGGAAAGCCACCCTTGCTGGCGTGTTCGCGAACAGCCGCTTCGCTTGGCGCCACATAGACGAAGTAGATCTTGTCGCCCCTGACGTAACTCTGCACCCACTGCACCTCGGGACCCATTCCGCGCAAGATGCTGCAGGATTTCTGCGAAATCGCCTGAAGATCCTTCGCTGAGAGGTTGCCGGCGCCGGGAATTTCTCTTTCGATGACAAACTAAGGGATGGTGGGATCCTGGCAGACACCAGCCGAATGCTGCAGGAGGGGGCGCAGCGTTGCTGAAAAACCGCAACTCGTAGTAGTGTTCAACACATGAAGATTCTGCTGGTACTTAGCCTTCTGACCCTTGGCCTGATCACCGTTGGCTACGCGATGAGCACCCGTGCCTCGAACGCCGAGGCCGCTCCCCTGATCTGCGCCGAGGGCGCGTGCCTGAATCCCGAGCAATGCGGCGGACAGGATACGGTCTGCCCTGCCGGCCCGGAGTGCTTCACGCCCGAGCTGTGCGCCGACGAAGAGCGCGTCTGCCCGCGCTGACCCGCTTCGCGCTCCCGCCTCAGCCGAAGCAGAGGCGGTGCGTGAAGCGGCCGGGAAGGAAGGAGAGCGCGCCTGCGATCAGCAGCGCGCCGATGTACAGGCTCACCATCGCACGCTTGTGCCCTTGGATATCGCCGCGGCGCACGGTACGGAACGCGCTCCAGACGCCGTGCAGCGTCAGCGGCACGAACAGGTGCAGCAGTCCCAGACGCAGCGGCCCGAGTGCCAGCGTAGGACCGACATAGGCCGGCATGCCGATCGTCGACAGCGCCGTGATGAGCATCAGCCCGAGGTAGAGCTTGCCCAGCGCGCGATGGCGCGCGCCGCCCTTCTTTCCCAGCAACAGCCACGCGCCCAAGACCGTGGCGGGCAGCACTGTCGCCAGATGCAACTGCATCAGCCAAGGCGCATGCAGGAGTAGTTCCAGCTTCTCACCCATGGCGCAGCACTACGCAGCCGCGGGCCTGCTATTTCACGCCCGGTTGGCGCAGGATCTTCGCCATCGGCCGGCCCTTGGCGAGCTCGTCGATCAGCTTGTCGAGCCGACGCACCTCCAGCATCAGCGGATCTTCGATCTCCTCGATGCGCACGCCGCAGATGACACCCGTGACGAGCACACGCTGCGGGTGAAGTCTGGGCGCAGAGGCGAAGAACTGCTCGAAGTCGGTCTGTGCGGCGAGCTGCTTTTCGAGAGCTGCCTGCGTATAGCCCGTGAGCCAGCGGAAGATCTCATCCACCTCGGCCTGGGTGCGCCCCTTCTTCTCCACCTTGGCGAGATAGTGCGGGTATACGGATCCGACGGACAGGCTGTAGATGCGGTGCTTCGCCATGGGAGGAATCCGGCCCTTGATCCTAGCGGCAGGTTGCGCAGGCCCCCCCATCGCTCCCCACAGCCCTGCCGCCCCTCCCCCGCACCCGGACTTTCCCAATCCGAACAGGCGGCGCGCCGCGCCTGCGCTACACTCCCTGCGAGTCTGATCACCCCCTCCGCCCCGTGCGGCGCACCCCAAAACTGCAATCACCCATGATGCTCTCTTTCCTGCGTTCCCTCGCGACGATCGGCCTCCTCTGTTCCCCGCTGCTGGCGGGCGAGGGCTGGGTCGCCGACTACGACGAGGCGGTCAAGATCGCCAAGGCCGAGAAGAAGGACCTGTTCGTCGACTTCACCGGTTCCGACTGGTGCGGCTGGTGCAAGAAGCTCGACAAGGAGGTCTTCGTCCATGACGCCTTCAAGAACGAGATCACCAAGAACTTCGTGCTCGTCAGCCTCGACTTCCCGCGCGACGAGGCCATCAAGGCCAAGGTTCCCAACCCCAAGCGCAACAAGGAACTGCAGGAGCTGCACGGCGTGCAGGGCTTCCCCACGATCCTCTTGATCACGGCGGAGGGCGAAGTCTTCGGCCAGACGGGCTACCAGCAGGGCGGCCCCGAGAAGTACATGGAGCACATCAACCAGCTCACCACCTCCGGCAAGAAGGATCTCGCCGAGTCGAAGGTGCTCGTCGCGGCCTGGGAGAAGGCCTCCGACAAGGACAAGTGGGCCGCCTGGGACAAGATCGCCGCCGCGCTGGAGACCGCCAGCGCCGAGAGCATCCTCGCCAAGGCCTACCTGCCCGCCGTGCGCTCCGCGCTCGAGTCCGACAAGGACAACAAGCTCGGCAAGAAGCTGCGCGCCATCGAAGTGCTGATGAAGAGCGGCAACGCCAACGAGGAAGTCATCACGGCGGCGCTTGCGCTCGACCCCAAGAACGAGAAGGGCCTCAAGGAGCGCGCCGTGCGGGCACGCTTCGACACTCTGCAGAGCCTCGATGACGTCAAGGCCGCGGTCGCCGCGGCGGAAGAGCTGCTCGCGGGCGGCAAGCTGAAGGACTCGAAGATCGACTTCGACATCAACTTCATCTGCGCCTTCATGAACAAGCAGCACCTCAAGAACGATGAGGCCGCCAAGAAGTTCGCGACGCGCGCCAAGGAGATCGGCGGCGGCGATCCGCGCCAGATGGAGTTCCTCGACTCGATCCTGGCCGGCTGATTTCGGCCACGGCGCAAGCCAGCAAAGCAGCGGCCGCCCTCATCCGGCGGCCGCTGTCATTTTTGGGGCAATCCATCCAGCGGGCGCCGGCACCGCTGGGTCAGATGGCCCGCAGCGTGTAGCCTGCCCCAAGGAGATCATCGCTTGAATCCCATGCCCCCCATGCTGTGCCGAGTGCTGCTGAAGCTGCTCGCCGTTTGCCTGTGCACTTTGAGCCTGTGGGCCTCCGAAGAGGACACAAAGACGCTGCGCGTATTCCTCTTCATGGGCCAGTCGAACATGGTGGGCTCGCACTCGCGCGTCGAGGACATCCGGCTCTACCCGCCCTTTGCCGGCCTCGAACAGCCCCAGGCCGCCGTGCGCTACTCGTACTGCATCGGACGCGAGGACAAGGCCAAGTCCGACGGCTGGACCGAGCTGAAGCCGCTCGAGGGAGTCTTCGGGCCCGAGTTGAGCTTCGCGCGCAGCGTGACGCAGACCATCGCGGCTCCCATCGCGATCGTCAAGGTCGCCGCGGGCGGCACGACGCTCGGCGGTGACTGGAACCCCGATCAGCCGAGCGGCTTTGCGCTCTACCCGCTGGCGCTCGAGTGCGTGCGCAACGCACTCAAGGAGCTCGAACAGCGCGGTATCCCCTACCGGCTCGAGGGTTTCGTCTGGCACCAGGGCGAGAACGACATGTTCGAGGAGCCCTTCCGCAAGAGCTACGCCGCCAACCTGGCGCGCTTCATCGCCTGCTGGCGCCGCGATCTGGGGGCACCGGCCTTGCGCTTCCACATCGGCGAGCTTTGCACGAAGACCGTCTGGGGCATGGACAACCGCGCGCCGATGAACGCCATCGCGCTGGCGCAGCAGGCGGTCGCCGATGCCGATCCGCTCGTCGACTACGTGCCCACCTCGCACATCGGAGTCGAGATCGGCGGCGACGGAGGCCTGCACTACCACTACGGCACGCTGGGCCAGCTCGAGCACGGCGTCAACTACGCTCAAAGCTACCTGCGCGCCATCGGCCGATGGCAACCGCATGAGCGGCCGCTCGCCGCCTGGCCCTACGCCAAGGAGGAACCCGTGCGCCTCTATGTGCTCGCCGGACATCGCAACATGGAGGGCGAGTGCGCCTTCGTGCAGGAGCTGAAGTCACTCCCCGGCAAGGCGACGCTGGCGAACGATAACCCGCGCATCGCCTTTCGCTACAGCCTCGGCGGCGGAGCCAAGCTCAGCAACGGCTGGGAACCGCTCGGCCCGGCGGGCTGCTACGACACCTTCGGCCCCGAGCTCAGCTTTGGCAGTGCCCTCGCCGGCGCATCGAAGCAGCGCATCGCCATCGCCAAGTTCACGCACAGCGGCTCGCAGCTCGTCGACTGGACGCCCAAGGGCAGCGAAACGCCCGCACGCAATCTCTATCCCGAGTTCATCCGGTTCGTGAAGAGCTGCGTTGAGGAGCTTCAGGCCCGCGGACAGCGCGTCGAGCTCGCCGGCATCGTCTACCACCTCGGCGAGAACGACATGTCCTTCGGCCCGTACCGCCGCCGCGCGATCGGCGACCTCGCGCAACTGATCGCGCAGAGCCGCAAGGATCTGGCGCTGCCCGAGCTCTTGTGGTGGGTCAGCCAGCAGCCGCCGAGCGATTCGGACAAGCCAGGGGCGCACGATGTGACTGCGGAGCTGCGCGCGCTCGCTGCCGCGGATCCTCACCTGGTGCACCTGCCGGTCTTTGATCTCTCCGGACGGGAGCGCGAGCTTGTGATCACGACGCCGGGCATCGTGGAGCTCGGTGAGAGGCTCGCCGCATGCGTTCGCGAGCAGAAGGCGTCACCGCCCGCTCCCGCGCCGCGCTGAGCCGAAACGAAGGCCGCGTGCGCTCAGGTTGACAATTCAGGGCCTTGGTTTACGATTCTGGAGTATATGCGGGATGCGATTGACGATCTGATCGATGCCAACGGACGTGTGACGACCGGGGAGCTGGCCAAGGCACTCGGGGTCAGCCGGCAGGCCGCGCATCGGCAACTGGCGGCCGCGGTGGCTGCGGGTCGCCTCCGGGCGGAGGGTCAGGCCCGCGCCCGCCGTTATCTGCCCTCGACTCCCCGCTTCCGCTTCGACGCCGCGGGCTTGGGCGAGGACCGGGTGCTCGCCCATGTCCGCGCAGCGCTCGATGCCGGCTTTCGTTCGCTGTCCGACGCCGAGGATCGCCTGCTGTCCTACGTGTTCACCGAGATGGTCAACAACGCCATCGAACACGCACACGGACAACACGTGCACGTGAGTCTGGAGATCCGCGCCGAGTCGGTCGAACTGGTGGTCGGCGATGACGGAATCGGTGCCTTTGCCTCGGTGCAGAACGGGCGCGGCCTTGCCAGCCCGCTGGAAGCCGCCGCCGAAATCACCAAGGGCAAGGTCACCACGCTCCCCCGGCAGCATTCGGGCGAGGGCGTCTTCTTCAGCTCCAAAGCCGTCGACCACTTCGAGTTGTCAGCCAACGGCTTCGTGCTCGTGGTCGACAATTCCATCGACGACCTGACGATCCGCGCCGCACCCGAACATCCCGGCACCATCGTGCGCCTGCAATTCGCGCGGCCGCTCGTGCGCTCCCTGCAGGCCGTGTTCGCAGCCTGGACGGACGAGTACGAGTTCACCCGCACCCGCACGGTCGTGAAGCTGTTTGGTCTCGGCCGCGACTTCGTCTCGCGCTCCGAGGCGCGCCGCATCCTGCAGGGACTCGATTCCTTCCGCGAGATCGTCGTCGACTTTCAAGGCGTCGCCGGCATCGGTCAGGGCTTCGCCGACGAGGTGTTCCGCGTGTGGGCGCTGCAGCACCCGACCATTCGTCTCGTGCCAACCCAGATGGTCGACGAGGTGCGCTTCTTCGTCGAGCGGGCAGAGCGCGCGCGGCGGGCGGGCAGCCGATGAGCTGCCGACCGCAGCAATCGGCCCACTCTGCGCCTGACTCACGCAGCACCCGGCGCGCTGAGCGCGCAGACTGACGGCGCACGTCACTTGGGTCTTGGCTCTCGCGCCTCCATCACCAGCACCCAATCCTGAGGCGAGGGCACATTGGGCGTCTGCCAGCTGCCCGATGCCGTGCTCATCACTCCCTTGTCGAAACGGCGGCCCGCAGCCGGATCAAAGAAGAACACGGAGTACTGCAGATCCGGCACGAGGCCGTGCACTGTGATGCCGCTCCAATCGTAGATTCCGCGGCGCGGGATGTAGATCAGTCGCGTTCCGCCCGGCAAGCCCGCGGCGAAGCACCCCGGCGCCCACTCCGGATGCGACTCAAAGCGATGCCAAGGGTATTGCTCGAGCAGCGCCTTGCCCATGCCCAGCTGTCGCGAGCCCGGATACTGCAGGCCTTCCTTCCATGTCGTCCAGTCATAGGGCTGCCGATCCCATGCGCCCCAGTTGCCGTGATCGCCCTCCACACCCGCATGCCAGACGCCCGCGGCACCGTAGGTATGACCTGCCGCTCCGCTCAGCATGTTGCGCCAGAAGATCCGCCGCTGCACATCGCCGAAGCCCTGCTGCATGTGCCCCTCGTAGCAGGTCTCGCCGCACAGAACGGGCATGGCCGGCCGGTTTCGCACAGCGGCGCTCAGCAGCTCGAGCGTGCCATCCGCCACGGCTTCGCGCTCATCATGGTTGCCGCCGACCATGTCGTAGTCCACGAGCCGCGGATCCCCGGGATTGCCCTGCCAGCCGCGCATCGTGTGACAGCTCAAGGGCCGCGCGAAAGGGTCGATGCTGCGCAGATACGCAGCCACCTCTGCCCACGGTCCCTGCCCCCACTTGGTCTCGTCCGGGATTTCGCCGGCCAGAATCCACAACACCGGCGAGGCTGCGTAGCGCGCCACGAGATAACGCCAGTGGCGCTGCAGGCTCTGCACACCGAACTTCTCCATGCTGTTGCAATCCCCGCGGCCCCATGCTCCGACGATGGCCGGAGCAATACCCGCCTCCACGAGCTGAGCCAGACGCCAATCCGCGGCGTCGAAATAGGCGGGATTGACGACGCTCATGTCTTCGGCGAGATAAGGCAGCCCGCCTTCGTTCGCGAGGCTCGGCGCCAGGAAGTTCTCGTCGGGATAGGGCCCGCACACGATCTGCACCACATTGAAGCCCTTGGCCCTGCGATCGGCAGTCAGCTCCGCAAAGTCCTCCGCGGTCATTCGGCGGGAAAGACACTTCCACCAGGTATCGCCCAACCACAGGAAAGGCGTGCCATCGGCATGTTCGAAGTACGCCTGACCGGCGCGCGTCTGCACCGGACCATGCTTCCACAGGCGGTTTGCGCTCGTGCCCGGCAACACCTCGATGCGGCCCTCCACTCCGTGCAGCCCGCGATCGGCGGTCTGGCGACACTCCGTGCGCCAGCGGTGCGTGCCGACCTGGGGAGAGGCGTAGCGAAACTTCCAGCTCTGTCCGCCCGCCCAGTACGCGGGCACGCGCAGCTGCCGGCCATCGGGCCGCGTCACCAGAGCGTCCAACTCGAGTTCCAGAAACGGGTTCGAGTAGCTCTGCGACGAGTTCAGGGTGAACTCCGCGATCCGATTGGCTTCGACCCGCACGGCCTGCGCCCGTTCCGCGTCAACACGTTCTGCTTCTGCCTGTGCCGCCGGAACCTGCAGCGCTGGAAACGGAACAGCCGCTTGCACGCCCTGCGTCGATGCACCGCAGAGCAGCATCCACGCGCCGACAAACCACGAGCACAGCTGCATGCCTTTGCACTCCCTGCGAACCATCCGCCCTACTTCGCCTCCTGACGCGTCACGATCGGTACATAGCCAACCTCGAAGCCCTTCGGCGGCGTCACGAGCACGCCCGCATCCAGCGCCGCGAGCCGGCCCGTCGTCGCACTCGGCAGATACGCGCGGTCCTTAGTCCAGTTCCGATGCAGCAGCTCGACGCGCTGCTGCATGCGTTCGCGCTCCTCGCTGGAGAGATCCGCATGCTGCAGGGCGGGCTGATCGCAGAAGCGATACCAGCTGTAGGTCACGACACTGCCATCGCCCAGCTCCGCGCGGAACGGCCCCGCCACCGGGCCGGGCTTGCTCCACGCGCCATCACCCGGCGTCACATACGCTTCTGCACGCGACTTCGTCGGCGGCGTGAACGCGACGTCGCGCAGGCTCGCCGGCAGCACGGCACCCTTGGGTGCGGCCTGCCACTGCGGCGCCTTGCCCTCGCGCTCGACCAGCACATAGTGCTCGGGCAGCGTCGCCAGCCCGTCCTTGCCGACATCGACCATGGATCTGTCCCACCGCCATCCGAAGGTGTGGCCATCGACCACTTCCGGCTTCGCGAAGCTCGCCCAATCGAGCGCCCGGCGCTCTTCCTTGGGCGTGTTCGGCGCATGGATGCGCCAGGTCGACCAGCCCTTGCCCGTCATCGTGTGCA
>SXGS01382109.1_pt1 | contig 10508 bp, 13 predicted proteins | sample 3174681 | NCBI WGS metagenome assembly SXGS01 (sample SAMN11356861, study PRJNA531348) | freshwater metagenome | isolation source: freshwater sample F1-80 | place: China: Fuxian Lake, Yuxi | collected 2017-12-25
ATTCGTGTTCGGCAAGCCGAGTCTCTTCGGCACGTGTGTGGCACTCCCGAATAGCTTGCAATTGCGCGGTCGGGTCGTGGTCAGAACCGTCCTCGGCCGCGGGTGTTGGTCCCACTTGGGACCGCAGTTCCCCGGGAACCATCCGGCAAGCGAGTGCCTCGCAAGCCAGGCAGGTGTCCGCAATGTCATCCTTGTCGAGCGAGGACAGTACGTCGTCCAGTTGCGGGACGCCCAGGGATGCTAGTTCCCAGAGTAACCAGAGCCGCAAGGGCGAGTGGAGCGGTGCCCGCCGTAACCTTCCGAGAAGGGACCGATACGCGAGTTCGGGAAATGCCAGGTGCAGTTGATGGATGGCCGCGGACAAGGCGGTCAAGCATGGAGGAGCTGGGTACGATACATCACCACCGCCAACCGGCTGGTCCCCGTACAATTGGATCCACTGCAAACGCTCTCGCAGCAGCAGTCGGCAGAAAGTCCGCGACAGCCACTCGCCATCCGGCACAGCACCGCCCCGGATAGATCGCAAGTTCGCAAGGACGCCGTACCAGCGCTCATTCCGCGGCTCGGGATTGCCCAGCCAGCGCTCAGCATCGCAAAACAGGGTGCCCAGTTTGCGCAAATCCATGCTCACGGTTTCCCCAACGGTGCCCAGCCGCTAAAGAAGTCCGGATAGAATCGCGCCAGCTTGGGAGGGATGTTGATGACCCATCTGCCTGGTCCCCGGCCATGGTCGAACCAGATCATACCAGTATCTTTGACTCGATCGTATATCGCCTTTGGTACCGTTGTGGTCCACACGTCTACGCCCTCGCCAGAGGAGTACCACTGCGCGTATTCCAGATCGGGTGTGAACGATGCAGCTCCTTGTGGCCCGGCGCCGGACATCTGTCCTGTCAATCTCAGTTCGTCGAGTTGATCGGGTCGCGGCACTCGATAGACCACAACGTCGTCACCACACGGCGCGGTGAGATGCAGATGTCGGGTAGCTCCAACAGGAGCATCCGGGCCGCACCACGGTTGAACCTTCCTTGTGCGTCACCGATACGGGCCCGAGAGCAAGACATGACCCCGGAACTACCTCGTGACCGCTCGATGCTCCAGCGGTTGGACGGGAACAGGGCGCTCGGGCGCCCGAACTCCGACGGCGTACCGGCGGTTAGCGCCAAATCCGCGTTTCTAGGGCTCGCTGGGCGTGCCCACGCGGCCTATCTGGGGGCGCGCCTCCGGAGAACTGCTCACACTCGGGAACTACCCGACATGTGCATCCCACCCCGTTGCAGGTACGCAGCCAGTCCCACAGTTCCTCTCCCAGCGGCAAGCTCAGACGTTCCTCCAGTTGCCGAATGGCCGATCCGAGGCACCACCCGGCGAAGACGCGTTCTGGAGGTGGCGGCGCATGCCGCAGCCGTTCCAGGACGGGCCGCGCCAGGAAGCGATGTGAGCGCTCAATACGGAATGGCGACATGCATATCCCGCATGACCAGACATTCCCATCCAAGCCTCTCCGTGAGTTCGCGCGCGAGATAAATAGCGATCAACTCCCGCAATGCCACACTTTCGTCGAGACTGAGGACCGTTCTCCTTGCGTACAAGCTGACAGACCAGTCATACGACTCCAGTATTAGGTCTCCAACGTCCTCCAAGTCAGCGCGGTAGACGACGAAGAACGTGTTCAGCAGCGTGCCCCTGCTCCGGAAGCAGGGGTCCGAGTCTTCGTCCTCCAGGCGAAACTGCACGGGAAGCAATTGCTCCACCGCGGTGGTGACCTCCTGCAGATTCCCCCCCCCCCGCACTAGCACCCCGATGTTGACCGACATGGCTGGTCTCCGCCTCCTATTGGGTACCCCTTCCCACGAAGAAGCCATCCCCAATCACTGCCAGGTGGTCCAGTTTCTCACGATTGTACCCGATACCCAGCACGCGACCGATGCCCCGCCACGCCTCCCCCTCGGTAAGGCCCGTGCCCCGCCCATCAATCACGATCGTTCTCGCCTGGCCCCCACTCCTAACGGAGTCGGCCACCGCGTTCTTGATGGAATTGGACCCACCGCTGTCCAGACTCTTGAATTCCACAGGCAACCCATCCACGAGGGCATCCGCCTGTCGTCCTCCCTGCGGCGAGTGGTGCAACGGGTTCCGTTCCACGCTACGCCCCAACCCCTGTAAGTAATCAGCGATGGCTTGCTCCCTCGGGTCAAAGCAAGGCCGCGCATTATGCACCCACACGCCGCCCGCGTAATAGGTGTGCGTCCGCTCCACCTCAAAGTTGTAGACCCGGGTGTGCGCCTCCTCCCACCCCAGGCCCACCACCGCCACGCGCCGTCCACCCACGCGGCGCAGCAGGTCTCCACGCGCCAGTTTCCGCGCCGCGATGAAGCCGCGGCCCTCCACGAAGAACGGGTGGCCTTCCGTCGCCGTCACGCGCGCGCCGTCGGCGGTCTCCACCTCCAGGATCTTCTCGACTTCACCGACGAAGGTGCGCGCTACCTTCCCGTAGCCCTGCTGTCCCGTCGCCGGGTCCGCCGTCCGCACGGTGTCCCCGGCGCGGATCTCCTCAATGGGTGTGCTCCCCTCCCGGGTGGCGATCCGCGTTCCTCCCGCGAAGCAGAAGCTGCCCCGGAAGAAGCCCGCTGGAGGTGGAGCGCAGTCTTGCAGAATCGGACCGGGGCCATCCAGCTACCGCGATTGCCTCAATCATCGAACAGGATACCGGGATCAAAGTGCCACGCGGGAACCAGGTTGTCCTCATCGTGCCATTCCACCCGAACTGCCTCACCTGCCACCCTATGTGCGGCCCGCCGGACGGCTTGTACATCGTAGGGCAGCCCGGTAAACCACCTGGGGCTCAACGCTAGTGCGACTACGAGCCCCAACCCCGTGGTGTCACACGCGCACTGCGGAGGGGAAACCGGCCACCCCTCCACATACGCCTGCCACCACAAGCCCTGCCCGGTCCGGATCGCGATCAGTCCACGATCCGCGAGACAGATGGGACTACAGAAGGCTGCGAAGCTGAAGTAAGCATCAGCAAGCTTGCGATACTCATCACGATCCATATCGGTGAGTTCGCGGGAAACGTCGTGGAGGGTACGCACCAGGACATCGCTCGTGCCCCAAGCCGCCATTCGCTCGATGATCGGATGGATGGGTCCGGTGTAGGCACGGAATACCGCCTGAGTAGGAGAGACAGCCAGTGATCCATGATCCGGATCCCTGAATACGCCTCGAGTCCAGATCCCCTCCAGGGGATTGATCACGGGCCACCGCATGTGCGCCGCATGCGCCTCCCCAATATGCATGACCGGTCGCGCGCGTGCGTGATCGAGTTGGGTTCGCCAGGAAACAGCCATATCAATACTCCCATGCATTCGGCGTGGGCTGTGGTGACCTACTTCGGGAGAAAGTCGAGATCGTCCCAATGCAGCCAGAGTTGCTGCCACTCATCGAGCGGGACTGCATCGCTGGTTCCGAGCATCATTGGGTCTCGCACCAATTGATCCTTCACATGCACGTCGTGATGCCTCCACGGAAGGAATCCGATCTCGTCGCGCGGCCCGCTGACGGGCTCACGCGCTCGAGCTACAAAATCCCCAGTCTCGGGTTTGGGTTTCAGACGGTCGACGTCGCCCTGTGCTTTCCGGAATTGGACCGGCCATAGTTTCCGGAAAGCACACGCCCCCTCGGCCCGCCCGCTGCTCCCCCAAAAACCCGGCGCCGCGCCCGGCGCCCGGCCCGTGCGCTGGCGCGGCGACGTGGGTGCCGGGGCCGCGCGCGATCACCTGCACCGACGGCTCGCGGCCCGCGCGCTGCACCTCAATTCCCCGGGCTTTTGCCACGATACTCGTCAGCCCCTGCTTGGCCACAGCACCCTCCTGACGGAGGCGCACGCGTCGCCAGATACCTGCGCAGCCAGTTCACGTCGCAGAGCCGCGGATCGTCTCCCGCAAACACTCGTCCGGGTTCGCCCGGGACCACACGAGTGTGCGCGAGCGCAAAGTCTGGGATCGCCTGTCTCACTGCTGCGATTGTGAACGGCAGTCCCGTGAACCAATGAGGATCCAACTGCACGGCTACCATCAGCGCCACGTGGTGGAGCGCTTCGGTTTCCAGCCACTTGGGCGTTACGGGCCAGCCGTTGCGGAACGCCTGGAGCCATAGGCCCGCCTGCGTGCGCAGTGCCAACACCCCCCCCTTCGCCAGAAAGAGAGGGGTAGCACAATGGCTCGGATGGAAGTCCCTGGCTTCAAGCGGTGCTCCTTCCACGATTGCCGTCGTTCCCGCGCGAGGATGCAGGTCCAAGAAGGCCAGGAGCAGGTTGTCCACGCAGACCCAGTCCGTTTCCTCCGCCAGTACTGGATGAAGGGGACCGCCCTGCACCTCAAGGAAATACTCGGCGGGCGCCACGGTCAGGGTGGTATCAACCGGCTGGAGGAACGCCATCCGGGACCACACCAACTCTGCTGGGCTAAGGCAAGCAGCCGTCAAATGCGCCCGGTGGCGCTGCCCAATGAACATCTCCGGGCGCTGCTTCGCCGTGTGTAGCCATCGTTCCCATCCACATGCGTTCGGTCTGCCCTGTACTGGCATGTCTCCCCCCCCCACATAATCCATGCGATAGTGTGACGTGTGCGGACCAAATACTGCTCAAAAACCCCGCTCTTGTCGTGTGGGCAACGTCCCGTTCGCCCGCACGTAGTTGAGCAGTTCGTCCGAGAGCGGCATCACGCCAACGGCGTTCGGATAATGGACCAACTTGGCGAGGTAGTCCGGGAGGACGAGCCCAGACCACTGGCTGGTCTCTGGGAAGAAGTCGGTGACGATCTCATCCGGAGAGAGGTTCATCACATGGTGATCCCAGTTGCTTTCGCCAACTGTCTGACCCAGAGTCGGCAACCCGTGGAGCGGATACAGCACATGCGGTCTGCCGACGGCAGGGTTCTGCTCCCAAGCATCAAGAGCGAATTTGCTGCAGTCACGTCGCGCATTATGCACCCACACGCCGGCGGCGTAGTAGGTGTGCGTCCCCTCCACCTCAAAGTTGTAGACCCGGGTGCGCGTCTCCTCCCACCCCAGTCCCACCACCGCCACGCGCCGTCCGTCCACGCGGCGCAGCAGGTCCCCGCGCGCCAGTTTCCGCGCCGCGACGAAGCCGCGGCCCTCCACGAAGAACGGGTGGCCTTCGGTCGCTTTCACGCGGGCGCCGTCCGCTGTCTCGACTTCGAGGATCTTCTCGACTTCGCCGACGAAGGTGCGCACTACCTTCCCGTAGCTCTGCTGTCCCGTCGCCGGGTCCGCCGTCCGCACCGTGTCGCTGGCGCGGATCTCCTCAATGGGTTTGCTTCCCTCCCGCGTGGCGATCGGTGTTCCCGCCGCGAAGCAGTAGCTGCCCCGGAAGAAACCCGCCACCCTGGGCGCCATCGGCGCCGCCGCCACCCCGGCGCCGTGCGCCGCACCCCCGATGCCGGCGGAGCGGGCGATCTCCACCCCGCTGTAGCTGCACCGCCAGCCCAGGGACAGCTCGTAGGTTTGCACCGCCGCACTGGCCAGCGCCCCTCCGGCTACAGCGCCGATCAGGCTCTGCGGGAAGAGCCCCGCTACCACCCCGCTCAGCGTGCCGGTGGCGACGCCCCGCAGGATGCCTTCCGCGTCTTCGCCGCTGATCCAGGCGACCGTGCCCCCCGCCACGCCGCCGATCACCCGCCTACGGTGACGGTGACCACCAGCACGGGCACGTGGCACCGGGGTGCACTCCGGTGACCGGGTTGTTCTGGCTGTACCGGTAGCGGTTCCGGCGGCCATTGGGGTTACCGTCCAACCATTACCACAGGACCTATCCCAGGCAGCGGTCAGCTTCGCCCAGTGCTGTCCGCCAGGTACTGGCGCCAGTGATCGCCGCGGAGGATTGCTTCCGGCCGATCCCGCACCACCGAGAAGCGGGATCCTGGTCGGCTCGGACCCTCTGGATAGCGTCGCCCCCGCGAATTGCAACGGGCGTTGGGCCACCTGTTCATGAAGTGCAGGCCAGCGCCGACCTCCAACCAACCCAAGTCCTCGAAATTGGTAGGATGGTGCAAGGTCCCCACATCTACCCCGCCAGGACTGCAGCGGGACGATCTGCACCTGCGAGATGCGTTCTTTGCGCTCACCCAGAATTGGATGAGTTATTCTCGCACGGGACTTAACGGTGTGGGATGACCCTTTGCACACCCTCCAGTGCAAGGCAGTCCCATCCCGTGCCCTCTTCCAATTTGCGCGTAATGTAGGTTGTGAGCAGTCTCAAGAAGTCTGTCGCCTCATCCGGAGAAAACGTTCGTCGGCACCAGCACAGATCGATCGCTACTTCATACGATGACAACGGCAAGCCCCGATCATCCACCAGGTCGGCCAGAGAGACATCAATCCAGAAGCCGAGGAATTGAGCGCCACAGTCGAAGGCCAATTCATCAGCACTCGGGCGCTGTCGAAGCTGGATCGGGAGTATCTGCATCAAGGCATTCGCCACTGCTGTCGTGTCTCCGGAACCGCGGATCAGAATCGTAGTTTCAATCGCCATCTTGGTAGAATCCGCTCGTTTGGGCACCGACACCAGTCCGGCTACAGTTCGACAGAATAGGCAGCAGCGAGCTACCGTGTATGCTCCATCAGTGCATAGGCCTGCAAGGATGGGCGGGGGAAGCGAGCTGTCTCCACTCGCGCCTTCGCCGTCCCTGCTTGGCGTCTGTTGGTCCCCGACTTCCCCGGTCACGGTCCCCGTCCGATGAAGAACGCGTCACCAATGATTGCGACATGGTCTAGCTTGGCGCTCCAGTTCGGAACTCCGAAGACCCGCGCGAGACCACGTGCTGCCTCGTCCGGTGTCAATCCAGACCCACGTCCGTCGAACACCATAGTGCGAGCCGGGTGTGATTCCCTGGTACGGTAGATTAGGCGGGAGCAGCCATCCCTTTCAACGCGGCAAAGGGCCGCAGATCGAGCCGCCGCTGGGTGAGGGCGATCTCCACCCCGCTGTAGCTGCACCGCCAGCCCAGAGACATCTCGTAGGTTTGCACCGCCGCACTGGCCAGCGCCCCTCCGGCTACAGCGCCGATCAGGCTCTGCGGGAAGAGCCCCGCTACCACCCCGCTGAGGGCGCCGGTGGCCACGCCCCGCAGGATGCCTTCCGCGTCTTCGCCGCTGATCCAGGCGACTGCGCCCCCCGCCACGCCGCCGATCACTCCGCCCGCCGCTGCCGTCACCAGGAGCACGGGCACGTTGCCGGTGGGATCCACCGCGTTCACCGGGTTGTTGCTGCAGTACTGGTAGAGGTTCAGGCCGCCGCCGTAGCCGCTCGGGTCCGGGCTGATGAAGCGGCCCACGGCGGCGGCGTAGTAGCGGGCGCCCAGCCGCATCAGGCCGGCGGGTGCGTCGCTCTCGTACCCCCAGGCTCCGCCAAACTGGAAGTTCGTTTCCTCCGGCCCGGCGCTCGCCGTCTTCCGGCCGTACGCGTCGTAGCGGGCTATCTGGGGTTGCGTATCCTCCGTAGGATCTGGCGAAAGGTCGAATGAAGGTCGCGCCCGGCCTATCCCGCAACCGCAGCGGAGTCAGGGCTGTCCGAGAGACGGCATCGCCAGACGTCCGCCTCCGCTGGGCTGAGGGTGAAGACGAACTGCGGGTGTCCCTCGCGATCCACGATCGTGATTTCTCGTCCGCGGGGCGACTCTGCTGCCCAGAACGTAGCGTGGGGGGCAGTCAGCGACAGAAACCACCAGCCCCAACGCGACGCTGCACCGAACCTCTCGGGCTGCTGCGAGAAGGATTCGGGAGCCTGCAGCCCTGCAAGCAGCCGCTCCCGGATGAGGGCGCCCGAATCTGCGCCCAGTAGACGCAACTCCCCAGCGCGGCGAAGCCAGATCTCGGTCCACCCACGCTTGTTGCGCACGACGAAGCACAACTCACTCGATCCTGCGGGAAGCTCGAAGCGCGCGATGCGTCTTACAATGCTGTGCAGCCACTCTGCTTCTTCCGCAGTCGAGATGTTCAGTACTACTATCTCCTGGCCACCCGCATCAAGAATCGTCACCACGCGCCCTTCTGCGCCCGGTGATACCCATACGGAAGCACTCGGGTCGGTCAGGGACAGCACCCACCAGTATCGTCGATTCCCACCCATTATTGGCAAGCAGCGGTGCTGAAGCGTCGCCGGCGATTCGAGGCAGTCCATCAGCCCTTGGAGAAGCAGTTGCTGGTCTGCTACGCCGAGCATCCGTGTGTTGCCATCACGTCGCACGTACACTGCGATTCGTGAAACATCATGTGTGCCTGCCACGAACTGCAGTGTGGCCGATCCGGCGCCAAGCATCCAGGTTAGTGGTTCCACAGCCACGGCGGACTCGCTTCGTGCCCGAAAAAGTAGAACGTCACATTATCGCTAAATCCAGAATTCCAGTTACTCCGGATATGGCGAAGTTCGTGCCCCGTGACGTTGTCCGCCCACTCACCGGTGCCTGCAAGCACTCCCGGGATATCATCCATGTTCGTGAGATCGAAAAGCACGTCCCGCCCGTCGGCTTTCGCCTGATCAAGAGTGGACAGGCTGTATCGGATCCAGTCACCATCCGGCGGTCCGGGAAGATCATTGAGATTGATCGCATCGTGTGCATTCGCAAAATCGCGGAGCCCTCCGTCTGCCGAGGGACCGTATGCGATCGGGCAAGGCCGCGCATTATGCACCCACACGCCGGCAGTGTAGTAGGTATGCGTCCCCTCCACCTCAAAGTTGTAGACCCGGGTGCGCGTCTCCTCCCACCCCAGGCCCACCACCGCGGTGCGCCGTCCGTCCACGCGCCGCAGGAGGTCCCCGCGCGCCAGCTTTCGCGCTTCGACGAAACCGCGGCCCTCGACGAAGAACGGGTGGCCTTCCGTCGCCTTCACGCGGGCGCCGTCTGCCGTCTGCCGTCTCCACCTCCAGGATCTTTTCGACTTCACCGACGAAAGTGCGCACTACCTTTCCGTAGCTTTGCTGCCCGGTGGCCGGGTCCGCGGTGCGCACGGTGTCCCTGGCGCGGATCTCCTCAATCGGCTTGTCGCCATCCCGCGTGGCGATCGGCGTTCCCGCCGCGAAGCAGGCGCCACCTCGGAAAAAGCCCGCCACCCTGGGCGCCATCTGCGCTGCCGCCACCCCGGCGCCGTGCGCCGCACCCCCGATCCCCGCCGAGAGGGTGATCTCCATCATGCTGTAACTGCAGCGCCAGCCCAGAGGCATCTCGTAGGGTTGCACCGCCACGCTGGCCAGCGCGCCCCCGGCCACGGCGCCGATCAGGCTCTGGGGGAAGAGCCCCGCTACCACGCCGCTGAGGGCGCCGGTGGCCACGCCCCTCAGGATTCTCTCCGCGGGATCGCCACTGAGCTATGCCACCGCCCCCCCCCGCTGCGGTGGATTCCATATACAGTTTGCCCGTGGGATCCCCCGTATGCACTAGATTATTGCTGCTGTGCTGGTGGGAGTTCAGGTATCCTGTGTAAATTACACATCAACAGTATGGCGATTAGAATGGGATCGCTCGCTGTACGCCCTCCAGCACAAGGCAATCCCATTGGTAAGCGACAACCAAACTACGCGAGAGGAAAACTGCTATCAGGCGCCGGAGCGCAAGGGACTCCTCGGCGTGCAGTGTTGTGCGCGTCCAGTCCAATCCGATCCCGATTTCGTAGCGCGACAGTGGCAACCCCTGATCATCCACGAAGTCTGCCAGGAAAACGGTGATCCCGGTATCCAGTAACCCTGTCGTGCATTCAAAACAGGGATCATCGGCTGAAGAGACGAGCGGAAGGGAAACGGGCAGGAGTTTCTGGACCGCCTGTGCCACCTCCTCCAGGCCGCTGCTACCTCGCACCAACACGGTGATGTCTACGGACATGACTGCCCCCTATCGGGGTGCCCGCCCCACGAAGAAGTCATCGCCGATGATCGCCAAGTAATCCAGCTTTTTCGCGTAGTGGGGGACACCAAGAGCCCGTGCGATACCGCGCAGTGCCTCGTCCTCGGTCAAGCCGGTTCCGCGACCATCAATCACGATGGTCCGAGCCTGTCCCGTCCCCTTCACCGAACGACCCACTTCGTTCCGGATCGTATTCGAGCCGGGGCCAAAATCAGGACTCTTGAACTCAGTCAGCACGCCATCCACAAGCGCATCCCCTTGCCTGCCCGCACCCGTAACTCCCTGCAGCGGATTCGGCTGCACATTTCGACCCAAATCTGACAGGTAATCAGCGATGGCTTGCTCCCGCAGGTCAAAGCACGGCCGCGCATTATGCACCCACACGCCGCCGGCGTAGTAGGTGTGCGTCGCCTCCACCTCGAAGTTGTAGACCCGGGTGCGCGCCTCCTCCCACCCCAGGCCCACCACCGCCACGCACCGTCCATCCACGCACCGCAGCAGATCCCCGCGCGCCAGTTTCCGCGCCGCGACGAAGCCCTTCCCCTCGACGAAGAACGGGTGCCCTTCCGTCGCCTTCACCCGCGCGCCGTC
>SXGS01498529.1_pt1 | contig 10508 bp, 7 predicted proteins | sample 3174681 | NCBI WGS metagenome assembly SXGS01 (sample SAMN11356861, study PRJNA531348) | freshwater metagenome | isolation source: freshwater sample F1-80 | place: China: Fuxian Lake, Yuxi | collected 2017-12-25
ACCCTGCTCCCCGAGCCCGGCGACGCCGGGATCGACCGCCTCATGGCCGAAGCCGACTCGATCGCCGACGAGTTGGCGACGGCGCGGGGAAGCGTGGCCGACCTGGATGCCGCGGCCCTGGCCGACTATCTGACCCGCAGTGCCCACCTGGCCGAACTGGTCGGCCGTGCCGGCTCGTATGCCGGACTCCAGTTTTCGGTCGACACCCAAGACCCGGCAAACGGTGCACGCTTGGCCCGGATCGAAGAACGTTCGACGGCGATCGCGACGAAGCTGATGTTCTTCGAACTCGAGTGGGCCGAGGTGCCCGACGACCGCGCGGAGGCGTTGCTCAGCGACCCGCGGCTCGACTTCGCCGCGCACCATCTCCGTTCGGTGCGGCGCTACCGACCGCATCTGCTGACCGAACCCGAAGAGATCATCCTGACCGAGAAGAGCGTCAGCGGGTCGTCGGCGTGGGTCCGCTTGTTCGAGGAACTCCAAGCCGGCATCACGACCGAGGTCGACGGCGAGACGCTCAAACTCGAATCCGCGCTGTCGTTGCTCCAGTCGCCCGAGCGCGCGGTACGCCGAACGGTGGCTGGCGCGATCACCGAGGGACTCGAACCTGGACTGCGCACCCGCGCGTTCGTGTTCAACACGTTGCTGGCCGACAAGGCGACCGACGACCGTCTGCGTTCGTACCCATCGTGGGTGGCGAGCCGCAACCTGTCGAACGAAGCAAGCGATGAATCCGTCGCTGCGCTCGTCGACGCCGTGCAGCGCCATTACTCCATTGCGCAACGTTGGTACGCGCTGAAGGCGCAGTTGCTCGGTCTCGATCGCCTGGCCGATTACGACCGCAATGCAACGGTGGCCGCATCCGACGCGACCATCGGGTGGGCCGAAGCAACCGACATCGTGTTCGATGCGTACGCATCGTTCTCGGGGGAGTTGGCCGACATCGCGCGGACCTTTGTGCGTGAAGGGTGGATCGACGCACCAGTCCGGCCGGCCAAACGCGGCGGCGCGTTCTGCGCGTACACCGTGCCGTCGCATCACCCGTACTTGATGCTGAACTGGACGGCACGGCGTCGCGACGTGTTGACGCTTGCCCACGAACTGGGTCATGGCCTCCACGCGTACTTGTCCCGCTCGCAAGGCGTGTATCACTTCTCGACGCCGCTGACCTTGGCCGAGACGGCGTCGGTGTTCGGCGAGACCGTGACGTTCGGGCGACTCCTCGACGCGACCAGCGATCCATCGGAACGTCTGGCGCTGCTCGCCGAGAGTCTCGAGGGTTCGATTGCGACCGTGTTCCGCCAGATCGCGATGAATCGGTTCGAACACGGCGTGCACACCGAACGGCGCGAGCACGGCGAGCTGTCGGTCGAACGTTTCGGCGAGATCTGGTTCGAGACCCAAGCCGAGATGCTCGGCGACGCCGTCGAGATCACCGAGGGCTACAAGACCTGGTGGTCATACGTACCCCACTTCATCGCCTCACCGGGTTACGTCTACGCGTACGCGTACGGTCAGTTGCTCGCCTTGAGCGTCTACGCCCAGTACGAACAGCACGGCGACGCGTTCGTGCCGCAGTACCTCGAGCTGCTGTCGGCCGGTGGGTCGAGGGCGCCCGAAGCGCTCGGTGCAATGGTCGGCGTCGACCTGGCCGACCCCGGGTTCTGGGACGGTGGTTTGGCGATCATCGAACGCCAGCTCGCCGACACCGAGGCCGCGGCTCGGACCGCCGGGAGGCTGTGAACGGCGCCGGTTCTCGGCCGTCCGAGCCTGGCGCCGCAGTCCCCCGGACCGCCGATAATCCTCGTTATGTCAACTTGTGGAGTCGCTGACCTGGACACGCAATGCTGCGGCACCGTGCCAGGCGCGGCTGATTTCCCCAGGAAATCCCCCGGTTGTCGTACTTACGATCCCCAGGGCAATCGTCGTACCGTCGTTGCATGTTCGAGATCGAGATCACCGATGGTTCCGTCGAGGTCGTCGAGACGGCTGACAGCTATGTGCTGGAGGGGCCGCTCACGACCTTCTTCGTCGGCGACGGCCGCTCAGGGAAACTCTCGGCCTTCTCCACCCGAGTGGCGAGCTTTCGCACCGAGCGGATCGTGTCGGTCCGGCGGGTCGATGCGCCGCAGCTTCGTGTGCTGCCCGGATTGGGTGAGACGCTCCAGGCGGCGGGCCAATGACCCAATGACCCAGTGACTCAGTGACCCAGTGACCCAATGACCCAATGACCCAATGAGCCAGTGACCCGTCAGTCGTCGTCGGTGATCTGCGCGATACCGATCCCGGAGAACCCGCCGACAATGCTGTGTTTCGGTTCGACCAGCCAAACGAAGAACAGCTCGTCGCCTTCGGGCACGGCATCGGCATTGACGGTGACTGGGATCGTGGCCATGGTCTGACCGGGGGCGAACACGACCTGACCCCAGGCGGGGACGAAGTCACTCCCCTGGCTCGCCGACCAGGGCAGCGTCACCCAGCCGGCGCTCACCGTCCGTCCCGACGGTCGGTCGAGGTACACCGGTACGTTGATGGTCGTCGTGCCGGCGTCGCCCTCGACCGCTGTCCCCGTCGTCGGCAGCAGTACGGGCAACGGATCGTCGTCGACGATCAGCCCGAAACCAATACCGAAGAACCCACCAAGTTTCGCGTTCGTCGCCGGCTTGAACGACACCAACAGCAACTCGTCGTTCTCGTCGAGCGTGTCACCCCGCACTGTCACGTGCGCGAACCCCTGGGTTTGTCCGATCGGAATCGTCACCGCGCCCGACGCGCCGCTGAAGTCGCTCCCAGATGTGGCGGTATAGCCAAGTGTCTCCCAAGGAATGGTCACGACCCGATCGGTTGCGAAGCTGAGAGAGACTGGTACCGACACGACCGCGGTGCCGGTGCCCGGGGGTTCGTTGACTGCGGCAAGTTGCGGCGTGGCAATCGGAACCGCACGGTAGGTCGCGGTCAGCGTGCGCGCTCCGCTGACGGGCGGAAGCACATGCGACGCCGCTCCCCCGTCGCTCCAACCGACCCACTCGTAGTCGACGCCTGCAAGTTGGGTCGTCAGTGGTGCCGTGGCGGTCGGCGTGCTCGCTTCGATCACATCGACGTCGAGTGGGGTCGCGCCGCTGCGGGTATTGAGCGTCAGCGACACGCCAGGCGGCGACGACCGCAGTGCGATCGTGTGCGTTCGCGGGTCGAGTCGACGGGCCACGGTCGTTTGGAGCCCGGCACTGTCGGTCGCGGTGATGCGCACCTCGAGGTGCGACGGAAGTTCGTGGTCTGTCGCGGTGAACGATCCACCGCTGACGCCTTCGTACTGCTGGAACTGGTGCTCGTGACACTGCGTGATGTCGGACGGGTTGCAGTGATACTGGACGATCGCCCACGTGAAGGCTGACCCAGCGAGTGCGCCGTCCTGACCGTCGGTTGCGGTCGCTGCGAACGCGATCTCGTCACCGACGGCGAACGTCGTAGCGGTCGGGAGGACCAGTGTGACGTTCGGGGGTTGTTCTCCCGGGCGAAGCACGAACGAATCGGTTGCGATCGCGCCACCCACGTCGGTGACGCGTAAGCCGATCGTGATCGTCGCAGCCGAGGGGTATGAGCGTGATGGTGTCGCTCCGGTCGCATCGTCGTATTGCCCATCGCCGTCGAGGTCCCACGCAAACGAGAGCGGCTGCGCTTCGGGGTCGCTGCTCGCCGAACCGTCGAACTGCACGTTCAACGGGAGTGCACCGAAACGCACGTTGGCATCGGCGACGGCGACAGGTTCGGCGTTGCCCGCGGTATACCGCAGTCGACGTATGCAGTTACAACCGAACAGGCTGAGGTAGTACAACTCCCCTGCCGGGCTCACCTCGAGATCGGCCATGTTCACCAAGTTCGACGCGAACAGCTCGGTCGTTGCCGGGTCCGGTACTCCCCCGGCGCCGGGTGCCATGCGGTACAGACAGTTGCGCGTCAGATCGATGAAGAACAACGACCCGTCGTAGAGGTCCGGGTACGGTCCGGACTCGTAGAAGGCCAGCCCAGTGATGGCCCCCGCTCCGGTCGGGCAGCCGTCGCCGGGAACCGTGGCTGAGTCGTGACGCCACTCGAAGTGCGGCGAGGTGACCGCGCTCGGACCAGCGGCATAGAGGTTCTCGCACATCGTCGCGTCGACGTTGTCCCATGCTGCATGACGCGGTGTGCCCTCGTAACACGGCCATCCGAAGTTCTCGACCGTCGCGTCGTTGACGTCCGCGATGCGGTTCAGCTCTTCGCGTTGCAGCGCGCCGACGTCGCCAATCCACAGTTCGTCGGTACCGGGTCGAAACGCCATACGCCATGGATTGCGGAAGCCGTGGGCGATCATGCGCTGGGCCATCTCGTCGGCGGCACCCGCCATCGGATTGCCGGGCGCCGGCGCGCCCGTCGCCTTGTCGATGCGAACGATGCTGCCGTTGAAGCCGAGCGGATCGCCCGGCGTCCGAAGGTCTTGCGACCGCAACGAGCCACCCTCGGCGTGCGGCAGCGTCAACGCCTGCCCCAAACCGCCCGGCGGATCGCCACAGGGGTTTGCGGGGTTCCCGCCCGCTCCGTAGTCGAGCCCGTTGCGCGCACCCTCGCCACTCGATGCGTACAGGTAGCCGTCGGTCCCGAATGCCAACGACGCCGGGCCGTGATACGGGCCGTGGTAGCAACCCGCCTGCAACAACACCTGTTCGGCGCCGGACATGACGCCATCGACGATGCGCAACCGCGACACGCGCCCCTGAACCGGACATCCCGGTTCGTCGAGGTTCGGGCACGTGTCGTTGTAGTACGGCGGCGTGGTCCCCGGTGCTGCGTCGAGCGAGTAGTGCACATAGAGGTAGGGCGTGGCCGGATACTCGGGATCGACCACGATGTCCTCAATGGCGTGGTCACCGGGTGTGTAGACGACCGGACGCAGATCGGCCGCCAGGGTCGGCGTCGCGTCTGCGGTGCTCGTGAAGCTCCAGATCCGTCCGTCCTGTTCGCCGACGAACACCTCACCGTTGGGCGCGAACGCCATCGAACTCGGGTTGACCAGCCCCTGGCCGGTGCCCCAAACCACCGTGTTCGTAAAGCCCGCCGGCAATGCCGCGGCCACGGGCCGGCTGTCGATCGGAACCAGTGACGTCGCCGCAGCGAACACCACGAACGCGACGGACGCCCGGCGGGCGCGACCTCCCGCGCGGAGCCCGATCCAACGTCGCCTGCGCATCGCCGCAGTCTACGAACGATCCGGACGATTCGGACAGTCGAAGGGCCGGGGACAGGCCAGACCGCGGCATCACCGCAGCGTCGAGTCAGTCGAGTCAGTCGAGTCAGCCGAGTCAGCCGAGTCAGCCGAGTCAGCCCAGTCGGTTGGTAGCGCCGAGCCCGAACTCGGACAGCAGCACCGGTCGCCCCTCGTCGATCGAGCGGTGCGCGGCCTCGCCGACCGCGACCGACCACAACCCGTCCTCGACGGTCACCCGCGGCGGTGTGCCGGCCCGCCATGCGTCGGCGAACTCCGCGACCTCGAGAAAGCTCGCGCCGTGATGTGCCCCCGAATACGCCACGCGATCGTCGCCGACGATATCGATCTTGTCGACCGACCGCCGCGCCCGATCGCCGACATAGACGTATCCGGGCCCCGGAACGAACGCCTCGATCTTGCCGCGCGGTCCCGTCGCCACCAACTCCTGCTCGTTGCGGCCCGCCTCCGCGAACATGCACAGGTCGAGCATCGCTCGCGCGCCGCTCGCGAACTCGACGATCACGTACGCATTGTCGAGCATGTCGGCCGGCTCGCCGTCGTACACCTCGTCGAGGTGGTTCACGTCCTGCGCTCCACTTGCCATCACTCGAACCGGGACATCCTCGGGGCGACTCGTCTGCATCGCAAGACGCATCAGGTCGAAGAAGTGACAACACTTCTCAACGAGCGTCCCGCCGGTCTTGTCACGAAAACGATTCCAGTTGTCGACCTTCACGAGAAACGGAAACCGGTGCTCGCGAATTGCGAACATCGCAAGCGGCCCCGCAACATCTGCCGCGATCTGCTCGAGCAACGTTCGCACCGGCGCCATGTAGCGATACTCCAAACCAACCCACGTCAGCGCGTCGCGCTCGGCCGCCAACGCGGCGACGCGACGGCAATCGTCGACCGTGGTGCACAGCGGCTTCTCGACGAGCACCGCGACATCGGAACGGAGCACCTCGTCCAAAACATCGACATGGGTGAAGTTCGGCGACGCAACAATCACCGCATCGCACAACCCCGAGGCGATCATCTCGTTGTAATCGCGGAACTCGGGCACCGGGGTATGGGCATCACCTAACGTCCAGCGCGCCCACTGCAACGGTTCGTCGTTCGGGTCACTCACCGCGGTGATCGACGCGCCATCGAGTGCGAGCACGTTGCGCATGTGTTCGGTGCCCATCATGCCGGTGCCAATGATGCCGAATCGGATCTCCTTCATCGCCAACGACCGTACCGCGGCCTTGAACCGCGGCCAGCTCCGACGGGTCGATAGCTTGCTCGCATGCATCAGCCGCGCCGCCTCGGCACCAGTGACCTCACCGTCGGACCGCTTTCCTACGGATGCTGGCGATTCGCCGGCACCGCCGTCGACGAAGCTCGCGCCAAAGTCGAAACCGCGCTCGACCACGGCATGAACCTCATCGATACCGCCGACATCTACGGACGCGGAGGTGCGGGCTTCGGCGCAGCCGAATCGCTCCTCGGTGATGTCCTGCGGGCGGCGCCCGCGTTGCGCGACCGCATGATCATCGCGACCAAAGGCGGCATTGCCCCCGGCGTCCCGTACGACTCCAGCCGTACGTACCTCATCGAGGCCTGCGCGCAATCACGCCAGCGACTCGGCGTCGACATCATCGACCTCTACCAAATCCATCGTCCCGACCTGCTCACCCACCCCGCCGAAGTCGCAGCAACACTCGGCGAACTCGTCGAACTCGGTTGGGTCCGCAACGTGGGAGTTTCGAACTACACCGCTCGTCAGCTCGACGCCCTCCTCGCGCACGCCGAACTTCCAATCGTGACGAGCCAGCCCGAGTTCTCGCTCTGGCACCTCGACCCAATCGACGACGGGGTGCTCGACTGCTGCACGCAACACCACATCACGCCCCTCGCGTGGAGCCCCCTCGGCGGCGGCGAGATCGCCAACGACCACGCCATCGGCGCCGCGCTCGACGAGATCGCCAACGCCCACGCGACCACGCGCACCGCAGTCGCACTCGCTTTCGTCCTCGGCCACCCGAGTCGCCCCGTCGCGATCATCGGCACCCAACGCCCGGACCGCATCGCCGAAGCCGCCACCGCAGCCGACCTCGAACTCACCAGATCCGAGCTCTACCAACTCATCGCCGCCGCCGGACGGCACCTGCCGTGACATCCCCGCTCGGCTTCCGGCGTCTGGGGGTGCTGCGCACGGGCGGCCTTGCCTCGCGCCCGGTGGGCTTGGTGACATCCCCGCTCGGCTTCCGGCGTCTGGGGGTGGCTCATGGCTAGCCCCGTCGAGGTGTCGTGGTTCTCGGCGCTGTGCGACGACGACTACGAGTATCTCGGCGTCGTCGATCCTGCACTGCGATCGTCGTACGCACACTGCCGCGACATCGTGCTGCGCGCCCAGCACGACGGGTTCGACAACGTGTTGTTACCGAGCGGCTACCAACTCGGCGTCGACTCGATCGCCTTCGCGGGTGCCATCGCCCCCGAAATCGTCGACCCGATGCGACTCCTTGTCGCAGTGCGCTGCGGCGAACTGTGGCCGCCCCAACTCGTCCGCCAACTCGCGACCCTCCAAGCGATGCTCACCGGTCGGCTCACCGTCAACATCATCTCGAGCGACCTTCCCGGCGAAACGCTCCCGTCGGCGCCTCGCTACCAACGCACCCTCGAAGTCATGCAGATCCTGCGCACCCTGTTCGAAGGGCGCCCCCTCGACCACCACGGCGAGTTCTACGACCTCGAACTCGATCCACCCAATGCGATTGGAACTGCGAGTACCTGTCCTCCGCTCTACTTCGGCGGGCTCTCCGACGACGCGCGCGACGTTGCCGCGCGCGCTGCCGATGTGTACCTCATGTGGCCCGATACCGAAGCGGGCATCACCGCGATCATCGCCGACCTGACTCGACGCGCCGCCGAATACGGTCGCACCCTCCGATTTGGTTACCGCGTGCACACGATCGTCCGCGAGACGGAGTCCGAAGCGCGCGCGGCCGCAGCGACCCTCGTGTCACAACTTGACGACGACGAGGGCGAACGGATTCGATCGCGTTCGCTCGACAGCCAATCGGTCGGCGTGCGCCGCCAAGCCGAGCTACGCGATCAAGCGGCGGCCGACGACGGATTCGTCGAAGAGCATCTGTGGACCGGCATCGGCAGGGCCCGGTCGGGCTGTGGAGCCGCGTTGGTCGGTGATCCCGATCAAATCGTCGCGAAGCTCGAGCGCTACCGCTCGCTCGGGATCGACGCCTTCATCTTGTCGGGATATCCCCATCTCGACGCGTGCGAGCGGTTCGGGCGCGACGTCCTGGGCCGCCTCGACCACGGTCCGCTGACGCTCGATGCCTGAGTCCGGCTTGCGCGTCAATCCCAACGGGCGGGCGTCGACGACACCTTGTAGACCAACGTTGCGGTGGCAGCCAACGGACCGCCGATCTCACCGACGAAGACTTCGGCGTCGCAGAACAAGGTGCTGCGCCCGCGTTTGGTGACCCAGCCCTCCGCCACCGCGTCGGCGTCGGCAGGAATCGGCGACAAGAAGCGCAACTGCAGATCGATCGTGAACATCTGTCGGGGTTCGTCGTAACCCGAACCGACGGCGGGTACGACGACGGTATCGACGAGCGAAGCAATGGCGCCGCCGTGCCACACTCCTGCCGGCTGCAAGAACTCCGGCCGGTACGGCAACCGCATCCGCGCGTAGTCGAGGCGGATTTCTTCGAGGTCGAGTCCGAGGAACTTCGGGTAGAACGTGGTGTCCCACCGGCCGAATCGCGACCAACGCGCGACGCGTTCGGGAGGCAGCGCCTCGAAGCGCTCGGCGCGGCTCACGACGCCTCCTCGTCACGACCGGCACCCGGTGCGTCGAGGTCGAGCGCGGTCGTCGAGGCGTTCGGGGCCCACCTCCACGTTGTCCACTCGTTCATCGGAGCGGCTCCGATCTCGGTGTAGAAGCGCTGCGCGGGGGTGTTCCAGTCGAGCACGCTCCACTCGACCCGATGTGGCGTGCGGGCCCGCAGCGCGGCCAGCAGCGCTCGACCATGGCCGTTCCCCCGAGCGTGGGGGCGCACGAAGAGGTCTTCGAGCCAGATGCCCGCCGCGCCGAGAAACGTCGAGTAGGTGCGATACCACAACGCCATGCCGACCACTTCGATGTCGTCCTCGGCAAGGAGCACACGCGGCACCGCGTCGGGCCCGAACAGCGACTCGGCGAGTTGCGCTCGGGTCCACACGACCTCGTGCGCGAGTCGCTCGTACTCCGCCAGCCCGCGAATCAGCGAGGCGATCTCGTCGAGGTCGTCGACGGTGGCATCGCGAATCATCGCGAGACGAAAGGCAGCGCGCATACGGTCGCCGTGAGGCGACGCCCGCGCACGTCGACGGTCAGCGCTGATCCGATCTCGGTGTCGGGTGGGACGAACGCCAGGGCAATGGCGTGGCCGAGCACCGGCGAAAAGTTTCCGCTCGTGACCTCGCCGACCACTGTGTCGCCGTCGAGCACGTCGACACCCGCTCGGGCAGGTTGGCGACCCTCGATGGCCAGGCCGCGGAGTCGACGCGGCACGCCGCGCTCGCGCTCGGCGGCCAACGGCGCACGCCCGCGGAACTCACCCTTGTCCCAACGAACGACCCACCCGAGGCTTGCCTGCAAGGGGGTGATGCCCGGCCCGAGTTCGTGGCCGTGCAATGGCAAGCCAGCTTCGAGACGCAAGGTGTCGCGAGCGCCGAGCCCGGCGGGGATCAGTTCCGCCGCAACGAAGCCATCCCACAACGCCGCCGCGGCTGCCCTCGGGACATGGACCTCGAATCCATCCTCGCCCGTGTAGCCCGTCCCGGCGACGATGATCGGTGTTCCTGCGAACTCGCTGTGGGCCACCGCGAATCGAGGGACCCTGGCGGCGTCACCTAATACCGGCTCGGCCAACGCTCGGGCGTTCGGACCCTGCACCGCGAGCACCGCACGGGTTTCGGTGACGTCGTGAACTTCGAGTTCGGGATGGGCGAAAGCGGCGACGACGCGATCCGTGTTGGACGCGTTCGGCATCACGAAGAACTCGTCGTCGCCAACCCACCAGACGATGATGTCGTCTTCGACGTGGGCATCGTCCGGGTCCAGCAGGTGCGTGTACTGCGCGCGACCCACGCCGATCCGACCGAGGTCGTTGGTCAGGGTCGATTGCAGCGTGGCAAAGGCCGCAGCGCCCGCGACGCGGACGGTGCCGAGGTGCGACACGTCGAAGACGACGCCGCGCTCGCGACACGCGCGATGCTC
>SXGS01592852.1_pt1 | contig 10508 bp, 15 predicted proteins | sample 3174681 | NCBI WGS metagenome assembly SXGS01 (sample SAMN11356861, study PRJNA531348) | freshwater metagenome | isolation source: freshwater sample F1-80 | place: China: Fuxian Lake, Yuxi | collected 2017-12-25
CGAGGTCCTCGAGCGGAACCTCTCCGTCGAGCACGGCGGACGCCGGCGCGCACGCCGTCACGACGAGCAGGCCAGCGACCGCCAGGCGGCGGCGAGCGGCGGCGCAGAAGTCAGCCAAGCGGGAGAGGTCCAGGAGGCCTTCGGCGGGGCGGTCCAGGAGGCCTTCGGCGGGGCGGTCCAGGAGGCCTTCGGCGAGGTCCTCGGGCGGAACCTCTCCGTCGAGGTCGTCGCGCTCGATGCCGTCCCCGTCGAGGTCGTCGGGGCACCTCACCAGGCGGTCCAGGAGGCCTTCGGCGAGGTCCTCGAGCGGAACCTCTCCGTCGAGGTCGTCGAGGTCCTCGTCGTCGTCGAGCTCGGCCGGGACCTTTCCAACGTCGTCGTCGTCGTCGAGAAGTCCCACGTCGTTGGCGGCGATCGCCGCGGCGGCGGCCGTCGCGAGCCAGGCGGCCAGCTGGCGCCGGCGCACGCCGTCGGGCAGACCTGGCGCTATCGCCCGGATCTGGCTGACCGTCCGAACATCGGGCCGTAGCCAGCCCTGTACGACGGACAGATCCACGGCCCGACATTGACCGCGCAGCCATTGATCCAGGGTCGCGGGTGCAGCGCAGCCCCCCCGGCCAGGGGGGGCGAGCATGGGGGGGCGTTTGGGCGTCGTGGGGGGACCTACAGGGGAGGGTAGATCGATCTCTTGATCTTCGATCAGGGGGGATACGGTTGTCCCCCTCCCGTGGACACCCGTGTCTACGAGCTCGGCTACCCGGTAGGTAGACCACCGCTGGCGCCCCGATCGCCCGTCAAACTGGTAGTCGCGCGTGAGGAGCTCGCACGTTTCCAACGCCGCCAGGGCCCGACTGACCGCCCGCCGGTGTGTGTCCTCGCGGACATCAGAAGGGCGCGTGTGAGATTCGAGCCAGCGGCGCGAGAGGTCCCAGCCGCGGCCGATCCGTGGCTGGACCGCCCGTATCGCCAGGTACACGGCGATCGCCGTGCGCGAGAGGTTCCGGCCCACGAGCTCGGCGACGAGCTCGGCCGAGACTGGGGACCATGCCTGGCGCGGCGCCTTCGTCGCGAGGGGGAGGGGGAGGGAACGGTCCATGTTTGCATCCGGGTCCGCCGAGGATACCGGGTGCTTGCCACGCCTTGGAAATGCGACGGCACCCGAGGGGGGGGGGCGGGAGCTCCCCCCCTTCATCTATTTGCGAAACAGCATTTGTTGGCCGCGTTTGACCACCTTCGGGGCCTTGGCCTTGGGGACCTTGGGGGCCTTGGCCTTGGGGGCCTTTGTGGGGCGTCCGCGCATGTGCGCGCGGACCCGAACCGATTTCATGCCGGCGGCTCCTTCTCGGCCTTCGCCTTCGCTTCGAGGCCCTTCGCCTTTGCTTCCTCGAGGGCCTTCGCCCTCGCTTCCTCGAGGGCCCTCGCTTCCTTGAGGGCCTTCGTCCTCGCTTCCTTGAGGGCCTTCGCCTCGATAATGGCCTCTGCCTTCGCATCGATAAGGCGGGCCTTCGCCTCCTGGCGGGCCTTCGCCTCCTGGCGGGCCTTCGCCTCGAGGGCCTTCGCCTCGAGGGCCTTCGCCTCCTCGAGGGCCTTCGCCTCGAGGGCCTTCGCCTCCTCGAGGGCCTTCGCCTCCTCGAGGGCCTTCGCCTCCTCGGGCTCTAGCCATTCGTGCGTCGTGTGCCGCCCGATCACCTGCCCCTCAGGCCCGAAGTCCTCGGTGATGACCTGACGGTGGACGACCCCCGTCCTTACGTCCGTTTCATCTATCGTTTGGACAGTACGTTTGTTCACGAAACCCCCATCGGAAGCGGTCGTGAGGGAGCCGTAGCCGCGGGCGTGCGAAGCGTCTCGATCTTCGCGGTTAGTTCGCCTACTTCGTCCCGAAGATCTCCCAGCTGCCTGCGGAGGGCGACCATTTCGGCCGCGATCTCAGCGAGCACCGGCGTCATCGCATCCCCGATCACGGCCAGGGATCGCACGGAGGAGATCAACTCACGATCCAGCGCAACGGCTTCGTCGAGCGCCAGCGGATCTAGCTCCTCCGTCGGCTTCGGCTTCGCGCTCATCGAAATGTACCCCGCGGATAGGCCCGTCGAGGATCGATCGGTCCCGACGGACCGCTAACAGAGAGGTGTAGGTGTGGCCCGGTCGCCGCACCCGTTTGGCCGACGGTGCCGATCACCTGGCCTGGCCTCACGAGCTCGCCGAGCCCGACCGCGACCCGGTGAAGGTGGAGCATCGCCCACCGGATCCCCCATTGATCCGTCAGGTGGATCGCGTTGCCGGAGCTCCGGCCGGCGCCGATCCCGTCGACGTCGACGCGCGCAACACGGGCCAGGCGGGGGGCGAGCACGGCCGTCCCGATCGGGGCGGGCAGGTCGATCCCGCGATGCGTCGAGAGCTCGCCGGTCAGGGGATGGAGCCGCACCCCGTAGGGCGAGCTCACCTCGAGCGCGCCCAACGCATGATCACACATGGTCCCGCCGCGGCAGGCCCGGATCGGCCACATCGGGATCACACGCGCACCAGGGCCGCCAGCTGGCCGCCCGTCGCGTTCACCGTCGAGCCAAACGTCCGCACCCCTTCGATGCCGATCGCGGTCGCGCCGCGCGTGCCCGCCAGGCCCGCGGGGGACCAGGCCCAGCCGAGCAGGACCGCGCCGCCGATCCCCAGCGCCACCAGGCCCCCGAGCACCAGGCGATCCGCGGCGCGCTGCGCCTCGGCCGCGATCGCCAGCACGGTAGCCAGCGCCCGCCGGTGCAGGAGCTCGACCGCGGCCCGAGCTTCGGCGGGGGCAGCCGCGATGGCGGCGAAGATCCGAGCCTGGGCGGCCTCCGCTTGTGCGTATGCGTGACGCATCGCCGGGATCGGCGTCACACTTAGTAGGACGTTTCCGGCCTTCGCTACCGTTGACCAGGCGGAAGTCACATTGTCACTCCACCAGCTCGACGCGCCGATCCCCCCCCACGAGCTCGACCGAACGACCGCAAGCGCCTGGGGTACGGTCATAGTTCGATCTCCCATAAGTAGGATTGAGCGGCCGCGGCCTGCACATAGTGCGAGCCCATGACCGGCACGCGCACGCCGGCCGCAAGCGGCTGGCCGACGGACACGGCCACGCCGGTAGCCAGGTAGGCCCGCCAGCTAAACGCGGCGTCTGGCGCAAGCGGGATCAGGTGAGACGCCCCCGACGGTACCGGGCGCTCACCGAGAACGGCTACCGTTTCCGGAAGGAACGCCATTCGATCCGGCACCTGTTGAGCGAGGCGCTCCGAGACAGAGCAGAGGAGCGTTGCGCCCGTCGTGCCGCCCACGATTGCAACGCGGAGGTCCTCGAAGGGGAGCAGGTCGATCATCAGCGCGGACGGGATCGCCATGGATACCGTCCGCGGGTAGCTCGTGTTTCCGCCGATCCCGAGGACCTCGACGACGACGCCGCCCGTCTGCCCCGGTGTGGACGTTCCGCCGCGCGCCTGGAGGATCGCCGACCGCGGCCGAAACTCCGGCCGGGCGCACCCGTCTACGACCGGCGTGCGCGTCGATGCCCCCTGCACAATCCCCGTGTAGGTTTTCGTGGTCGGGGGCCAAGCCTCGGTGTCTTTGGTCGGGAGCTGGGGATCGCGCCAGGTCATCCGTCCTCCCCCATCCCGCCCCATCGCGAGGGGTCGAGGTATTCCACCTGGCCTAAGCGGTCGCGAGCTCGCACGATGACGTGCGCCAGGCCAGGGCGCACCCGGTAGATCACGGGGTCGGCCTGTCCGCCCCGGTGCCGAATCTCCGCGGCTACAGCTGCGGCGAGGTCCTCGCAGTCACCCCCACCGCGTCGCCAGATCCCCCGGATGGTCTGCCAGCGTTCCGTCGGATCGTGCCGGATGTACCTCAGCCTTCGGCCGTCGCGCGTCCCGCCGACCACGCCCCGTTGAAGCGCCATGGTGATCCCAGGCATCCCGCCCGCCAGCTGTAGCTGGTTGACCCTGGTTACCCCTTCGAGCATTTCGGCCGCTTCGCCTAACGGCATGTTGTCGAGCGTTGGCCGCGGCATCTTTAGGCGTCCAACGCTACGAAATCGTCGTCAATGGTGTCAACGAGAAGCGCCGCCTTGATCGACGCGGAAATCTCGTTTCCGTTGTCGAACGACTGCCGCGCCCTGAACGTCATCCGCCCGAGGTTCGACCGGCCGAGAAGCGCATCGAAGCGCAACGACGAAATGACGTGACGGTAGGTTGAACCGAAATCACCTGGGCTGCCCGGCATGACAGCCCCGCCCGGATTTTGTCCTGTTCGTAGGTCAACAATCTGTTGCGAGGCCATAGAGTAGCTAACCCCCGGCGAGACGAGCAGCTGCGGGCTCCCTCGCACGTCCAATGACGAGATACTTACCGTCATCCCGGCACTTTCGGCCGGTGTGACCCCGTGTACCTGTAGGTCGAACGCAAGCCCCCGCACCATACAGTCTGCATGTCCGAGCGGTTCCGTTTGGGCCGTCACGTCCTGAAATCGGAGCCCGACCCCTGGGGCGAACGTGACCATACGGACACCGCCAGTTGTGGCGGTCGATAGCCCGTTATCCCAAACGAGAAACGGGACCGGCACCCACCGGCCCCGCTCGGGGACGGCGGCGGTCCAGCGCCTGGCCCGCCGCGCAATCATCGCTCAGCTAAACGAGCGGATGTTTTCATCTTCGAGCACGTCGCCGACCAGCGCGAGCTGGAGCGTGATGTTCATGATCGCGGCCGTCGTGACCTCCTGGCGGATCGAGCCGGTGGCGGTGGCCTGGTTCGTCCGGTCGAGGATCGGCATGTCGCGAAGCCCCGAAATGACCCCGGAGTAGCTGGACGTGCCGCCGGTCGAGCTGCGATCGGCCGACGCCTGAGCAAAGGACCGGAGGTTCGTGCCTGCCGAGTAAAGCAGGTTGATCCCGCCGTTCACGATGTATTGATCGATGAGCGCGTTCGCATGAATGTCGCCGGGCGCCCCGGAAACCTGAAGGTCAAACTTCAGGCCCGTGACCTTGAACTTGGCGAAGCTGATCGACGGCGAGATCGCATTGTAGGCGACGGTCCGCAGGCCGGCACCGATCGCGATCGTCGAGCTCAGGACCGGGAGCCCGGCGAACAGGAGCGGGATCACCACGTTCTGCGCCGCGACCGGGACGTCATTGTAGACCGAGCGCGGCCCCCCACGAGCTGCGGCGATTTCGCGGCGGCGGCTTTCCTGCATCGTCGCTTGAATTTGACCGGGGGAGCGGCCGGTAGCGGCCGCGATTGCTCCGGCCCCCGCCGCGAGGCCACCAGCTGCGATGAGCGCCTGGGGCGCGATCCCGAGCTTGCGCGCGACCCGCACGATCTTGCGATCGCGCCGCTGCGTCTTGCGGAGAATGTGGCGATCGGCGCGGTCGATCGCGCGCTGGAGCCGACGCCGGCGCCGTTCACGGCGGCGCGGGGTCGCGGAGAGCTTCGCGACGAGCTCGGCGCGCTTCTCGCGCAGCTTCGCGATCCGATCTCCGATCGCGCCGATCTCCTCGTTTTCCGCGCCGATGTCGTCATCATCGGCGCCTACCCCGCCGCCTTCGTCGTCGGCGCCGAGGTCGTCGATCTCGGCGTCGTCAGCCGCAAGGTCGTCGTCGTCGCCGACGTCATCGCCGTCGTCGTCGTCGCCGCGACGTGGAGGCCAGCCCCATCCGGCCGGCGGGCGCCCGTGGGAGTTGTCCGCCGGCGCCGGCGCCGGATGCTGCGGAATCCCGCCGGCCTGGCGAGCCTGGCGCCGCTGCTGCATCTTTGCCATGGCGCGGCGGATAGCCGCACCTGGCCCGAAGCCGGCGCCAATGTCCGCCTGAACATCGGCGTCGAAGGCCATGGCCTCGTAGCCGTCAGCTGCCCCTAGGTAGTCCATCTGTCCTCCATCCCCGATACGGTCGGGGCGACCGATGAGTAGACGATCACCGACGCTCACACCGACGCTCACCCGAACACGTTCAACGGCATACCGAGCGGCGGCACGGCCGGCGGGCCCGGCACGTCAGACGGCCCGGCCGGCCCCCCCAACAGCTTCGCCACGCCCTGTTGCACCTCGGCCACGGTCTGACCGTTGGCGATCGCGGCCCCGATAAGGCCCGCGCCGATCGCCATTCCGATCGGCCCGAGCGCCATCATCATTACGGCCCCGACTCCACCCGTCACCCACCGCGCGTTGACGCCGCCGATCTTCGGCGCGAGCTCCGGCGAAGCCATGGTCAGCCGCGCAAGCGCCCGCTCCCCAACCACCATGGAGAGAACCGCGGCGCCAACGATCAAGAGAGGCATGTGAGCTCCTACGACCCGATCCGTACCAGAGTGCCGGGTAGCGCGCAAGTGCCGATCTAAGGTTACAATTTGATAGTTTGATACGTCAAACGTATACGGTGCGGGTCGATATTGAAACCAGCGGTTCTAACTGCGTTCTGCCTTACTTGTGCGCGTCGGCAACGGGTCGGTGAATACGCATGCACATGCGGCGGCGAACTGTGGGCCACCGACCTTCCGCCAGGGGACTACCAGGCGCCAGCGGCCGATCCCGGCGTGTTTACCGGCCCGCTTTCGCGGCTCGCGATCGCGTCGGGGATCGTGATGATCCATGGCCCGCCAGGCGCCGGTAAATCGACGCTGGCGCTACAGAGCGCGCCCGGCGCCCCATGGCTCAGCTCCGAGATGGATCCGGCCGCGTTGCGGGCCTACGCGCGCCGCTTGGACGTGGCCCCCCCGCTCGGCGTGCTCGTGATCCGCGACCAGCTCCGCGCGGCCTCGTGGCTTCGCGGTGCGCCCGTCGTCGTGCTCGACAGTGTGCCCCCCAGCTGGGAGGATTTCGGCGAGCTCGACCGCTGGCGCCTGGACTGCGGCGTTGACGTCGTGGTCGCGATCGCCCAGGAAGCGAAGGACCGCACGGCCCGCGGATCGTTGAGGCTCCCGCACCAGGCCGACGTCGTGATCCGGGTCGCCGACGGCCAGGTCAAGGTCGTGAAGAACCGCACCGGACCCACCTTTGAGGAGCGTCTAAATGGACATTGAAACCCTATTTCGGGCCGCCGATGACAGTCTGCTCACCCGACTCAATGACTGGATGGTCCATGGGGACGGCCCCCCCCACGAGCGGAAGGGCGGCGGCAAGGCGCCGAAGCTGCCAGCCCGGATCGTGGTCCGCTGGCGGTCCATCGGGTCGGGGAGCTCCGAGCAGATCGTAGATCTACCGGTGAAATCGCTGCCCGCGACCGCGGATGCCCTCGTCGAGCAGCTGCAGACGGCCGTCGTTGACCGGCTGGGGACGGACCCAAGCGGGCAGATCACGGTGAGGGCGCACGGTCAAGGCGCATCCGGGTCGCCGGGGCTGAACTGGACCCGAACCCTAGGCCAGGTCGCGGCCGCGTCCGATGACCTGCTGCGCGAGCTCCGGGAGGCGCGGCACATGGTGCGGCGCCTTCACGAACACCTGGCCGAACGGGCGAAAACTGACCAGCTGACGATCGCGGCGCTGACTACCTCCGTACATACGCTGGGAACCGCGCGCACCGTCGGATCGGCGAGCGCGGACATGGGGACGTCGATCGTTTCGTCCGTGACGCTCCTCGTCGCCGTGCTGCCGTTCCTGCGCCGGATGCTGACCCGCGCCGATTCAACGGCCCTGGATCCCCTGTCACGTCAGCTCGCAGGCGCAATCGGCCTTGAACTGCCCGCCGGCGCTCCAGACGATTTCGCCGGCGTGCTCGACGCGCTCGAGCGCGATCCCGCTCTACGGCTCCGCCTTACCGACGAGCTCGGCCGACGGCCCGAGCTGACTGCCCAACTCGCCGAGAAGATCGTGCCCCTGATGATCGGGCGCGAGCTGCCCACCACCACCACCACCACCACACCGGATAGCGCCCGATGAACCCCTACCTTACCGCGGCCGAGATCATCGGCCGCACGAATGACCCCCGCGCGGCCGAGCTCGTGACCTGGCTTCGCCAGGCCGGACAAACGGTCCTTGACCTACGCCCTCGGCCGAGCCCGATGAACCCCTACCGGGAGGTCGCCGAGGCCCTGCGCGCGCCCGGCACCGACCGCGGCCGGGACCTCGCGGCCTGGTGCGACGAGCTCGCGACCACCCGGCCGACGACCCACACGGATCCGCTCTTGCTGGCCGCCGCCGCGCGCTCAGCCGTCGACGGGCCCGCACGTCGTTGGCTGATCGCCGAGCTCGCCGCGCTCGACGAGATCATCCGCAATCGCGCGTGATGGACACAAATTCGCCGGCGCCGGCCCCGTCGGGCCGGAGCTCGACGAGGATCGAATCATGGCGCGGGCCTCCCAAACGCCCTGGCGAGTCTGTCGGCGGGACGAACGCGAGCCGTCGCGGGTAGCGCCACACGCGGCCCCGAAGATGTGCGCGCCCGAACCACACGCTACCGATCGACGCCGGCAGAAGCATGACGACGACCGCGCCGTCGTCGGCCGCCCGAATCCCAGCCGCGACCCAGGCGGCCAGGTGGCCGCCGCGGCCCGAGTAGGGCGGGTTGCACCATACGGCGCCGGCCTTCGTCGCCGGCGTCGGCGCCGCCCACGACGACACGGCCAGGGCGTCAGCGACAATCCCGCCGGAGCCGAACCACATGGGGGCAACGTGATCGAGCTCGCACGCCGCGGCGTCGAGGTCCCACGCCGGCACTTCGGCAAGCTCGGCCGCCTGGCGCACGACCCACCCCGGCGAGCGCCACATATCGCTGACCGGGATCCCGTACCTGGCTGCCACCTTCGCGGCCGGGTGCAGTCGGCTGTAGGCTTTGCGGCATCGCGCCGAACACGTCCGCGCGCCGGCGCGGTGCGTGATCCCGATCTCAACGGGACAGATCGCGCACGTCGTCATTGACAACCTCCACCCGAAGGGTAGCACGGGGCCCGCTAGGTGTGACGCTCCACCGCCTTACCTGTCACACTTAGCCGGCGTCGAGCGCCACTCGGGCCGCGTTTTTGCGCCCTAAGATTTCGCCGTCCCGAATGTAGCGGTAAAGCGTGCCAAGGTCGGCGTGCCCTGTGTGTGTCGCGATTTGCCAAGGGGAAGCTTCAGCTCGCGCGGCCGCGGTCGCCAGCCCCGCGCGCAACGAATGGCCGGAGTATTCGCCGGGGGCCAGGCCAAGGCGACCGGCAGCCCGTTGCACGACACGCGCGACGGTGCGCGGATCAACGGCGAACACGGGTCCGGGTCCTGGCCCACGGATCGCGATCCATGCTTCGAGCGCCGCGACCGGGCATCGATCCGCCGAGCTCCGCGGCAGCCCGACGCGCCGCGGGCCAGTTTTCGCCTGCCGCAGCTGCACAACGGCACCGTCAATCCTAAAATCGACGTCATCGACCGTAAATCCGACGAGCTCAGATCGACGCATCGCGCCGGCGAAGCCGGCGAGCAGTAGCGCGCGGTCGCGGGGGGACGTTTCGCGGACGGCCCGCACAAGCTGTTCAACCGTAAACGGACGAGCACGGCGGATCGGTCGATCCGAAGCGCGAACAACGCCCCGCAGCGCGAGCCGGACGACTCGCGCGGACGTCGGCACATCGATCCCCATTCCGGCCCAGATATGGCCGATCGCGGCCATATCGACGCGCACCGTTGCGATCGACCGAACGCGCGCCCGGTGAACGACGTACAGCGAAACGTCAGCGGCGCGGCCGCTCAGCGGGTCGCACCCGTGCTCCGCGCACCATGCCTCCCACCCGCGCCAGGCGCCCAGGTAAGTGCGCCTGGTGTTTGATGCCCACGCGTGCCGCACCACCTCCGCGAGCTCGACCGAACGGTGCTCGAGCTCGGAAAGCTCGTTCATTCCGAAGCCTCCACACCATCCGTAGCTATCCCCGTCGCCGGCGCCGCCCCTGGTAGAACGAGCTGACCGGCAGCCTCCCGAGCCCTCAGATCTCGCAGGCTTCGGCGTTTTTGGCGCCACCGTTGATCGTGCCGACGATGACACGATCGGCACCAGGCCCGCACGTTCGCGGGGTCGTTGTTTCGTCGATCCTGATCGACGTGCGCGGTATCGAGAGCGATCGTGCCGTCACCCGTCACCCCTCCGCATCCATCAGAATGGGCCTCCCGCCCACATTCCCCGCAACATTCGCAACGCCCGCCGGATCGAGCCCGAACCATCGCGATTACGGGCCGCGGCGCCTTATAGCCCATTTCACCTCCTTCTGTCCGCTAATGTAAGGTTAGCGGACAGGCTAAATCACCCTGAGGGAGAGGTCCAGGAGGCCTTCGGCGGGGCGGTCCAGGAGGCCTTCGGCGAGGTCCTCGAGCACCAGGCGGTCCAGGAGGCCTTCGGCGGGGCGGTCCAGGAGGCCTTCGGCGGGGCGGTCCAGGAGGCCTTCGGCGGGGCGGTCCAGGAGGCCTTCGGCGAGGTCCTCGAGCGGAACCTCTCCGTCGAGGTCGTCGAGGTCCTCGTCGTCGTCGAGCTCGGCCGGGACCTTTCCAACGTCGTCGTCGTCGTCGAGGTCGTCGGGGCACATCACCAG
>SXGS01049571.1_pt1 | contig 10507 bp, 8 predicted proteins | sample 3174681 | NCBI WGS metagenome assembly SXGS01 (sample SAMN11356861, study PRJNA531348) | freshwater metagenome | isolation source: freshwater sample F1-80 | place: China: Fuxian Lake, Yuxi | collected 2017-12-25
GACTGCGTGCTGCCGACGCGATCGGGCCGTACCGGTCAGGCCTTTACGCGGCGCGGTCCGATCAACATCCGCAACGCCAAATTCGCCGAGGATCAGGGACCACTCGATCCCACCTGCGCCTGCCCGGTTTGCGGAAACTGGAGCCGTGCCTATCTCCACCATCTCGTGCGATCCGGTGAAATCCTGGGCGCGATGCTGATGACCGAGCATAATATCTGGTTCTATCAGGCGCTGATGGCCGATTTGCGCGCCGCCATTGGCGAAGGGCGGCTCCCCGCCTTCGCGAACGACTTCCGCGCATCCTATTACAACAAGTGACGTTGAAGCGTCCGAATCCGACGGAGAGTTGACCTTGAGTACCGACGACCAGTCCGAGCCCAACGAAATCCTCGCCGCCGCACAGCGCGCGAAGCAAGCGCGCGAACGCGCCACCGCGCCGGAGCCCGCGGCCAAGGGCAAGATACCGCTCGCCAAGATCGGCGTCGCGGCGGGACTGGGCTCGGCGGCGCTGGCGGCAGCGGTCCTGTTCGCCCAGCGGCGCAAGAAGGACTGAGCGCGCACATAAAGCGCTTTGGGGCTTGATGACGCGAGCTGGAACCGAAAACGCTTTCTATCCGTCATTCCCGCGAAGGCGGGAATCCATCTCCGAGCATCTCCACGGTCCAGCCAATGGCGAGGATGGGAGATGGATTCCTGCCTTCGCGGGAATGACGAAAATGAAGTTGCGTCATTGGCGTCATCACGCTCTTGCAAGCGTAATCCCCATATAACACACCCTTGCGGAAGCTCCCGAAATCGCGCAGGTTCGCCGCAATCGACACGCCCGCAACCGGGCGGATAATTTCTCGGGGGAATCGAACATGCGTCTCGGCCGGACTGCTCTCTTGCTGGGGGCGTCGCTCCTCACCGCCCCCGCGCTGGCGCAAACCACGCCCCCCGCGCCCGCCGCCGCGCAGGTTCAGCCGATCGCCTTTACCGAACGGACGCTGCCAAACGGCCTGAAAGTCTATGCGATCCGCGACACCAATACCGCCAATGTCGCGGTTCATGTCTGGTACGATGTCGGGTCGAAAGCCGATCCCGCCGGGCGTTCGGGCTTTTCGCATATGTTCGAACATCTGATGTTCAAATCGACCCGCAACCTGGTCGACGAACAGATGGATCGGCTGACCGAGGATGTCGGCGGGTTCAACAATGCGTCGAACGCCGACGACTACACCAATTATTTCCAGGTAGTCCCCGCCAATCACCTGGAGCGCATCCTGTTCGCCGAGGCCGACCGGATGGGATCGCTGGTGATCGATCCCAAGGTATTCGCGTCCGAGCGCGAGGTAGTGAAGGAGGAATTGCGCAGCCGCGTGCTTGCCGCGCCGTACGGCAAGCTGTTCTACCTCTACCTGCCGATGGTTTCCTATGCGAACCATCCCTATGCGCGGCCCGGCATCGGCAGCATCGAGGATCTGGACGCCGCGACGATCGAGGATATTCGCGCGTTCCACGCGACCTATTACCGGCCCGACAATGCGGTATTGGTGGTCGCAGGCAATTTCGATCCCGTGCAGCTCGACCGCTGGGTGGACCAGTATTTCAGCAAGATCGCGCGACCCGATCGCCCGATCCCGCGCGTCAATGTCGCCGAACCCGCGCGCACGACCGCCGCGCGCTATACGGTGTACGAACCCAACACGCCGCTGCCTGCGGTGCTGCTCAACTATCAGGGGCCATCGACGGGCCACCGCGACGTCGCCGCGCTCAAACTGATGGAAGCGATCCTGTCGCGCGGCGACAATTCGCGGCTCTATCAAAGCCTGGTCTATCGCGACCGCACCGCGGTTCAGGCCAGCACCTTCTTTTCAGCACCTCAGGGGCCGGGAACGCTGGCGCTCTATGCGATCCTGTCGGGCGGGCAGACGGCGGAGGCTGGCGAAGCCGGATTGCGCCGCGAACTCGCGCGGATGCGTGACACCCCCGTCACCGCCGCCGAACTGGCCGAGGCGAAGAACGAGATCGTCACCGCCGCGCTGAACGAGCGCGAGACCGCGACCGGCAAGGCGTTCGCGGTTGCCAATGGCGTGATCGTCGACCGTGACCCCCGCGCCGCCGACCGCGAACTGGCCGCGCTCCAGGCCGTCACCGCCGCCGATATCCAGCGCGTCGCGCGCGAATGGCTGCGCGACGAGCGTAGCGCGGTCATCCATTACCTGCCGCTTGAGTCCAAGCCCGCCGATGCCCCTGTGGGCGCGATCGCGGTGCCCGAAACCGTGGTCGCCCGGAAATTGGAGACGCCCCCCAATATCGTCATCCACGAGCGCGCCAGCGCCGCCGAACGCATCCTGCCTCCCGAACCCGGCACCCCCGTCGCCGCCGTCATCCCGACCCCGGTCGAGGTAAAGCTTTCCAACGGAATGCGCGTCATCACCGTTCGCAAAAGCGACGTGCCGGTGGTCAGCGCGACCTTGCTCGCCGATGGCGGCGCGGCGCTCGACCCGCAGGGCAAGGCCGGGCTGGCATCGCTTGCTGCCGGATTGTTGACCAAGGGCACGACGACGCGTTCGGCGACCCAGATCGCCGCCGCGGTCGAATCGCTCGGCGGGTCGATCGACAGCGGCGCGGGTGCCGATTCGTCGGCGGTGTCGCTGACGGTCAAATCCGATCAACTGACCCCCGCAATGGCCATCCTGGCCGATGTCGTCCGCAACCCGGCCTTTGCGCAGGAAGAACTCGACCGCGCCCGCGCGCAGTCGATCGACGGGATCAACGTGCAACTAAAGGATCCCGCCGCGCTTGCCGGGATGGTCGCCAGCCGCGCGGTGTTCGGCACCACGCCTTATGGCGGTGTCACGACCGAGGCGTCGTTGAAGGCGGTGACGCGTGACGACCTGACGACCGCGTACCGCGCCAGCTGGCGACCGGAAACGGCGACATTGGTGCTGGTCGGCGACATCACCCCCGAACGCGCGCGCGCGGAGGCGGAACGCCTGTTCGCCGGCTGGACGGTCAGCGGAGCCGCCGTGGCCGCGCCGACCGCCACCACCTTGCCTGCGCCCCGCGTCATCGTCGTCGATCTGCCCGATGCGGGTCAGGCGGGCGTGGTGCTGGCGCGCGCCGGGCTGGAGCGGCGTTCGCCCGATTTCTATCCCACCGCGGTTGCCAATGCGGTGCTGGGCGTCGGCTTCTCGTCGCGGCTGAATCAGGAAATCCGCATCAAGCGCGGGCTGGCTTATGGCGCGGGCAGCAGCGTCGATGGACGGCGCATGCCCGGTCCGGTGACCGTCCGCACCCAGACCAAGAACGAATCGGCCGCCGAAGTGGTCGGCCTGATTCGCGCCGAAATCGAACGACTGGGCCGCGAACCCGCCCCCGCCGCCGAACTCGATACGCGAAAGGCAGTGCTGATCGGCGGTTTCGGCCGATCGGTCGAAACCACGTCGGGTATCGCCAGCGTGATCGCCGATTACGCCACCGATCGCGTGCCGATGTCGGAATTGCAGCGCTATGTCGGGCAAGTGCAGGGTGTGTCTCCGCAGGCCGCACAAGCCGCGGCGGCGCGCTATCTGGCGACAGACCGGGCGAGCATCGTCGCCGTGGGCAATTCGAAGCTGTTCATCGACGATCTTCGGAAAGCCTATCCGAATGTGGAGGTGATCCCGGCAAGTGCGCTGAATCTCAACAACGCTGCCTTAAAGTAACACGGTCATTCCCGCGAAAGCGGGAATCCGTCTCCTGTCCTCGCCAATGGCACGACCGCGGAGATGGCAGGAGATGGATTCCAGCCTTCGCGGGAATGACGCTGTATGACTGGGCATTACGCTGGTTGCGTTAACCAATATCCGTATCAGTCGGGGACGGTGGTGAAAACACGCAAGATCGGGTAACGAAATTGCGCTAAATGGGCAGAGATGTCACCGCGCCGCCCTGTTCCCTTTGCGACGAAATCTCGGTCGGTCGATCGCCGCGCACGGCGGCTGCGCGTCGTCGCGGCGACGCTGATCGCCTCGCTGATCGGACTGGGCTTCACCGCGCAGGCGGCATTCGATCGCGGCGAACCCGCACCCGTCGTCGCGCGCGCCAGCGAAACCCGCATCGCATCCATTGAGGCACCTGCCGCAGCTTACGGCGCGAGCCTGCCCGGCATGACCGGCACGACCGCGCTACCCGACGAACCGACCGACTATATCCCCACTGCCGATCCGACGCTGGTCGCCGCCCCGCCCTTCGCGTTTCGCGGCTCGGCGCTCGACCGCGCGCGCGCGCTCGAATGCCTGACCACCGCCATCTATTACGAAGCCGCGAGCGAGCCCGATGACGGACAGGCAGCGGTCGCGCAGGTCATCCTCAACCGCGTCCGCCACCCGACCTTTCCCAACACCGTTTGCGGCGTCATCTATCAGGGGTCGGACCGCAAGGGTTGCCAGTTCAGCTATGCCTGCGACGGCGCGATGGCACGCAGGCCATCGGCGCGCGGCTGGGCCCGCGCCCGCCGCGCCGCCGACCTGGCACTGTCGGGCCGCGTGTTCGCACCGGTCGGCATGGCGACGCACTATCACACCTATGCCGTCACGCCTTATTGGAACAAAAGTCTCGTGATGACCGGGGTTTATGGCGCGCACTTCTTTCACCGCTGGAAGGGATATTGGGGTACGCCGCGCGCGTTCAGCGCGACCTATAGCGGCGGCGAGCCCACGCCCGGCCCGCTCGGTCGGCGGGACGTGGCCGCCGATATCACCGATGCGTTGGCGGGCCGCGCGCCGACGGTCAAGGAACCGGTGACGCTGGCCGCGTCGGTATCGGCGCCGGTCACCGACCTCGCCCAGATTCAACCCGCGCACCGCGAAACCGCAGTCGCGCCCGACACCCTCCCGCAATCCACCATCCTCGAAAAATGGGCGGACAGCGGCAAGGCACGGTAGTCTTTCGCGCCATACCGAAAACACCCTCCTCCGTTCGTTAGGGTACAGGAATAGGCCCCGCCGGTTTCCCGACGGGGCCATCGCTGGAAATCATGAAGCTCAGCGCTTAGCGCCAGCGATTGGTCTGGCGGTCGTTCTTCTGCGTACGCACCTGCGCCGACAGGCGATCGAAGCGGCGGTCGAGATCGCGGCGCTCGGCCAGCGTCAGTCCCGGACGGCTGCGGCGATACTGCGCCTCGAGCTGCGACAGCTGACGGAATTGGGTCCGCAGTCGCACCGCTTCGTTGCGGTTGAGCGCACCGTTGCGAATGCCCTGGTTGATCCGCGTTTCGATCCGCGCCTGGCGCTGGTTGATCGACTGCCAGCCATTCTGCGCGCTGGCGGTGGCGGGAACGGCGGCCGCGGCAATCCCGAGACCGGCAATGAGCATGGCGAATTTCTTCATCGAACCTTCCTCCTTCACGCGTCCGGTTTCTCTCCGGACGATGCCAATCTGGGGGCCGGGTGTCGCAGACCTGTGCCGACAAACCCGCTTTTGTGTCGCCAGATGTCGCGACCGCGCTCGAATCGTTCAGCTTTACTAAGGAACCCTGCCCGGCCTAGGCTGTTGGTTCGTTCGCGGCGCTGTTCATGCGTCCTCGCCTCGGGGAGTATTCGTACCATGCCGGCCCTTTCGTGACCGACAGCAGCGCGTCGCTTTCCCCTCCTCAACCGCTCTCCCCGGCTTCACAAGCCGAACTTGGGCGTCCCCGAAAGACGTTGGGCGCGGCCGATGTGCTGGCGATTACTGTTGGCATCGTCATCGGCGCAGGTATTTTTCGCGCGCCTGCGCTGGTCGCGGGCGCGGCCGGGGGTGACGAAGCGTTGCTGCTCGCGGCATGGGGGCTCGGCGGCCTGCTCTCGATCATCGGCGCGCTCTGCTATGCCGAACTCGCCTCCGCCTATCCGAACATGGGCGGCGATTATCATTTTCTGGGGCGCGCCTACGGCCAGCGCACCGCCTTTTTCTATGCCTGGGCGCGCCTGGCGGTGATTCAGACCGGCAGCCTGGCGCTGCTGGCCTATGTGTTCGCCGATTATGTCGTCGCGATCCTGCCCGGATCGGGGCCGCCCGTATTATGGGCGGCGATCGCGGTCATCGGTGTCAGTGCGCTCAACTGGCTGGGCGTGCGCCAGGGTGCGACCGCGCAAAAATGGCTGACCGTCGCCGAAGTCGTCGGGCTGGTCGTCGTCATCATCGCGGGCCTGCTGCTCGCGCCAGAAGGCGCGGCGCCGCGCCCCGTGTCTGGCGAAAGCGCGCTGGGGATGATGATGATTTTCGTCCTGCTGACCTATGGCGGCTGGAATGAGGCGGTCTATGTCTCCGCCGAAATGAAGGACGCGCCGCGGCGCATTGCTCCGGTGATGGTCGGTGGGTTGCTGATCGTGACGATATTGTATCTGCTGGCCAATATGGCATTCCTGCGCGTGCTGGGCATTGCCGGGATGGCGGAAAGCGATGCGGTCGCCGCTGCGGTCATGGATGCCGCAATGGGCGATGTCGGCGCGGCGATCCTCAGCCTGATTATCGCCGTCGCCGCGCTCACCTCCGCCAATGCCACCGCGCTGACGGGTGCGCGTACCACCTGCGCGCTGGGGCGACGATTCACCCTGCTCTCGTGGCTCGGCAAGTGGGACGTGAAGCGCGATACCCCCGGCAATGCGATGATTGCCCAAGGGGCGATTGCGCTGCTGCTGGTGCTTGCCGGGGCATTCGCGCGCAACGGGTTCCAGCTCGCGGTCGACTATACCGCGCCGGTCTTCTGGCTGTTCCTGCTGCTCACCGGCCTGTCGCTGTTCGTGCTGCGCGCGAGGGAGCCGAACCGGCCCCGACCGTTCAAAGTCCCGCTCTATCCGATCACGCCTGCGATTTTCTGCGCGACCACCGCTTATCTGTTGTGGTCCAGCGTCACCTATACCGGCTGGGGCGCCTTTGCGGGCGTCGCCGTGCTGGTCGTGGGCGGCGTAATTCTGATGTTCATGACCCCCAATGACGACGACCCTGAGGAGATGGCCCTGTGAAGACGATGATGACCGCCGCGATCCTGACGCTCGCGGCCTGCACCAGTGCGCCCGCGCTGTCGAACGGCGCAACCGGCGAACAAGCAACCACCGCGACGCAGCAAGGCGAATCGCGGCGCCCCGACGTGATCTATGTCCCCACCCCGCCCGAGGTCGTCGATGCGATGCTGGAGATGGCCGAGGTCAAGGATGGCGACGTGCTCTACGACCTCGGCTCGGGTGACGGGCGCATTCCGATCGCCGCGGTCAAGCGCGCGAACCTCAAAAAGGCGGTCGGCATCGACATCGACCCGACTCGCATTCAGGAAGCCAACGACAATGCCCGCGCGCAGGGCGTCACCGGCAAGGTCGAGTTCCGCCAGGCCGATCTGTTCGCCAGCGATTTTTCGGATGCGAGCGTCATCACGCTCTACCTGCTCGATTCGCTCAACGAAAAACTGCGCCCCAAACTGCTTGCCGAATTGAAGCCCGGTACGCGGATCGTCAGCCATGCATTCCGCATGGGCGATTGGGAACCGGAAGAATCGAAGATGGTCGGCAGCTCGATGATCTATAGCTGGACCGTGCCGGAACGCGGGGCTGCTGCGGCCAATTAACAACGTCACCCCCGCGAAGGCGGGGGTCCATCTCCCGAGATAGCCTGTTGCGGAAACCTCAGGAGATGGGCTCCCGCCTGCGCGGGAGCGACGGTTGATTTAGGCCGCTTCCAGCAAGCGATCGGCCTGCGCGCGCGCTTCGTCCGTCACCGTGGCGCCCGACAGCATCCGGGCGATTTCCTCGCGTCTCGCTGCCTCGCCCAATGGCGTGACACCGGTGCGGGTGACGATCCCATCATGGCGCTTGGCGATCAACAAATGTCGGCTTCCGCGCGCCGCAACCTGCGGGCTGTGCGTCACCACCAGCACTTGCGACTTGCCCGCCAATCGCGACAGGCGCTCGCCGATCGCGCTGGCGACCGCGCCGCCGACGCCGCGGTCGATTTCGTCGAAGATCAACGTCGCCGCGCCGCCTTCCTCCGCCAGCGCGACCTTTAGCGCCAGGATGAAGCGCGAAAGCTCGCCTCCCGACGCGATCTTGATCAGCGGCGCAAAGGGGGCACCCGGATTGGTCGACACCAGAAACTCGACGCGATCGGCGCCGTGCGACGACCATTGTTCCGCCGCCAGCGGCTCGACTCCGGTCCTAAACCGCGCAGCGTCGAGCTTGAGCGGCGCGAGTTCGGACGCGACCGCCGCGTCCAGCCGTTCGGCGGCGGCGATCCGTTTGGCGGTGATCGCCTCGGCTTCGGTGCGATAAGCGGCCTCGGCGGCGCCGACCGCCGCTTCGAGACGCGCAACCGCAGCCTCTCCTCCTTCGATCAGCGCCAGCTTGGCGTCGAGATCGGCGGCAAGCGCGGCGAGATCGTCGGGCTGAACGCGGTGCTTGCGCGCCGCCGCTCGAAGCGCGAACAGCCGCGTCTCGTCGGCCTCCAGTGCGTTCGGGTCGAACGCCAGCGCCTCGGCGGCCTCGCCCAGCTTGTCCTCCGCCATACTGGCTTCGATGATCGCGCGGTCGATCGCGGCCAGCGCTTCACCGAGCGTCGGGTGATCCTCCGCCACCCGGTCCAGCACGCGTGCCGCCTGGCGCAGCCGCGACAAACCGCCGTCCGATCCGTCGAGAAAGTCCGAGATAGTCTGAAGGTCGCCCGCGATCTTTTCCCCGCGCTGCATCGACGCGCGGCGTTCGGCGAGCGTCGCTTCCTCGCCCTCCTCGGGGGCTAATGCGCGAAGTTCGCCGACAGCATGTTCCAGCCATTCGCGGTCGCGTTCGGCGGTGTCGCGTTGTTCCAAAGCGACGGCCAATGCTTCCTGCGCGTCGCGCCATGCCCGGTGCAGACGCACCAGCCCGCCGGTGTCGATCCCGCCGAAACTGTCGAGCAGCGCCCGGTGCCCGCGCGGGTTGAGCAGCCCGCGATCATCATGCTGGCCGTGAATTTCGACGAGGAAGCCGCTGAGTTCGCGTAGCAACCCGACCGATGCAGGCTGGTCGTTGACGAAGGCGCGGCTGCCGCCATCGGCCTTGACCAGCCGCCGGATCATCAGCGGCTCACCCGGTTCGACCGTAATCCCCTGTTCGCCAAGCCGTTCCGCCAGCGCAGGCGGCATCGACGGAAGTTCGAAACTCGCGGTCACCACCGCCTGGCCCGCGCCATGCCGCACCAACCCGGCATCGCCGCGCATGCCCAGCGTCAGGCCCAGCGCGTCGAGCAGGATCGACTTGCCCGCCCCCGTTTCGCCGGTCAGCACGCCCAGCCCCTGCGCGAAATCGAGGTCGAGCGCCTCGATCAGCACCACGTCGCGGATCGAGAGCGCAGTCAGCACGGTGGAATATCGCCTCTGTCGATGCGGATCAGCTGCCTGTGGTCGCCGCCGCGACTTCGGTATTCGGCGCATGACGCTGCATCAGCTCGTAAGCGCGTTCATACCATTCGGTTTCGGGATAGTTGCGGCCAAGCACCGCCGCCGACTTCTTGGCTTCCTCGGGCACGCCCAGCGCCAGATAGGCCTCCGTCAGGCGCATCAGCGCTTCGGGCGCGTGCGTCGTCGTCTGATATTGGTCGACGACGGTGCGGAAGCGCATCGACGACGCCAGCCACTGGCCACGCACCGCATAGAAACGCCCGACTTCCATTTCCTTGCCCGCCAGATGGTCGTTGACCAGATCGATCTTCAACCGCGCGTCCGCAGCGTACCGCGTATTGGGATAGCGACGCGTCAATTCGCCAAGTGCTGCAAGGGCTTGCTGCGTGATCTTCTGATCGCGAGTCACATCGCTGACCTGCTCGTAATAGCTGAGTGCGATCAGATAATAGGCATAGGGCGCATCGCGGTTGCCGGGATGGATCGACAGGAAGCGCTGCGACGACTGGATCGAATTGGTATATTCGCGGTCCATATAATGGCTGAACGCGCCCATCAGCATCGCCCGGCGCGCCCATACCGAATAGGGATGCTGGCGCTCCACCTCGTCGAACAGGGCTGCGGCCAGCTTGTACTGGCGGCGGTCGAGCCGGTCCTTGGCCGCCGAATAGAGCGTCCCCACGTCGCGCGCGACATAGGGCGTGTCGGTGCGGGCATTGTTGGTGCCGGCACAGGCCGAAAGCAGAACGGCGCCGGAAATCGCGAGCGCGAGCGAACGGGGGGTCGGGATACGCATGGGATTGGCTATTAGACCAGCCACGGCATTCCTAACAATGTATTTTCGTGTTCGCGGATTTCGGTTCATGCCGCATGGAGCACCACTCGGTGCGAAGCGTTGGAACCGACACGAATACAGCCCATCGGAGCGACCATGACCGTCACCCTTCTCGAGATGCACCGCGTCGAAAAGCCCTGGGGACGGCATGATCTGTGGCCGGGCTTCGCCAATCCGTCCCCGGACGGCGAACCCATCGGCGAAGTCTGGTACAAATCGCCCGGCGATTCCACGCCCGATCTGCTGGTCAAATATCTGTTCACCAGCGAAAAACTGTCGGTCCAGGTCCATCCCGACGACGA
>SXGS01157919.1_pt1 | contig 10507 bp, 8 predicted proteins | sample 3174681 | NCBI WGS metagenome assembly SXGS01 (sample SAMN11356861, study PRJNA531348) | freshwater metagenome | isolation source: freshwater sample F1-80 | place: China: Fuxian Lake, Yuxi | collected 2017-12-25
ACCATCCGCTGGCCCACGCCCTGGGTTTGGGCATCCAAGAGAATGATCGTCGAAATGGCGCCTGGTCCGGCCAGCATCGGCATGGCCAGCGGCGTGATGGCCACGTCGGCCTTGTCCGCGCCGGCGGCGGTCTCCTCGGCGGTTTCCTGCACGGCGGACCGTTGGGCGCGCAACATGTCCAGCGCGATCAGCAGCAGGATCAGGGCGCCGGCGATCTGCAAGGCCGGCAGGGTAATGCCCATGACTTTGAACAGGGTCTGCCCGATCAGCGCGAAGGTGCCCAGGAACCCCACCGCGGCCAGGCAGGCGACGCGCGCGATGTGCAGCCGTTGGGACACCGAATCCCTGGCGGTCATGGCCAGGAATGCCGGCACGGCGGCGATCGGGTCCACGATCACGAAGAGGGACCCGAAGGCGAAGAGGGCATATTCCATGAGCTTCAGCACGGATTGAACGCCATCCTCTCGGTCTTCCGTTTCAGCTCCCGCCCGTCCGGCGCAAGAGGTCGGCGCGCGGGTCTTGGTGGGGGCTGTGTCCAAGCTGCTCGTACAGTTTGAGGTCTTCCTCCGAGATCGAGCCGGGCATCACGATCTGGAGGGTGAAAAACAGGTCTCCATGCCCTCCCGATGCGGCCGGCAGCCCCTTGCCCTTGAGGCGGAGCTTGCCCTCCGCCTTGCTGCCGGCCGGGACTTTGACCCGCACCGGGTCCGTGAGCGTCGGCGCCAGCACCTCCGCGCCCAGGGCCGCCTCCCAGGGCCAGACGGGGAGGATCACATGCACGTCGCTGCCCTGGCGGCGAAAGATCCGGTCCGACTCGACGATCACGCGCAGATAGAGGTCGCCGGGCTTGCCCCTGTGCATGCCCTGCTGCCCCTTGCCTGCGACCCGGACACGGGTGCCGTCCTGGACGCCGGCGGGGATGCGCACCTCGATGGTTTTGGTCTCCAGGCGGCTCCCGGCCCCTCCGCAGGTCTGGCAGGGACGGCCTTTCTGACGGCCCGCGCCGCTGCACGTAGCGCAGGGGATCGGCTCGGAAATCTCCAGACGCCGCGACACGCCCGTGAGCACTTCGCGCAAGGTCAGGCGGACATCCGTGTCCAGGTCCTCGCCCTGGACGGCGAACCCGCGGAAGCCCGCTCCGCCGCGAGGCTGAGACCGGCGGCCGAAGAGCGACTCGAAAATGTCGCCGAAGTCCTGCCCGCCCTCCGTCGAGCCGGGCCTGCCGGACATCCCTGGGCCTGCGCCGGCCTGTTGCCTGGCCTTCTCGTAGGCCTCCGCCTCCTGCCAGCGATGCCCGTAGCGGTCGTATTTTTTTCTGGTCTCCGGGTCGCCCAGGACCTCGTGGGCTCCGTTCAGCTCCTTGAACTTCTTCTCCATCTCGGCCTGCCGCGCGCCCCCGTGCAGATCCGGATGATACTGGCGGGCCAGCTTGCGGTAGGCTTTCTGTATGTCGTCCTGGGTCGCGGTTCGGGCGACGCCCAGGATCTCATAATAGTCACGTTCAGTCGTCGCCATGAAGGACCTTTCTCATGTCGTCGCGCCTGACTTGCAGCTTAAGTCCTTGTGCGGGGCTTTTCAAGGGCGGGGCCAAACGCGCGCAGGGGCCGGAGCGAGCAGGGGGGCTACCGGGTCGAACCGGCCTTGGCCCGTGCCATCATCTTGCAATAGGAGCAGATCTCGGCGGTGGTGGGCTGGCTGCAGGTCGCACAGGGGTGGAGCGTCGCCCGGTCTTTCTCCGCCATCGACGCGGGGGCCGGCTGGGCCTGTCCTGAGCCCTGTCGAGGGGCCCTGGCCTGTTTTTCGAGGAAGCCGCAGTAGAAGGCCTGCTTGGTGCCCGGCGATTCCGTCTCCAGGCGGTTCAGCACGTCCTTGTACAGGAGCATCTTGGAGCCCTTGGCCATGGGACATTCGTCCACGATATAGTCGATCCGGTTCAGGACCGAATAGGCCGCGACCTCCCGTTCGGAAAGCCGGTACAGAGGCTTGACCTTTTTGGCGAATCCCTCGACTGAGGCGGGGAGGCTGGGCCCCTGCTTGTCCAGATATTCCTCCTGCCAGTGCAGCACGTTGCCCAGCAGGCGGGAGGCCTCGTCGTCCAGGTTGTGGCCGGTCGCCATGACGTCGTAGTGCTGCTCCACCGCGGCCCGGTTGAACTGGTACCGCTTGATCGTGCCGCAGGTCGAGCAGGTGGGACGGTGGATCAAGTCGGCCAGCTCGCGGATGCCGGCCCCTTCCTCCTCTTCGACTTTGTGGATCAGCAATTTCGCCTCGTGCGTCCGGGCGACGCCGTCGGCGAACCGTTGCGCTTTCTCGCGCGACTTGGTCGAGTAGCCGGGAATGCCCAGGTCCACGTAGAGGGCGTCGGCCTTATAGCCCAACTTGAGGAGGATGTCCCAGAGAGCAAGGCTGTCCTTGCCGCCGGACACGGCCACCAGGATGCGGTCGTCGCGGCCGAACATCCGTTCCCCTTTGATCGCACGGGTCACCTGCTCCAGGACGAACTCGTTGAAGCAGGCTTTGCAGAAGGCGGCATTGTGGCGCGGCAGCCCGATCACCGCTTTGATTGTGCACTTTTTGCAGTTCATACGATGTGTTGTCGGTAAGCAGTTGTCAGGTATCAGTATTCTGAAAACTGACAACTGTGAACTGATGACGGTGCACGCATTAGCTCCCGCCGGAAATCACCGGCCGGATCTCCACCTGGTCCTCATCCTTCAGCAACTCGTCTTCCGTGACCAGATCGTCACCGCGGATCACCAGGTGGGCTTCCATGATCAGGTTCAGATCGCGCAGCAAGTCCTTGACGCGCTTGGGGCCACGGACTTCGACCTGACGCTCAGGATGGCTGAGATGGACTTTCATGGGGTGATGATAGGCCTGCGCCGATCCCGATTGCAATCGGGATCGGCGCAGGAGCTGTCAGCGATCAGCGTTCAGCTCCGGATCGATCCGAAACTGACGGCTGATGGCTGAATGCTGAGGGCTATATCTCCGCTTCCCGGAGAAACTTCGCCGCTTCCTCCGGCGTAACCGGGTTGATGTAGAAGCCGGTGCCCCATTCGAAGCCGGCCACCTGGGTCAGCTTGGGAATCAGCTCGATGTGCCAGTGGTAGAACTCGCCGGTTTTCTCGTGCAGCGGGGAGCTGTGCAGCACGAAATTGTACGCCGGGTGCGTGAGGACTTTGTCCATCCGTCGCAAGGCTTCCGACAGGATGCGCGCGAGCAGCTCGAACTGGGTTTTCTGGCTTTCCTCGAAATAGGCGGCGTGCCGCTTGGGCAGAATCCACATTTCGAACGGAAACCGGGGCGCGAAGGGCGTGAGGCAGATGAATTCCTGGTTGTCCGCCACGATCCGCTCCGCGTCGGAGATCTCCTGCCGGATGATGTCGCAGTAGAGGCACCGTTCCTTCTGCTGGTAATGGGTGCGGCAGCCGTCGATCTCCGCCAGCACGCTGGTGGGGGTGACCGGCAGCGCGATCAGTTGCGAATGGGTATGTTCCAGCGTGGCCCCGGCCGCTTGCCCGTGGTTTTTGAACACCAGGATGTACCGGAACCGCTGGTCCCGCTTGAGGTCCACGATTCGGTCGCGATAGGCCCAGAGCACATCCTCGATCCGCTTGGGCGGCAAGTCCGCCAGCATGTCCTTGTGGTCGTGGGTCTCGATAATGACCTCGTGGGCGCCGATGCCGTTCATCCGGTCGTACATGCCGACGGCTTCCCGCCCCATCTCGCCCTCCACCTGCAGGGCGGGGAACTTGTTGGGCACGACCCGCACGGTCCAGCCAGGCAGGTTCGGCTCGCCGGCCTGCGGCCGGTAGGCGAGGATTTCCTTGGGTGTGAGATGCTCCTGGCCCGGGCAGAAGGGGCAGAGGGTTGTCGAAGTCGTCTGCACCGGCTCGAAGTGGGCAAAATCGTGGGGCCGGCCGGCCCGGTCGGTCGAAATGATCACCCAGCGTCCGACGATGGGATCACGGCGTAGATCAGGCATCAGGCGACTCCATCCAACGATGAACGCCGAACGCGGCACGATGCATAGCGGAACTCGTCATCATTGTACTGCGTTCGTATTTCCACATGCAGCAGGATTTTCTCAGACCTTCCACATGTGGGATGCATAGTGTTCGTCGGGAACGGTCAGGGCCAGGGGCTGGTGGCGGGGGTACCGGTCTATTTCGAGCCCTCCTTGGGTGACGACCAGGCTCATCCGAAACTGGTCGCCCGCCTTGAGTGCTAGGGCGTTCAGGGGGACGGCCAACTCGATGATGGCGCGCCGGCAGGCCGCGCCGCACGGGCCGGCTTCCGAGAATCCGACTCCCGGGAGCCCGGCCTCGCCGGATGCCCAGAGGAGGCCGCTCGTGGCGGCAGGCAGGCTCAGGGGAAAGATCAGCTTGTAGGCCCGGAATTTGGTGAGGACATGCGCCTCCACGGCCGCGTCGTGCAGCTTGTCCAGGGCCTCGTCGTTCTGGTCCAACCGGAGAAAGAGCCGATCCAGGCTGAAGCCGAATCCGAGGTAGGTGAACAACCGGCTGGACTTCCACATGGCGCCCAGCGGCGGCGCCGGGTCGATGGAGCCGGCCCCGCGCCATTCGAAAAAGTTTGTGACCAGGCCGTCGATCGTCGGCTCCAGGAGGCGCACCGGATCGTGCGAGGGGTGGGGTTCGGGCAGTCCGAAGAGGGGCTGGCTCAGATAGTCCGGGGCGGGGAGCCCGGCTCGCAGGAACACGTTGCGCAGATGGGTCCGAAACAGCCGGTCGAACTCGGCCTTGTAGTCGGTTTCAAAATCGTCGCCGTACCACCAGAACCAATCGCTGCCTTCTGCGGCATAGAGTTCGCTCCAGGCGCCGCGCGCTGCGTCCGGCGCGAGCCGGTCGGCGACTTCGACCAGCCGCCGGCGGGTTTCCCTGATCAGGTCCCAGCCCCGGTTGTCCTCCTGGTGGCCCAGCCAGATGCCGAAGTCGGCGTTGATCCAGGAGCCGGAGTGCAGATGGTCGAGCGTCCTGGTCGGGGGCTGCCTGGCGAGGGCGTCGCTGATCCGATCGGTCGTCATGCGCGCCTGGCCGATGGTTCCCTTGTCCAGAGCCCGGTAGAGACCGGCCAGGAACTGTTCCCCGCCGTCGTAATAATGTTCCCAGGGATTTTCTCCGTCCAGGATGATCGGCAGCAGCAGGTGATCGTCGGGCGCCCGTTCGGCGATGCCGCTGATCCGGCTCAGCACGTCTGCCACGGCGGCGTCCGGCGCGGCCTTGGAGTAGATGAAGCCGAAGGCATCCGAAATCTCGCGGTCCCGGAAGACGAACGTCAGCTCGTTGCCCGCCTCTCCAGCCAGGTAGGGCCGGTACAGGTCCCGGTCCCGATCCCAGTCGCCCAGCGAGCGGGCCAGGACGCCCTCGTCCGTCGCGGTCCATTGCAAGCCGGCCCGCCGCAGGATCGGAATCAATTCCGGGCAGACCGAGCCTTCGGACGGCCAGAGGCCGGCTGGCGCCGATCCGAACAGGTTCCGATGCAGCGCCACGGCTTGTTGGACCTGGGCTTCGGCGTCGGCCTGGGCCTGGAACCGCTGCGGCAGGGCCGTGTCTGGCCTCCCGCGCCGGGCCTGATCCGTATCAATCAGCAAGGGTAGGATGGGATGGTAGAAGGGGCTCGTGGTGAGCTCGATCTGACCGGCCTCGGCCAGCTTCCGATACAGGGGGATGATCTCGGCGACGGTCTGCAACTGGAGGTCGAGCACCTCCTGCTTCTCCTCTTCGGTGAAGGCCCGGTCCTTGTTGCGCAAGGCCGCCAGGCGCGGGTGGCGCTGCACCGTGCCGAATCCAAACCAGGCCAGGTTGTGCCAGACTTGCAGATCCCGCAGCTCCTGGATCGAGAACTGCCGGGCCAGGCCGGTGAGGTCCTGTCCCTGGATGTGGGCGCCGCGCTTGACCAGCAATTCGTGATAGCGGGGGAAGGGCCGGACCATGGTGGCCCAGTTGGCGGCGAAGAAGTGGCGCACGAGAAAGGCCCGCTCCGCCGGAGCGAGGTCCGCCGCCGGCTTCTGGGCATAGTCCAGGAACAGGTCCCGCACGGTGCCCGACGTCAGCTCCTGCAATTGAGCCAGGAGCGAAGGGGTGAAGTTGAACGTGGCCTTGATGGTCGGGAACTGCTCCAGCAGGTGGGCCATGTCGAAATAGGCTTTGATCGCGTGGAGCCGGACCCAGGGCATGGAGGCGGAGCCGGCCACCGGGTCCGTGTAATACGGTTGGTGCATGTGCCAGAGAAAACAGAGCTGGATGGTTTTCATGGTGATGAGACGCAAAGTATGTCACAGGGGGGAGGGGGTTGCAACCGCGCGCCCCGCGCGCCCCGGATGACGGGAGGGGCATGGATCGGCTATAAGGAACCTGATCCGGCGCAAGGAGCGTGCATGGCAGATCAAGAGACTGTTTCTCAGGAAGCAGCGAGTCCCGCCGATTGGCGCGACCGGCACTGGCGGTACTGGGTTCCCGTGGCCGCCTATGCGGGGCTTATTTTCTACCTCTCCGCCCAGTCCACCCCGCCAGGCCCGGCCCTATGGTGGCTGGAATTAGTGGGCGACAAGGGGGTTCATGCCGCCGAGTTCGGACTGCTCGGGATCCTCTGCTATCGCGCGTTCCGTTTCGGTGCCGGTCCGCGTGCGGCTCAGTCCGCGCTGCTCCTGGCGATCCTCGCTTCCATCGGCTATGGCATCACGGATGAAATCCACCAGGCCTTCGTGCCGCTTCGCGAGCCCAGCCCTTGGGATGTCCTGGCCGACGGAGCCGGCGCTTCGGTCGCATCGTCGGTCTGGCGCCGGCTGGTCAACCCCTGAGCCGATTCCCAACGCCGCGCATTACGAGCCGACGGCCGTCCCTGTCCAGGCTCGACCCATCGCATCCGCCGATCGGATGGCGGCCACCACCATCTCGGGACGAACCTCGAAGGGTTCGTTGTGCATGGTTTCCCCCGGCGCCGTCGCCCGGTCGGCGATCTGACTGAGAAGCGTCGGGGTGGGCTCGGCAATGCCGATGGCTTCCAGCGTCATCGGTAATCCGACCTGCGACGCAATGGTCAGAACCGGATCGATCACTGAGCGGGGTTGATTCTCGAGCGCCAACTGGACGAGGAGACCGAAGGCCACTTTTTCCCCGTGCAAATAGGCGTGGGTTCCGGAGGCGAGGGTCAATCCGTTGTGCACGGCATGGGCGGCGGCCAGCCCCGAAGACTCGAATCCCAGTCCGGACAGGAGGGTATTGGCCTCGATCAGTCGGTCCAGCGCCGGCGTGACCGTCTGACGTTCCAGCGAGGCCACGGCCTCCACCCCGTCGTTCACGAGGGTGCGGTAACAGAGCTCCGCGAGGGCGAGCGCAGTCAGGGTAGAGGCGCCGCCCCGCATGTTCCGCCGGTTCGCCGCCATGCAGACCTTGGCCTCGAACCAGGTCGCGAGGGCGTCGCCCATGCCGGCGACCAGCAGGCGGCGCGGACTTCGGGCAATGATCTGCGTATCCACCAACAGCAGGTCGGGGTTCTTCCGGTATATGCGATATTGCTCGAACCGGCCGGCTTCGTCGTAGATGACGGAGAGGGCGCTGCACGGGGCGTCGCTGGACGCGACGGTCGGGCAATTGACGATCGGTAGATCAAGGTCCGAGGCCACCGCCCGGGCCGCATCCAGCACCTTTCCGCCTCCTGCGCCGATGATGACCCGGGCACTGAGAGCTCGGGCCGCCTGTTTGCCTTGCTCGATTTCCGGACGGGAACATTCGCCTCCGAAGGGGTGGATTCCGTACGCAATCCCTGCCTGGCCGAGACTGTGTCGCCAGCGATCGGCCAGCAACCGAATGGGGGTCCGGCCCCCGATGATCAAGGCAGGGCCGGTCAGTCCGAGCGTGACCATTTCCTGCCCCAATTGTGCGGTGGCGTCTTGGCCCTGGGTGTAACGGCTGGGCGAGGAAAAGACGGAGAGCAGGGAGGCTTCGTTCGTGGACGTGGCCAGCATGGCCCACGCATAGCACAGTCCTCTCGTGGAGGCAACTGCCGTGGCGCCGGAGCGAGTCCTCGTGTCTGGAGGCCCTACTCGTGTTGGCGCTCGCGGCGACCACGCCACGCAGGGCAGCAAGCGATGGCGGAGATCGTGGGGGCAATCCTCGCCCGCTCTGCGGGACGGGTGCTGCTCTATGGCCGGTTGCCTGTGGCGCCCCACGCGAATTTGGGGCCGTTGGCGAGGCTCATGCACTTCGGTCAGGATCGGTCGGCAAAGAGCCGGCCCAGAATCCGGCATGCCCGCTGGCCCCGAATCGCGCCGGCTCCCTCAATGACTGGCATCGTGCAGGAGTCGGGCGCAGGCAGTGCCCAACACGATGACCCGGCGGCCAGCTGGCCGCCGGGCATGCGCACCAGTGCGGGCTCGCCGCGCCCTGGGTGCGTGGGGCGGGGCTGCGCAAGGCGCGCGACCAGTGCCTCGGCGACCGTCTGCTGTCTGAGCGAAATCCGGGCCTAGCGCCGCGCCACCGTGCGGGCGACCGCCTTGCGTCGGCACTCCAGCGGCGGCGGCCGACGCCCGCATGGCGTGCCCCTGACCTTGTCTCAGAATCGGATTATGGGGCAGCTCCTTTCGTGTGGTCTGGAGTGGAGGTGGCCCGAGCGATGAGCCGCAGCCCCACACCAAGGCTGCGTCGTCAATTGCCAACGACGCCTGTCCCCGGTGCCGTTGGTACAAATAATTGATATAGACAGTGCGAGAGATATTCTATACAATTCAGTCATCAATGATGACTCAAATAATCTGCATTGGTTATCCGCTGAGATGAAATCCTGCGCATTTGGTATTGATGCCCGTACTAAATTCTTTCTTGATGGTAACCCATAGCCAAAGGAGTTGACCATGGCCAGTGAAGGCTCCGTTGCACCCAAAGAGCGTGTTAACATCGTGTACCGTCCAGCCACTGGCGATGCGAAGGCCGAAGTCGAACTCCCGCTCAAGCTGCTGGTCGTGGGGGACTTTACATTGCAGAATGACGACACGCCCGTGGAAGACCGCAAGCCGATCAATGTGGACAAATCCAATTTCAACGATGTCCTCAAGGGGCAGAAGCTGTCGCTGGACTTGTCGGTACCCAATCGGCTGGATGAGAAGGCCAAAGACGAGCAGCTGGCGGTCAAGATGCAGTTCGAGTCGCTGAAGGACTTCGAGCCAGACGCGATCGTGGAGAAGGTGCCGGAGTTGAAGAATCTGATCGCCTTGCGCGAGGCGCTCAAGGCGTTGAAGGGGCCCCTTGGAAATGTGCCTGAGTTTCGCAAGAAGATTCAGGAGCTGGTCAAGGACGAAGGCACGAAGCAGCGGCTGCTCTCGGAACTAGACATTCAAGAAAAATGACGTGGGTGCGTGTCGTCGGCATCATGGATAACGTGCACGCGTGGGTGCTTCCCGGGCGGTAGAAGGCTCAGGGCGCTGCCGCTGGTAGTGCTAATAAGATGGGGGACACTATGGCTGAAGAGCAAAAGCAGGATAGCACACCCGAGCAAGCGGCGGCATCTGCCCAACCGTCCTTGCTGGACCAGTTAGTCGAGACCACAAAGCTACAACCCGGCTCGGAAGCCTTTTCAATCACCCGGCAGGGGCTGCAGGCCTTCATCACGGGCTTGCTCGAGCCGCAACGGGCGGTCCAGAAGGTTACGCCGGCCTTGGTGGACGATATGATTGCGGCGCTGGACCAGAAGCTCTGCAAGCAGGTCGACGCGATCCTGCACAATCCGGATTTCCAGAAGCTGGAATCCTCTTGGCGCTCGCTCAAGTACTTGGTGGATCGCACGGACTTCCGCGAGAACAACAAGATCCAGATCGTGAGCGTCTCCAAGGAGACACTGCTGGCGGACTTTGAGGATGCGCCGGAGGTGATGAAGTCCGGCCTCTACAAGACCGTCTACTCGGCCGAGTATGGGCAGTTCGGCGGCCAGCCCTTTGCAGCCATCGTCGCGAACTACGAGTTCGGACCCGGCACGCAGGACATCGCGCTGCTGGAAAAGTGCGCGAGCGTATCGGCGATGGCCCATGCGCCCTTCATCGCCGCCGCCGGGCCGGAGTTCTTCGGTATCGAGAACTTCTCCCAGTTGCCCAACCTCAAGGACCTCTCCGCAGTGTTTGAGATGCCGCAGTTCACGAAGTGGAACGCCTTCCGCGAGTCGGAGGATGCGCGCTATGTCGGGCTGGCGGTGCCCCATTTCTTGTTGCGGGTGCCCTACGGGACAGCCACCGTGCCGGCCAAGAAATTCCTCTACAACGAAGAGGCGAAGGCGAACAATCAGTTCTGCTGGGGGAATGCGGCCTTCGCCTTCGCCTCGCGGCTCTCGGACAGTTTCGCTAAGTATCGCTGGAGCGCGAACATCATTGGCCCGCAGGGCGGTGGCGCGGTCGAGGGGCTCCCGATCTACAACTACGAGGCGATGGGGGAGATCCAGACGAAGATCCCCACGGAGATTCTGGTCTCCGAGCGGCGCGAGTTCGAGCTGGCCGAAC
>SXGS01247628.1_pt1 | contig 10505 bp, 13 predicted proteins | sample 3174681 | NCBI WGS metagenome assembly SXGS01 (sample SAMN11356861, study PRJNA531348) | freshwater metagenome | isolation source: freshwater sample F1-80 | place: China: Fuxian Lake, Yuxi | collected 2017-12-25
CGCACGTTCGAATCGTGTCGGGTCCGCCAGCCTTTCCAAAGAGTTGAGCGGTTTCGCAGGTCGCTGTGGCTACGGCGCCGCGCAGCTCTCGCCCTCGAATCGGACCCCGCATGACTCGCCTCCGCGACACCCTGCTGTTCGATCTCGACGGCACGCTGACCGATACCGACGCGCTGCATCTCAAGGCCTACCAGATCCTGTTGGCGCCGCTCGGCCGCACGGTCACCCATGACGACTACAAGCAGCGGATCATGGGAGCGGTCAACGAGGCGATCATGGCGTGGCTGTTTCCGGGCGAGCCGGTCCTGCGTCATCGCGATCTCGCCGATGAGAAGGAGCGTCTGTTCCGCTCGCTCGCCGGCGAGATGCAGCCGCTCGCCGGGTTGACCGAGCTCCTCGCCTGGGCCGAGACGCACGAGATCAAGACCGCGGTCGTCACGAATGCGCCGCGCGCCAATGCCGAGATGATGCTGGGCGCGCTCGGCCTCGCCAACCGTTTCCCGGTGCTGGTGCTGGGCGACGAGCTCGCACGTGGTAAGCCCGATCCGCTGCCCTACCTGACCGCGCTCGATCGCCTCGGCGCCGAGGCGGCGCGGGCGCTCGCCTTCGAGGATTCGCGCTCCGGCGTTGCGGCCGCCCATGGCGCCGGCATCGAGACGATCGGCATGCTGACCGGCCTCGACGCGGCGACGCTGAGAGCCAGCGGCGCTTCCGCGACGATCCGCGACTTCGCCGATCCGTGGCTGCTCGCCAAGCTCGACCGCGAGTTCGCGACCTAGAGGAAAGGCGGGCTTCGGGCCGCATGTCTTCTGCTAGGCTGGATCTCTCCGTTGCGACGAGGGTTCGCCCGATGACTGCCCAAGCCCGTTACGTCGGTCCGCTCGGCCTCGCCGACGCGATCTCAGCCTTCTCGCTGGTCACGCTCAAGGACCGGCCGTTCAAGCGCGAGGCCGGCAAGGCGACGACCGAGTATCGCGATCTCGGCATCGCCGAGGCGACCGGCGGGCGGGTCCTGATGAAGCACACGCGGGCCATCGCGCCGTTCGACAAGGAGACCGGCTGGCACTGGCATGACATGGATGCCCATATCGTCTTCGTCATCCGCGGCTGGGTGCGATTCGCCTATGAGGGGATGAAGGAGCCGGTGACGGTCGAGGCCGGGTCCTGCATCAGCCAGCCGACCGGCGTGCCGCACAACGTGATCGGCCGCTCCGACGACCTGGAGGCGATCGAGATCAACATCCCGGCCGAGCACGGCACCTTCGACGCGCCGGCCTGACGGCTGCCTGCGGCTAAATCCCCTCGGGTGTTGCGGAATTGTTGCCAAGGCCCGGGGACGGGTCTCTAATGGCGCTCGACCTCTCCTTGAAGCCGCCTAGACGCCGTCCATGAGTGCCGACAGCTCCCCGGGTTCCAGCCCGCGGACGACCAACCCCGCGCCGACCGTTCGACGCCGACCGCTCGCCCGCCTGATCATCCTCGGCGTGGTTGCGGGCGGCATCTTCCTGTGGGGCGCCAACTGGGCCCGGACGACACTCCTCTATGTCCACGAGACCGACGCCCGCATCGTCGCCGACATGATCACCGTGGCGAGCCGGGTCGACGGCCTGATCCTCACGCGGCCGATCGAGGAAGGTGACCGGGTGAAGGCAGGCCAGGTGGTCGCCGTCGTCGACTCGAACCTGGCGCGCCTCAAGCTCGCCGAGCTGGAGGCCGAGATGGTGAGCGCAGATGCGGCGCTCGATCGCCTCGATTCCGAGGTCGCGCTCGCCGACCGGGCGACCGCGACCCGCGTCACCTCGTCCGAGTCGCGCCTGGCCGAGGCCCGCGCCGGCCGCGAGGCGACGGGGCAGGAGTTCCGCTTCGCCGAATCCGAGTTCCAGCGCTCGCAGGCGCTCCAGGGCGGTGCCGCGATCACCGCCAGCCGCGTCGACCGCACGCGCGCCGACTATCTGAAGCAGCAGCAGGAGATGGCGCGCAGCAGCGCGCAGGTGAAGACCGCCGAAGGCCTGCTCGCCGAGGCCAGGGCCGAGCGCCAGCGGCTCGATGTGCTGAACTCCGAGCGCGCGACCCTGGTGGCCAAGCGTCAGGAGCTGCTGGCGCGGATGGACAGCCAGCGCGCCGAGATCGACCGCCGCCAGGTGATGAGCCCGGTCGACGGCGTCGTCAGCCGTACCTTCGTCGGCGCCGGCGAATATGCCTCGGCCGGCCAGCGGGTGGCGTTGATCCACGATCCGCAGAAGATCTGGATCGAGGCGCGCTTTCGCGAGACCGACATCCGGCGGCTTGCGGTCGGAAAGCCGGTGCACGTCACGGTCGATGCCTATCCGGACGAGAAGTTCGACGGAAAGATCGAGCGCATCGGCCATGCTGCGACCAGCGAGTTCGCGCTGCTGCCGACGCCGAACCCGACCGGCAACTTCACCAAGGTGACGCAGCGCCTGCCGGTCAGGATCGCCATCCAGCAGCGCGAGGGGCGCTTGAGGCCCGGCATGATGGTCGAGGTCTACGTCGACCTCAGATGACCGCCGCCGTCCAACCCGTCACGCCACAAGCGGCGGCGCCGGCCGGTCTCTTCCGCTGGATCACGATGTTCACGGTGATGATGGGCCTGCTCGGCACCGTCATGTCGTCGACCATGGCCAATATCGCCATTCCCGACGTCATGGGTGCCTTCGGCATCGGCCAGGACCGCGCGCACTGGATGTCGAGCGGGTTCTTGTCGGCGATGACCGTGTCGATGCTGCTGAACGCGTGGTTCCTCAGCAATTTCGGAGCCCGCAACAGCTTCATCGGGGCGATGCTGATCTTCGCCGGAGCCTCGATCCTCGGCGAGGTGGCGCCGACCTATGAGGTCGTGATCGCCGCTCGCGTGATCCAGGGCGCCTGCGCCGGCCTGCTGCAGCCGATGGCGATGAGCGTCACCTTCATGACGTTCCGCCCGCACGAGCGCGGCGTCGCGATGGGCCTGTTCGGCATGGGCGTGGTCCTCGGGCCTGCGCTCGGGCCGACCATCGGCGGCTTCATCGTCGACAATCTCGGTTGGCGCTACGTCTTCACGGCGACACTGCCGCTGCCGCTGATCGCGACTGCGCTGGCGCTCGAGTTCGTCCCGCCGCGCGATCCGAACGCGGTTCGCACAAAGCTCAACTGGCAAAGCCTGCTGCTGATGGTGATCGCGGTCGGAGGGCTCCTGAACGGGCTTTCCAACGGGCAGCGGCTGGGCTGGGAGTCGGTGTATGTGACCGGCTCGCTGCTGGTCGCATCGGCGGCAGGCCTCGCCTTCGTCGTCCGCGAGCTCGGCTCCAGGGCTCCGCTGGTCAATCTCGAGCTCTTCTCCAGCCGTACCTACGCCGCCTCGGCGGTGGTGTCGCTGGTGTTCGGTGCCGGCTTCTTCGGCTCGACATACCTGCTTCCGATCTTCGCGCAGACCGTCTGCGGCTTCACCGCGGTCACGGCGGGCCTGATGCTGCTGCCGGCGGGCTTGGCACAGCTTGTGGTCTTTCCGATCGCCGGCCGGATGGTGACGCGGGTCAGGCCGGGGTGGCCGATCCTCTTCGGTCTTCTCGCCTTCGCGGTCAGCACCTTCGAATTCGCCCGCGCCGACTTCGATACCGACTTCTGGACGCTGGCGCTGTGGCTGACGCTCGGGCGCATCGGGCTTGGCTTCGTCTTCCCGTCGCTGTCGATCGGCTCGCTGCAGTCGCTTCGGGCCGACCTCGTTCCCTATGGCGCCGGCACGCTCAACTTCACCCGGATGATCGGCGCGGCGGTCGGGGTCAACGTGGTGGCGGTGATCGTCGACCAGCGGACCGCGAGCCACGCGGCCCAGCTGACCCAGACCCAGACCTGGAGCAACCAGACCACCCACCTGCTGCTCGAGAAGCTCGACGGGCTGCTCGCCAAGGGCGGCCTCGCCGGCATCGAGGCGTCGGCGAGCCACATCGAGTTTCTCAGCCGGATGATCATGGCCAAGGCCAACTGGCTCGCTTTCCAGGACGGCTTCCTCACGGTCGCCGTCGCCTTTCTGGTCGCCATGCTGCTTGCGATCCCGCTGACCCGGAAGGAGCGCGGGTAGCTAAACGGGCGGTTCAAAAAGTTGTGGTAAATAAATGCTTATCATGCCATCCTTGTTGGCGCGCATTGATCTATCCTCCTCTCGCCCCGGTCGAACTCTCGACCGGGGCGCTTTGTTTTCCGGCTACCCTGCGGGTCCGCCGGCGGTAAGCAGGCTCGCGATCGGCGTCGGCGCTGCGTCTGCAACTCCCTGCAGCATCCTGGCGTAATCCTCTTCCCCCCGGCTGCAGGCCGCGCTGAACACGGGAACGCGATACATCGTGTACCAGCGGCCGACCGAGCTCTCGATCTCGGTCGGGCTAAACGGCATCGTCTCGATGAGCAGCGCCCGGAGGTAGGGCACGAAGCGCATCTTCACCTCGAGGTTCGAGTTGGCCAGGGCATTCACGACGCCGGCGGCATAGCCGAGCAGGGCAAACTTCTCGCTTGGCAGCGCGCCGAAGCCGGGCGACGCGCTCGCCTGCGCTTTGGCGACGAAGGCCGCCATCGACGCTACCAGCGCCGGATCGGCACGGCGGTTCGCCGGCGCGGCCATCGGCGCCGGTGCTGTCCCCCAGTCCGTCGCCGCGAGCTCGGACAGCAACCGATCCGCCGAGGCCGGCCTTTCCGCCGCAGGCGGAGCGGTCGCCTCGCGGCGAGCCTCCGGCCGGGACGGCGCCACGCGCGCGCCTGGGTCATCCTGCAGTCGCGAGCCGACCTTCTGCAGGATGGCGATGCGCTCCTGGTCGGTGAGACAGCTGCGTGTCATCCAGTAGCCGACGCGTTCGAGATAGGCCTGGATGTTGGCGCCCTTGACCATGAAGTCGTCGCCGCCGGCCTCGATACCCTCGCGCATCGCCTCCAGCTTGTCGGTACCGGTGACAAAGACGATCGGGACGTTGACCGGATACTGCCGGCGGATTTGCTTGCAGGCCTCGATCCCGCTGATTCCCGGAAGACTGATGTCGAGGATGATCAGGCGCGGCCCGTTGAGATCGCAGAGGCGCGGCGCCGCCTCGCCATTGTCGCCGATCGTGACTGTATAGCCGGCGCTCTCCAGCGCCCGCGTGTAAACGCGCTGCTGGTAGGGGTCGTCCTCGATGAGCAATACAACGCCGCTTGCCATGCTGGTGACCTATATAGGCCGTGCCGGCGGCGGTTCCAGCCCGGCGAAGCGCCCCTGCAGCAGTTGAGCCTCGGCAGCGGCGATCGCCTCAGGCTGGTGCTCGACGCCGCGCTGTTCCCGCTCGTGATCCTTTTCCTCCGAGGCCGCCTCGATCGATCGTGCGATGCCGACGAGCTCGGATAGGCCGAGATAGGCGGCCGCGCCGGCAAGCTGGTGCATCGCGATGCGGAGGGCCTCGGAGTCCTTCGCGGTCGCCGCGCTGATCGCCTGGGCGAGCCGTCTCGGCGCGATGGCGCGGAAGTCCTGGATCGGGCCTGCGACGGTCTCCCGGCCGAGATGCGCGACGAGCCGGCTCAGCACGCTGGGATTTCCGGCCGAGGCGTCCTCGGCCGGCGGCCGCGCGAAGCGGCAGGTGATCGAGGAGTCGGCCTGGGTGAAATTCTCGAAGATGCGGACGAGGTCGTCGGGTGCGATGCCGGTGTCGACGACCTCGAAGCGGATCCCGGCGCGCCCCTCGGAACGGGAGTTCCGGTCGTCTCGCTGAGCGCCACAACCAGGTCAACCATTCACGATGGTCATAGAGACCCACGGCCGTATAGGCGCCGCCGGAGGCCGGGCGCGCCTTCTCGATGACGCGGTCGACCAGGCCCTCGGAGAACACGGCGCCGACCAACTCGATAAACTCGGTGAAGACCATACCCTTCATGTCACCCTTCCGCCGGCGATTCTGGCATGCGTCATGCGGGCTTCGCCGTACCGTACTCCGGCGAGATCGCGCCAAGGACGAAGTCTACGCGCTCGCCGGCCGACAAGACCGGCAGCAGCAGGCGCTCGTACTTGACGGACCAGGTCATCATCGAGATGCGGAGGGTGCGGCAGACCGGTTCGCGCCTCTCGACGACCTCGGCATAGGCCCGGCTCGCGATCAGCCTATGGAGAAAGCCAGGCATCTCGTCGACGTACAGACCATGGACCGAAAAGCCGTAGATGCGGTCGAACTCTGCGCCGACGCGTCGATATCGATAGCGCCGCGGCTCCTGCTCGACCTCGACCCAGAGGATCTTGGAAAGGAGGGGACCGAGATCGGCGAGCGCCAAGTCGCCGGTGTGCGGCATGGGCCGTCCGCGGCGCTTCGCGTCCCAGTAGGCGTATAGATGCTTGAGTTGGGTGTCGTGGATGATGTCGGGCGAGCTCACGGCGACCGAGCCTTCATGTCGTCCTCGCGTCGTCGACGCCGAGCGTAGCATACGCCATCAGGAAGAAGCCGGGCCGAACTCCGGCACGATCGCGCCCAAGACGATGTCGACGCGCTCGCCGGTCGACGACACCGGCAGCAGCAGGCGCTCGTACTTGGCGAACCAGGAGACCATCGAGAAGCTGAGGATGCGGCAGATCGGCTCGCGGCCGTCGACGACCTCGGCATAGGCCCGGCTCGCGATCCGCCGGTAGAGGAAGCCCGGCATCTCGTCGATGTAGAGGCCCTCGACCGACGAGCCGTAGATGCGCTCGAGCTCGGACCCGACGCGGCGGTAGCGGTAGCGTCTGGGCGCGTGCTCGATCTCGACCCAGAGCAGGTTGGGCATGATGAAGCCGAGGTCGACCAGCCCGACATCGCCGGCCAGCGGCATCGACCGGCCGCGGCGCTTGGTCTCCCAGTAGACGAGGAGATCCTTGAGCCTCGTATCGCGGATGACGACGAGCGCGCTCATGACGACCGGCGATCGTCCTCGGTCCAGCGGCGGACCAGTCCAGCCTCGATGCCGAAGAGATCAAGGGCGCGCCCGACCGTCTGGTCGACGATGTCGTCGAGCGTCTGCGGCCGATGGTAGAAGGCAGGAACCGGCGGCACGATAACCGCGCCGAGCCGGGTCGCCCTTGCCATCAGCTGGATGGCCGGGAGATCGAGCGGCGTTTCGGGGATCACCAGCACGACCCGGCGCCGCTCCTTGAGGCAGGTCTCGGCGGCCCGCGCCACCGGGTCGGCGTTGTCCTCGTCGGCGATGGCGCGGAGCGTCGCGGCCGAGCAGGGGGCGACGAGCAGGCCCATCGCCCCGGCAAAGATGAAAGGCTTGCGATCCGCCGGGTCGTTGACGACGTCGGCCAGCCGCCCGAGCTTCGCCGGCGTGAGCCCGGTCTCGCCGGCAAGCGCCGTCGCGCCCGATCGCGTCACGATCAGATGGGTCTCTATCGTTCGGAGGCGTCTCAGCGCCTCGAGCGCGCGGACGCCGTAGGTGGCACCCGAGCCGCCGGCGATCGCCACGATCAGCCGGTCCCTGGCCACTCGCGCCCCCGTGATGGCCTTCATGCCCGATAACGTAGCAGATTCATGGTATAGGGCGCCGCCGCCCCCGGAGTCCGCCATCGACGCGCCCGACCGCTCGTCTGCCAGCCTGTCCCCCGGCGCTCCCTCGCGCCGGCTGGTGCGCGTGCCGTGGCGGGATCGTGCCGGCAGGTTTTCGCCGTTCAAGGCGGCGGTCTTCGTCGCGCTCTTCCTGCCGGGGCTGGATCTCTTCTACGACTATTTCCGCGGCGCGCTCGGCGCTCGTCCGCTGAACGAGCTGATTCACGGCACCGGGCTCTGGGCGATCCGCCTCCTCCTGATCTCGCTCGCGATCACGCCGCTCCGCCAGATCCTCCGGCGGCCCGAGCTGGTCACCATCCGGCGGATGATCGGCGTCGGCGCCTTCGCCTATGCGGTGCTGCATTTCACGCTGTTCATCGTCGACAGCAACTTCCGGCCTTGGTTCATCGTCTCGGAGATCGTGCTCCGCCTCTATCTGACCATCGGCTTCGTGACCTTCCTGGCGCTGCTCGCGCTTGCGATGACCTCGACCGACGCAATGGTCCGCCGGCTCGGCGGCAAGCGCTGGCAGCAGCTGCACTGGGCGGTCTATCCGGCCGGCGTACTGGCGGTCGCGCACCACCTGATGCAGACCAAGCTGAACGTCGCCGAGGCGACCGTCTATGCCGGGCTCTTCGCCTGGCTCCTGGGCTACCGGCTGCTGGCACGCGGGAGCGGCGCGATGCCGGGCGTGCTCAGGCTGGCGCTGCTATCGCTTGCGGTGACGGCGCTCACCGTCGGCGGCGAGGCGCTTGGCTTCCGCCTCTTCACCGGCATCGACTGGCGGCGCGTGCTGCAGGCCAACTGGGTGCTGGTCGGCGAGCGTCCCGGCTGGGTCGTGCTGTTCGCAGGATCCGCCGTCACCCTTTTGGCCGCTTGCCGGCCTTTGTGGACGCGATCTTCTTCATCCCGTCGATCTCCTTCCTGAGCGCCGCCTGCAGCAGGTGGGCGTCGACGCTGGCGGCCATCAGGCGGAAGCCCTTCCCCATGTAGTCCTCGGCCCAGGTCTGGTCGCCGGCCATGAACCCCGGCGTTTTCTTGTACTTGGCGCAGGCGGCGAGGATCTTGTCGACGGCCTTGAGGAACCGCTTGTCCTTGAAGGCGGCCGGGATGCCCATGAAGTTGGACAGGTCGAAATGACCGAGCCAGCAGACGTCGACGCCCGTGACCGAGGCGATGGCATCCGCATTCTCGACACCCTTCGCGGTCTCGATCAGGCACATGACCAGGGTGCGGTCGTGCGCGGCCTTGATCTTGTCGGTGACCGATCCGCCCTCGAAGTCATCATGGGCGAAGCCGAAGGCGGCGCCGCGCCGGCCGACCGGAGGATAGCGGGTCGACTGGACGATGAACTCGGCCTGCTCCTTCGTCTCCACCATCGGCACCATCACGCCCATGGCGCCGGCGTCCAGCACGCGCGAGATGTAGTCGTACTGCGTCGCCGGCACGCGCACCATCGGGATCAGGCCGATGCCGCGGCAATAGGAGATCTGCTCGCGGATGGTTTCGATCGAGACCGCGCTATGCTCCATGTCGTAGATGATGAACTCTGCGCCGGCGGTCCTGCAGATCTGCGCCAGGCTCGGCGTGAAGAACTCGAAGACCATGGTGCCGTAGGCGTGCCCGCCCTTGGCAATCCTCGCTTTGATCGGATTGTCGCGCATGAGCCGCTTTCTCCCTTGGGGCGGGAGCCACGCTAGCATGCGCGGCCGGCGCCGCGGCGCCACCCGCCCATGAGACGGAACAGGCCGCGGCGGCGTGATTTCGTGCTATAGGGCTCCGCCACTTTTCGAGACCCGGAGCCTTTGAGATGGAAGCCCTCGAGAACCTGATGAGCCGCCGTTCGCCGAACAAGCTGGCGGAGCCGGCGCCGACCAAGGAAGCGCTCGACAAGGCAATGTCCGCCGCCGTCCGTGCGCCTGACCACGGCAAGCTCAAGCCCTGGCGCTTCCTCGTGATCGACAGCGACGCGCGGGCGGCTTTCGGCGACGTGATGGCGCGCTGCCTCAAGCGCCATCAGCCGGACGCCAACGAGGAGATGCTGAAGCGCGAGCTGGAGAAGGCGTTCCGGGCGCCGACCATCGTCGTCGCCGTCGCCAAGATCGAGCCGCAGCATCCGAAGATCCCCGAGGTCGAGCAGCTTCTGGCGGCGGGGGCGGCGACGCAGAACTTCTGGCTGGCCCTTCATGCCCAGGGATACGGCGTCTTCTGGAAGACCGGCGCGCCGGCTTATGACGTCCAGGTCAAGCGCGAGCTCGGCATCGCCGAGACCGACCAGATCGTGGGATTCATGTATGTCGGCACGATCGCGGCGCCGGCGATCGAAACGAAGCGTCCGGAAGCCGAGGGCTTCGTCGAACGCTGGACCCGTCCGGCCGCCTAAGCCAGCTCCTTCGCCAGGACCGGCCGCACCGGGTCGTCCTTCACGGCCGTGAAGCCGTGGGCGCGGAACAGCGCCTCCGGCCCGTTCCAGAGTTCGCCGGCATCGCCTGATGTCCGCTTCGGATAGGCCTCGACCCTTCTCGCGCCGCGCGCGGGCAGGTCGTCGAGGATCGTGCGCAGCAGGAGGCGCGCGATCCCCCGCCGCCGATGCGCGGGATGAATGAAGAAGCAGCCGATCGCCCAGGTACCGTTGTCCGCCGCGAGATCGAACTGGCGGCCGATCTTGATCAACCGGTCGCGCGGCAGAGTCTGGACCCAGCCGACCGCATCGTTGCCTGAGAAAGCGAGATAGCCGTCGAAGGTGCCGGAGGCGGTGAGCCGGTCGCGGAGCACGCGGTTGTCTTCGGCTGTGCGCCGGCCCCAGCCTTCCCAGGACTCGACCCACCAGGCGACGCAGGAACACCAGCCGGCCGTGCCGTGCAGGGCGTGGAAGGCATCGACATGTTCGGGCGCGAAGCGCTCGACGACGATGCCGCTCACAGGTCGTGACCGGCGTAGGAGCAGTTGAAGCTCTTATTGCAGAGCGGGAAGTCGGCGACG
>SXGS01627838.1_pt1 | contig 10503 bp, 8 predicted proteins | sample 3174681 | NCBI WGS metagenome assembly SXGS01 (sample SAMN11356861, study PRJNA531348) | freshwater metagenome | isolation source: freshwater sample F1-80 | place: China: Fuxian Lake, Yuxi | collected 2017-12-25
CATCCCGCAGATCGTCGAGAATCTGACCCGCGACACCGAACGCGCGCCCTTCGTCTTTCCTGACCATTGCCCCGAATGCGGCAGTCTCGCGACGCGCGAGGAGGGCGAGGTCGTCATCCGCTGCACCGGCGGGTTGATCTGCCCGGCGCAGCGGGTCGAACGGCTGATCCATTTCGTCTCGCGCCACGCCTTTGACATCACCGGCCTGGGCCTGGTCCGCATCGAGGAATTCTTCCGCGACGGCCTGATCGCCTCGCCCGCCGACATCTTCCGCCTGCACCAGCATCGCGAGGCGCTGATCCAGCGCGAGCGTATGTCCGAACTGGTGGTCGACAAGCTGCTGGCGGCGATCGATGCGCGGCGTGACATAGCGCTCGACCGCTTCCTCTTTGCGCTCGGCATCCGCCATGTCGGCGAGATCACCGCCCGCGACCTGGCCCGCCGCTTCGTGTCGATGGCGGGGTTCCACGCGATGATCGACGCCGCGTTGCAGGTTCGTGCCGATACGGTGCCGGCCCTGGGCGAGCCGGACCGCAAATATGAACTGCGCCGCCAGCGCGCGATCGTCGCCGCGATCGACACGCCCCAGATCGGCCCGGAGGTCGCCGACGCGCTGCTCGACTTCTTCGCCGAGGAGCATAACCGCGCGGTCGTCGACGACCTGCTGTCCGAGGTGACGCCGGCGGACGTCGTCCACCAGACCCGCGAATCGGACGTCACCGGCAAGACCCTGGTCTTCACCGGCACGCTCGAAACCCTGTCGCGCGACGAGGCCAAGGCGCAGGCCGAGGCGCTGGGCGCGCGCGTGTCGGGTTCGGTATCGGCCAAGACCGACCTGGTCATCGCCGGCCCGGGCGCGGGCTCGAAGCTGAAAAAGGCGCAGGATCTGGGCATTCCGGTGATCGACGAGGCCGCCTGGAACGCGCTGGTCGCCGCGAGCTGAGGAAGGACGAGGGGCGCGGCCGCTCGCAAGAAATTCGCAACAAATCAAGCGACATGGGCGGCGGCCGCCCCCGCCGACCGTTGCCAATCTGCAACGCCCCGCCACGGAGTGAACGCCCCCTGTCGCGCGAATGAATTTTGTCACATAATGGCAATGTTCGTACCGCAGGGGGCCGCTCAACCGAACCGAATAACGGTCGGACCGCGCGCCTGCGCGAAAAGGGGACCTTATATGCGAAACATTCTGCTTCTGAGCACGGCTGTGGCCGCGCTGGCCTTTCCTGCGACGGCATTCGCCCAGTCGACCGGCACCGTGGACGCCGAAGAGGACGTCGTCGTCACCGGCGCTCGTGGCCCCACCAGCGTCAACGGCATCTCGATCCCGGACACGCCCAAGGCGAAGGCGGTCATCAATCAGGAACTGATCGAGCGCCGTGCACCCGGTCAGACCATTCTGGACACGCTGAACCAGGTTCCGGGCGTCAGCTTCACCAATTCCGACGCCTATGGTTCGTCGGGCGGCCAGATTCGTATCCGTGGTTTCGATGGTAACCGTGTTTCGCTGACGTTCGACGGCATCCCACTGAACGACTCTGGTAACTACGCGATCTATTCGAATCAGCAGCTCGACCCCGAACTGATCGAGCAGGTGAACGTGAACTTCGGTGCGACGGACGTCGACTCGCCGACCGCGAGCGCTTCGGGTGGCACGGTCAATTATCGTTCGCTGATCCCCACGGACGAACGCCGGGCCGTGGCCGTATATTCGCGCGGCACGAACGACATGAACCGCGTGTTTGGTCTTCTGAACCTCGGCCAGCTGACCTCGTTTGGCACCAAGGCCTGGGTTTCGGCCAGCAACCAGCGGTACGAACAGTTCCGCGGTCCGGGCGAAATCCACAAGAGCCAGTTCAACGGCAAGATTTACCAGCCGATCGGCAACGGCGGCGATTTCATCTCGCTGGCGGCGCACTACAATCAGAACCGTAACAACTTCTACAGCAATCCCAGCCTTGCGAACATCCGCAGCGTTCTGGGCAACACCGTAGTTCCGGCTTCGGGCATTTCGCCCGCCAATCCGTATACGCTGGACCTGAATCGCGATCAGTTCGATACGGTGTTCGACAACACCTCGTCGCTGTATCGCTACGACGCGAATTGCACCCTGCCTTCGGCCAATGTCGCTCGCGGCAACAACGCCACGCAGGACGATCGCAGCGCCTGTGGTAACTATTACGGCTACAACGCCAATCCGTCGAACACGGGCAATGTCCGCCTGAACTCGCGCTGGACGCTGAGCGACAAGCTGCTCTTCACGTTCGACGGCGCCTACTCATTCACGCGCGCCAACGGCGGCGGCACGGCGGTGTTCTCTGAACGCGATAACGCCCTGCAGAACGTTTACACCAACCAGTTCACGCGCGTCGGCGCGGGGATCGCGAATGGCGCCGATCTGAACGGCGACGGGGATCAGCTGGACTATGTCCGCGTCTATTTCCCCTCGAACACTCGCACCCAGCGCTTCACGGCGATCGCGGGCCTGCGCTACCAGATCGACGACAACAATCTGGTTCGTCTGGCCTATACCTGGGACCGTGCGCGCCATCGCCAGACTGGCGAGGCCAGCCTGCTTCAGCCTTGGGGCGATCCGCGTTTGCCGTTCAGTGCCCTCGATGGCGAAGGCCCCTTCGCGGTCAAGGACGCGGCTGGCAACGTCCTGAACAAGCGTGACCGTCTGTCCTATGCGATCCTTCATCAGGTGTCGGGTGAATATCGTGGCTCGTTCTTCGAAGATCGTTTCAAGGTCGCCCTGGGTCTGCGCGCGCCGTTCTTCCGCCGCAACCTGACCAACAATTGCTGGACGATCGCCGGCAGCTCGAACGACGCCTATTGCACCTCGCAGTCCGCTGCGCAGGTTCGGGCTCTCGATGCATCGAACGCCAATCTGACGCTGGCGGCTCCCTACAAGAACCGTATCGAGACCTATAGCGCGCTGCTGCCCAACGTCGGCTACACCTACAACTTCAGCAGCACGACCAGCATGTTCGGTAGCTACTCGAAGGGCTATTCGGTGCCTCGCACCGACAATCTGTACGGCTTCGACGATGTCGAGATTTCGCCGGTCGCAGCCGTGAAGCCCGAGAAGACCGACTCGTTCGACCTCGGCCTGCGCTACACCTCGCGCTTGATCCAGGCACAGGTCGCCGGTTGGTACATCAAGTACGACAACCGCATCATCTCCTCGCTGGTCCAGCTTGATGGCGGCGGCACGCTCAGCATCGACCGTAACGTCGGTGCGACCAAGACCAAGGGCATCGACGCCAGCCTGGGCATCCGCCCGAGCCGTCATTTCTCGGTCTATGGCTTTGTGTCGTACCTCGACTCCGAGCTGCTGTCGGACGCGATCAACCCGCAGAACGGCCAGGTCTTGGCCGCGACGAAGGGCAAGTTCGTCGTCGAAACGCCCAAGTGGCAGTATGGCGGCCGTGCGCAGTTCGATTTCGAACCCTTCTCGCTCGGCCTCCAGGCCAAGCATATCGGCGACCGCTTTGTCACCGACGTCAACGATCTGATCAGCAAGGGCTACACGCTGGTCGATCTGGACGCGCGATTCAGCATGGCGTCGCTGGGCCTGAAGGACACCTTCTTCCAGCTGAACGTGTCGAACCTGTTGAAGGAGCGCTATTTCGGCAACCTGAGCACCGGCACGACCAACACCAGCACGACGCGCTACACCTTCGGTGCGCCGCGTACCGTGATCGGAACGATCCACTTCGGCTTCTGATCAACATTAGAAAACTGGTCATGGGGCCGCCCCTCCTTCGGGAAGGGCGGCCCTTCTTTTTTGCCCCGCCCCCAATCTTTGCCCTTGCCGGTCAGGCCGTGTAGATGTCGCCCGGCCATGGCCATGCATTCGCCCGTCGCGACCTCCGCCGCTTCACCCGCCGCCGCCGACCCCCTGTCGGTGCGGCCGTTTTTCGAGAACAAGGCGCGTGCCTTCTGGACGCTGCAGGCGGCCGGCTGGTCGGGCTATCTGGTGCTGCGATCGGTGGTCGGCATCTCCAACGGCTTTTCGCTGGAGAAGATCATCCCCGTGATCATCGAGGCGATCCTGGGCTATTGCATCACCCTGCTGCTCTCGACGCTCTATGGTTATTACCGGCGCATCCCGCGCATCATGGGGGTGTTCCTGACGCTGGCGACGCTGGCGGCGGCGACGTTCCTCTATGCGGCACTCAACGCCTTTTCCTTCTCGTTCATCACCACGACCCAGCCCGGCGTCACCGTCACGCTGCTGATCGGCAATCTGTTCATCACTTTCGTGGTGCTGGCGGGCTGGTCGGCGCTCTATTTCGCGATCAACTATTATCTGATCGTCGAGAGCCAGATCGACGAGATGCGCGCGCTGGAGCTTCAGGCCTCCTCGGCGCAGCTGGCGATGCTGCGCTATCAGTTGAACCCGCATTTCCTGTTCAACACGCTCAATTCCATCTCGACCCTGGTGCTGCTCAAGCAGACCGAGCGGGCGAACGCGATGTTAAGCCGGCTGTCAGCCTTTCTCCGCTACACGCTGGCGAACGAACCCACGGCGCATGTGACCGTGGCGCAAGAGGTTGAAACCCTGAAACTCTATCTCGAAATTGAGAAGATGCGCTTCGAGGATCGCCTGCGCCCGAGTTTCGAGATCGACCCGCGCGCCGAGCGCGCCCGACTGCCCTCGCTGCTGCTCCAGCCGCTGGTCGAGAATGCCATCAAATACGCCGTCACGCCGCAGGAGGAAGGTGCGGAAATCCGCGTCGATGTGCGACTGGTCGGGCAACGGGTGCGGATCGCCGTATCGGATACCGGCCCCGGCTTGCACGAGACCCGTCATTCCTCAAGCGTTTCGACCGGCGTCGGACTGTCCAATATCCGCGAACGACTGGCCCAGGCTTACGGCCCGGACCATCGTTTCGAATCCCGCTCCGCGCCGGCTGGTGGGTACTCGGTCGAGATCGAGATCCCGTTCCAGCTCGAGAATGTGAATAGAGAGGCCGCATGACCATCCGTACCATCCTCGTCGACGACGAGCCCCTGGCGATCCAGGGACTGGAGATCAGGCTCCAGGCGCACGACGACGTCGAGATCATCGAGCGCTGCTCGAACGGGCGCGAGGCGATCCGCGCGATCAAGACGCACAAGCCCGACCTCGTCTTCCTCGACATCCAGATGCCGGGTTTCGACGGCTTTTCGGTGATTCAGGGCCTGATGGAGGTGGAGCCGCCGCTGTTCGTCTTCGTCACCGCCTATTCCGACCATGCCCTGCGCGCATTCGAGGCGCAGGCGGTGGATTATCTGATGAAGCCGGTCGAGGAGGCACGCCTCGCCGATACGCTCGACCGCGTGCGCCAGCGGCTGAACGAGAAGCGCGGCGCGGGCGAGGTCGAGAAGCTGAAGGAAGTGCTCGCCGAGCATGCGCCAGAAGCGGTCGCCGATCTGAACGAGGGCGGCGAAGTGGCGTCGAGCCGGTTCGAGAAGCTCATCAACATCAAGGATCGCGGCCAAATCTTCCGCGTCGATGTCGACACGATCGAGATGATCGAGGCGGCGGGTGACTATATGGTCATCAACACCGGCGACAATTCGCTGGTCCTGCGCGAGACGATGAAGGACCTGGAAAAGCGGCTCGATCCGCGCCGGTTCCAGCGAGTGCATCGGTCGACCATCGTGAATCTGGACCTGGTCAAGCAGGTGAAGCCGCATACCAATGGCGAGTGTTTCCTGCTGCTCGAGTCGGGCGCGCAGGTGAAGGTGTCGCGCAGCTACCGCGACGTGGTGGCGCGGTTCGTTCACTGATCTCCGTTCGCACTGAGCGAAGTCGAAGTGCACGTTCCGCGCTGGGTTGGCGTGCGTGGCGTGGCCTTCGACTTCGCTCAGGCTGAACGGGGGTTAGTGGCAGGTCCCCCGCTCCGTTCGCGCTGAGCGAAGTCGAAGCGCACGCTCCGACCTCCGCCAAACAGGCTTACCGCAACCCCAGCATCTTGTGCGTCTGAAGCGTCAACCGCCAGCGCGGGCGCTCCATGACCATGGCAATGCACGCCTCACGATTCGCCTCCGCCTGCGGATCATCGAGCGGCTGGAGCAGGTGGTTCGCGAAATCCCACCCCTCGACCTCGGCCGGATCAATCCCCGCCTGCGGCCAGACCAGCTTCAATTCTTGACCCAAGCGCTGAACGACCTCCGACCCCGCCTTGGGGCTGATGCACACCCAATCGATGCCCGGATGCGCCGCGATCGTTCCGTTGCTCTCGATCGCGATGAAGAAGCCGGCGGCATGCAAGCCATCGACCAGTACGTCGTCGACCTGGAGCATCGGCTCGCCCCCGGTCAGCACCACGAAACGCTCGTCCCGAGACTCACCCCAGAACCCCTCGACCGCCGCGACCAGCGCGGCCGCATCGGCGAAACGCCCGCCGCCCAGGCCATCGACACCGACGACATCGGGAGCGCAGAACCGGCAGATCGCGCTTGCCCGGTCCTGTTCGCGGCCCGACCATAGGTTGCAGCCGGCGAAGCGCACGAACACCGCGCGCCGCCCGGCCTGCACGCCCTCGCCTTGGAGCGTCAGGAACATTTCCTTGACGGCGTAGCTCATGCGTCAGCCCTGCGGCTTGACCGCATAGGCGGTGGGGTCGGCGATGCCCGCTTCCTCGAAACCCTTGGAGCGCAGGCGGCAGCTATCGCATTCGCCGCAATGCAGCCCCTCGGGCGTCGGGTCGTAGCAGGACCAGCTCAGCCCCATATCGACGCCCAGCCGCGTGCCTTCGCGCACGATGTCGGCCTTGGTCATATGCTGGAGCGGCGCGTGAATCTTGAACGGCTGCCCCTCAACGCCCGCCTTGGTCGCGATCTCGGCCAGCCCTTCGAAGGCGGCGATGAACTCCGGCCGGCAATCGGGATAGCCCGAATAGTCGAGCGCGTTGACCCCGATGAACAGGTCGCGCGCACCCGCCGCCTCGGCCCAGCCCAGCGCAAGGCTGAGGAAGATGGTATTGCGCGCGGGCACATAGGTGACCGGGATGCCCGGCTGCACGCCGTCCTTGGGCACGTCGATGTCGGCGGTCAGCGCCGAGCCGCCAAAGGCCGACAGGTCGAGCGGCAGGACGATGTGGCGCTCGGCGCCCAACGCCTCGGCGACTCGCGCGGCGGCGGCGAGTTCGACCTTGTGGCGCTGGTTGTAATCGACCGACAGCGCGAGCACGCGATAGCCGGCGGCCTTGGCCGAAGCAGCGGAAATCATCGAGTCCAGCCCGCCCGAAACGAGCACGACCGCCATGGGAGCAGAAGATGTCATGATGGGCGCGACCGCTACGCCGATTGCCGCCATCTTGCAATGGCGAGCGTCTAAAGACCTGTGACGGCGGAAAAAAATCGGGACCGCGACACGCCCGTTCGGAGCTGGCGGTCCCGTTCAGGACCTGACACCGGGCATGCTGAAGACCCGGACAAGGGAGAGTCCACTGCTGAAGTGGAAGCCATGGGCTATCACGCGGCCGGTAAAGGCCGCGTTAAACCGGCACGGCTCAGTTCTTGAGCTTCCAGCCCTTACGCAGCAGCGCATAGCAGAGGACGGCCATCACCACGTCGATGCCGAGAACCACGAACCCGCCCAGCGTCACCGGCGAGTCGGCCAGGCCCAGAAAGCCGTATCGAAAGCCCGAGATGACGTAGAAGAACGGGTTGGCATGGCTGATCGCGCGGAACGCCGGTGCCAGGCCATCGACCGAATAGAAGGTGCCCGACAATAGCGAGAGCGGCACGACCACGAAATTGGTGACCGCGGCGGCATGGTCGAACTTCTCCGCCCAGATCGAGGTCAGCACACCCAGCAACGCCAGGAAGATCGAGCCGAGCAACCCGAACCACAGCACCGCGAAAAACGCGTGCGGGGTGACATGCACGCCCGGCCAGATGACCATTGCCACCCAGACCGTCACCCCGACCAGCACCGCGCGCGTCACCGCGCCGCCGACCAGCGCGGCCAGCAGCTCGGCGGTGGACAGCGGCGGCATCAGGTAATCGACGATCGTGCCCTGGATCTTGCCGACCAGCAGCGAGAAGCTGGCATTGGCGAAGGCGTTGTTCATCATGCCCATGACGATCAGACCCGGCGCGATGAAATCGGCGAACGGCACCTGCGCGCCCGCGACCGGAACGGCGTGACGCCCACCCAGCGCGGTGGTGAAAATGATCAGATATAGCAGCGTCGTGACTGCCGGCGCCCAGATCGTCTGGAGCTGCACCTTGAAGAACCGGCGCACCTCCTTGATATAGAGGGTTCGAAGGCCGCCCCAGTTGATGTTCCGGATCACGGGCTCACCGGGGGCGGCGCGTATAGCGGACGGGATTTCGCCGATTGGGGGCTGGCTGCTCATCGCAATAGCGCGTAACCGCTGCCGTGCCCGCCCGCAACCCGGTGCGATGATGAAGTGAGGAAAGGTTTCGAATGTCGTGGACCGATGAGCGGATCGATACGCTCCGGACGATGTGGGAAGCGGGTCAGACCGCCAGCCAGATCGCCGAAGCCCTGGGCGGGGTCAGCCGCAACGCCGTGATCGGCAAGGCGCATCGCCTGGGCCTGCAGGCGCGCCCGTCGCCGGTCCGCGCCAATGAGCCGGCCGCCGTGGAGACGCCGGCGCCCGCGCCCGTCGCGCCGGCACCGATCGTCGAGCCCGAACCCGAACCCGTTCAGCCCGAACCGGTCGTCGAACCCGCCGCCGAGCCGGCGCGCGAGCCTCAGCAGCCGGTGCTCCGCTCGGTCGGCCCGGGCGGCTTCGTGCGCCAGTCGCCGGGCGAGCAGCAGCCCCCGCCCTCGCCCGCCCCGCCGCGCCGCCTAGTCCCCGCCAAGCCGAGCGCCGAGATCGCGGGCAAGACCTCGCTGCTCGATCTGAACGACCGCATCTGCAAATGGCCGATCGGCCATCCGGGCGAGCCGGACTTCCACTTCTGCGGCGACAAGGTGAATCCGGGCTTCCCCTATTGCGTCGCACATTGCGGCCACGCCTATCAGGCGCAGCTGCCCCGCCGCGACCGCCGCCCGCCGCCGCCCCTCCCCTTCGGCGGCCCGCGCGTCCGCTGATTCGGGATCGATGAGAAAAGCCCGCCGGTTTCGCGATCGGCGGGCTTTTTCGTGGCTGACTAATTCCCGTGGCCTTCGACTTCGCTCAGGCTGAACGGGGTTTGGGCAATACCGGCCAAGTTCGGGGGCAGTCCAAACCTCCGTTCAGCCTGAGCGAAGTCGAAGGCCACGCCCTACGCTCCGCGAACCCCATTTACGCCGAGCGAAGTCGAAGCGCACGCCGGGCCGCCAAACGAAAAAGGGCGGCCTCCGCAGAAGCCGCCCTCCTTCACGTCACCGGGGCGCGAACCCCGACAGGTACGATCAGAACCGGAACGCCGCCGTCGCGCGCAAGCTGTGCCAGCGGAACTTGTCGTCCGACCGGCGGATGTCGGTGCCGGTGGTGTTGGGCGTCAGCACGAACGGGTTGTTCGCCGCGGCCGACCCTTGCGTCACGCGGACGCGCGTGTCGTCGTCGCGATACTGGTGGTACATATATTCCATGCCGATCGAGAAGTTGCGGCCGATCTTCTGCTCGATACCGCCGCCGCCGAGGAAGCCGAACTGGTTGCGGTCGCCGCTGATCGCAAAGGCGTTGGCGCCGTTCGAGGTCGCGAACTCGCGGTTGATGCGGGCATAGCCGCCGCCGAAGGTGCCGTAGAACAGCGTCTTGTTCGCCGCATAGCCCAGGCGACCACGGACCGAGGCTTCCCAGTCGATGCTGCGCGTGAAGGTGTACCAGGCCGGCGTGGTCGAGAAGCCCGACACGCTGTCGGTGATCTCGGACTTACCGAATTCGCCGACGACGCCGTACACGATGTTGCCCGCCTGATGGTCCAGGCCGACGCGGCCATAATAGGCGATGCCGTCCTTGTCGTTGTCGCAACCCGTCGCGCCGTTCTGCGGCGAGATGGTGCTGCGCGCGCGACCGTTGCAAAAACCGGGCGAAAAGGCGTTGGCGCCGGCCGCCGTGGTCACGACATCGCCGAAGCGGCCATCCAGGTTGCGATCGAACAGCAGGCGCGAGCCGACATCGTTGGGCTGCACGTCATAGCCGAAGCTGCCGCCGACATAGGCACCCGAGAAGGGCGCGACATCGTCGTCGGCCATATAGCTGTCCTGCGCCATCGCCGGCGCGGCGAACAGCGCCGTGGCGGCGACGCCCGCCATCCAAAACTTGAACATAAACACTCCCATACCCTTGGCTTAAGGTGCCGGTGGAACGGGCGGCGGGCGCGGAATATCCCGCCGGTTAACCTGGGCAAAGTTTTGTTGCATTTGCGCCACGCCACCCGGTGCTGGCGCATGGGCTCCACACCCCCTATAGTTCCCGTTATGTCCAATGATCTGTTCGCGGGCGGCGCCCGCCCCCAGCCTGCCTATGACGCCTCCTCGATCGAGGTGCTGGAGGGGCTGGAGCCCGTACGTCGCCGTCCGGGCATGTATCTCGGCGGCACCGACGA
>SXGS01463874.1_pt1 | contig 10502 bp, 6 predicted proteins | sample 3174681 | NCBI WGS metagenome assembly SXGS01 (sample SAMN11356861, study PRJNA531348) | freshwater metagenome | isolation source: freshwater sample F1-80 | place: China: Fuxian Lake, Yuxi | collected 2017-12-25
GCACGGTAGTCGTCGTTGATACCGATGTATTGAAACAAAACATCTGATGCCCAGCCGAATGCGGTGAGATACGCCGCTTCAGTCATGTGATTGTTGTAATCAACCCAGTCCGCGACGACAGTGCATCTGTAGATGTCGAGAGGTGCTGGCACAACTTCGCCGACCTTCAGAGGCTCGACTTTCAAAATCATTTAACGCTCTGACCAACAAATCTACCGACACCATCTGGCTTGGCAAGTCTGGCGTGGGCCTCGGCGATTGGTTTTAGGCGCTTTAATAGTTCTTCGCCGATCGGGGAGCCTTTTTTGAGTTTGGTGTCGACATGAAGGTAAATATGTTCTGCAGTTGCGACAACCGTGCCGTCAGTCTTTGACATTACCGAATGCAGGTGCACCTTCTTTTCGTCAAGCGAAATCAGCTGTGCGGTAACGACAATTTCGTCGCCAACTTTGCTTTCGTTGACATAGCGAACATGACTTTCGAGCGAATAAAAAGACCGTCCTGTTGCAAGATAGTCAGAGCTGAAACCAATTGATCTAAAAAATACGTCAAGTGCCTCGCTTGAAAGTTGCATATATCGGCTGTCGTTGGTGTGGCCGTTGTAGTCTGCCCAGTCGGCTGTAATGCGTCGTCGTTGCACTTCAATTGGCTTGTCTATTTTGACTGGTGCGACCGTCGCCCCGCTGAAAAGTTTTCTTTCATAAGCCGCCAAGGTTTCGCCCGCTCCGAAGCCGACCTGTTTTAAACCTTGCATCACAGCGACCAGACAGTCGTCGCGCAAAACTTCGAGTTCACGTATTGTTCGAGCGCCCGCTTGGGCATCAGATTGCGACACGATCTTCTCTAGTAGTACATCATCCAGTTCGGGAACGTTCATCAGTTTTGTCCACGGCCACTTAAGAGTCGGTCCAAACTGCGCCATAAAATGTCGCATGCCCGCCTCACCACCTGCAATGCGGTAAACCAAAAAAGTTCCCATGAACGACCAGCGCAGACCTGCACCAAAACGAATTGCGTCGTCGATTTCTTCGGCAGTGGCCACACCGTCATTGATCAGCCACAGCGCTTCGCGCCACATTGCTTCCATCAATCGGTCAGCAACGAAACCATCGATTTCTTTTCGCAGCATTAGTGGGCGCATACCAATTAGTTCATAGACCGTTCGCGCTCGCTCGCGGGCCTCGAGCGAGGTTCTATCGCCACAGCATATTTCAACAAGCGGCAACAGATAGACAGGATTAAATGGGTGTCCGACAACTAATCGCTCGGGAAATGTCATATCTCGTTGCAATTGAGTCGGCAATATCCCAGAAGTAGAAGAGCCAAAAACAACATCGCTAGCGGCAACTCGACTTGCCCGCGCGAGCAATTCTTGTTTCAATTCAACACGCTCGGGCGCACTTTCTTGAACGAAGTCAACACCTGTTGCGGCTTGCTCAGGGGTGTCAACGAATGTGATCTTGCCCTCAAGTGGGAGTGGCGCAAGAGTTAGTTTGCCGTAAGCGCGGCGCGCATTGGCCAGAACTTCACCTATTTTTCGTTTGGCCTGGGGGTCAACGTCATAGATTTTGACGTCGTAGCCGTTGAGCACAAACCGTGCAGCCCATCCGCCGCCGATCACGCCGCCACCCAGCAGACCAATCGTTTTAAGTGGCTTGTTTTTTGTCACGAGTGTTTCGTGAGTTCAAGTTTCTTACGAACCGCGTCAGGGCCAATGACGTTGACATTCATATTCTCAAGAATATTCACTGCACGCGCGACAAGATCAGCGTTTGATGCAAGTTCGCCGCGAGACAGATAAATATTGTCTTCTAATCCAACGCGAACATTGCCCCCTGCAAGCGCAGCCATTGCGACAAATGGCAATTGCATCCGACTGATCGAAAATGCAGAAAATATCGCGCCAGCCGGGAGTTGATTGACCATCGCCATAAATGTGGTTGGGTCGTCTGGTGCGCCATAGGCGATGCCCATGCAGAGTTGAATCATGATCGGGTCGTCAAGCAAACCCTCGGCGATTAGATCTTTGACCATCACAAGATGACCCGTGTCAAATACTTCAAGTTCGGCGCGTACGCCCAATTTTTGAACTTGCTTAGCCATTGAACGTAGGACACTTGGAGTATTTACCATGATGTAATCGCCACCGGAAGAGAAGTTCATTGTGCCGCAGTCAAGTGTGCAGATCTCAGGTTTGAGGCGCGCAACATGGGCGAGTCGTTCGGTGGCACCAACCATGTCAGTATTAGCCGAATCAACAGGTAGAACTTTCTCATCGCCTCCCAAAACCAGATCGCCACCCATGCCTGCCGTGAGATTGATCACTACATCTGTCTTTGAAGATCTAATACGGTCCACAACTTCCGCATATAGATCAACATCTCTTGAGCCCTTGCCTGTTTCTGGGTCACGCACATGAATATGAACGACAGCAGCACCAGCCTTTGCCGCTTCAATCGCAGACTCCGCAATTTGTTGTGGAGTAACTGGGACTTTGTCGCTTTTATTAGTGGTTTCACCCGCGCCTGTTATTGCACAAGTTATGAAGACATCCCAATTCATGGTGAAACTTTACTTGGAATTCTAAAGAATAGAAACGGGCTATCTTTCGTCGGCTCAAACTTCACGAAGCCCGGACACGGAATCTCATCAAGATCCCAGTCAATTTTTGGTACCAAGGCGAATTCGGCACCCGAAGTCAATGCGGGCCTGCATCCAAGTCCTCGAAGTTCGTCGCCAATCAAAAGATCTTTGACCAAGATAATTCCGAGGCCATTTTCAACACCACTCATCATTGAGATTGCAGGTCCATCATTACCCATGTAGACAAAGTTTTTGCCTGAATCTTGGTCGCGAAGCTCGATTATTGCTAGATACTTTTCCATTCGACCGATTTCTCGGGAATTCCATCGATCACCGTTTCCCACCATTCGAAGCCATTCGAAACTAGGGTTTGGCGCTTGAGTCAGTGAAATCACGGGTATTAAAAGCAGAAAAAAGATGGGTGCAAGAACGATATTAAAGTTGCCATTTTTGAAATACTCGGTTTTGTTCTCGAAGATTGCACTGATTTGAGCGCGTAACAATCCACCGAGACCAGCTATGCATAGCGTTAGCGGTATCAATGACGGAGTCAATCTAGGGACCATTGATCCACCAGAAAAGTAAAACAATGTCGCCGAACCCCAAAGCCCACCAAAACTCAAGATGATTGATGAGTAGGTCTCTCGGTTATTTGGGATTGCCAGTTTTTGCGCTTGGAAAAGTTTGACTGAGCCGATAATTGCGCTCGCCCCAAAAATTGCATAGAAAAAAATCCATAATCCGAAAATAGGCATCGCTTCGTTTGCGAATGAATCGAGGCCATGTGCCTTGCTCATTGCTAACCAATCCCTCGCCGTCAGTCTTGTGTTACTTGTGCTGTACGCGATCATTATCATTACAGATATAGAAGTTGCGCCCAGTAAAATTCTAAATAGGTCATTGCGGGTAATCAGCGAAAGTCTCGTAACAAAAAAGAGGACAATCATCGCAGCGATTGATGCTGGTACCCCAAACTCGACATTATTGAAAGCCGTAATGACTATAAATGTGCCGACTAAAAAACCTAAAAAAGATTTCTTGTGGCCATGATTGTCTACCGCAAGTGCTGCAACAGATACCAACAACACAATCGGTAACACACTGCGTCCCGGCATCATGCTCATGAACTGAGCGATACTTCCCCAAGCACGCCGATATGTGGCATCTTCCAAAGAATGGATATTTGGTTGAACCTTCAAATAAATCGTGGCGACAGGAATCAGAATTGCAAGTCCCCAGTACTTTATGTCGAGAGACTTTTTCGTTAAATAGGCAATGCAAGCGACTTCAATCAGTACTAGTAAGTTAACCCACGCAAGGGCCGAGTTGACTATCAATTCATCGGGCAAGAAAGAAAGTACTTGCAATGGCCAGCCAAGCACTCCAACATATGCCGGAACTATTTCCGAGTACGGCATCTTTCCACTTGCTGTAATTAGCAGATCATTTAAGACATATCGGGAATGATAAGAATCAACAATTCCTTTGAACGGTTGGATTGCCGACGGTAAGTAATAGCAAAGCAAAACTACATATGATCCGAGATTCATCAAACGAGCTAAATCAGATCGGTCTGAGTCTCGAATTCTATGTAGTTGAGAAGAAACCAAATATGTCAAAAGCAACGCAATAATTAGGGTTAAGAGCGCGAACTTATCGCCCCATCCGAACCACAAAACAGGTTCGTATTCTAAGAAGTTTGGGTCGCCCCAGTTCCATGAGATTGTCAAAGTAACTGATGCCAACGCGCCTAGTGAAACCACTTTGACTAAAGCATCGTTGTTAAATTTCGAAGTCACTTTCGGTAAAGCAATGAAGCCGATCAAACAAAGGGTCAATAAGATCACCACTGACAACCGATCAGCAATTTCCTCTTGCGGGAATCCTTCAAAGAGGGGGTTGTCTTGAAGTCGCGAAGTGATTACTGAGTGAAATCGCATGAACGTCGTGAGCACGACGGCAAAAAATACAATGCAGATATTTAGAGAAAACGCCAAAGATTCAATAGGGCTAAGTTCCTCGTCATCCTTAATTGAAATAAACGTACCGCCTCTAGAATATTTTCCCAAAGATAGATTACAGATCATGACGCTTCGGGGAGAAATCGCTTGGCAGCCGAGTGAAGAACGGGCGAAAGCGTCCCGTCTTGCTGAGTTTACAAATGGAATGAGTTTCGATGAAGTGCACAGTTGGTCAGTTGTAACTCCTGATGAATTTTGGCGCAAGGTCTGGCAGTTTTGTGGCACTGTCGGCGAGCAAGGCGAACGGATTATTCAGCGAAGCGAATTTCCAGCTGATCCATCGCGTGAATTTATCTCAACACAGTTTTTTCCAGACGCGCGTCTGAGCGTTGTTGAAAACTTCTTGCGTCACACTGGCAAAGGCGACGCAATTGTTGCGATCAAAGAAACTGGCGAACGAACGATGCGAACTTGGGATGAATTGCGAATACGGGTCACCTGGCTCGCGGGTGCGTTAGAAGAATTGGGCGTTGTTGCGGGTGACCGCGTAGTTGCCTGGTTGCCGAACGGCATCGAGGCGATAGAGACGATGTTGGCGGCTGCATCAATTGGAGCCATTTTTTCTTCTTGTTCACCAGACTTCGGAGCACAGGGTGTTCTAGATCGATTTAGTCAGATTACGCCAATGGTTTTAGTCGCGACAGATTCATATATATACGGTGGCAAAATGGTTGATTGTCTCGAGAGGCTTGCCATTGTGCGCGAAGGTTTACCAACGCTTAAATCAACCCTGATAGTTACTTGCGCCGAATCAGCGAATCTAGGTGATTTAGTCGACTATGAGACTTTTTTGCAGTCGGGCGCGCAGTCGCCAGTCACTCCGCGAAGATTTTCATTCGATCATCCGTGGTATGTGCTTTTTTCTTCCGGTACGACTGGTGTACCGAAGTGCATCGTGCATCGTACTGGTGGGGTGCTGATTCAACATTTGAAAGAGCATCAATTGCATTGTGATATTCGCGCAGGTGACCGCGTGATGTATTTCACGACGACTGGTTGGATGATGTGGAATTGGCTTGTCTCGGTGCTCGCAACAGGGGCAACCGTCGTGCTCTACGACGGCTCACCAAGTTATCCAACGATGAACCGTTTGTTCGATCTTGTCGATCAAGAGGAGCTCACCCTGCTTGGCACTTCAGCCAAGTTCATAGATTCGGCGCGTAAATCAGACATTGATCCAAAAAATTCTCATTCGTTGAAATCTTTGCGCACAATTTGTTCGACTGGATCACCACTCTCACCAGATGGTTTCGATTGGGTTTACGAAAAAGTTTCAGATGATGTTCATCTCGCCTCTATCTCGGGTGGAACAGATATTGCTGCGTGTTTTGTTGCGGGCGACCCAACTAGCAGCGTTTACGCAGGCGAAATTCAACGGCCATGCCTCGGTATGGATACTGATGTTGCGAATGAGGAGATGAAATCTCTCAAACAGATTTTTGATACTGCTGGCGAATTAGTTTGCCGCCAGCCTTTTCCGTCGGTGCCGTTGGGTTTTTGGGCAGATGGATCAGTCGGTTTGCCTGACCCTAATCTGCCAGGGCCAAAGTTTCGCGCAGCATACTTTGAAAAATTTCCTGGCATATGGGCTCATGGAGATTTCGCCTCATGGACTCGTCGTGGGGGCATGGTTATTCATGGTCGCAGTGACACAACTCTGAACCCAAGTGGTGTTCGCATAGGTACCGCCGAAATATATCGCGTTGTAGAACAGCATCCAGACGTTCTTGAAAGTCTCGTATTCGGCCAAGAATTCGACAATGATGTTCGCATCGTCTTAGCAGTCAAATTAAAGCCGAAAATCTCACTGTCAGATCTCCTGGTAGCAGATCTTAGGCTGCGTATTCGTAACGCCTGCACGCCACGTCATGTGCCAGCAATCGTGATTGCTGTTGTGGATCTGCCACGTACGCGCAGCAATAAACTTGTCGAACTTGCCGTCGCTGATGCAGTCAATGGTCGACCTGTGCGTAACATCGAAGCAATCGCAAACCCGGAAGCGATCGACGCAATAGTGTTGGCCTTGAAATGAGATACGACGCCGAAAAGATTGCCGAGCAAGTTCATGAAAATGGCTATGCAATTGTTCGAAATTTCATTGATCCAGAGGCGATCATTGAGTTACAGACACAAACGAAGTGGCTGTATTCAGAGGGTTTGAAACACCACGCGTCTTTTCGTCACGGCAATTTGAGTTTTGAGATACTCCCTGAAAAACACTTCGGCGAACGGTATGTGCTTCAGGCGTATTGGTTCGCTTGGATAAGTGGATTTTTCGAACAGTTTCGCCGACGCCCAGAATATTTGAGGGTGCTTGAGCCGTTGCTTGGCCGAAATATTAAACAGGTCGCACAGCAGGTTCACTGGAAGCCACCTGGGGCTCGGCTCACTGGTTATCGGTTTCATCAAGACCTTCGCTTTCGCGAAAGTCGTGATACTTATCGAGACATTGTTAACGACACAGTCACGATCGGTGTTGCGATTGACCCCGCAACTAAGGAAAATGGTTGCCTAAGAATCGTTCCCGCGAGCCACAAAAATGGTTATCTGGGCTTGTCGGACAACGGTGATGGAATGATCATGAAAGGTCTTACTCATGATGATGAACTGCGTGACGTCGGACTTGATCCAAAAGATGTGATTGATGTTGTGCTCGCACCAGGCGACGCGGTTGTGTGGGGTCTCTTGACGGTGCATGGATCACTTCCGAATTCGTCGCAGCACGATCGAGCCTTTGCATTGTCAAGTTATGTACGAGGAGAAACTTCTCGGCGAGGGGAATGGGCGTTTCGCGATGGTGCGTCAACCCCGCTCGGTAGTGTTCCACAACTCTGTAAATACGAAAAATTATACGAAAATCTTGAACCCCACTACATTGATTCCGAGTGGTATCTCTGATTTAAGACTTGTTAATTGCTGGGCGTCAAGTTGCGGAGCGGCAAATAATCTTCAAGTTCGAGAGCGTCAAAGCCGCCGATGAACAGCGCTGATGTCGCGCTGGCAATACTTGGATCCCGTGTTGATTCACTGAGTGCTTGACGCAACTCAATCATTTGTAGATCACTTACTGAACGATGTGCGATTATCGGCAAGCATGGCACGAGCGGGCCATTACAAATAACAAAGAGCGAATCAATCGCTTTGGGGTCGATACGTCTTAAGTGGGCGAGTGTCACGCTGTCAATTGATGCAATATCTGCTTCACCACGAGAAAGCATGCGCACACTTTCAGCGTGAGACCCAGAAATTTTAAGATCACCACGCCATGTTTCTTGCGGGCCGTGTATCGCTGCAATCAGGCTGATCAACCCCGAAAGACTGTCAAGTTCATTAACTGCGGCGACTGAATCTTGAAAGTCAAATGGGGTACCGTCTACACGACCAACGACGACACTGCGATAGAAGTGACTGGCTGACTCTGGTGTTGTGTGACGAAACGCGCCTACAACACGAACTGAATCCCCGAGTCGAGTTACGAGCGGCCAGCCACAAGTTTGGCTGACAAATTGATTCTCACTGAGCCAAAGTTTTGATGGGTCTGTGCTTCTTGCAAGTTTTCGAGGCAGCCACGAGCATCGACTCGCTGTTGCAGTCCATAATTCGTCATAAGCCCACGCAATATCGTCAAATGGATAAAAGCCGAGCTCAGCGCTTACTTGTGAACTATTGGTCATGACAATCCCACCTTATTACTCGGATTGATCATGGCAACTACATTTCGAACTGAAATGCTCGTTCTAGAATTGCGGAGTGCGCATTTTGAATAGAGATTTACCGATCAAATCAGCGCTCAGCGTTCTATTTTTCGTTGCTATTTTCGCGGTATGTGGATTGAGATCAATGGATATAGCTGTAATTCTTGTGATGATTTCAATCCAAGTTGCGATCGGCAGTTTAATTTGGATGGTCTATCGGTCGAAATACCAAGTGGGTTTCGCAGAGACCATTGGAATGGGTGCCGCAATTGGTTTCGCGTTGGCTTTGGCTTCAAGTCAAATTTTCAGAACGCTTGTACCTAGACCAGTTGCCTGGCTAATTTTGCCATTGTTTGCGCTGGGCATGTCAATAAGAGCGTTGAGAAAAACAACCCTTAGTTTCAATGAAAGTAACAACGATAGTAGTGAGATTTTTATCATCATCTCTGGGACGGTGATCGCTCTCAGTACTTTTTGGTATTGGTTGATACCAATTGCGTTGGCACTAGGCACACTCACGGCTTGGTTTATTTTGCGAAACCCCAAACTAACTTTGTCAAAGAGTCAAAGTTATTTTGTTAATTTTGTGGGCGTCGCTGGCCTGTTTCTGCTCGTAAATGCGCTTCTGGTATTGAGTTCATTGGAAAAAATACGAAATCCAGTGTGGTGGTCGTGGCGATTTGCCAAAATCCAAGACCCTGACGTGTTATTCGCCGAATCGATGATGCATTCGGTTGGTTTGTATGGAAACAGTGACAATATTTTTTTTGCAGGTGCCAAGGTTCAGTATCACTGGTTTTCTTTTGCATGGAACGACACTCTGAACGCGCTCCATCAGACTGACGCGTTTGCCGTCTCCGGTCTTGCGGCTCCGGTAATCGTCATCTTTGTAATTATGTGTCTGGTTACTGCATTTGCTGGTCGGTTCTCAAATAGTCGTGTGAGTGCACCGCTCTTGGTCCTTGCTGTGGCTTCAATGTGCGCGGGTCCGATTCCGCTTGTTCGATTACTTCATCCGTACTCATATTCATTTAATTTCTCATTGATTTATTTGTTTGCTTTCATTATCTTGCTGTTGAGCAGCGACAAGTCAAAGTTTTTGACCAATGGGTCGCTAGTACTTCTCCTTACCGCCGTTCTTTTGGGAAGCAAAGTTAGTTCTGTCGTGGCCTTGGTTTTCGGTTTGTTAACGGCAATCTTTGTTTCGGTTATCAGAAAAGACAAAGAATTGAAATACAACTTCTCAATCTCCTCAATTTCAGCTTTTACAGTGTGTTTAATTTGGTACTTAATTTATTATTCAGGAAATTCGAGTTCCTCAGATCCAATAGAATTTGGTTTCGCGACTATTTTTCAACAGAAGGCTTTTTTGGTCGCTGGGCTTCCCGTGATAGCTTTCGCAGTTGGTGTTTTGAGCACTTTGCTTCTCATCACGTATTCATTCGTGGGCATATTTTGGATCCAAAAAATCTCGAATTCGTCAACATGGTTTGTGTTGGTATTTTCGGTCGCGGGCGGGTTTTCAAGCCTCGTTTTTGGACTTTTCTTTTACGATGCCGGTGAAAACTTGGCGTACCTCATACAAACGGCGATAGCTCTATTTCTGCCACCTTCGATTGTTGCCTTATGCAATTCAAAGTTTGGAAATCGAGGCAGGGCAACTGACTTCATCGTAGTAACAGTAATAACTGGTGTGCTGGGTGGCAAGCTCAGCTGGTCTGTGTTTGACCGCGCAAGCGGTAATGCGGTATCGATAGTTCACAAATCATCAGTCGCAGTGTTGATCCCATTAATCGTCGGCTTAATTTTGTTCGTTACTGCACGAGTTTCGTTTAGACACAGTCCATACCGCGCTTGGGTTCTTGGTGCTATTTCACTGATCGCTTCATCGACATTAGGTAGTTATGTGTCTTTCGCATCAGGTTTTTATCAAGATGGTGGTGATTATCACGCTCTTCGGGTAGACGATGCGGACACCATTACGGGAGCGACTTCGTATCGTAAGATGTTGATTTGGCTTAAAGATAATTCGCAAAGCGATGACTTAGTAGCCACGAATCGCTATTGCTCAGACTCATACCAATCGCCACCCAACTGCTTGCCCCTTTGGAGTCTGACTTCGGCGATTTCGAAACGTCAAGTTCTTATAGAAGGGGTTATGCCGGCTAATAGTGCGAATCTTGATGTGCAGAGAGAAAGACGC
>SXGS01625021.1_pt1 | contig 10498 bp, 5 predicted proteins | sample 3174681 | NCBI WGS metagenome assembly SXGS01 (sample SAMN11356861, study PRJNA531348) | freshwater metagenome | isolation source: freshwater sample F1-80 | place: China: Fuxian Lake, Yuxi | collected 2017-12-25
CTTGGCGCTCACGATTCCCATCGTGACCGACTGGCTCAGACCAAACGGACTCCCGACTGCCAGAACGAAGTGTCCGATGTTGACGGCATCGCTGTCGCCCCAGCGAGCTGTGGCGCTCCCGTTGTCGGCAATCTGCATGACCGCCAGGTCACTCTCGGCATCCCGATAAACTCGCTGCGGATGAATGATCTCGCCGGTTGACAGGTGAATACTGATCTGGGGCAGTTCCGCGCCCCGGATGACGTGATTGTTCGTGATGGCGAAGAGACCGCGCGACTGCAGGCTCCGCATCAGCACTCCGGAACCCGTCTCTTCGACCTTTCGGCCGTTCTCGGCACGCACGGCCTGAATGTGCACAGCCGTCGGCATTACCTGCGCAGCGATTTCGGCAATATGCTCACCACTTCGCAGTAACGCCTGTCCGCCGACCGGAACGGCATCCGCCCGAACTGTCTCCGGAACCGCGTCTGCCCGGGGGGCCAGACCCAGTCGCTCAAGGTGCCCGCCTGCGGCGAGACCCAGAGCAAGCATCGAGACCGACACCAAACTGGAACTGAATCGTCGCGCCATCAACGGATTCTCCGAGGGAAAGCAGAACCTTCCGTGGCGCGGCTCCTTCCGCCTGAAAAAAATCATGTGACATTCCGAACATGGCTTCGTCTGGCGAGATTCCTCGCCGCAAAAAACGGCCGACGTTCGGCTGACTGGCGTCCGGCATCCTGCGGACAGCCCGAAAAACGGCCACTCCGACGCATCGCCGCTCTGTTGCAGGATCCGCCGAATGTCCCAGCATTCGTATCGAGCAGCGGAATCCGCCAACGCAAGCGGATTTCGGTGATATCCGCCGCTCACCACCACCGCCTCGGAAACCAGGCGTCAAAGTCGGCTGGATCGTCAGAAGCCCATTGCAGTGCACTCACAGCCCTCGGGTGTCAGCACCGCGCCCGCCCCGCAGCACCGCGCCCGCCCCGCAGCACCGCGCCCGCCAATGACGCCGGTCGGCCTGACGGAGTCACAACGGGTCTGGTGCATCGCGACCGGCGACCAGGGCAGGAATTCGGTTGCACCAAACACGCCGTTGATCCCAAAATTCAGATATGCCGAAGATGCACCTGAGACGAGAATACAGTGGAACGTCGCGTCGTTCGACTGGCCGTGCCTCTGCGATTGCTGACGCAGCGCGAAGACATCGCCGCCTCAGGCCGAATCTCGGGCGTGACCTGCAGTCTGATGACACCCGCTTCCTGGAGATGCAAAGATGCCGTGGTTCAGTCGATTTACGCGTTTTGGTGACGTTCATCTCGTCTTTGGACAGGAACGGACGATTTCCTGCGGCCTGGCCTGCATCATCATGGCGGCATTCAAGATCAATAAGCTCGAGCCGGGGAAAAAGGCGCTGTATGATGATGACGGCATTCTGGCAACCGCTGTGAAGGTCCTGGGGCCGAATCCTCTGGGAACAGCAGGATTGAACAATCCACAAATGGTGCAATTGCTGAACGATCCATCCCTCAAAATGCCCGGCTGGAACCTGTCGACGCTGTCGCAGACACAAGTGACCGACAAGATCATCAAGGAAGTCAAGGTCGAGAGCGGACTGGGGCCCAGCGTTCAGGTGACGCCGGTGATCGTCGGGGTCGACTGGAAAGGCGGAGGTGGCCACTGGGTGCTGATCGATACGGTCCGCAGCGTTCTGGGCAAGCTGTACGCGACCGTGTGCGATCCATGGGACGGCAGCGTCCACGTGGTCCCGCTGAAAAAGGGAGATTCCTTCAATTATGTTGCCAATGGCGTCATCGATTTTGACTTCTTTGGAAAACGATATGAGTACGACAAACCATCAGTCGGTGGCGCTTTTCTGGGTGACATCATCTGGCGCAAGTAGCAGCGGATGACCCAGCAGGGCAGAACACCTTCAGGAATCGGGTGCATCGAATCGAGACATCAACGTCGGGGCGCTGATCTCAATCATCATCGCGCATCTCTGAAAGAAGGGGTCGGGTGAAAGGGGGAACTTTCGGAATTTTTTTGCGCACCGCAATCCCGGGAAGCCGACGGCTTCTTTGGGGGGACGGTGGGTTGTTGAGTTGTGTCGGTACTTCTTTGCTGCCCCCTTACCCAACGCCGTTCAGGATTTTTCGGCGGGACGGGTTCGAAAACCCCCTCATCCGGCCTGTCGGCCACCTTCTCCCCCCAAGTACAGGGGAGAAGGGATTCAATCTGGTGCTGTCCTGTTAGCCACAGTCCCGGCCTGAGCCATAGTCCCGGCCTGGAGCGAGATGCCGAACATGCGCGAATGTCCGGAATCAGGCCGCAGGAATTCGCCGGCCGAGTCGATGCTGATCGCCGCAGCCTGGCATGGCTTGCCGTCCGAGGGACGCGTGCCGCAGTGGCTCCGCTGGAACTCAGCGCAACAACGCCGGATCGGAATCGCGCTTCGTCGGATTACGCAGACCTGGTTCTTCAGCCACGATCCGAAACGTATCTGAACTGATGCGTTCCCCCTGAAACATGGTCGATCCAGTCGACCTGTACAGACCCGGGCGAGTCGGTCTGACACTGAGCAGAACGGTACGAGATTCTCCGGGTTCCAGCCTCTTGACAGAATTCACCACGGTCCGCTGACTGTTGTCATTGCCGATTCGGTGGTGCCAGATTCCCAGATCCAGGTCGACCTGCAGCTGAACGTCCTCGGCCGCTGCGTCACCATGATTGCTGACGATAAACCGGACAGTGGTATCGGTATCGACGGCGACCACATCCTGCGGTTCCTCGATCTGCACCCTCACGTCAGGCCGAAGGACTCGACTGCGCCGGGCAGCTTTCGGCAGGCCAGACCGCTCTGAGTCCTCGAACAACGGCCGATCCGGTTCGATGGGTGCAGGGATCCTTCCTCGCAACGGCCGAGGCTCCCGTTCGAAGTCCGGTGAAAGCATCGGTTCGTCGCTGCTGACGACGGTGAGGCTGGACACGGCGGTTGCCGCAGACACTTCTGTCGTCGATTCAAACACCGAGCCTCGCCGACCGGACCCGCCGGGGGCATCGGTGACCACCGTGAACGACAGCACTCGTTCCTCCAGCGGGCGAAGGTCATCAATCAGCCATGTCAGAGTGTCATGGCGCAGCGCGGCCAGGGGAACTGTGCGGCGAATCGCCAGATATCCCGGCGGCAGGAACTCGCGCACCAGCAGGCCACTGACCCGCGTGATACCAACGTTCTGGATCAGGATCTCCACCGCGATCTCTGCACCGTCAGATTCCCGGGGAAAGAACTTCTCCACCCGCAGATCATGTTCAGCGACCAGATCCCCGGGAAGCACTCGCACAGCGGCCTCCAGATCACGGATCTCGCCGCTGGAGGCTTCCGGGAGGGTCCGAGACGATCGCTCGGAAAACTCATTCGAGGACCGGCTGTCAAATGACGCCACCCGCCACGCGTCGCGGCCCAGACTGCGGAGAGCACGGTCGATCAGGCCGGCTTCCGGCAAATCCCGAATCAGCTCACCGACAGAGATCGAGTCATCCGCAGCCGACGAACGACCGGGACTGGCAAACCGATCGAATTTCACAGTCAGCGTCGGACCGTCCATCCCGCGGGGACGCCTCACGCCCCGCACCGGGAATTCCACCGGCACAGCCAGATCGTCGGGATCCGGTTGACGTGGTGGAAACATGCGGTCCGGCTTGTTGAATACCACGAACGTGCCGCCTGGCTGCTGCAGCAGGAATTGCGACGCATCCGGCTGCCGGCCGGACGCCCCCGCGAGAGTCTCCTGAGCCAGCTCCTGATCCCCGGTCACCCGCGGCACGACGTCAATCACACCCCCGGCATGCAGAGGAAGTTTCAGATCCCGATGCGCTGACACAGCGTCATCCGCGATGCCGCTGAACATCTGAAACGCCACAACAAACAACCCGGCCGCACCCGACACCGCAGCCACGACCCAGGAGAGATGGTCCGAAACGAACTGGAGCATCAGGTCGACTGCTCGGGCCAGGTCGTCCCAGACACGCCCCGCTCCGGAAAACCCGCGGCTGAGCCATCGTCCGTCGAAGGAACCCGGCAGGCTGACTCTTTCGCCGTAGATCATGCCCAGAAACATCAGGCACAATACACAGCCGAAGATGAATGCCCATGCCGTAACCATACAGCGCATCCCTGCTGAATCGGAAGAAGCAATCCCGTCGTCACGTCATGGTATAACACAGCTGGACCAAATTGTGAACTCTGGATCGGCAGAATGTGCCGGACCGAACGCGGCAACCCTCTACGCTGACACTCTGCGCCCAACGGAAACACCACTCGCGACACAGGAGTGGCCAAAAGTGCAGGTTTCATGCCAACATCGAAAATCGGGTCGGATTTCGCGGCGGTGGAGAAATCCGATGGTGGAAGTGGTCGAACGGAGTTGATTCTTCTGCGGTGGGGATGGTCGAAGGCGCAGGAACTGAGCAGACACAGTCGCGATTTTTCGCGCGACGGGAGGATCCGGGTGGTAGATTTATCACGGTCCTGACTGGATTGTCACTGATGTTCCATGGTGTCAGACTACGCAGTCAGGATCAGGTGATCGAGTTGAGTGGCGACCATTTGTGCAGGTCAGCAGTCGAGGTAAACTGCGTCCATGGCTGTGAGGCAGATTGGCCAGTTTGTCATTGAACGCCAGATTGGCGCCGGGGGTATGGGCATCGTATATGCTGCCATCCACGAGCCAACGGGACGCAGCGTTGCGCTTAAGGTTTTGACGCCGGCACTGACTGCCGATCTGAAGCTGCTCAAGCGATTTGAACGTGAAATCGACATCCTGAAACGCCTCAGTCATCCCAACATCGTCAAATATTACGGGGGTGGTACGCAGAATCAGCAGCGTTACTACGCGATGGAATTCATCGACGGGGGATCATTGCAGGACATACTGCAGCGTAAACACCGGCTGGGCTGGGAACAGACGATTCAAGTCGGCCGGCAACTCTGCGCAGCTCTGGAGCATGCCCACAACGCAGGAATTGTCCACCGCGATCTGAAGCCCGCGAACCTGTTTATCTCCCGCAAGGGACGACTGAAGCTGGGGGACTTCGGAATCGCCCGGGACACCGAGGCCACTGCGCTGACGGCCGCCGGCAAGACTGTCGGCACCTACGCGTATATGGCTCCCGAACAGATCCAGGGGAATGCGCCGATTTCGGGCAAGACCGATCTTTACGCCACGGGGTGCCTGCTGTTTGAATGCCTCACGGGCGAAACGCCGTTCACGGCGGAGAACCCGGCCGAGATGCTGATCCAGCATCTCAACGACTACCCTCGCAATGTGCGGGAAATCGTGTCTGACTGTCCGGTCTGGCTGGATGAACTGATCGAACGACTGCTCCAGAAAAAACAGGAGGATCGTCCGCATGACGCGCTCGCCGTCCACACAGAACTGGCCGAGATTCACCGCAGGATGACACAGTCCCAGGTCACGTCTGCCGCCAGAACAAGTTCCGGCACAGGTACAACCGGGTCGGCAGATGCGGCCGACACCGCTGGTGTTCCAAAAAAGAAGAAGAAAAAGAAGGACCGCAGTCAGTTCTACGAACGCTGGTGGTTTCTCAGCGCAGTACTGGCACTGGTGATCGGTGTCACGGTCTGGATGACGTTGCCTCCGGGAGAGACGGCACTTTACGATCTGGCCCGTGCCGGGTGGGAGAGTGGTGATCAGGCATTCCAGCGGGATGCTCGCGAAAAGCATATGCTGCCGTACCTGGAACGGTTCCCGGATGGAAAACACGCCGCGGAAATACGGCAATGGGCTGACCAGATTCAGCTCGACGTGCTGGAGGCTCAGGCTGAGAAAAAGGCCCGCGGCAATAAAGAACCGCGGGACAGCTTTGAGGCGGCATACATCACGGCCTGGCAGGTTGAGCAGGACCGTGACCGGAATCCGCTGGAGGCGATTGAGATGTACCATGCCATGACGGAACACCTGAAGGACCAGCCCGACGCCGGATACTGGGTCATGCTGGCAGACCGACATCTGAAGAACATTCGCACTGCCCTGCTCGAAAGTCCGGACCGAGACCAGCGAATTCGCCAGCGGATGCGCCAGGCGGAAATGCTTCAGAGCGAAGGGAAGTCGGCTGAGGCCCGCGCCATCTGGTATCATTTTCGCGAAGCGTTTTACGGTTTTCGCGAGGTTGAAGCGTTTAATCTCTACGCCGTGCGGCGGACAAACGAAGAACCTTATCCCATTCCCGACGAAGTATCCGGTTCACGCTGAGACCCGCTGGTACCACGCATTAACCTCGTGACACCGCCGAAAATCACGGCCGAAAATCACAGCGGCGCCGTGACACATCGGAAAATTACCGGCAGAATTCGTCGGGCAGCATCATTCAGTGAAGGGAGCCGGAACCGTGATGTCAACGTCCATCCGTCGCCGACAAGTCCTGGCAGGCCTCGCTGCCGGCAGCAGCAGCGTCCTGCTGGGTTCTCATACCTCCGTCGCGCAGACAGCGGCCGTCGCAGCGCTGCCCACTGATCCCCTCAGAATCACCCGGGTGCGGGCAATCGCCACTGCGCCCGATGGCATTCGCCTGGTGGTCGTCAAAGTGGAAACCAGCCAGCCTGGACTGTACGGACTGGGCTGTGCCACATTCAATCAGCGGCCACTGGCGGTGATTGAAGCCGTCAACAGTTATCTCGATCCGTTTGCACGGGGGCGCAGTGCTGACAATATCGAAGACCTGTGGCAGACGGCATACACAAGTTCCTACTGGAGAAACGGACCCGTCCTGAATAACGCACTGAGCGGTCTGGATATGGCGCTCTGGGACATCAAGGGCAAGCGAGCCGGCATGCCCGTCTATCAGCTGCTGGGAGGCAGGTGCCGCTTCGCGGTGGATCTCTATGCACACGCCGGAGGACGGGATGCAAAGGAAACGGAAGACAGTGTCCGGTCATTTGTCGAACAGGGATTCCGTCACGTGCGGATTCAGCTCGGCGGATATGGATCAGCACACCTTTCCCAGAATCCCGCTTTTCGTGATGCCGGTTTCGGGCTGCCTGAAGACGAGCACATGGATGCCGGACCGTATCTGCGGATGATGCCCAGGGTCTTCGAGCATGTGCGGGCAACTCTGGGTGACGAGGTTGAGCTGCTGCACGACGTGCACGAACGAGTCGAACCGATCGAGGCGATTCGCCTGGTGAAGGAGCTGGAACAGTATCGCCCGTTTTTTGTCGAGGATCCTTTTGCGCCGGAACAAAACGGCTATTTCAAAATTCTCCGGCAGCAGACGAGCTGCCCGATTGCCATGGGAGAACTGTTCAACAATCCCCATGAATGGACCGACCTGATCACCGGTCGGTATATCGACTTTATCCGGGTCCATCTGTCGCAGATCGGCGGCCTGACCCCGGCCCGGAAACTTGCTGCTCTGGCCGAACATTTCGGCGTGCGGTCAGCCTGGCACGGCCCGGGAGACGTGTCGCCTGTCGGGCATGCCTGCAACGCTCACCTCGACCTGGCAATCCATAACTTCGGGATTCAGGAAGGACCACGATTCAGTGAGCGGCTCCGCGAGGTGTTTCCCGGCTGCCCCGAAATTCGTGACGGTTTCCTGCACATCAATGAGCTGCCCGGTTTCGGCATCGATCTTGATGAAACGCAGGCTGCCAGATATCCACTGCCGGAAGACCCCGGCTTCTGGAAACCTGTCCGACGCCGCGACGGAACAGCTGTCCGGCCCTGACCCGCATTGGGCACTGGCCGGCCGTTCGGCTCTGGCCGGCCGTTCGGCACTGGCCGGCCGTTCGGCACTGGCCGGCCGTTCGGCACTGGCCGGCCGTTCGGCACTGGCCGGCCGTTCGGCTCTGGCCGGCCGTTCGGCTCTGGCCGGCCGTTCGGCTCTGGCCGGCCGTTCGGCTCTGGCCGGCCGTTCGGCTCTGGCCGGCCGTCGCGCCCTTCCTGTGCCCCGATGTCCGCAGGCGCAGCCTATTCTGCCGCAGCAGCATCTCGGGCCAGAGGAATCGAGATCACCAGCCCGGCAAACCGGCGTTTTTTGGGCGGGACGGTCATGGTTCCCATATGACACTGGACACAGCTGTCCTGCAGCGGAATCGCGCCGGCGAATCGATACATGTCCGGTTCCGTCTGCTCGACCGCGGCTTCGCCTGATGCAATTTTCCTGGCTGCCTGCCGTTCAAACTCATCAATCGGCTCGTGATCCAAGCTCATCGCGTTGGCATTCACGGCAATCCAGCGAGTCCTGACGCCCGACTGCCGGTCCACCGTACCAAAAATGTCTTCCATGGCACGAGCTGGCAGTACGGCCCGATTGGCATGAAAATAATGGTCGTGCATCGTATCCAGCGTCGACAGGTAGATCCGGTGCATCGTCCGCGATCGTTCTCGCGCCGCGGCGACCGTCAGGGGGGCGTCGGATTCCGCCGGAACCGCCACAATCTGTCCGCTCTCACCCCCCGCCGTGGCACTCGGCCCGGCGGCCGGAGTCGCCGCAGAGAAGCAACAGGCGGCAGCGGCCGGCCCGGCAGCCGCCAGCATCATGATCGTCGTCCAGTGTCTTCTCTGCATCGCTCTGCTCCACAGTCTGCTCGCTTTCCGGAAGTTCCCATGTTCCAGCTTCCGGATCATATCGCACCCACAAGTGGACAACAAGGTCCTGTTTGTGCTGCGGGTCGAGTTTCTGAAACTTCGTGAACATTGGTGTGGCTGTCCGTCCTGCGTTGCATGGCCCGCCTGTCCCGCTCACAATGTTCGCCGGGGATTTCTCTGACGAAATGCTGCGACCGCACCCGTCCTCCGGCGTGTTCTCGCACTGCTTGAAGGCACAGGTCGCAATGCACTGTAAGTTTCAGACAGGCCACGGCGTTGGTGAATTTGAGCGGTGCGGGCAGCATTCGTGCCGGCGAAAGAAAGCTCCCTGGTTTCTGTCCCGGGCGCGTGTCGCACTGCTCCTGCTCGCGGGAATCGCAGCGTCGTCGACCGGTTGTCCGACGGCGATGTGTGGGCAGGACGCTCCGCAATTTCAAGCCCTGCAGGCTCGGTTTGCCAGCGATGTCCAGCCGATTCTTCAGGAATTCTGCCTCGGCTGCCATTCTGCGGTGAAGCGAGAAGGCGAGTTTGATCTCGAACGTTTTGCCACGTTTTCAGATGTTCGGGGGGATGTGAAGGCGTGGCAGAAGATGGCGGAGATGCTGGAAAACGGTGAGATGCCACCGGACGACAGCCCCCAGCCCGATTCGGCCGCGCGGCGGACACTTCAGAGCTGGATCGATTCGTACCTGGACGCAGAGGCACTCAGCCGCGCCGGTGATCCCGGGCCCGTAATTCTGCGACGATTGAGCAATGCGGAATACAACTATACGGTTTCCGATCTGACCGGCGTTTCAACGCTGAATCCGACCAGAGAATTTCCTGTGGACGGTGCCGCGGGCGAAGGCTTTACGAATACCGGCAGTGCTCAGGCGATGTCTCCCGCGCTGGTTCAGAAGTATCTGGACGCGGCTAAGGAGGTCGCGGCGCACACGGTCCTGCATCCGGACGGGATTGAGTTTTCCGAATTCACGACGCAACGGGACCAGACCGATGAACGCGTCGCCCGCATTCAGGCTTTCTACCGCCAGTTTACCGCGGACGGCGGCGGTCAGACCGTGAATCTGCAGGGAAATCTGATTGATACGAATCAGGGAGGATTGCTGCCGGTCGAACGATACCTGGCGGCAACCCTGCAGGAACGCGAGGGACTCCTGAGCAGACGTCGGTCACTTGCGGAGGTGGCAGCAGACAGATCGCTGCATGAGAAATATCTGTCCCGGATCTGGCGAGCACTGTCGGAGGCGCGCCCGGCCGATCCACCCGGACCGTCGGGATTTCTGCTGGAACGACTGCGCCGGGCCTGGACCGCTGCGGGGCCGGAAGATGCGCCGAAACTGGCAGCGTCCATTGCCGAAGCGCAGGCGGTCCTCTGGAAGTATCACCCTGTCGGACACATCGGGCGTGATGGACGGCCTGTGGACTGGATGGAACCGGTCAGCCCGGTTGTCGACCGGCGGGAATTCAGTCTGACTCTGCCCGCCGCGAGCACCGGAGAGATCTCTGTCGTTCTGATCGCTTCGGATGCCGACGACGGCCACGAACAGGACTTCGTTGTGTGGGAGAATCCGCGTCTGACCGGTGGAGGCGGTCCGGACATCCCGCTCTGCTATGTTGCCGGAATTCAGCAGCGAATTGCTGAACTGCAGCGCACGGCGCTGGCCAGAACGCCGGTGTACCTGCAGGCTGTGTCAGAGTTCGACGGGGAATCGGATCCAGCGGAACAACGTCTGCACGCCCTGGCTGAGCGGCATCGGCTGGAAACCGACCTGTTACGCGCCTGGATTAACTATCTGGACATCGGCCGCCCCGAACCCGTTGTTGTCGCGGGGCATCCAGCCGAGAAGTTGACGGCATCAGGTCACGACTTCGTGCGTGGCTGGGGCAGCGCGGAGACTCCGAGC
>SXGS01738448.1_pt1 | contig 10495 bp, 9 predicted proteins | sample 3174681 | NCBI WGS metagenome assembly SXGS01 (sample SAMN11356861, study PRJNA531348) | freshwater metagenome | isolation source: freshwater sample F1-80 | place: China: Fuxian Lake, Yuxi | collected 2017-12-25
AGTTTTCTGCCTGACATGTCCGGTCCGCTGCAGCTGCATCACGGAAGTATTGATCAAGTTGTGCCGGCGGTATTTTCCGAAACTTTACATGAGCAGCTGCGCACTGCCGGCCAGCCGGCCGAGCTGTACCTGTACCCGCAAGGCGACCACAATCTCCGCTTGAATTTTGAGGAGGCAATGCAGCGCACCCTGCGGTTTTTTGAGGAGCACCTAAAGAATTGATCACCTGACACATGCTGGATTTTCCAGAATAAGGAACGCAAATCCTGAAAAATTCTAGCTACTCATATCGCTAGCTATCAAATCCAGATTGCTTGCATAACTCCCAAAAGTACCCATTAATCAAAGCCCGGGAATTCCTGCGCGGTAGGATTAAGGTAATCTTAAGCGCAATCCCAATGAGCTATATTGCAATTGGGATGAAAAAAAGCCCCCCGACCTTTGCGATTTGCGCTATAGACTGCGCCAAGTATAAAAGCCCAACCGCGAGAGCCTGCCGTTTTGGTGTTGCCCAGCCACAAACCGCATTCGGAAGGTGCGCGATTCGACTTTGGGCTGGTCGCACACTTCCTCTAGATTGCAGTACACGCGGAAACCCGCTAATAGAACTGCCAAGACGCTCTAGCAGCGCACCTTGCTCCCTCCTTTGGATGAAATACTTGTGATTACGCCGGATTTCTTAGCGCTGGTGTTTTGCACACAACTCAGGACCCTTGCTTACGGAGCCACAGTTTGGCAAGCTAAAGACACTCAAGCCCGCTTCTTCAAAAGAGGTTCGCTAGGCTGTCAACAGCTATACACGAGGCTAACTACACATGGATGCCAAAACTTCACCACGGATGAAAGATTAGATCCCCTCAATACATTTTTTCGCAGCCGTCCTCCGAGCCACCCGCTAGCTAGACGTGGCGCTAAAGACGGACAACACCGCTGCCAACTCAGGATCAAGAATGCGCTGCATGAGGGCTCTACCGTCACAATCGTCTAGTTGCTGAACGACAACGGCAAGGAATTGCTATATAGACTTTTCGCCGCGCAGGAGCACCAACCCAATGGAAATCATGAATCTGACAGGCTGTGTGTTGAGTTGGCAGTCCCGTCCCAACTGACCAAGCCATGACCCCAAAAACCAATAGGGTGGTTGAGCGCTTCAATGGGCATGCGACGTACTCAGAACCAATCGCTTGAAATTTACGTTCGATCTGCGGCAGACCTTACTGCGCTATTTCGCTCTTTACAACTACCAACTCCCCAATCCGCCTTGAAGGGAATAAATCCGATGAATTTGAGAAAAATTTTGGGGTGCTATGTCGCCTATGTTCCATAAACGCCAATATGATCGTCTCAGATATGACATTCTTTAGCACTCGAGAGGTGTTTTATAGATATGTTATAGTCTCGTTACGCTATAAAGAAGCCTCGGAATTCGCCAGCAATGCGTATGCGGGCCGCAGCAGCTTCGACCCATAGGGGAATAAAACGCTACAACAGGAATTCGCTATACAGCCAAACAAACCTAGCTGGTCACCATGATTAAACCAAAAGTCCTTGTCACTGGTTCTAGCGGCCTTGTAGGCCAGCTGACTATTGCAGCGCTAAAACAGAAATACGATTTCAGCGGGCTGAGTCGGCGACCGTCCATAGGGATTCCAAACTGGGAAGTGGATGTAGTAGACGCGGAAGCTATCAAGCCAGCATTTAAAGGTCAGGATATGGTCCTGCACTTAGCTGCTTATTGTGGCGAGGACAACTGGGAAGACACGACGGCGGTCACAGTAAAAGGCACACTGAATGTATTCCGGGCAGCTCAGGAAGCCGGGATCAAACGGGTTGTGTTTATGAGCACAGGCAGCACCATGTGCGGCCACGAATGGGATGATAACAAGCCATATCAAAAACTCGTTCGTGGCGAGTACGACCAAGTGGGTGAGTCTTGGCCTATGATGAGTTACAAAGATTTGCCACGCCCCGACAGTCGCTACGCGGTTGGGAAACTTTTTGGTGAAGCATGTGGTAGATGGTTTGCCGACACCTATGAGATGTCGGTCCCTGTAATCCGCCTCGGCGCAGTTCTCGACACCGATCGCCCGAAGCTGCTTAGGCACTTTCCTGGCTATTTGTCGCAGGCAGACGCAATACAAATTATTGACAAATGTCTCGCAGCACCCATGACACTACGCTATGCAATCTTCGACGCAATTTCCGAGAACAGGTCGCGCTGGCGCGACACGACGCCCGCAAAGAAAATTCTGGGCTGGAGTCCGACCGGGTCATCTGACAACTTTGACCCAAATGAGTTCCGGCCAAAGTCGGAGGCAGTGTCGAATTAAGGTTTAACTAGACCTAAAGTCTATTCAAGTTCGCAACCACATTGTTTGCCCAGCGAGCGGCCAACGACATAATATAAGTTGATCCCGCGCCCGTGCTGCTGCACCCAAAGAACAGCTTCCACAAACACGCTGGTCGTAGGGGGGGGTGCGGGGCATCCAAGCATCGCAGTCGCACTCCAGATAAAGCTATGTTTTGCAAATCCTTACCGCGCTGGATGCGCGAGCTTGGTGAGCAGTCTTCGGCTGATGCGAATTTACTTCCCGTGGGGCAAAGCGTTTACAAGGGCAAGCGCAGGCTACCTACAGAAACTGGTCGCACCTCTAAACGATTTCCGATGCAAACTCCTGGCATTTGGAACACCGCACAAAGAAATCAACAGAGCGGACATGGGTAATGGCGCACCCTGTGGGTCAGTTTCAATCGGGACATTAACCCACCACGACTACCATTACGGGTTTATAACACCTGCCAATTTGTGGGCTGACTGTATATCCACAAACTGCTTGTTTTCCGGCTTGGCTTCGTGACCTAGGTGCAGCTCGAGACCCAACGGGTTTTAGCCCTTACTACGTCTGGAAAACTTATTTGTGCGCAGGACATTGAGCGTCCAACTTTATGGTCGCGCTACAAGCCCCAGAACTTGATTGCACTCTCAAGCTCCAAACCTAGCTTGTGAGCCATTATTACCAACTCCACGAAGCGGTCCCATCGCGGGTCAGCCGGTTTGGTGCGGCGGTTGAGCCTGGAAGTTTCAGACGCGCAGAAAAGATTTCTTCTTAACACCAAGCCCGCCTGGAAATTGAGTTCACGGTAACTATCGGCGCCAGTCCTCTGCCCAGAGATGATTTACGATACCGCCAAAGCCCTTAACTCTGCGGAAAACTGATGACGCATGGCTACGAGGGTTGTTCATGCTTCAGTTACGCAGAATACCTTGCGTTCCCTGTGCGTCCAATTTATTGTAATTCACATCACCACAGCCGCAAATCATTTGCTTTGCAGACCTACCCTACAAAGCTCTGCTAACGGTGAAGGGGGTTTATAAATAATAGCTACAGGCCCAAAATTCTAGCGGCCGTACCGCCCATAATTTTTGATAAATCCTCAGGCGATATCAAATTTTGGCAGTAATTCTCGATGTAGTGACGGGATTGACGATATGTGCAGAAGCGGTTCTGAAATGGCATATCGGTTCCCCACAACAACCGGTCGGGGCCAATATGGCGGACCATCGCCTCAATCACTGGCCGGCATTCTGCATAAGGATAATCAAATAGATCTCCGATGCGGAAGGGAAACCCTACTTCGAGACATATGTTAGAATCTGAAAAAGGTTCCCACATCTCCGGTGGAAGCACAAATTGGTTTCCGTCAAGAAAGTCACGCCAAGGGAACCCATGGGTAATGCTTACGGTCGTTGCAGGATAGCGCTCCTGCCACAGTCGCAGTTCGTGGAGTTCCTCAATGAAACCCAGTCTGGGGTTGGTTGAGTTTGGGCGTTCTCCCAAAGTAAAAAAAAGTGGGACACCCAACGCAACAACTGCATCCCAAAAAGGCGTCCACGATGGCTCGTTGAAACTGCGTGAGGTCGTCATGCGGTAGGCGTACTCGGGATCAATTTTCAAAGCGTGCAAGCCGTGCGTCCGAATGGCTTCGTTTGCATGCCTAATCGCCATCTCTGGATTGCGTGGGATTAGCCATACATCGACTGGCGCCATTGCGCGGAGCCTATCTGGAAATGCACGGACGTATGAGACGAGGGCTGCGAGGTCTTTAGACAACGTCGGATCGACGTGCAACAGCGCCCAGTCAACGTCGGCATGATCCATTTCGCCGATAAGCGCACCGGCCCCGAACTCAATGACATTTGGGGGTAACTGCTGCTTGGTATAGTCTTCGTCGCCTACCGTCCAAACTAGACGATTACAAATTCGATCAACTCGAAAATTGCGGTCTGTCGCGACCTGCAGTGCATCATTGGGCGTCGGGTTGAGCAGCAAGCGCGAATCACCCGGTTGCCGATCTCGGACTCGGAATGTAGGTTGATGGTGCAGCGCATACTGCTTCTGCCAAAATTCCATGTGCTGCTCGGATGAGGCGTGGCCGGCCGCAGTGTCTGGAGCGGTGAAACAGTAGGCGTGGCTATCTATGATCATGAGCAACACACTCCGGCCTCCAGCAGCCAGCTAATGGGGCGAGCCATTATTGAAGTTGGAGTTTGACATAGCGGATGCCGTTGCCAGACGGCTGCAGCGCCCAAAGCGTGACCAGAATGGTTCCATCGGCCAGCGGAGTCACCGAGGGCTCCCCAAAGGCATAGCTCGTCCAGTCCTTAAAATCCGCCGTGGCGCCACCGCGGGAGGCGATTTCCGCGGCCCAGATACGCTCGTTAACCAATAATCCTAAACTGCCTATCGTAGGCTGGACTAGAGCCAACCAAACGCCGATATCACCCTGCTTACGCTGATTGTAAATAAAGAGTGCTCGACCCTGAGCCAATGGCGCGAGGGCTGTAGACTGACCTAAGACTCCAGTCGATAGCGTGCGGCTCCAAGTAGCGCCCGCATCAGATGATAAGGCGTATTTATTAGTTTGCGCGATATCCCCACGAATATGCCAACCGATTCCCAATAGCCGGCCATCGGATAGCTCAACCACCCATGATTCAGCCCCAAGATCATCCTTTGATTCAAACTCCAGCATGGCGCTGTGCTGCCAAGTTTTACCCTGATCCCTGCTGACCAAGCAGAGCACTTGATTATGGGCAACTTTAAGATCGGGATCGTCTGTATTAATTACGGCGTAGCAGCAGACCATGTCGCCGCTTCGCGTGAGACACATTGCGCCCGCCGCTTCTGCGCTGCCCGGGATGGGCATGGGTATCACCGTGAAAGAGCCCCAAGTTACTCCGTGATCGCAGGATTGTGTCCAGACTAATTCATTTTGCTTTAGTCCATTGGTAGCCTCCGACCAAGCCTTCTCCCCCGGATAATCGATCGGGGTGCGCATGCCATAGAAAAAAAGATCCCCCGTGGGGGCGGCGCTAATCGAACCAAAGATAGAATATTTAGCCTGTATTTCAGGCCAGATTAGCGTGGCCTCTGACCAAGTAAGGCCACCGTCATTTGAGCGCGAAATCATCGGCTTAAAATCATTTCCGCCGGTTGCCATTTGGGCGACAAAGGTGCAAATAAGCTCCCCATTTTTTGTGGCCACACAGCGAGAACCGGCTGCTAGGCTAGTGTTCGTACCGGCTTTTCGTTGTGAAACGAAACCCTCGGCGATAATTTTATATTTCATATTATTTGAGTAGCTAGCGGGATCGATCGCACCGTGGGTCAGAAATCTGGCGAACTGACTAACGCGACGTCGCCAGGTGACTCGGCAATAACTCAGGAGTATTTTTACGACACCAGGCGATGACTTGCTTGACGTGTTTTTCAGTGCCGCTGCGATAAGGCGACTGGCAACGTACGCCTACTACGCCCCCGCCTGCGACTCGCTGGATGCGATCGACCGCCGAATCCCACAGGCCTTCCTTTTGAACTAAGGGGATCAATGCCTCAAAGAGATATCGGTGAATCGCTGATGCTAATGGTTTGGCCTCTTTCAGACGACCTGCCGCACATAACGCGTATAGCTCAACAACCTTGGCTGCATTAAATCCCGTGATAGAACAATAACCGCCACGACCGCCCACCGGCACTCGCTCATAAAAATCCTCGCCCCCGAAAATCGCAAGATCTGGCACTACTTTAAGCATAGCCTTAACTGTTTTAAGATCTGACCCCGTGTCTTTAGTCCCAATGAACGTAGGCACCTCATGCGCTATTTCGCCCAACAAGGCCGGGGCAATCTTCCGCTTAGAACGACCCGTCAGATAGAGAATGATGGGCGTCGAACCGGCCTCCTCAGCAATTTCACGAACGTAGCGCTTTACCTCATCATCTTTAAGCTCCAGCCAGAAAGGCAGTGCCATTTGAATGGCATCAGCTTTAGCTTTCAAGGCGACCCGAATGCGCTGGCGGGCAGTCCTCGTACTGAGTGCCGAAGCGCCGATTTGAATAGGCAGACCAACCTCATGTGCGTGTTCGCAGGCTATCTGAGTAATACGTTCAAACGTGGCATCGTCTTGAGCGTAAAATTCTCCCGTCGTACCACCGGTATAGATGCCGTGAACTCCTGTACCGCCATAGGAGCGAACTTCCTGCCCAAAGCGTCGAGCGTCGAGTTCATCACGGTCATTCCACGGCACAATCAAGGCGCTCCAAACACCTTGGAGATTTTTTCGCGTAAGTGGTTTAATACTATTTTTCATAATAAGTGATCCTAAAAATTAAGACTAGATTGCGGTGGGTGCGCCAGTAGTGCTCCCAATTTGGGCCAGCATGTGATCCCGCTTAACTCATGTGCCCATAATGTTTCTCAAATTGCTGACGGCAAATAGTCGATTCTTCCGCCGACAAACCGAGGTAAGGCGGCAACATTCGATTGGAAAATTTGGCATTTCTGAGCCAGAGAAAAGTTTTATCGTAACTCCCGTCGATCATCGAGCGCGCGCAATGCGCGAAGAGGACCTTATCCACCTCATTTAGGAAAATGTGGATGCGGAAGAGCGTGTCTTTGTCGCGATTACCCCCGGCGGCAAAAAACTCCCAAGTCGTTTTTGGAAATAGAGCATCGTAGCTGCACAAGAGCGAGCATTCGCCTAGCAAAGAGCCGAAGGCAAACCCGCCTTCGAGGAAGAAATGCTCCAAATCTCCGGCTTGCTTCATGAGATCTGCAACGCAGGCATAATCGGACGTACTATTTTTGGTGGCCACGAGGTTTGGCAACTCATTCATGATCCGGCGATACTCCGGGCCCGTGATGATATGCTTGGTCCGCGGCAGGTTGTAGTGGAGAAAACGGCAATCAGGAAACTTGCTGCAAACCGACTTAAAAAAGTAAAACTTCTTGCGCATCGAGCGCTCCCCAAGACGGCAGCGAAATTTGGAACATCTTAATGCCTTGATCACGGGACCAAGAGATGCGCTCGATAATCTGCGCCATGGATAGCGAGATGATCCCGATCTGAGGATCGCGGCCGGGCTTGACAGTCAAGCGAGCGAAGCGACTGACGACTTCTTTAAATTGCGTATCGGTCAGGGCATAGCCCTCGCCAGCCGTTCCCATGAGATGGATATTCTTATAACCTCCTGTAATGGCCTCTTGCACCTGCTGATCAAAAGCCTCGGCATCTAATCTAAAGTTCTCTGTCCAAGGCAACATGCAAGCGGCTAAATTTGAGCGGGGGTATTGAGTTTTTTGCGACATACGAAAGCGGTTGTTTTTAGGGGGTGAAGAGCCCAGTGCTAGGCAACTTGCCCAAACGGAAAAATTTCACCGCGTTGTCGCGGAGAATTTGTTGTTTTGCGGCCGCCTTAATTTCTGCTACCTCGATCCGGATCCGCTGCATTGCGACGTGATAAAGCGGCGTATCACTGCCAAACAAAATTCGCTCGGCCCCAATTTCCTTCACCGCCCACTCAACTAAACCAGGTAGAATGCTGCGTGCACTTGAGGTATCAACCCACAGGTTGCCCTGTTGCGCCGCCTGCACTGCCTGCACCTGCAGATCAACCCGGCTGTCATCACCGGCCCCGTTGCCCAGATGAGCCAGCAATACTTTGGCGCCCGGATGGCGATTAGCGAAGGGGACGAAATCAATCGGTAAACTGTTGGGGCAGCCGCTGTGGGCCATGACCGGAGCGCCGACTTCTTCAAAAAATGAAAATAGTTCCTCGCCGTGATCAGTAATTTTATAGGCGTGCTCTTCTGGGTGAATCTTGATTCCCACGCACCACTGCGCCTCCAGCATTCGCCGCGCTTGTTCATAGGTTTTGGGCTGGAGGGGATTCACGATCACATATTGCAACAACCCTCGGGCCGTCGGCACTTCGCGGAATGCCGCTTCATTAGCCAAGGCTACGTCTGTAATTCGCCCGCGCGGCATCAACCCAGTCAGCGGTGAGACGATGGTCCACTCGATTCCGGATAGGCGCGCCCGCTCAGCCACCTCGGCCGCTGTTGCACCCATGAAGGTGCAGACCAACTTGTCGGCTCGGCTCGGCATATCGGCATTTGAGGGGTATGCCCCGTAGTGCCCGTGAGAATCAATGGCAGAGATTGCACCGCTCTTGATCATAAGACCTCCACAATTCAAACAGTCTAACACGAAAGGTCTCGGGCTCGGCAGCTGGCCCAAGAGAAAACGCGGCACCGCATTGACTCGAAGAATCAGCTGTCGGGGGAAGGCACTAATTTCCGCTACTGCAATCCCAGTGCGCTAGATCGCGACACAATAAACCCTTGCCAAATAAAAGTCGCTTGACGCCCATCTCCTTCACCGCCCACTCAACTAATTTAGGCCAAAGGCTACGCGCGCTTGAGATACCCAGCCACAGATTCCAGTGCTTTGATGCTTCCACAACCCGGACAGAAAAGCCTACCCTGCCGTCCTCACAAACCCATAGACTAAATGTGCAAGCAGCACTCGCGCGCCAAGATGATGATTAGCGAAATGCACGAAGTCTAGAAGCAAACTATTTGAGCAACCGCTGTGCGTCATAACTGGCGCGGCCACTTCTTCAAAAAATGGAGGAGTTTTTCGCCATGATCAGTCACCCTGTAAGCATATTCTTTAGAATAGATTTTTATCCCCACGCACCACGAAGCCCGCAGCAATCGCCGCAGCTGCTCGTAAGTTTTACGCTGGAGAGGATTCACAGTGACCCACTACAGAACACCTTTGGCGATCGGTTCCTCCACGAAGGCATCTTAATTGGCTGACGCATCACCCGTAATTAGCCCACGCGAAGTCAACCCGCCATGGGTGAAACGAAAGACCAGTCCACAAGGCCTACGCCGGCTTGGCAACTTCTGCGTTGGTTGCCAACCTAAAAACCTACTACATAGCGCCGCTTTTTATATGAGGCCGGTAATACGCAAAAGAATAAGTGCTAAAGTGTTGACAAAGTGTGCAGGTAACTCGGATCGCACGTCAAAACGTACATAGAAAGTTACCAAGGCCACGAACACCACAAGGAAACTTAAAAAGTCTGGAAATCAAATCTCTTCAAGTTTCTTTTTTACCTTGAGGCTTGTTTCACTTTGTCACTATCGCGAGATGCTACTTGCATCAGCTTTGAATGGCGCACCTGACATTGAAAAACGAAGGAGTTCCGAAATCAAATATTGAGCAACGTGTCACTCCAGTGTAGCCGCCCCCATTTTTAGTGCATGGATTTAGGGGTAAAGTGAAACAGAGAAATAACGTGTTGCGTACCCCATCAGAACCATGAGGAAGCCGATCCTAAAAGGTGGCTTTGACAATTGCCTGCCCGTGCGAGACTGTCTCGAGCGGCAAGCTCAGTTGTGGTTCCTCCAAGATTTTTCTGATCTGACCATTAATGCCATAAATGTTGGCATGCGGACGCTCCACTCGAGTATACAGCGTAAGCATAAACCCTAGGTTTATTGTTTTTGAGACGGCCCCCATTTTATGTTGTATAACTTTATAAACAGAATTCAAAATGCGACTGAGCCTGAATTTGTTACAGCTGAGGACTAACTCATATTCTTCGGCTACAATTCAGATCAGGATGAACACCTACCTCGCTTCTTTGTTTGGCCTCGAGGGCAAAGTAGCACTTCTCACAGGAGCGGGTGGGCACTTGGTGAGTGAACTGTCGCGCGCAGCGGGACTTGCCGGCATGAAGGTAGTTTGCTGTGATTTGCGCTTCGAAGACGCACAGCGCACTGCCCACTCAATAGAAGCAGCGGGTGGAAAAGCAATTGCCTACCAACTTGATGTTCGCGAACCAGCTGCCTTCCAAGCAGTGCTGGAAGCCACCCTCCAGAACTTTGAGCGCTTGGATTGTGTTTTGAATGGCGCCGGAACCAACTCGCCAACACCGTTCTTTGAAATAGCAGTGCAAGAATGGGACAGTATTCTGGCTGTGCAGCTGACAGGTACCTTCTTGAGCTGCCAGGTACTTGGAAAGTATCTGGTTGAACAAGGCACTGGTTCAATTGTGAATATTAGTTCCGCCTCTTCCGGACCACCACTTTCGAAAGCATTCACTTACTCTGTTGCAAAAGCGGGCGTTAAGAATCTCACCCA
>SXGS01758956.1_pt1 | contig 10493 bp, 8 predicted proteins | sample 3174681 | NCBI WGS metagenome assembly SXGS01 (sample SAMN11356861, study PRJNA531348) | freshwater metagenome | isolation source: freshwater sample F1-80 | place: China: Fuxian Lake, Yuxi | collected 2017-12-25
CGAATTTACCTTTGCGCATTTTATCGGCGCCGGTGAAAGCACCCTTTTCGTAGCCGAAAAGTTCGCTCTCGATCAGATCTTCGGGGATCGCCGCGCAGTTGACTTCTACGAAGGGTCGACCCGCGCGCGGGCTCAAGTAGTGAACGTTTTGGGCAACGAGCTCTTTGCCGGTTCCGTTTTCACCCGTGATGAGAACCCAAGAAGCCGTGCTCGCTACGCGTGCGACCATCTGCTTTAGGGTGACCATCTGGGGAGATTCGCCAACGATCGCGATGTTTTTGCGAAGGCGATTGAGGAGTGCGTTCTTCTCTCCCCGCTCACTTTGAAAGACGAGGATGTTGTTGATGAGAATCAGAATCCGATCGATGGAGAGAGGCTTTTCGACAAAATCCCACGCGCCGAGTTTCACGGCTTTAACCGCCGTCTCGATGTTTCCGTGACCCGACATGATGATGTACTCCATGCCAGGGAAGCGGCCGCGCGCGGCGCCAAGAACTTCGATTCCGTCCATTGATCCGGGCATCCAGATGTCGAGAAGGACGATCTGGGGTCGGAATTCTTCCATAAGGCGCAGGCCTTCTTCCCCGCTACGCGCTGTCTTTACCGTATAGCCTTCGTCGGCGAGGCTGGCCGAGAGGACTTCGCGAATCGCGGATTCATCGTCGACGACGAGGATCTTGATGTGCGAGCGGTTGGGAGTTTGCTTTTCGTCTGCGCCGTTAGCCATTGAGGGTCTCCGGGAACGCGTCAGCCGATCGTGCGGCGTACGCTCATAGTTTCGTTGGTTCCGTCTTCATTCGTGTCGTTCGCGGACCGGGAGAGGGGTTGACCCATCTCGGTCTCGGTGACCGGAAGCTCGATGATCAGCTTCGTACCGCTAGGCTCACCGCCAAGGGCGCGGATGAAGCCGTTGTGGTCTTCGACGATTCTCTTCACGATGGCAAGTCCTAAGCCGGTGCCGTTTTCTTTGGTTGAGAAATACGGCTCGAAGACGCGGTCGCGATCGGCCTCAGGAATGCCCGAGCCGTTGTCGAGAACCGATACGCGAACGAGTTTGAGGAGGCTATCATACTGCGTCCGCACGGACACTCGGGGATCCGCGATATCCTGCACGGCGGCGACTGCGTTATCGAGAAGGTTGATCAAGACGCGATTCATTTGATCGGGATCGAAGGCAAAAGTCGGAAGTTGTGCATCGCCGTCGAAGCGGAACGTGACGTTTCGATGCGACATGCGGAAGAGTTCCAAGCCCTGCTCGATGACCTGGTTGAGCGACGCCATCGTCGGGTTAGTTTGCGGCAGGCGAGCGAAGTTGCTGAACTCATTGACGAGACGCTTGAGATCGTCAGTTTGTCTGATGATCATGTTGATGCAGGAACTGAACGCGGGATCGCGGATGTCGCCGCCGAATTTTTTCTCCAAACGCTGGGCGGAGAGTTTGATCGGTGTGAGCGGATTTTTGATTTCGTGGGCGATTCGTCTTGCAACTTCGGTCCAAGCGGCGGCCCGCTGAGCGTTGATGAGCATCGTGAGATCGTCGAACACGAGAACCTTACCGAGGTCGTTCCCCTTCTCGTCTTGAAGCAGCGAGAGGTTCATTTGGAGCGGAATCGAGCGACCATTGAGATCGATTCGAATTTCCTTATGGAGAGTATCGGCATTGTGCTCGCGCATCGTGTGCAAAAGATCCGTGAACATTTGGTAGTACTGCCCGTCGAGAACCTGCCGAACCGGGCGCCCAACGTAATCTCGTGGATCGATACCGAGTAGCTGACCCGCATGTCGGTTAACCGTCGTGATGACCCCTCGTTGATCGACCGAGATCACGCCCGTCATGACGTTCGAAAGAACAACTTGGACGTAGCGACTGTGCTCATCGAGGCGTTCAAGCGTTTCGGTTAACGACTTGTTGGCTTCGAGAACTTCCTTCTTCGAGCGATCGAGGCTGGATGTCATCTCGTTGAAGTTGGCGATGAGTTGATTGATCTCCGCGCTTCCCGACGAGAGTCGAACGGCGCGATAGTCCCCTTGCGAAACTCGGCGTGTTGCAAGGCCCAAAGTTTCCAGCGGAATTGAAAGTTCGCGCGCGAGATAAAATCCGAACCAAGTCGCGCAGAGGAGGATCACGAGCGTCATCAAGACGAGGATGATCAGATAAATGGACTTGAGTGGATACTGGAGCGGGTTGATGTTTCGGAATTCTTCGTGCGCGTCGGTGATTTCTACCATCCGTGACTTTAGCGAAATCGGAATGACGCTGGAGACGACGACAGCGCCTTTTTCACCCATACGCGTTGCGGGCACGATGACTCGAACGAGCGAGCCTCCCGCGAACTGATGGATTTCGCTCGTCTCCGCCCGTTGGGAAACGCCCTTGCGAAGGAACTCAAGGTTCACCGGAGGAATTTCGGGCATGCTCTCATCCGACGAGAGAGCCTGCGTGCGTTTGCCAAAGAGACTCGGGTAATACTCAACGGCGTCTAGGCTAAATCGCTCGCGCGCAACTTCAAGTTCTTTGCGAAGCGCTTCGCCGTTTTTCGTATCGTCGAGCGCTTTCGCGATCTGGGTTGCGAAGTGATAATTCTTTTTCTTCGCGGAGAAAATGTACTCTTGATTGACCTCGAGAGAGTTCTTTAAGACCGAGGCCATCCTTACTGAAAACCACTTATCAAAGCTCGAGTTGATGTAAAAAACCGAGACCATCAACATCAAGACGGTCGGAATGGTGGCAAACGCCGCGAAGGCCGCGACGAGTTTGGACTTCAACGAGCTGCCGATCAGTTTGCCGCGCTTTTCGACGAAGACCTTCACGACGTTGCGGAAGATCAGGAAGAAGAGCAGCAGCAGCAAGATGATGTTGAAGTTGACGAGGCCGAAGAAAAAGATCGAGTGAACGAACGGAAGCTGCTGAGAGATATTGAGCAGCCGGAACTCAAACCATGTGAGAATCAGGAAAAGTAATCCGAGCACCAACACGATAACGATCTCGCGTTTCCGTTTGCGAGTCTCTTGCTGTGGAAGGCCCAGAGCTGATGGGTTCGGTTGGTTTTCGTTCTGGGCTAGGTTTTCCGTCCTTGGATCCTTTTTGCTCATTTTTATCCGATCTGAATGGGGCCAATCTTTTTGGGCCCGATCTTTTGGATCAATCGCACCATTTCCACCGCGACTTGCGCCGCTTCGGTGCCTTTGTTGCCGTGTTTGCCGCCGGCGCGATCCATGGCTTGGTCATCGTTGTCGGTCGTCAAAATTCCGAACGCGACGGGTTTACCAGTGCGGAGTTGAAGCTCCGTACAACCGCGCTCAACGGCCGAGCAGACGTAATCGTAGTGGCTCGTCTCGCCGCGAATGACCGCGCCGAGAGCAACGACCGCGTCGCAGCCAGCCTCGAGGAGCGCTTTCGCGATGAGAGGCACTTCGAAGGCACCTGGAACACGCGTTGCGAGAACGTTCGTACAGCCCATCTCTTTGAGCGCCGAGAGTGCGCCGGCTTCAAGTTTGAATGTGACTTCGCTGTTGAACTCAGCCGTAACGACCCCGATTTTTAATCCGGCGGCGTTGCGGTCCCCTTTTACGACTTGATCCACGTTCGACATGACTCTTCGCTTTCAGTTTTTACGTTTAAGGGGCTCAGTTGTTGTTTTCTTCCGTGCCGGTTTCGAGAAGATGACCCATCTTCTCGCGCTTAACTTTGAGATAACCAACGTTATTCCGGTTAGCGCCAGCAATCAACGGGATGCGTTCGGTAATCTCAAGGCCATAACCTTTAAGACCTACACGCTTTGACGGATTGTTGGTGAGAAGCTTCATCTTTTTTACGCCAATCGTGCGCAGAATTTGCGCGCCGATTCCGTAATCGCGGCTATCCATCGGAAAGCCAAGATGGAGGTTGGCTTCAACCGTGTCCATGCCTTGATCTTGAAGCTGATAAGCTTTGATCTTGTTGACGAGGCCGATGCCGCGTCCTTCTTGCCGGAGGTAAAGGATAACGCCTTTACCTTCCTTCGCGATCAACTCCATCGATTTATGAAGCTGCGGACCGCAGTCGCATCGTTGGCTGCCGAAAACGTCGCCGGTCATGCATTCGGAGTGTACGCGCACGAGAACAGGCTCTTCGGGACTGATCTCGCCCATTTGCAAAACGATGTGTTCGGCGCTGTCGATCGAGTTCGTGAAGGCGCGGACTTGGAATCCCTCGCCCAATGCGCTTGGAAGGCGCGCGTGGGCGACTTCTTCAACGAGGGTTTCGTTCTGGACGCGGTACCGAATGAGGTCGACGATCGTGCCGATCTTCAGGTTGTGCTTTTCGGCAAACTTGATGAGGTCTTGCGTGCGCGCCATCGTTCCGTCGGCGTTCATGACTTCGCAAATGACGGCGGCTGGGTTCAATCCTGCGAGTGCCGCAAGATCAATACTGCCTTCGGTATGACCCGCACGTTTCAAGACGCCGCCAGGTTTCGCCCGAATCGGAAAGATGTGACCAGGGACGATGATGTCCGAAGGCTTTGCTTGTGGATTGCTCGCAACGCGAATCGTGTGCGCACGATCGGACGCCGAAATTCCTGTCGAAACTCCATGCGCCGCTTCGATGCTAACGGTGAATGCCGTTTTGTGGGGCGTATAGTTGTTCTCTTCTTTCACCATGAGCGGAATTTCGAGTCGCTCGATTTGCTGAGGCGAGAGCGAGAGACAGATCAAGCCGCGAGCCTCGAGCGCCATGAAGTTCACGATTTCGGGCGTGATGAAATCAGCGGCGACGACGATGTCGCCTTCATTTTCGCGATCTTCGTCATCGATGAGGATGACCATTTTCCCGTTGCGAATGTCTTCGATGAGCTCCGGGATCGTATTCACAAAGCACTCCTATCCACCGAGCTCAACGGCCCAGCGGTTTCTAGATAACGAATGAGTCCACGCGCCATCATATCGATTTCGAGATTTACGTGCGCCCCAGCCCGAATGTTTCCTAAGTTGGTTCGCTTCAAAGTTTCAGGAATCAAACACACGCTGACGACGCCTTCTTTGACGTCGTTCACGGTGAGGCTGACGCCGTTGACGGCCCAGCTTCCTTTCTTCCAGACATAGGGAAGAAGTTGAGCCGGAGTCTTGATGTCGATTTGAACGGAGCCGCCGAGATCTTCAACGGCCGCGATTTCGCCGGTCGCATCAACGTGGCCTGAAACCATGTGACCGTGCATGCGATCACCAAAGCGGAGCGAACGCTCGAGATTTACCATGGCGCCGTCGAGTTGCTCCGCGCTCCAACCGGTGATTTTCAAAGTTTCGGCGCCGAGAGCGAACGTCACCTTTTCAGCGTCGAAAGCCTCAACGGTTAAGCAAACGCCGTTAGTACAGATGCTGTCACCGGTGCGCAAATCCGTGAACTCAGCGGGCCGCTCCACGACGATGCGGAGGAGCCCCTCACTGGGCTGGACGGATAGAACTCGAGCTTGGCTTTCAACGATCCCTGAAAACACTATGGCCACCGTCGATTCATTGGTTTTTTGGATGCGCCGGAAGCTACACCTGGCTAGTGATTCCGTCAAGTTAGCTAGGCTATCGTGAGCTTCGGGCTGCTGAGCTTTGGCTTAAAACGAACGAAGCGTATCCCCGCCGATTTTTTCAGGGACCTTCTGCATCACTTTTTTTCAGCTGCTTGCGGTGTGGAAGTAAGTTCGGTCCACCGCATGAGATCTGCGAGAGAGCCTGCCATCTGCTGATAATAGTTGCCGTCGACTTCAAAAAGTCGAGCGATCGCGTCGTTGTAATGATGCCGAAACGAAGACCCGGCAACGGAAGTCTGAAGGAAATCTGGGGTCATCCAATTGAGTTCGAAATGCTGCAGCCCACGGGTCGCGATCGGCCGGAGTCGAAAATTCTCTCCGGCTCTGTCGCTTAGCTCTCTGCCGACTTCCTCCGAAGCGAAAAGGCGAAATCCTTTTTGGCCTGACTTCTCGAGAAGGCCCGCCAAAACGGAAGCATGACCAGCAAAAGAACTTCCGTTTTGATCGCTCGCGATAGCGGCACGAAGCGGCCAGAAGACGAAAGCGCCGTTGCGCTCGCAGATTTTCTGAAAAAGCATCTGCGCGGTTTGCGCAAGCTCGGCAGCGCTATCCGAAAACAGCAAGGCGTAATCAATGGCGTAGAGAGTTTTTTCGGTGGGCGCGTTTCCCTCAAGAATCTCTCGAAAATGCGTCTGGCACTCAGCAAGTCGAGCTGGATCAAACACGAGGCCTTCGTCTTCGGCCGTAAGATGCTTGGCCGTCGTACCCCAGAGATTTAAGTAAAGGACGTACCTGCTCTTAGGCATTTTCTTGGGCATTTTCTTGGGCATTCAACTTTTTTCCGTCGTAAGACCGAAGCGCTTCGAGTAAGGCGCCCGCAAACGGCGCCATGCCTTTGTAGGCAAGAGCCTCGGGCGGGAGCGCTTGTATCGTTTCGAGTGCGAGTTGCCTTTGTTCATCGTCACTAGCCACTTCGCTCATTCGGTGTAGATAGGTTCGGATCGAGAAAACAACTGCGCTCGTGCGTGGAAGACGTCGCAACGTTTGGCGTTCGATTCGTAGCCATGTTCCTTCCAGAACGTTTGAAGGCGTCAGTGCGGACTCAACCCGTTTTTGATGCGCCGGAGAGTAGAGTTGATCGGAATTATGAATACTCCAGTTCAGTCGCCAAACGGGCCGCTCCATCGTGATGCGCTCAAGAAAGCTGGCCGTTGGCTTTGCGATCGTCGCGAACGCGGGAACTGGCCCATGAATCAAGTCGGACGACTTCCCAATCTTTTCGGCGAGCGACCATCGCGAAGGAAAACAGATGCTCCCGGCTTCGAAATGAACTGGCGGGGCTGCGGAGAGAAGTGCCCAGTCTTCTTGCGTCCAGAGCGATACTTGCTCGAGAGCTTCTTCTGCCGAGCCTGGTGCGAGAAACCTTTGACCCCCGACGATCAGCTCAGGGTTTGAAAACTGGAATCGATCGGGAAAAAACTCGGCAAGATGTTCAGCCACCGTCTCGCGAAGCTCAAAGCAACTTTCAAAAGCTTCGGGCAGCACGCGAAAGACATTTTCGCGTTCATCACGCAGAAGCTGACTTTTAAGTGCCGTGAATTCAGCCCAGCGCTCGTCGATTTCAATCCATTCACGAAGGAGTAATGGATTGAGCCCCAGCCGAGGTTGGGCTGCTACTTCAGGCTGGAGCTTAGACGTAAATGGAAAATGCTTCGATACGCTCATGAGAAATCGGACAGTGCCTGATTCGAGAGGATTGCTCAAGAGCGACTGGAGAAGAAAAAAGGGAGCCTGGTCTCGGGGGTTTGGGGTTGGGGGCCGAGACCAGGCGGGCAAACTAACTCGTTCGGGGCTATTTGGGGTTGTGCTTGGGGGGCACGTCATTCAGATATTCACGAGACGTACCAGAGCCAACGGCTCTCGCTACGCAAATAGCTGATCATCCACGGAAATCTGCTGTCTAGAGTTTGGACACCCCTGTGTCAGGGGTTTCATGAGTGAAACTTGAGAACGCCTGTCTTTCCAGCTGACGGCCATCAAAACTCTTCGACACGTGTTGGTTTTTTAGATTCAGCGCGGTTGGTAACAAGCGAGCTTTGCTTCTTCGTAGGCTCGCTCGAGTTTTTTGATTTGCTGCTGAAGACCGGCTGATCTCAATGCGGGGATTCGAACGTAACCCGCGGGATTCGCATCGGGATGCTCTGGTGAGTAGAGGATTGCTTCTCTGGCTTCTTCAAAAATTTGACAGCCTGTTGATCCGCACTCCACCCGCTTCGGTTTGTACGGTCCTCCGCCTGGAGTTCTTGTTGTTTCGACGTTGGCTAGATTTTCTTCCGCGACCTCTAACCGGAGCCGAGCTTCTTCAAGCTCACGGCAAGCTTTCGCGGGCTGAGAAACTAGTAGCATTACTAAGCCACTGACGATGAGCCATTTAGAATCGTGCATGAAGTTGAACTCCCGTTTTGATTGGCCGTGTGGGTGACCGCATTACATTTTAAGCCACCTAGAGTTTTAGAAAACCTAGACGATAGCCTAGCTAGGATCGAACTTGTTCTTATCGCGGAACGAACGGGGTAAACGTTCTGCATTTATTGAACGCGTTGTTGAAATGCCTAACTCCAGGTAGGCGTTGCAAATTTTTGAAACACGTCCGACAGACCTCTCGGTTATCTAGAGAGTCAACCAAACCAATCGGAATCGGCTGCGAGTTGCGTTGCGTACTCGTGCACCGCTGACGTGTGGAATTGTCTCTACATGCTTTCTACACTTTCGAGACTTAAAAAAATTCGGGCCAGGCTAGATTGTGTTTCCCACCTAGTTCTTTCTTCTATGAACCCTAGCTTGTTCCTCAAGCGTCCACCTAGCAGGCCGGCCCCGAAAAGGGACCCGGCCCCTGCCTATTTTCTTCAAACTGATCGCGAAGTTGATGAGTGCCGAACGCAGCCGTGCTAGGGAGATGAGAATTTCCTAAATTCTCCGCGCAGTTCGTGAAGTGAAAAACTATGGCAACTCAATCGACGTCGAAGTCAGCTACCAAATCCACTCAGCAGCCCCGCCTCAAGGCCGTTCTTGTTGGCGTTCAGCTTCAACGCGTCTCCGACGAGGAGACCAAGGCTTCCCTCCAAGAATTGAAGCGCTTGGTTGATACGCTCGGATACGAGGTGATCGGAAGCCTTAGCCAGAAACGCTCCGGTCTTGGCGGCGCAGTCGTCATCGGCGAAGGGAAGCTGAAAGAGCTCGCGCGCTGGACCGGCGGCCCCGGCACTGTTCAGCCGATGGTCCAAGCGAAAAAGTCGAAAGCGGCTGAACGATTCGGAAAAACTGAGGCCGATGACTTCGATGAAGAAGAGGACTTTACCTCTACCGAAATTGAAGAGCCCGAGGCCGAAGGCTTTGAAGGCGGACCGCCTGTAGGAGTGCGTGCGGATGTCGTTGTCTTTGACAATGAGCTGACGCCTTCGCAAATGCGGAATTTGGAATCTGCAACAGGCGCCCAAGTTCTCGATCGTACCGGCGTTATCATCGAGATTTTTTCGCGCCATGCCCGCACGCGAGCGGCGCAGCTCCAGGTTGAAATCGCGAGATTGAATTACCTTGCTCCTCGACTGCGAGAAACTGGTGGAGGCGGCGATCGCCAAGGCGGCGGCATCGGCGGAAAAGGTGCGGGTGAAACTTCGCAGGAACTCGATCGCCGTCGCATCCGAGATCGCGTAAAAGAACTCAAACGAGATCTCGAAGCCGTTCAACAAGAACATTCCGTGAGACGCGCACGTCGTTCGGGAGAAAACACCGTTGCGCTCGTTGGCTACACGAACGCGGGAAAGTCTTCACTCATGCGAGCGATGACCGGCAGCGAAATTCTCGTTGCCGACAAACTCTTCGCAACGCTTGAGACAACGGTCAGACCCTTGCACCCCGAGACGATGCCGAAGGTGCTCCTCTCGGATACGGTGGGGTTCATTAAAAAACTTCCGCATGATCTCGTCGCATCTTTCAGATCGACGCTTGATGAGGCTCTGAACGCAAACTTGCTTCTCTACGTCGTTGATTCGGCTGATCCAACCTTTCGCTCGCAACTCGAAGTGACGAAGACCGTGCTTGCGGAAATCGGAGCGAACGAAACACCAAGTTGGCTCATCCTCAACAAGCGCGACCGGTTGACGGACTTTGAAGTCGCAGGCTTACGCGAAGAATTTCCCGACGCGATTCAAATTTCCACTCGTGATCCGCAGGATTTAGCAAAACTTCGCGAGGCTCTCATTGGTTTCTTTGAAGGCGAAATGGTTGAGGAAACAATCCTCGTCCCTTACCAAGTTCAAGGCGCAATTGGAGAGATTCGCGCACAGATGCGAGTCCTGTCCGAAGACTACGACAATCACGGCACGACTCTGCGAGTCCGTGCGAAGCCTGAAGCGCTTGCTCGTTTAAAGCGTCGCTTCGAGGGCTTGGAATAAAAAAGCGCACGCTCTTGAAGGAAGCGCGCGCGACTCGTTCACGAACTCATTAGTGGACGACGGCTGTGATCGGCTTATCGTTCATGTCGAATGCGATCTTATCGCCATCAGCACGGACTTTTACGGCATCCCCTGCTTTCACGCGACCCGCGATGATCTCGCGCGCAAGCGGATTCAGGATTTCAGCCTGGATCACACGCTTTAAAGGACGTGCTCCGAAGATCGGATCGAATCCCTTTGCCGCAAGCAACTGCAGGGCGGACGGCTCGTAATCGATCGAAATCTTCTTCTCGGCAAGGCGCTGCTCTACCGCGCGTAGCTGAATGCGCACGATTCCATCGAGCTGCTCCTGACCCAAGCGATTAAAGATCACCGTCTCATCGATGCGGTTCAAAAACTCCGGACGGAAGTGAAGGCGCATCGCCTCTTGAATCGCGCGTTCGCGTCCCTCTGGCGTGAGATCGGGATCCATGATCGCTTGCGAACCGATGTTCGACGTCATGATCATGACCGTGTTCTTGAAATCCACGATGCGTCC